>R23__coassemble_26_pt1 | contig 113183 bp, 77 predicted proteins | sample R23__metabat2_high_PE_022 | metagenome-assembled genome bin R23
CCTCCGGCGGGCGCCCACCCACAACCCATCCCCCCCCACCCCCCCTCGCGCCATATGCCCCGCCCCATTCCGCCGCGAACGCTGGTCGCTCGCGGAACCCCCAAGGTTGCCCATTAATTGAGCGAGCGACAAAACCCAACGTTATTTTCCCCCCTATCTCATATATCGCTGCATGATTTCGTCGGCCACCGTACGGGTATGATCTACCGGGACAGTCGGATATTGGGTATGTTTGAGTGTCCACTGATACTCGAACTTTGACAGTTCCTTGCCAAAAGCCTCCGCGTCGAACTCGCGACCCTTTTTCACAGACTTCATCACAGCATCGAAAAAGAGATTCCAACGTCTGGCGTAATAATCCTTCACCAGCCCACCCCACATGCGGTTGGCGTAGTCGTTGAGCACCGGGCCGCCCCAAATCGTCAGAATCGTGCGCGCCTGCCGCTCATAATAGTCTTTCTCCGCAGGCGTGGTTCCCATCGCACGTGCGTCCGCTATCCAAGGGCCCAACATGAACGACGGATGTGTGGATAACAGCTTGTCGGCATCCTCAAACAGCTGGTTGGCAATCTTTACCTGCCGTTTCATTTCTTTTATATCCTTGTTTTTATACGCCACCGTGAAGTCGTTGCGCACATCCATGAAATGATTGCCCAGCCATTGGGAGAGTAAGTTCACGATATCATAATGGGCGGCATCCTTTCCTCCTGGCAGACAAACATAATCAATCAACACCCCGGGACGCACCAGTTTGGCACATACCTGCTTCAATGTATCATTGGAGTAAGAATAGTAGGGTTTTGTGTAATAGGTGCCGTGACCTTCCAGCGAGGGACGTGCCACCAGCTGGGTACCCAGTCCATAAAACGACCAATCCTTATAGACACTGTCATTCAACAAATCCCATGCCTTATTGCAATATTCATGACCACAGCGTAGTTCGGCCCAATTATCTATCCACGCATGCACATCAGGGTCCGTTTCCCAAGCTCTTTGGAAAAGATACTCGTAAATCTGAGGACTCACATCAAACGCCTCCAAAGTAGAACCGATGCCAGTCATGTTGGGTCCTGCGTCCTGCAAGGCCGACGAGAGTTTCTTTTCCAGCTCGTTGATATTGCCCACCAGCATCGTGTTGCCGCCAAAATTGCCGAGATAGCACCAGATATAAGGCTGCTCGTAGAATCCTTCTGTGGTGCGCCACACTTCAGTCTTCTCGCAGAAATAGTCCAACAACGTCATCTTGCCCGTCGGCACGGCGGTCAGGTACGCGCGCAGGCGCTCGGGAGTCCACGACTTGCGTTTGTAGTAGAAGACCCACGACATCTGCAGCCAGCGGGCCTGCGGGTCCACATCGCGCATGGAATAATAGATATTCTCCGATACTTCCGACAAGTATTCGGGTTCCCAGTGCGGCGGGTCCATCTCGTTGAACGGATCCACACCATAGATGTGGTCCGTGCCGAACATGGCGATTTCCTTCTCCATGAAACGACGCTGAATCACCGCGAATAGAGGATCAAAAGAGTTGAGGAAATAGGTCGGTTCAAATCCGCACCATGAGCTCAGCTGTGTAATCTTGGCCTTCGGGAAATTCTCGGCGATCTGGCGCGGCACGTGCCCGGCGAAAGCAGGCAACACTGGAGTCATGTTCAGTTCCCGCTCGCGCGCGAGAATGCGCTTCTGCAGCTCTTTCTGGCCTTCAATCCACGACATCGGCAGCGGTCCGCCGAAGCCGTCCAAGTTGGCCATCCGGTGCCATGGCAGGTGCGCCGGTCCGGAAAAATAGCCCCGAATCTCCTCGTCACTCAACCCGAACTCTTTCCAAACCTCGTACCAAACCGCCTCCTGTCCCGTAATGGCCAACGGCATATTGATGCCATGCAGCGCCATCCAATCGATAAAACGCTCCCACTGCTCCCACTGCCACCACGGCATTGTATATCCAAACGTGCAGTAATTGAGCATAAAACGTTCCTTCACCAGCGCCTCTTTGCGCACCGGCTCCGGCACGGGTGGGTACGCGCAGGTGAGCTGTATAGGCTCGCGCACATACCACGGGACATACACATGTGAGTATTGCTGCAAATAGTGGTTCAACCCCATCGCCAGCGAATTGTCGTTATTGCCGACAATATGAATTTTCTTTCCTATCGACTCCAATTGAAAGAAGTCAACCGTATCCGATTGATATTCAAACACAAAATTCGAATCCTGATCACCCAGAATACGATGTGCCAAACCGTCAATGGGACGCTGCTGTGCCACAGCCAAGCCCAACATCATGGAGCATATCCAGAATAGGAACAGTTTTTTCATCTTTGACATGTTTCTTATATAAAACCGCCCCGCAAAATCCCCAGCATTATTTTTTCTGATAAGCTTTATCGAAATCGGTACGTGCCAGCAGCGACCGGCCAAGGGTGACTTCGTCGGCGTACTCCAGTTCCTCACCCACGCCGATACCGCGCGCAATGGTGGTCACCTGAGCCACCTTGTCCTTCACATTCTTGTATATGTAGAAATTCGTGGTGTCGCCTTCCACCGTGGCGGGCAGCGCCAAAATCAACTCTTTCACCTGCTCCTGCTCCACCCTGTCGAACAGTTCGTGGATCTTCAGCTGGTTGATGCCGATGCCGTCCATGGGCGAAATTACACCGCCCAGCACATGATACACCCCTGTAAACTGGTTCGTGTTCTCAATGGCAATCACATCGCGGATATCCTGCACCACGCAGATGGTGGATGTGTCGCGCTTGGGGTTGGCACAGATGTCACAAATCTCGCTGTCGGAAATGTTGTAACACTTCTTGCAATAGAACACATCCGTCTTCAGGCGGTTGATGCGGTCGGTCAGCAACGTCACATCCTCGGCCTCCGCCTTCATCAGGTGCAACGCCAGCCGCAAGGCCGTGCGCCTCCCGATGCCGGGGAGCTTCGCGATTTCATTGACAGCGTTTTCAAGATTTTTGGAATACAACATAGAATGGGTGAATGGGGTGAAGTTGGTAAAGGGGGATTAGGTATTTAAACTTTAAACTTTGAACTTTGAATTATGAATTTTAGATTTACTCGAAGGTTAGCATGGAAAATCTGTCGGGTTGGAGGATTTCGTTGGCGACTTCGAGGATCTCATCGGCAGTGATGTCGCGGATCTCGGCAAGGCTTTCTTCTATCGTATCCACTTCGTCAAAGAAGAGCGCAGTATGGCCGATGGAGAGCATCTCGTTCAGTTTGGGTTCGTAGGAGAGGTTCAGTTGTCCGATGAACTGCTGCTTGGCGTAATAGAGCTGCATGGTGCCCAGCTTCTGTTCTCGCATCTTCTTCAACTCATGGTATATCAAATCAATACAATGCTCTCGATTATGCGAGTCGCAGCCAAAATAGATAGTAAACAAGCCGATGTCCGAGAAGGGGGTGTAGTTGGCCTCAATGGTGTATGCCAACCCCTTCTTTTCGCGCACGCTCATATTGAGACGGGTGTTCTGCCCCTGCCCACCGAGCATATTGGTCATCAATAGAAACGGGGCACGCTTGTCTTCTTTGATAGAATAAGCGATATTGCCCAGCATCACGTTGGTTTGGGCGTTCTTCTTGTGCACGAAGCGGGTTATGGGCTTGTAGTCCTCGAACTTGGTTCGGAGGCGCGGCGTGCTGGCAATCTCGTAGTCACCGAAATAAGTTTCGCAGAGTCGCACCAAACGCTTGAGGGAGATATTGCCCACCGAAGCCAGCACGATATTGTCCAACGTATAGTTTTGCTTGATGAAGTCCAAGATGCCCTGCCGTGTCATCTTCATCACGCTCTTTTTGGTTCCCAAGATATTCTTACCCAACGGGTGACCGCTGAAAACCATATCCTCAAAATCATCGAAAATCAACTCGGCAGGTGAATCCTGATAGTAATTTATCTCCTCCAATACCACGGTTTTCTCCTTTTCCAACTCTTTTTCAGGAAAGGTGGCATGGAAGAAGATATCGGAGAGCAGTTCCACTGCCCGAGGGTACTCTTTGGAAAGAAAAGAGGTATGGAAATAGGTTTCCTCCTTGGAGGTGCTGGCATTCAAATCTCCGCCCACGGCCTCCATACGGCTGATGACACGATAGGCGTTGCGTTTCTCCGTGCCTTTGAAAATCGTATGTTCCACAAAATGAGCCAAGCCCATCTGGGCGGCTGACTCGTCGCGTGTTCCGGCGTTCACCAGAACCCCAAAGTGCGAAATCGGAGAATCTGTTTCCTTGTGGATGAGACGAAGACCGTTGCGCAGTCTTACAATATCGTGCGGCATTGTTCAATCGTAACCTTTTGAATCGTATTGATCAATTTTTCGTCATACGGGATTGACACTCGGATATAATTGTCCGTGAAGCCGCAAAGATGGTCTTCCACCAATTCTGCCTCCACCAGTACAGGACGTGTCTGGCCCTCGCACTGCTTGTAGAATTCGGTTTTCTTTGCATGGGAGAGTTCCAGCAGACGATCCGTGCGCTCGCTCTTCACATCCTCCGGCACCTGGTCTTCCATCATGTTGGCTGAGGTGCGCGGGCGTCGCGAGTAGGTGAACACATGCATATAGCTGATGGGAAGGCCTTCCAGAAACTTGTATGTTTCTTCGAAATCCTCGTCCGTCTCGCCTGGGAAACCGGTGATCACATCGCAGGCAATGCATGCATCGGGCATCAGTTTCTTGATGAGCTTCACCTTGGCGGCATAGTCCTCCGCTTTGTAGCGGCGGCGCATCAGCTCGAGAATGCGGTCGCAGCCGGATTGCAACGGGATGTGGAAATGCGGCATCAGCATCGGGGTCTTGGCCACCAGCTTGATGATGTCGTCCGACAAGAGGTCCGGTTCCACAGAAGAGATGCGCACTCGCTCCATGAGGTTCTGCTTCACGATGGCTTTGAGCAATTTGAGCAGGTTTTCATCCGTTCCACGTCCAAAATCGCCCACGTTCACGCCTGTGAGGTTCACTTCATGCACGCCGGCTTCGTGAATCTTCTTGATGTTGTTCAGCACATTCTCGATGCTGTCGCTGCGGCTCTTGCCACGCGCAATCCACACGGTGCAGTAGGTGCAGTGGTTGTTGCAGCCGTCCTGGATTTTCAGGAACGAGCGGGTGCGGTCATGAACAGAATAGGCGTCAAAATAGGTGGGGGCAGGCTGTATGTCGCGCTGCATCAGATAGTCCACCACAGCCATCTTGTTCTGGCTGCCGAACACCTTGATCACGCCGGACCAGCGTTCCAGCAAATCAGGTTTCAGCGCACTGTAGCAACCCACCACCACGAGGGAGGCCAACGGATTGTCACGATGCAGCTTGGAAGCCAGATTGCGGGTCTTCTTCTCCGCCGAGCTGGTCACAGCGCAACTGTTGATGATGATGACCTCGGGAATTCCCCCTTGGTTCCATCCGTTCTCCACCAATTTGGCGGCGATGGCAGCTGACTCGCTGAAGTTCAACTTACATCCTAAAGTGTGGATTTCAAAATTTCTCATATCGTTGTGTGTTATTTATTCTGACTGTGGTACGGAGGATAATCCAACGAGTAATGCAGCCCCCTGCTCTCCTTCCTGTCCATGGCGTTCCGGATAATCAGATAGCCCACGTTGATCATGTTTCTCAACTCACATATTTCAGGAAAGAGTATGGATTTTTTATAAAGTTCCTCGGTTTCCCGGTACAGGATTTCCAGGCGGTCGAAGGCGCGCTGCAGACGCAGGTTGGAGCGTACGATGCCCACATAGCTGCTCATGATGGTCTGCAACTCTTTTCTCGATTGTGTAATCAGCACCATCTCCTCGTTCAGCACCGTGCCGTCGCTGTTCCAGTCGGGCACATCGTGGCAGAACTGGATACCGGGCAAAGTCTGCATGGCCTTGATGCAGGCGCGATGCGAGAAGACCAGCGCTTCCAGCAAAGAGTTTGATGCCAGTCGGTTGGCGCCGTGCAAGCCCGTGGAGGCGCACTCACCCGAAGCATAGAGGTTGATGATGGAAGTCGCGCCCCACTCGTCGGTCTGGATGCCGCCGCAGGAGTAATGGGCCACCGGCACCACGGGAATCATCTCTTTGGTGATGTCTATGCCGATACTGAGGCACTTGGCATAGATATTGGGAAAATGGGCGAATATCTCTTCTTGGGGAATCAGGGTGGTATCCAGGAAGACATGATCGACGCCCTGGCGTTTCATTTCGGAATCAATGGCACGCGCCACGATATCACGGGGAGCAAGAGATCCGCGCTCGTCGTATTTGTCCACAAACGGCACGCCATTGGCATCCTTGAGGATGGCACCCGCACCGCGCATGGCCTCGGTGATGAGGAACGACGGCGACTCCTTGGGGTTGTAGAGGGATGTGGGATGGAACTGTACGAACTCCATGCCGCGCACGGTGCCTTTGGCGCGATAGACCATGGCTACGCCGTCGCCGGTGGCGACCAGCGGGTTGGTCGTGTGCTCATACACCATGCCCAAGCCTCCGGTGGCCATCATCGTGATCTTGGCGAGCACCGTGTCCACCTCCTTGGTTTCAGGGTTGTAGATATACGCACCGTAGCAGGTGATGTCCTGCGAGCGGCGCGTCACCTCCACGCCCAAATGGTGCTGGGTGATGATTTCCAGCGCGATGCGGTTCTCAATAATCTCGATGTTCTTATGTTTCTTGGCTGCCAGAATGAGTTTCTCCTCAATCTCGTAGCCGGTCATGTCCTTATGATGCAGCACGCGGAACTCGGAATGGCCACCCTCTTTGGCGAGGGCGAAACTGCCGTCCTTGTTCTTGTCGAAATCGACGCCCCACTCCACCAGTTCCATCACGCGCTCCGTGGATTCACGGATGGTGAGTTCCACAATCTTCCGGTCGGAGAGCTCGTCACCGGCCACCATGGTATCCTGAATATGCTTCTCGTAGGTGTCGGGCTGATAGACCACGGAGGCGATGCCGCCTTGCGCATAGCGGGTAGAACCGTCATCCATCTTGGCTTTCGTCACCATGAGCACCTTGCCGAAATTGGCAGCCTTGAGAGCAAACGTCAGTCCGGCTACGCCGGAGCCAATCACCAGAAAATCAACTTCTTTGCGCATTTCAGAGTATATTTTTAGCGTTGCAAAGATACAAAAATCTGATGAAAGCAGAAAATTTATTTTTTTCGGGAAGACCGAAGAAAATGCTATCTTTGCGCTTGCAAAAAGAATATGGTCATGCTCACCGACAACGCCCTGCATTACACCCTCACCCATCTGCTGAAGGTCGCACTGCCCTCGCACGAGGCCGCGCACATCACGTTCACCCGCAACGGGCAAGGCGTGTCCGTGAATATCAACGAACAGGTGAGTATCATCATAGCCCTGCTCTCAGAGCAAGAGACAGAGACGCTCCGACAAGGCAATGCCCCCTCAACGCTGCTGCCCAGCGCCGATAACAAAGCGGAGATTCCCGTATTCCGACCCTCCACAAGCAAGCTACCGCAACCGAGTGTAAATGCAAACGGAGAACTGGACATTCCTTTCGACATCATCACCCCGGCATTCCTGCTATTATCCAGAAAAGAGGAAGAAGGTCACCCGCGCGACGCACACGGGCGGTTTCGATACCAGGACAGCCTGGCCAGGCACTACAACTTCATCCATCTCCCTCTGGTTGATGAATACGCCTTGCTGCTACGGAAATGGATATTGGAAAAGCTGTCTCCCTCTTGGGAACTCATCCCACGGCAGCACCGATTCATCCCCACACACGACATCGACCTGCTAAACCGGTTTCAATCGCCTTGGCAGGCATTCAAGTCCATCGCGGGGCGCGACCTCTTCATCGAGCATAACTGGAAAGCAGCCGTCCAGTCTGCGCGCGAGTACCGCCAATGGCGCACCGGCAGCCGCCAGGACCCGTACATCACGGCCATCATGGAACTGTCAAGGGTATCCGAAGAGCGACATCTATCCCCCGTTTTCTTCTTCAAAGCACAGCATAGCGGCGAACCCGACAGCACCTACGACATAATGGACCCCAACGTGCGCTATTGCATAGACGCCATCTTGGAGGCGGACATGAAAGTCGGGCTGCACGGGAGCTACCGCAGTTATGACAATTCCGAGTTGCTTGCAGTGGAGAAGGCACGGCTGGAAAAGGTCTCCGGAGCATCCATCACGCACAGCAGGCAACACTACCTACGCTTCGGAGCTGAAACGCCCTCGGTCTGGCAAGCGTGTGGCATTACCGACGACTATACGCTATGCTATGCCGAGCAACCCGGCTTCCGTTGCGGCACGTGCCACCCCTACCCGCTCTACGATCTGACACACGACCGCCCCACGGAAATCATCGAGCACCCGCTCATCGTGATGGACGGCAGCCTGCTGGAATACTTGCACGCAAGCATAGAGGAGAGCAACGACATCATCGACCATCTGCGAGCACGCTGCGAAGCCGTAGAGGGCGATTTCATCATCCTGTGGCACAACCATCTGCTGAGCCGAAGCTACCAGACAGCATACCTTAATATATATTTACACCAACTGAATAAATAGTCCGCATGGAAGAGAACAACTGGTTAGCGAGAACGGAACTTCTGTTAGGGCCTGCTCAAGTGGAGACGCTGGCGCACAAGCATGTGCTGCAAGTGGGTCTGGGTGGCGTGGGCGCCTACTCCGCCGAGATGCTGTGCCGCGCGGGCATCGGAGAGATGACCATCGTGGATGCCGACGCCGTGTCCGTCACCAACCTGAACCGCCAGCTGCCGGCACTACATTCCACCATCGGGAAAAGCAAAGTAGAGATTATGAAAGAGCGGCTCTTGGACATCAACCCCAATCTGAAGCTGCACTGCGTGGAGATGTTCATCCGCGACGAGAAGACCGCCGAACTGCTGGATGCCGCCGACTACGATTATGTAGTGGACGCCATAGACTCGCTTTCGCCGAAAGTGTATCTGATCCAACAGGCGTTGCAGCGAGGGTTGCGCATTGTGTCAGCCATGGGCGCGGGCGGCAAGATGGACCCGGGCAAAGTGCAGGTAGCCGACATTTCCAAATCCTCGCACTGCCATCTGGCCAAAACCGTGCGCAAACGGCTATACCGGCTGGGGGTGCGCGGTGGTTTTCCCGTGGTCTATTCCACGGAGAACGTGCCCGAAGAGGCCATTGTCATCGACAAAGACGAAAGCATCAACAAATTGTCCACCGTTGGCACCATCTCTTATATGCCAGCTGTGTTCGGGTGCGTGGCAGCATCCGTAGTCATCCGCGAATTGTGCGGCAAACCGTTACAGTAATTTTTCTGTGTAATCACGCTTAAACCAGGTAAGCTGTCGCTTGGCATAGCGGCGTGTGTGTGTCTTGATGTCCGCCACTGCCTGGTCCAGAGAGCATTTCCCGTCCAGATAATCAAAAAGTTCCTTATAGCCCACGGTGTTCAAGGCATTGAGATGGCGGTATGGCAACAGGCCGCGCACTTCATCCAGCAACCCGTCCGCCATCATCTTGTCCACACGGCGACTGATGCGATCGAAGAGCACCTCGCGCGGACGGTTGAGATAGTATTTCTCAATCTTGAAATCCCTTTGCCTTTTGGTCTGATGCAGGCACTGCGAATAGGGTTTCTTCATCTGCAAGCTCACTTCCACCGCACGGATCATGCGCTTGTAGTCGTTGTGGTTCACGTGCGCATAGTAATCAGGATCCAGCGTGGCAAGTTGCGCGCAAAGGGCCTCCAATCCGTTGGTCAGATACAGCTGGTTGACATATTGGCGGATATCCGGATCCGGGTCGGGCAACTCATCAATACCGTTGCACACCGCATCGATATATTGCGGACTGCCGCCTGTCATGATTACCACGGGATGCTTCAAAAAAAGCGTCTCCAATAATTCGAGCACTTGTTGCTCAAACATGGAGACGTTATAATAGTCGTGAATGGAAAGATTTCCTACAAAATAGTGTTTCACACGGGCCAACTCCTCGGCTGTGGGGGCGGCAGTGCCAATCTGCATCTCGCGAAACATCTGACGCGAGTCTGCCGACAGGATGGGCGTGCCTAACCGTTCCGCCAACTCAATGGTGTAGTCGGTCTTGCCTACTGCGGTCGGGCCGGTGACGATGAGCAGGGTACGATCAGAAGTCACTGTACTCGTTCAAATCGCCGAAATCCTCATCGTTGAAACCCTCTTCGCCGAAGAGATCGTCATCCTCCTCGTCATCATAATCCTCATCCTCCAATTCCGGATCTTCCAAATTGGCCATGTTGACCTTAACCTCCGGAGGCAGTTCCATAGACTTGAACGTACAGCGAGGGAATCCCTCCGCACTATCGGTCTTCAACGTCTTCTGCAACTCCAGATAGAAGATCTTCGGGTTCATGAAATCATATTCGTAGAGAATATGCTGATGGGGATCGGTGATGAACTTGTTCAACAGGGAATCGCGCATCACAAACTTGGGCAGTCGGCTCTTGGTGCTGAAAGTATCACCCTCGTCATATTCGGGCTCCTCCATTTCCTCATCGTCCGAAGTGTCCATCAAGGTAATCTCTTTCTGCTTGTTCCACTTGGGGTCACAAATAGAGAAAGCTGCAAATTCATTTCCCTTCAACCCAATGCATTCATAAAGCAGTTTGTGTAGTGACTCGAAGTTGTCATTGGACAGGATTTCAATGTCACGCACGAAATCCTCCACCTCATCGTAATAGACTTTGAATTTGTAGTAGTACATAATGGTTTGATTTAGGGTTTTGGTATTCGGTTGTTTGGGCTTTGGATGTTGGTAGTTGGGGGTAGTATTCAAGCCAACTCCTAATTCCAAATTTCCAATTATTCTTCCTCTACCGGTTCCTCCATGTTGTGATAGACGTTGGTCACATCCTCATCCTCGTTAATCTTGTCAAGCAGGACATTGACCTCAGCGCGTTGCTCGTCGTTGAGTGACTTCAATTCCTTCGGAATGCGGTCAAAACGGAAGCTCTTGATTTCGTATTTGTTGTCTTCCAGATATTTTTGGATCGGACCGAAAGCCTGGAACTCGGCCATAATGATGATTTCCTCATCATCAGCATCGATTTCGGCGTCAAAGTCCATCATGGCCAACTCGAATTCTTCTATATCGATTTCGGGGGTGCGGGCCACCGTGAAGATGCTCTTGTGGTCGAACAGGAAGTCCAACATGCCGGAAGTGCCAAGAGAGCCGCCCAGCTTATTGAAATAGCTGCGGATGTTGGCCACCGTGCGCTGGTTGTTGTCCGTGGCAGCCTCGATCAGGATGCCGATGCCGTGAGGTCCGCGACCTTCATAAATCATTTCCTTGTAATCCGACTGGTCTTTCTCGAAAGCACGTTTGATGGCGCGATCGATGTTGTCCTTCGGCATATTTTCATTTCTGGCTGTCTGGATGAGCAGACGAAGCTTGGAGTTCTGATCGGGATCGGGACCGCCAGCCTTGGCTGCCATGGTGATTTCCTTGCCCAAACGGGTAAAAGTTTTGGCCAGATATGCGTTACGTTTGAAAATTCTTGCCTTACGGTATTCAAAAGCTCTTCCCATAGATAAAAAGTTAAAAGGTTATAAAGTTTTAAGGGTTATAAAGTTTATAATGTTCATAATGTTCATAAGGTTCATAATGTTCATAAGGTTCATAAGGTTCGCAAGTATGTGGAGGTGATTCGTGATTTCCGCTGCAAATATACATAATTTTGGGCACATTCGCCTACATCGGCAGCGGAATGTTGGCAGCGGCAGTCATAGCGTGCGATATACCCCAACCCAGAGAATCCAGGATCTTGTCCTCCAAGAGGTAGAATCCGGCACCTGCCAGATAACCCAGCAGCGCATACGGGGTGATGTGTTTGAGATACCATACAAAGTCTATTTTCTCCATGCCCATGACGGCCACACCGGCAGCAGAACCTATGATCAGAAGGCTGCCGCCCGTTCCGGCACAGTAGGAAAGATAGACCCACAACGTATGGTCGATCGGGAAATCGTACATACCCATCACGCCAGCCACCAGCGGCACGTTGTCCACAATCGAGGAAAGGGCGCCGATGATGGTGTCAATGACGTAATAGTTGCCATGGAACACAGTATCCATGCCTCCGGCCAACATGGAGAGATGGCCCGCGCTCTGCAATCCCGCCACGGCCAACAAAATGCCGAGGAAGAACAGGATGGTGGGAAGGTCGATGCGCGAAAGCACACCCGAGATGGTGAAATGCTGCATCTGCTTCTGGTTGGTTTTGTGCAGGATTTCCGTCACAATCCACAAGATGGAGAGCCCCAGCATGATACCCATATAGGGTTTCAAGTGCGTAAGAATCTTGAAAACGGGCACGAATACCAATGCCAGGATACCCATTGTGAAAATCAGATTGCGCTGCCATGCCGGGATATTACTTTCCTTGGTTTCCAATTGACGTTTGGAGACATCGATTTCGCCCTTCTCGAAGAAGGAAATCACAATCAACGGGATGATCATGGAGATGAGGCTGGGCAGGAAGGCATGAACCATCACCGCACCTGTGGACACCTTGCCGGCCACCCACAGCATGATGGTGGTGACATCGCCGATGGGGCTCCACGCGCCGCCTGCATTCGCGGCCAGGATAACCACACCGCCGAAGAACCAACGATCATGCTTATCCGGAATCAGTTTACGCAGCAGCGCCACCATCACGATAGCCGTAGTGAGGTTATCCAAAATGGCAGAGAAAAAGAAGGTGATAAATGCCAGCGTCCACAGCAGCTTCACCTTGTTGGTAGTCTTGATATGGTCCGTGATGATACTGAAACCTTCGTAGGTGTCAATCAGTTCCACCACAGTCATGGCACCCATCAGATAGAAGAGGATCTCGGCAATGTCACCCAGATGCTCGATCAGTTCATGGGTTGTCAGGAAGTCGATGAACGGGTGCGCCGAGGTGGGATGTTCCGCCTTGAACGCCTCAAAACCTGCTCCGAATTGAGTAACATCGAAGATACTCTCGCCGCCCAGGATATACAACACCCACATAGTCACTCCCAAAAACAATGCAAAAGCGGCCTTGTTCACTTTGAGCGGATGTTCCAATGCGATGCATAGGTATCCGACCACAAAAAGCACGATCATGATGTAGAAAACTGCCATAGAAAATGTATTTTAGTTGTTGTTTAGTTAATATTCAAGCACCCATTAGAAAATACTCAGGGAAATACCCACCGACATGGGACAGATCTTGGGGCCCTTGCCCACCGTAAACAGGGGCGTGGGCTGGAAGCTGTAATAAGCATTAATGAATTTCCATCCGATACGGGCATACACATCCACATTGTACTTCATCTTATGCTCAATATGCAAGTTCTTGTACATGGCCGTGTCACTGACTGTCAGCGGGTCCTGTCCTTTGTATTTCTGCGAAACCTCGCATACAAGCCCCACACGCGCGCCTACCGAGAACTTGAAGCCGTTGGGATTGCGGTACCTGAACTCCACGGGGATGTTGACATTCAGGTAGTTCATCTTCAAGAGCTTGTATTTCACATTTTCCGACAGCACATAATAGCGCATGATGTCGTCTTCCTGATCATACTGGAGCAGGGCATTGCTGTACTGTGTGTAGTAGGAGACACCGACACCCAAACCGATGGCAATCGGTTTCTCCTTGATCTTGAAATCCCAAATAGCAGAGACAGTGAAACCCGGATCGAATTTCATATGGGTCACCTCCGTCGGCATGTTCATCCAAAAGGTGTGGTAAATATCCATGATCAGACGGTCGCGGAACACCACCGGTTTCTGCTCTTTCAGGGCATTCACTTTACCCGTATTCAGCGTGTCTTTGGTTTGCGAATATGCAGTTTGCAGGGCTAAAATGCAAACAAGGGCTATAGCAATTATTCTCTTCATCATACTGTTTTTCAAACAAAGTGCAAAGATAAAAAAAAAACAGAGGCGGTTGGCCGCCTCTGCATTTTTTACATTTCTTCGCCGGAATACTCGTCGTCATCCAACTGTCGGGGTTGTCTGTTCTTGAAATTATTCAACTTATACGTCACATTCAGGGAGATGTTGAAGCCCTGGTTCTCGCGCACGCTGTAGGAGTAGTAGGCGTTGTCGGCAGTGGGTTCGTAATACTCGTCATACACCGCGCAATTCTGCCACGAGCGGATCTGCATCTGGCGCACCGCCGGGATGAAATAGAGCATATTGCGGACATTCAGGCTCACCACCAGCGAATTGTCCAGGAAGCCCTTCTTCACGCCCAAGTTCAGACGATAGCTGGCTGAGCGGCGCCCCTGCCCCACTCCGTTCATCCACCAGCCCATGCTTCCGGCCGTGAGAGACGGCGAGCGATAACGGAAGTTGAGCTGTATGTCGAAGTTCTTGCCCACCGAGAAGGTCTGGTTCACGCCAACGTTCCACGACCAGTCACGCGACAGGTTCTCGTCCAGCAGATTATCGCTGTCAATCACATTACGATAAAAGCTACCCGTCACGTTGATCTTCCAGATCTTCTTCACCCTTTGGCTGAAGGACATCTCGATACCATAGTTCTGGCTCTTGTTGTAGTTCATGTAAGAGGTCATGGTATAGGGCAAATACTCGCCATCCACATACATGGTATCCAGCTCCGTATTGCGCGTGATGAGGTTGGTGCGCCTGCGGTAGAAGGCCGTCACACTGAACGCTGTCTGGTTTTTGGTGAGCATATAGCCCAGCTCGAATGAATTTGCGAATTCAGGTTCCAGCGCAGGATTGCCGCACGTGAGATTTTCCTTGTCGGAATAATCGACAAAAGGATTCAGCTGATGGAAACGCGGGCGCTGCACACGACGTGAAAAGCTGAACTGCAAGGAGTTCTCAGAATTAATCTGATATTTCAGATGCACAGTCGGGAAGAAGAAGTTCCGTGCAAAATGACCGTAATTCAGATAGCGGTAAACCGTGTCGATGGACTTCAGGTCCGACACCGTGTAGGAAATCTCTCCACGCAAACCCACCTGAACCTGCAATTTGTTCCAAAATGTGTTGGAATAGATGAAATACAGCGCGTTGATATACTCCGAGAAATCGAAATCGTTGCGCTGCGACACATCCTCGACCGTATCTTCCTCCGTAATACCAGAATAGAAACGGTAATTCTGAAGAATGCCGCGATAGGAGAACTTGTATCCCGTCTCAATACGTCCGCCATTGCCCACCGGTGTCACAAAATCAAGTTGCGCCGAAGCATCCCGGTGCTGGTTTCTGGTGTCGGTGGTCTGATAATAATCGTCGCGACCCTCGAAATGTTCCTGGTTCTGCCAATCCACCGCCAAACCATTGCGCTGGGTGTAGAACAGGTCCGAAGTCAACTCCATCCCTGGCGTGAGGAATGTTTTCTTATAGTTCACCGATGCATCCAAACTTTTGAAATTGCGGACATTGCTGCCGGTCTGCTCGTAATCCATCAGCAGATTCGTGTCCGTATCCAAGATATGGAGGGTATTGGAGTGCAGGAGACTCTGGCGGTTCATCCGACCGAAATGACCGCTCAGATTGAACGTGAGCGTGTTGTATTTGTTGATGAAATAATCGAGAGAGAGAGCCGTATTATGGAAACCGTCGCGGTTGCGGCCGCTGCTGGTCTGCGACAATCTGTTCATCTCCTCCCCTATCCATGAATCGCGCCACATGGTGCCCGCGTTGCGGTGCGCAAAACTCCTGTAGCCATAACTCACAAAAAGGTTAATCTTGCCATAGTGATAGTTGAAATTCAGGTTCCCGTTATAGCCGTTCAGGAAGATGTTATGTTTGTTGTTCTGATAGATGCAGGCGGAAGAGGCACCCAGCGTCACCATGCCGTTGAAGCCGGATTCGCGCTTTTTCTTGAGAATCACATTAAGGATGCCGGCCATGCCGTCAGGTTCCAGTCGCGCCGATGGGTTCGTAATCACCTCAATGCTCTCAATCATGTCGGCCGGAATCTGGTCCAGCGAGAGGTTAGTGGCGCGACCGTCCACCAGGATGGTCACATTCTCGCTGCCACGCAGGCTCACATTGCCTTCCACATCCACAGAAACCGAAGGAATCTCCTCCAGCACTTCCACAGCGGTCTGGCCCGTGGCGTTGATGCTCGACTCGATGTTGAAGACCGTCTTGTCCAAGTTGGTCTGCAGCATGTCCTTCTGTGCCTTGATCACCACCTCCCCGATCTCCTTGTTCTTGTTCGACATCTTGTACTTGGGAATCCTATATACAGCACTCTCCTTGCTGATGACAAACGGTGCGGATGTGGACTTCTGGTAGCCGATGAACTGGATCTCGACGAAATAATTTCCAAAAGGGATACCTTCCAGTATAAATTTCCCTTCGGTGTCCGTCACGCCGAACTGCACGGTGGTGGAGTCGGAGACTTTCTTCACATTGACGGTCGCGTATTGCAGAGGCGTGTTGTTTTCATCCACAATGGAGCCTGTAACCACGCCGCTGGTATGGTTTGCTGTCTGCGGGCGCTGTATTTCGGGTTGGGCGCACACGAGGGCTGCCGGCAAAACGACCCACATCAAAGCAGTCAAAACTTGTTTGAAAACATTCATAATGCTAAAAAAAAGCGGCGCAGATTCGCTTTCAATCCGAAAGTTCAATCTGTGCCGCTATTAAATTATTGTTTATATAAATTACTTCTGATAGAATTTGCAGCGATTGTCAACGATCTTGGTGTTGTTCACCAGATAATCCATCAAGACATTCTCGTTACGTTCGCGACCCATCACCATGTTGCGGAGAGCGTTCTTCTCAGCCATCAAGGCAGGAGTAGCTTCGTTTTTGTTGAAATCCATCACATTGACCACATACACCATGTTCTTACCAGCCACGGCAGTGGGTTGGTTCTTGGGTGCGCTGAAGACACCGGCGATTGCGCGGCCGTCCACGCCTCTGTTTTGGTAAAGGTCACCGGCGAATGCAAGTACTACACTGTCCATTATCTGGGTGCTGTATTGCTGTGCCAGGGATGCCATGTTGGAAGAAGCAAGAGACTTCTTGACCTGCTCGGCCACCATATCCACTTTCTTTTCGGCCATCAACTGGGCTTCGATGTCTTCTCTCACATCATTGAATTTCTGCACACCCTCGTTGCGGACAGTCTTGACGGCAGCCACGGCGAAGAACATTCTCTCCACGTTGAACACATCGGAGATATCATCTTTCTTCACATCATCGGAGAATGCCCAGCTGACGATATCGCGGCAATTAGGAAGTTGGCCGATGTTGGCAGCCATGGAAAGCACGTTTGTGCCTCTCACGGTCTGGATACCCTTCTTGGCAGCCGTGGAGTTCAGCTCCTCATCATTGTTGATGGAAGCGGCAAACTGGTTAGCCTGGGATTTGATGGCGTTGAACGTAGCCTCGGAAGCGGTGATATCATAATCATACAACACAAACTGTCTCTTCTCGATCGGAGTGGTGCGTTCCAACACTTGGAATACGATGTAGCCGCCGGGAGCTTTATATACATACACGCCACCGATAGGAGTGGCCAAAAGACCATTGTAAATCTCGGCAATGGTACCTCTCTCGGGCAACCAGAACGTGGTATCGGTCTGCTCGCGACCATTCAGGTAGTTGGGCTGAAGTTCGAAAATGGAAGCCTGACGGCTGGAAATCACATTCTTGAGACTGTCGGCCAGTTGTTTGGCCTCAGACTTGGAGTATTTGGCTGCCTTGTTGTCAGCGGTCTTGAAAGGCAGCTCGATGGTGGCCACATTGACAGAGTCAGGACGGGCGGCACCACCATAGACCTTACCGAAGTACCATTTCTGGTTCTCATAGTTGAAAGGCTCAATGAAAGAACCGACAGAAGACTTGAAGATAAGGCTGTCCAAAGCATCGATGTTGATGTCTTCAGATTTGTAGTAAGTGCTATCGACAGAGCCGTTGCCCATTTCTGCGCTGAAATCAGCCAAGGAAGGGCTGGCCATGAATTTCTGGAAATCGGCGCGCACGCTATCCTCGATAGCCTTCAGGTCATTGGCGGTAGGATTGATGGGAAAGATGGCCACGTCGATGTCGCGGTTCTTCTCATACACCGTGAAGATGTCCTTGTGCTGTTTGTAGAAATCTTTCATTTCCTTTTCGCTCACAGAAGCGGTGATGCCGTTGAAAGCCTGGGCTTGAGGGTTCACCGGCATGAGAGACACGAGGGCCATCTGGTTGTCCTTGGCCAGTTGCTTGGCCATCGGATCGGAGAAGTACATGGTGTTCTGCACGAGGGCGGAATAATGGGAAGACTTCTCTGCGGAGAGCGCGAAACGGACAATAGCCTGGTAGGCGTTGTAGAGGTCCTTCACTTGGTCGTTATTGGCGTAGTCCTCAATGTTGGAAAGTATAGCCATTGTGTTTTCCACACCATAGAGGTTGGCCAATGCGTTGGCGAACTGGCCCAGATACTGGTTGGGGCGGTTGGTGCTGAGGCTGGCCAGCATGTCGGCCTTGAAATCCTCAATCATCTGGTCGTTATACTGAAGGCCGAGGGCTTTGAGCTGCTTGTCGATAACAGCATCCTGCAACATCTGTCTCCAGGTCATATCATGGATCTGGTAAGTCTCGTTCTCATCGAAGGAGGACTTGTTTTGCAGAAGACGCATGAGCGCGGTATTCTGTTCATATTGTTCGGAGTACGCTCTGTCCATCTTCTTGCCGTCGATCTTGGTCATGATATTCTTGTTGGAGAACGTACGGGTGACCTGCGAGAGGTCGCCTAAAATAAACGCGAGTAATGCGAAGCCGATAATGAGCATCAGGGCCACGCCGTGTTTACGAATTGAGCTAATTGCTGCCATGTCGAATTATTATTTTAGTTATACATTTATTATTTTCAAAAAAAGCGTGCAAAAATAGTGTTTTTTTCAATAACTTTATCCTTTATGACATTTATTTTTATCCCTCATAATGAGCATGTTCCGCAAAGAGGCATGATTTTCAGAAAATAATGCAACGGATTATGGGAGAATTAAATAATATTTTGTACTTTTGCCGCCGCAAAAAAAAGCAACCTTTATTATTCATTAAAAACAGTTTAAATTTATGAAATCAGTATCTATTAGCGGTTCTCCCCGTGAGAACGTAGGGAAAAAAGATGCGAAAGCCCAACGCATTCAGGGCTTGATTCCGTGCGTCCTGTACGGCGGAAAAGAACAGAAAATGTTCGTCGTGGAAGAGGCTCAGTTCAGAGATCTCCTCTATACCCCCGAAGTGAAATATGTGGAACTCACCGTTGACGGCAAAACCTGCAACGCCATCGTCCAAGAGACCCAATTCCACCCCATCACCGACCGTCTCCTGCACGTCGATTTCCTTGAAGTCGTTGATGGCAAACCTATCACCATCGAAATCCCGTTCAAGATCACGGGTACATCCCCTGGCGTTTTGAAGGGCGGTTTCCTTCACAAGAGAGTCAGAAAACTGAAAGTCCGCGGTCTGCTGGAACACATTCCGGAGAACATCACCGCCGACATCTCCAACATGGACATCGAGGATGTGATTCGTATTTGCGACATCAACATCGACGACCTCTCCATCATTGACAACCCCAACAAGGTCATCGTCTCCATCAACCAGACACGTAACGTGGTGGCTACGGAAGAGGCTGGCGAAGAGGGTGCTGAAGATGGCGAAGCTGCTGAAGCATAATAACTTATACCTTCATGATGAAAGAAAAGCCCGACATGCGTCGGGCTTTTTCATTTTGGCTAGGCGAGTTCGGAAAAAAATGTGTAAGTTTGCAGCCAATTTTAACAGAGACTATGACTCATAGAATACTTGTCGCTACCGGCGGCGGCGACTGCCCCGGACTCAACGCGGTCATCCGCGGCATCGTCAAACGCTCCCGCCTCGAGCAAGACGAATGGAAGATATACGGCTGCATAGAATCCTTCAACGGCATTCTGAAGGACGACATAGAAATTGTGGAACTCACCGATGAGATGGTCTCCGGCCTGCACGTCAAGGGCGGCACCATCATCAAGACCACCAACCGCGGCGGCCCGTTCCACTTTCCCGTCAAGCAGCCCGACGGCAGCTGGGTAATGGAAGACCGCTCGCAGCTGATGAAGCAGCGACTGGAAGAATTAGGCATCGAGGCCGTCATCAACATCGGCGGCGACGGGTCACAGGGCATCTCCCTGGAGCTGCTCAAAATCGGCATCCCCGTGGTGGGCGTGCCCAAAACCATCGACAACGACCTGTCGAGCACCGACTTCACCTTCGGATTCCAGACGGCCGTGCAGATCGCCACGGAGGCCTTCGACAAACTAGTGACCACAGCGGAGAGTCACAACCGCGTGTTCATCATGGAAGTGATGGGCCGCGACGCGGGCTGGATTGCGCTGCACACGGCCCTGGCCGGCGGCGCAGAGGTGTGCATCATCCCCGAAATCCCCTACGACGCGCGCAACATCGTCAAGAAAATCGAGACCCGCTACAAGAACGGCATGGGGTTCTGTAACATCGTGATTGCCGAAGGCGCCAAGAAGGCCGACGGCAAGGTCACCGGCAACGCTCCGGAGGCAGTCGGCGACCGCCATATCAAGCTGGGCGGCGTGGGCGACGTGCTCCGGCGCGAACTCATCGACCTCGGTATCGAGCACGACGTGCGCGTCACCGTGCTCGGACACCTGCAACGCGGCGGCACCCCCGTGGCCTATGACCGCATCCTCGCCACCGAGTTCGGCGTCAAGGCCTTCGAACTCGTGAAGGAACGCAAATACGGCAACCTCGTGGTCTATCGCCATCCCAACATCTCCCACGTGCCTCTCGAAGAAGCCCTCAAAAAGCCGCACCTCGTGCAACCCGACAAGGACTTCCTCGTGCACACCGCCAAGAGCATCGGGATTTGCTTTGGAGATGAATGAGAGTTGAGAGTTGAGAGTTGAGAGTTGAGAGATTAGAGATTAAAGATTAAAGATTAGAGACTGGAGACTGAAGACTGAAAATTGGAAAACTTTATCCGAAATGAAAAAGAAAATTGTCGTTTTATCCGGTGCCGGCATCAGCGCAGAGAGCGGCATCAAGACTTTCCGGGACAGTGACGGTCTCTGGGAGAACTACAATGTGGAGGACGTGGCCAGCATTGACGGCTGGTACCGCGACCCCGACCTGGTGACGGACTTCTACAACGCGCGCCGCGCCGAACTGGCCAAGACCGGTCCCAACGACGCCCACAAACTGGTGGCCGCGTTGGAAAAATTCTACGACGTCACCGTCGTGACGCAGAACATCGACAACCTGCACGAGCGGGGTGGTTCCTCCAAAATCATCCACTTGCACGGCGAGGCCACCAAGGCCTGCAGTGAGAACGGCAAGCGCTATGTGCAGGACATCGGCTACAGGCCGATTGGCCACGACGAGAAAGCTCCTGACGGCGCGCGCCTGCGTCCCTTCATCGTATGGTTCGGCGAGGCTGTGCCCATGATGGACGAGGCCGTGAAAGTGGTGGAACAAGCCGACATCCTCATCATCGTCGGCACCTCACTGAACGTATATCCCGCCGCCGGCCTGCTCTACTACGCCCCAAACCATGCCGACATATACGTCATTGACCCGAAGGATGTCCAGCCCATCACCCGTAAAGTGCATTTCATCAAGGAGAAAGCCACCGTGGGCATGAAAATACTGTACGATCAATTATCCCAACAAGCATAAAGCATAAAAAAATGAAAAGCCATAAGATTGTCTTTGCCGCCATTCTGGGCCTGCTGGTCATCACCGGCATGTCATGCAGATACCCGCAACCTACCTTCAGCCTGCACACACCCGAATACCGAATTGTCGGCTCGTGGCAGGTGACCCACACATACCTCAACGGCACCGAGATCGACTCCACCAACAGCGATCTCGTGTATGAGACCGGCTACCGAGCCAACATTCCAGGCACATACTATTATATATATGCCGACTATGTGATGCAAGTAATGACCTACTACAATGGGGATATACGCTATTCCTCTGCGGGAAACTGGTATTTCCAGAACGACTTCAAGGATCTGGTCTTGCAGTTCAGCATCCTGGGCAAGCGTTACAACTATGTAGCCGCCATTCAAAAACTTTCCAGAAGAGAGCTCATATACGAATATGACGATACGGAAGGCAACCATTGGAAATTGCATTTGAATTCCCGTTCCAGTTAACAAGTTTATCCGAAGTAAAATAGTAATCATATAGATTCAAGTCACAATGTCAGAACATGTTAAATGCCTGATTATAGGTTCAGGTCCAGCCGGTTACACCGCCGGCATCTATTTGTCACGCGCTGAGATGAAGCCGCTCTTGATTGAGGGCATGCAGCCCGGCGGGCAGCTCACCATCACCAACGAGGTGGAGAACTTCCCCGGCTATCCTGGAGGTTCGTCCGGGCCCGTCATCATGGAGGACATTCGGCAGCAGGCCTTGCTCGTAGGCACGGAGATGCGCACGGGCATGGTCACCAGCGTGGACTTCTCCTCGCGCCCGTTCCACTGCATTGTGGACAACGAGAACGAGATTGTGGCCGACACGGTCATCGTGGCCACCGGAGCCAACGCCCGCTGGCTGGGTTTGCCGAGCGAGCAGAAGTTCCGCGGCTTCGGCGTATCGACCTGTGCCACCTGCGACGGCAACTTTTTCCGCAACCGCACCACCGTGGTCATCGGCGGCGGCGACACCGCCCTGGAGGACGCACTCTATCTCTCGAAGCTCTGCACCAAGGTCTATATCGTGCACCGCCGCGACCAGTTCCGCGGCACCATGGCCTTGCAGAAGCAGGTGCTGGCCACCGAGAACATCGAGGTGGTGTGGGACACCGTGCCAGTGGATATCGTGGGCGAGCAACAAGGTTTCATCAAGAAGGTGACCGGGTTGCAGGTCAAGAATGTGAAAAGCGGCGAGGAGAAAACCTTGGCGGTGGACGGTGTGTTTGAGGCCATCGGCGTTTCTCCCGTTTCCGACCTGTTCAAGGGGCAGCTCGACTTGGACGAGCAGGGTTACATCATTACGCAGCCGGGCACGTGCCGCACCAGTGTGGAGGGCGTGTTCGCCGCCGGTGACGTGCAAGACCCCAACTATCGCCAGGCCATCATTGCCGCCGGCACCGGCGCCATCGCCGGCATCGAGGCGGGAAGGTTTCTGATGGCGTAAGGATCACAGATATATAACCCTACGGAGTTGGGAGGTCGCTCGGAGGGACGCGATTGGGGAATATCCTAAAGTTCAAAATTCAAAGTACAGATACCAAAGTCTATAGTCTTCAGTCTATAGTCTCCGGTCTCCAGTCTATAGAACAATTTCATACACCACAACCGCCATTTCATACAATGGGCGGATTTACAGTGTTTTCAGGTGTTTTGAAGTGTTATTTTTGCCGCCGTTATTTCATTCCAAAACATTAAAAAACAACTCATCATGGAAAAAGAAAAAAACAGCAAACAGGAATTCAATGCGGCAAATGCGCAAGAACAGACTCAACAAAACCCCAAAACCGAGAAGGCGACGGTCATGGAAAAAGAAGCTCAACCGAAAAAGAAACGCCGTATCAAACGATTGGTCATCTTTTTGATAATCGTCGCTATAGCGGGCGTGTCAACAACACTGATCGTCAAGGCTTGTCAAAACAAATACCAGTATGGCTACGAGTACGGGGATGAGCCGCTGGATGGCCCGGTCTCCTACAACAACGGCAAAAGCAACATCATCAATCCGGCCACCAAGGAAGTCATCGTCAAGGACATCGACTGGTGCCACTACTCCAGCAACAATGACGAAGACCCCATTGTTTTGTTCGCCAAAAACGGGAAACGAGGCTTTTGCAACATTGTCACAAACGAAGTCATTGTACCTCCCACAACCTACACCAAGGCCTGGATATTTTCAGAAGGTCTGGCAGCTGTGGAAAAGAACGGCTATATCGGCTTTGTGAATGCCAAAGGCGATGTCGCCATCAAATTCAAGTTCTCCTATCGTGGCAACCCGCTCACGGAATTCGTCTTCCATAACGGGCATTGCGTTGTGGCGGATTCGTCCAACAAGGTCGGTGTCATCGATCATAAAGGACGGTGGGTCATCAAACCGCTCTATAACAATATCGAATTGGCCAAGAATTATGCCATCGTGTACAAGGACGGGGAATTCAAAAAGCAGGTTGATTTCGAGGGACAGGTCTTGCAAGACGGGATCATAGACTACATCAACAACCTTTATTACGAGGTGAATTACACAGATTTGCAGACCGGGGAAGCAAAAGTCGGAGAATCCAAAATCGATGATTATTACGAATACCGTGTCGGAGGTTATTCCGGTTTGGTTGACAGCAAGGGCGAAATCATCACACCTCCCATATACACCAACATTACCGGAATCACCCCCACTCTGTTCAAGGCGCAATTGCAAGACTGGACATCCATGGTAATCATTGACCAGAAGGGGAATGTACTTTCGAAAGTCGCGAAATAACATTTTTTCCTATATTTGTCGCCTGAAAAACAGAAGCACATGTCCGACTTCCTGACACTGTCCAACACCAACGAGCTGATCCGCATTGCGGCGGACAGTCTGGTCTGTGTGACTTCCGACGGAAACTATTCGGACATTCGCACCCGTGATGGTGATACACGCACCGTGACCGTGCAATTGGGCATCATAGAAGAGCTGATTCACCGGCAATTCAAATCCAACGAGAACGAATGTGTGCGCATCGGCAAGAGCCTGATTGTGAACCTGCGCTTCGTGCATTTAATCAACCCGACAAAAAAACAAATCATCCTGTCCGACAATCACACTTTCAAGTTCAGCCTGGAGGCTTCCAAGGAAGCGTTGCGGCAGTTGAAGGATTATTTTGAAAAACACAGCGAACAATGAAGCATTTTGACGACATAAAAGACAATGAAATCCGCATCATTAACTGTCAGGAGACGGAGCAAAGGCCTGCTTACCGCCGCAGGTGGCTCTGGGTGGTACTTGCCGCTGTGTTGCTAATACTGGCCATTGTGCTCGTATTCTGGCTCAGTCGCCCTGAGAATGGCTCTGACGCTCCTGCGATAGACACCAAGAGTCCTGTAGCCGTGGCCCCCACCATCGTGAAATCCGAGCCTGCCGAAGTACTTGTGAGAGACACGATCATCAATGATGTGCCGTTGAGCCTGTTTACACCCGTGAACGCCATGCCGGAACTTTCCCTCGGCATTCCCGACACCACCGACCAATCACTCATCCTTGCACTTCAAGCCGCCGACATACGCGCCGACAACAACAAGATAGTGGGTGCATTTGTCCTCCAGGGCGAATTGCTCGCACGCGGGGTGGCCAAGAAGGGATTCTGCGCCATCTTGGACGGAAAGATTCAACTCGGAATGGCTGAAAGCACTCCTCTTTTCGAGGAGACGACCGCCAAGAACGGCTATTTCTTCCGTCAATATCCACTTGTAAACAAGGGTGTTCTGGTGGAAAACAATCCTAAGAACAAGGCAATACGTCATGCACTATGCGAGCTGGACGGTCAGATTGTAGTGGTCAGCAGCACCTCTCGCGAGTCGTTCCACGATTTCGCGCAAGCGCTTGTGGATTTGGGGGTGGTTAACGCGATAGCACTCACAGGCGGCGATGCCTTCGGATTCCGGCATGACAGCAAAAATGGTCTGCTTACATGGGGTAGCGATTTAAAGAAAAGTAAAAACATCCCGGGATTGAACTTCATCGTATGGCGTTCGGCAAAATAAAAAGTCCAAAACGGCAAGACATCTCGCCGATTTGCGAAAATATCGTACTTTTGCAAACTTGTTCCGCTTCCATGGAAGTGTCCCCAAGTAAACCTATCCTCTTTCTCTGTCACAGTGATCATCAATTAAAATCTAAATAAAACATCATCATGAAAGACCTCAAAGACCAACTGAAAGACCTCGGCGTGCTTGATCCCGTGGAAATCTATCACAACCTGTCGTACGACGAACTGTACCAACACGAAACCAATCCTGCCCTCACCGGCTATGAGAAGGCCTACCTGACCAAATCGGGCGCCCTCTCCGTGGATACCGGCATCTTCACCGGCCGCTCGCCCAAAGACAAATACATCGTCATGGATGAGAACACCAAGGACAATGTGTGGTGGGCCGACCCCAACAAGAAGGGTTCCGACAACAAGCCCATCGACCACAAGACCTGGGAACACCTGAAGGCCATCACCCAAAAGCAGCTCACCGGCAAGAAAGTGTATGTGATGGACGGCTTCTGCGGCGCCAACGAGAACTCCCGCATGAAAGTGCGCTTCGTGTCTGAAGTGGCTTGGCAAGCCCATTTTGTGAAGAACATGTTCATTCGCCCCACCGATGAGGAGCTCAAGAACTTTGAACCAGATTTCGTGGTGCTGAACGCCGGCAAGACCACCAATCCCGACTGGAAGGAGATGGGCTTGCACAGCGAAGTGTACGTGGCTTTCAACCTCACCGAGCGCATGGCTCTCATCGGCGGCACCTGGTACGGCGGCGAGATGAAGAAGGGTATCTTCTCCGTGATGAACTACTTCCTGCCGTTGCAGGGCATGGCCGCCATGCACTGCTCTGCCAACCAGGGCAAAGACGGCGACACCGCCATCTTCTTCGGTCTCTCCGGCACCGGCAAGACCACCCTTTCCACAGACCCGAACCGCGCCCTTATCGGTGACGACGAGCACGGCTGGGACGACAACGGCGTGTTCAACTTCGAGGGCGGCTGCTACGCCAAGTGCATCAACTTGAGCGAGGCCAAGGAACCCGACATCTTCCATGCCATCAAGCGCGACGCCCTGCTCGAGAACCTCGTGGTGGACGCCGAAGGCAACATCGACTTCGACTCCGCCGCCAAGACCGAGAACACGCGCGTCTCCTACCCCATCTACCACATCAACAACATCGTGAAGCCCGTTTCGCGCGGCACGCACCCCAGCAAGATCATCTTCCTGTCGGCTGATGCCTTCGGCGTGCTGCCTCCGGTGGCCGTCTTGAACCGCGAGCAGACGATGTACTACTATCTGAGCGGCTACACCGCCAAGCTGGCCGGCACCGAGCGCGGCATCGTGACCCCGCAGCCCACCTTCTCGTCCTGCTTCGGCGCAGCCTTCCTGCTGCTGCACCCCACCAAATACGCCGAGGAACTGGCCAAGAAACTCGACCAGCACAACGCCACCGCCTATTTGGTGAACACCGGCTGGACCGGCGGCGGATACGGCGTGGGCGAACGCATCTCGCTGAAGGCCACGCGCGCCATCATCACCGCCATCCTCAACGGCGACCTGCTGAACTGCGAAACGGAGATTGTGAAGCCGTTCAACCTCTACATCCCCAAACATGTGGAGGGCGTGGACGACAACATCCTGAACCCGGAGAACAGCTGGGCCGACAAGGCTGCCTACGCCGAGAACGCCAAACAACTGGCTGCTTCGTTCATCAAGAATTTCGAGAATTTCAGCGATACCGAACAGGGCCGCGCCCTGATTCCGTTCGGACCGACATTGTAGGAAAGACGCACGGCCGTGCGCTTCGACAAATAACAATACAATAACCTGTAGAGACGTGCCTTGGTGCGTCTCTACAATTTATAATACATGAAAATCCGTCCCATCATCCATTCCATGCGTCTGCGCACCCTGCCCCTGTCGTTGGCGGGGGTGGTGCTGGGCGTGTTTCTGGCCTGCGCCGGCCACAGCGTGTCGCCGTGGGTCATCATCCTGATTATGCTCACCACCGTGAGTCTGCAGATTTTGTCGAACCTCTCCAATGAGTTGGGTGACTACCTGAGCGGCACCGACGGTGGCTCGCGCGAGGGGCCGCTGTACAGCTTGGCCGAGGGCAAAATCAGCGTGGAGGACTTCAAGCGACTCATCGTCCTGTTTGTCTTCCTGTGCTGCTTCTTCGGGAGTGCCATGATTTTGACGGCGTTCGGCAAATTATTTTGCGCAAAGGGGCTGGCGCTTGTCGTGCTCGGCGCGTGCGCCGTGTGGGCGGCCACGCACTACACGCTGGGCAAGCGTCCCTACGGCTACCGCGGACTGGGCGACATCTCCGTATTCATCTTCTTCGGAATAGTGTCAGTAATGGGTGGCTATTTCGTGGTTGCCGGAACCTTGGATTCCTGGACTGTCATATTGCCGGCCACGACCATAGGCTGCTTCAGCGTGGGGGTGCTCAACACCAACAACATCCGCGACATAGAGTCGGATGCGGACACACGCGTCACCATCCCATTGAAGATCGGGGAGCGCAAGGCCAAGATTTACCAAACCGCACTCATCACGATAGGATGGTTGGCCATGTTCATCTTCACGGCCATCACATTCAAATCCGTTTGGAATCTCCTATATCTGCTCACGTTGCCGTTATTCATCGCGCACGTGGCGGGTGTGTGGAGGTATCACGGCAGTGCACTGGACAAATACCTGCCCATGCTGGTGATTTCCTCCTTTGTTTTCTCCATTTTGGCTGGAGTCGGATATTTGTTGTGATTTTTTTGTATTTTTGCGGCCTCAAAAAAGGACACGGAAAGTTGGCCGAGTGGCTTAAGGCAGCGGTTTCGAAAACCGCCGTAGTGTCACAGCTACCGGGGGTTCGAATCCCTCACTTTCCGCTGGGAAAAAGGCAATGCGTAGCGTTGCCTTTTTTTGTAAAACTCCCCTTCTATTTTAGAAGGGGTGGCCGCAGGCCGGGGTAGTAATATAAAGTATCATAAGACCTTGAAAACAAATGACTATCATCAACGACATCAGAATCAAAGACTGTCCTGTCCACAATCTGCCAGTGAACAGCGAACTGCAGGGTTATGCCCGCAAGAACCGCACGGCGGGCAATTTGGCGGAAATCGTTTTCTGGCTTCAGGTACACGGGAAATCCTTCTACGGGCTTGATTTTGACAGGCAGAAGGTTATCGGAAACTACATTGTTGACTTTTATGTGAAAAGACTTGGGCTTGCGGTGGAAATAGACGGCGGCTCCCACAACGGGAAGATGAACTATGATGCCCGGCGCGACGATTATTTGGAGGGACTTGGATTAAAGGTGTTCCGCACAACGGACTACGATGTCTTGCAACACGTGGGCATCGTGCTGGAAGACTTGAGGAAATTCATTGTTGAGAATTATGAGCATGAAGATGTAAAATAATGAAGAAAAAACCAAGAATCTTTCATCTCACAAGGATGGCCTGACGGCCAATCTCTTATATTACTACCCCGCCCTTCGGGCACCCCTTCTTAAAAAGAAGGGGAGTTTTGGCGCGTCCGCACATTAGCGCGGACAATGGGTCAACTGCTATATCATTACCAAAAAATATATCTTTGCAGCCCGTATTAAGCGAGATCTTATGAAGACTAATCTGACATTGTTTTTGTTTTTATCCATGCTGATATGTCAAGGCTGCCATTCTTCGCATGAAATTGTGGACCATTTTTTACCATCCTATTACTCAAACGAGAAATGTTATGCTATTGATACGATCTATGCACAAGTGGACAGCATTTATCAAATAGATGCCAATTTCGTTAGATTATACGGAGATTTCTCTTCCATTAATGTTGATAGTTGTTCGGGGAAAATATATTATGATGCCTGCCACCATAGTTTGTCCGAAGCCAGAAAAAACGGTAGAGATTCTTCGTATGTGCTAAAGGCGACAAATTTGGTCGAGGTTATAGGTGTATTTCCAATAAAAAATGTAGCTACAGGCGAGTATGTCGATTTATTTATGATTCGGGTTGGAGAAGATTTGTCAAATGAAAACCAACGTGATTTTGCGAATAACCTATATCCATTGCTGTTCAGGTATTGCTCGTATTATAAGAAACAAGCCGAAACATTCACAACCGTTGTCTCATCACATCTCTTCAAAGATAACTATAACGATTATATCAAGTCACCCAAACGCACAATTATGGTATTCCCTGATACCTTGCATTAGGGAAATTATCAACGCCCGCGGCAGCGACAGGGATCTGCAATCCCTCACTTTGAGTGACTTCGGCGGCAACTTGCTGACGCAAGAAGGTGTTTGTCTTTACAGTCAATTATTGATCATCAACATTAATTTTGAAATACCTCTTTCTTCTGATTAATCCCCATAGCATTGTGAGAATTGGCAAACCAAATATACCACATAGCCATACATAATTAGGAACAAACTTCAAATGAAATAACATCGCAAAAATGGCTATTACATCCCAGACTACTGTTGCAACAAGCAGTCTTGCATCTACAGGTTCGTATTCAACGATTGTACTGTCTTTAGAGATTTGACACTCCTTTGAACTTGAGAAAAATGATCTATGTTTCAATGTTAAAACAAAATTGTCATTTTCCACAGGGATGGATAATGAAGAATAACGCCCAATAGAACCAACGTAAACATTGTTAACATAAACATCATAAGGTCCGCGAGGAATAATCCCAATTTTTTTTTGTCGTAGAATTATCTGTTTCATTGTATTTTCTTTATGTATTCGATTGACCACTTAATTATTTTAACGATTATGGGGTGAATTTGTTGCATCCCAAAAAGCGAGAGGTGCGCCCGAAAGTGTCCGTCACCGCAAGCGTCACAGTATTTTGTGACGACATAACATAGAAATCAATCGTCAACTTTGACAAACTTCTCAACAGTTCTTGCCCCTTTGCAAACTGTTTCCAAAAGATATAATCCTGCAGGCAAACGAGCGGCATTCACCACAAAGCTGTTGTCTCCCACTTTCTCCTTCATAATTACTCTGCCGTTCAAATCCATAATGGTGATACATTCTATAGGCAAACTGTCACTTTCCACATACAGAATGTTGCTTGTCGGATTCGGCCAGACTTTAATGCTGGCAACATCTTCAACATAATGGTTAATCCCCACGTACGGTTCGGCAAAACTCGGGTCGTGATAGAGGGCAAACACTGCATGGCTTCTGCCTGGATTGTCGCATTCGGCGACCACATCATCGCTGAATGTTACGGGGTCATAGGAGATCAGTGACGACAACAAGTAACCTTTGTCATTTGCCACAACCCCTTGAGAGCAGTGAAGATCTGAAGAAACGCAATTAATCGTATCTGTTCTGATCACAAGCCCGTCATTGCGCCATTCGATCAACAAAATGTTACCTGAATCGTTGAATGAAGCTGTTGCAAACACCCTGTTGTTGATGACGGCAAGTGTCTTGCTCGCCACCGCCGCATAGGCTGGGATAATCCCTTGAGATACATATTGTCCGCTAACCTTATCATACTTAGCAAAAAAACAGATACTTCCTGTGGATGCAAATCTTCGCAAGAAATTGCTCTCATTATCAAAGAAAATGTTAGCACCTGATCCTGACGCATAGCTACCACCACCCAACAAATAAAGATGGTCATTATCAATACAACTTCCCCTCCATTCCGCATATGAGTTAGAAGAACCTGAAATACCACCTTTCGTATAAATTTGGTTGCACCATAGTATGTCACCATCTGTATTATACTTTAGAACAAAGTTCAACCTCCGTGTACCGCTTTGGTCATCTATAGTTGCATAATGCAAACTGTCAAAATAAATGTGAATGGGATACTGATGCAAGGAAGCACCGTTAATAGAAAGAGGAAGCACCAAAAAACCAGAAACATACATATTGTCTTCCTGATCGAATGACAACCACTCAGCATAGATATTATACGCTGGGTTAATGCTGTCATGAGCAATCTCCCATGAAGTTGCAATGCCTTCGGTGTTTTGCACCATCAGTTTGGCAAAATCCAACTCCCAGTTTGGTGTAAACTTGTAAAACATCACATTATGCAAAGCAGTACTGCCGCAACTGCTCCCCGGCAGATACAGGTCATACGTCCTGGAGGAATCTCCGTCTATAACTATGGTGTAGGGATCTTCCTCATTCCCAGCATAATCCAAACGGGCGAAAAGATAGACATTCCCTGAATCATCCACATTCATAGGTGTTGGGGTTGCATATTCATCCGAGCATATGGGTCCTACGCTTCGTACAAAATTATTTCCACTCTCATAATATTGCCTCGTATATGTTTCCACAAAATGGTCTTCTATTCGGTTCCCGTCCAAATCCAATTGGGAAAAGAATGTCCAACAACTACGTTTATAGGGTGGCTTCCTCTCCGAAACCGGCAGATTCAAAACATCCGCTTTCGTTATCAAAGTGTCTATGTAATACAACCAGTAATTTCTATCGCTCCACATACCCGTTATTCCGGTAATATATATCCTATCGTTTTTCACGGCCATCCATTTGGGGACAGACCAATAGTCGCCTTGGCACTTTATCACTTTATACCATAGCATTGTTCCCAAAGTGTCAAATTTGGCCAACATGATAGAGTGCTCTGACGTGGTAATCACGTCAGAATTGTTCGAGAACATGAGCATTTCCCCGTCCAACCTGACGTTGCCGCCCATCGTGCCATAGACATAGATGTTCCCCTCTTCGTCGAAGGCGGTATTTGTAACATTATTAAATATATCGTTATAGTTGCCACCGCTGCCCGTCCAGTAATGCGCCCACTTCCACTCGCCTTGGGCGGAGGCGGATGAGGAAATCGCAAACAGGGCGGTTGTCGCCAATATCTGAAAAAATAATTTGATCTGTTTCATATTGCATTTTTTATGTTAATGAATTCTTGACCAATTAAGGATTATATTTCCTGAGAACACAGGTCTGCTTCGTGGCGGTGCGCCCGAATGTGTCCGTCACCGCAAGCGTCACAGTATTTTGTGACGACATAACATAGAAATCAATCGTCAACTTTGACAAACTTCTCAACAGTTCTTGCCCCTTTGCAAACCGTCTCCAGAAAATACAATCCCGCAGGCAAACGAGAGGCGTCAACCACAAAGCTGTTGTCTCCCACTTTCTCCTTCATGATTATTCTGCCGCTCAAGTCCATAACGGTGACATAGTCTATGGGCGAACTGTCACTTTCCACATACAGAATGTTGCTTGTCGGATTTGGCCATACTTTAATGCTGGCAACATCTTCAACATAATGGTTAATCCCCACGTAAGGTTCGGCAAAACTCGGGTCGTGATAGAGGGCGAAAACCGCGGAAGATCGCCCTGCAGGACAGTTTGCTGAAACACTGTTGGAAAAAACAACCGGAGATGTTACACCACTGCTGAAAAGAAGATTTCCTTGATTATTGGCTAAAACAGAGGTGAATTTTCTTTCGTTATAGACATTAAACTCTATTGCCTGGATGAACACACCATCGTTTGTCCACTGGGATATTTTATCGGCATTGTTGGGGACGTGGGTATACGCATATGCAAATACTCTGTTGTTTAAGGCTGTTGGGAAATTTCCACATAAAACATTTCCAGCAGGGAAAACACCGTGACTGATATAACAGCCCGTTTGTGTATCATAGCGCACAAAAAAAGTCTGGTTGGATGCACTTTGCTGGTACCGTTGCATTGGATTGTTCTCATTGTCAAAATAGACAAGTCCGTTTTCTGTATCATTATACTTTCCTTGTCCTAAGACAACAACGGCACCGTCATATACGCATGATCCAGCAAAACTTGCATAGGAAGAGGATTGATTTTCACCTCGAGTGTATGTTTGGTTACACCATTGCACTGTTCCATTCGTGTCGTATTTAATAAGAAAACCAAAATAGGTTGCGGATGTGATGTCCGCTATAGTGGCACAATTCGTGCTATCCCAGTAGATCCGAATCGGATATTGGTGCAAATCGCCACCTATGTCTCCAAAAAGGTCTAGTCCCATGTGTCCCGAAATATACATATTGTCATTCTCATCAACAGACATGCCACATATGTACACCCGATAATGAGGGTTGATACTGTCTCTGGCCAACTCCCAAGAGGTGGCAATTCCCTCCGTATGATTTATCATTGGTTTGGCATACAACAACTCCCAGTCGGGTGAGAATTTATACATCATTGCATTAAACAAAGTAATTCCGTATTGTTCCGGCTCCAAGTTCCCCGGCAAATAGACATCATATCGTTTGTTTGTGTCCCCGTCCACTATTATTGTGTAGGGGTCGCTTTCGAGACCCGCGTATATGAGTGATGTGAACACGTATGTGTTGCCTTCCCCGTCAATGTGAAAAGGTGCAATTCCAACCCCAATGGGTTGACACGGTCCAAATTCTCCACGTACTCCGCCCGTTGAGATTTCTCTCGACAATGCTGTCACAAAATGGTTGTCAAGCAGATTGCCGTCCGAATCGAATGTGGCAAAATAGGTGTATCGGCCTGTCTTGTATGGCGGTCTCCGCTGGTCAACTGGTATTGCATGAACTTGGGGGCCGGTAATCAATGTGTCAAAATAATAAAGCCAAACATTATTCACGCTCGCAGGATTTTCCACATAATCCAAAGACAGATTCCCCGAAATATAAATTTTGCCGTCTTTCACTTCCATCCAATGTGGATAACATTCCACAGATTCACTGCTCTTCACCATCTTATACCACAACATATTGCCCAATGCATCGAATTTGGCCAGCATACTTGCACGTTTGTCTGAGTTGAACGCCTGGGGATGGTTGGTGAATTGTATGGGCATCCCATTAAAAGTCGGACATCCCCCAATTTGACCAAAGACGTATATATACCCATCTTCATCGAATGCTGTTTTAATGATTCTGTTATAGTATTGGTATGAGAAGCCCCCTTCTCCGCTCCAATAGTTCGCCCACTTCCACTCGCCTTGGGCGGAGGCGGTGGAAAAGGTGAAAAAGACAATCAATAATGCGATGAATTTTTTGGAAAGATTCAGCGTGCCAAATCTTGAAATAAAGGATAAAAAACGGTGTTTCATAATTTTTGTTGTTTAAAATTTGCACTCCCCACATCCACAACCTCTTATATATTTATGACGAAAAAAGTTGAGAATCTGTTGCTTGAAAAGGACGATTATTTTCATTTTCAACCCGAAATTCGTCCATATTTCGCTAAGAAGAATTAGAAAAGAGTATCCGAAAGCCCCCTTCAAATATAACACAGACTACTGTTTCACCAGTTTAAGATAATGGACTTTTCTGTCGGTGGTAATCACGCGGACAATATAGGCAGCTTTGGCCAGACGACTGACATTGAAGCGGTAGTCGTTGCGATAGTCGGCGACCTGCCCGCCCTGCATGGTAAGCACAGTGATTTGGGACACATTTTCGGGGGCAATGCCCATCACCGTCACCTCGTCATGTGCAGGATTAGGTGCAAGATACGGCTTGCCATCTTGAGGAACATCCATATTGAATCGAAAACTTCTGGTAGAGTCATTATCTGCCATGCTGGAGCCCGAAAGCTGGCGGAAATCTTCAGGAATCTGCTCCCAAAATATGTACGGAGGTATGCAGATGGAATCATAACACAACTTTTCTCCATCAACACATGCTATCACATAAAGACATATCGGCCGATCATTCACATACATTTGCGAAAGCAGCCCATAATCGAGCATCAACAGTCCGTCTAACTCAACAGGATTACTTCCGCTTCCTGTAAAATCAATCACTTGTGAGGGTTTGCTCCAAACTGATACCACTTCCCGAACATTTGGCAAGGTAACATGGAACTGGAAATAAGAACTTTCATGAGATGTGCTAATATCGTAATAGAAATCAAACCAATAATCTTGCAATCCCCCGCAATCGTCCGGAATACAAGACTGCCAATCCACATTTTCCACATATTTGAGTTCACAATTGCGGGAATAATCAATGAGAACGAACTCAAATGTGGAGGACATAAAATCGGTGTATTCAATCTCGAGATAAAAATCCTGACAATCACCAGGAGCAATATACAGAGGTAGTGGGGAAGCAGATATAATATTACCGCCTATATTGGTCTGAATATCTTCAAACTTTAATGGTTCGGAACCATCATTGCAAATGGAGTACTTGAAGTAATAGTATAATTTACATTCTGACACCTTGCATGCTATGTCCTGTGTCTTTAAACTCACACTGTCACACGGACAAACCAGAGCTTCGTCTATGACCAGTTCGGGAGAATAAGCTGTGCATCCAGCCGTATATGTGGCATCCAAGTAATATGTACCAAAATCAATCAGAGGCAACAGAGGGTCTTGATCAATAACAGTATATATTGAACCTACTGGTTGGAATATCCAATCCCAGTTCAAGTAGCCGGAAACGTATGGATAAATGCCATAGATTGGCAGATCATACTGGAATTGTTCTGGGCACAACTTGTAACACCCTGTCAACAGTGCATCAAAATTAGGCGCAGGCTCAATGAATATCTCAGCATTGTATGAGCGGCATCCAGTAGATGGGTCTATATAATGTGCGGTGAGATACCCGTCTGAATAAGAATAGGCCGTGGTTCCGTGATAACCGTTGCTCCACAACAGGTTTTGTCCTGTCGTGGATTGCACTACCACAGGCGGCTCATGGATACAGTGATTTCCAGAGAATGCGATAGAGGGTGCTGCTGGTTTTGGATTAACCGTTAAAGTGCAGGTGGCCGTGGCACTGCAGTTACCCTGATTGCTCACAGTAAGGGTTACTGTATATGTACCGGGTTCAGATGGTGTGAATGAAATGATGTCATCAAATGAAGTGTAGCTAAAGTTCAAAGGCCCTGTGACGTTCCATGTATAGGCGTTGTTTGCACCTGTGTTACCGTTAAGTTTGACCGTTTCTCCCAAACAGTATTCGGTGTTGCCGATAATCCTTGCCCAAGGTGCGGTGAGGAACCCGACATTGCACGTGGCTTTTGCCCTGCAACCATAGTAAGGGTAATATGCTTCAACGCCGTAGTCTCCCGTTTGATATACATTGCAATTGTTTTGCAAGTTATCGTATGTAAGATTTAGGGGAGACCATGTATAAAGAGCATTACTTTGACTTTGACTAAACTGAATTGTCCGTGGTGTGCCTGGACAAACTTGTGTTGAAGATTGAGTGTTTAATGAGGTTGGTTCAAACACGTTTGAATGCACAGTTACAGTCTGTGTGCTTGTGTCCTTACATCCTAACGGATTTGTCACTATCAATGTGACAGTATATTGTTGGGACAAATTATTATTACCATACGTATGATAGACATTATCCCCCACATTATAGGAATCATCTCCAAAGTCCCAATAATATTGAAGATTATTATGGTCGGTCGTAGCCGAAAAAAGGAAAGGTGTCTTCTCACACATATTTGAGGGTATATTAATGCTGATTATGCGTGGATTATACTCATACGCTATGTCTTTTGAACACACGCAACCCGTATTGCCGACAGACATATAGACAGTGTATGTTCCTTCTGACAATATATTCGTTGGAATGGACACCCTCATCTGCGGTGAATAAATGGTCGCTGTCAGGGATGTTCCGCCAATTGTCACGGTTCTGTTGGGAATGGTATAACCGCTGCGGTATTGCGATATATCCTGTACAATAATATGTCCATTACAATCGTATGAAACTTCTATTTCAGGCAGACAGTCAACAGTTACCAGTCGTCTTCCGTGGTAGCATTGCCCATTGAGCTCCGCATATACATCAACATGGTGAGTGCCCAAAACATTAATGTGTGCTGTGGTTGTATTTGACGCTTGTGAAGGTGAACAATATGAACCGTTTGCTTGGGTTGACGCCCCCCAAGAATATTGAGGACCCAGCGGGGAAGTAACTTCAATAGTAAAGTCATTGCAAGTTCTATCTGTAATAATTGTGTTTACAGGTATGCAAGAGCCTGATCCTGGCGAGATAGTGTAACAGGCACTATCACTGCAAAATGGAGTGGTAATAATGCAGCAATACGTTCCATAACCTATTTCGGGACATCTATTCGTGTAGCTTACCACATTCCCATTATGTGTCCATACGTACGATGCATTTGGATACAACTCGACTTGAAAAATGTTTCCATTATGTATGATGTCCGCATAAGGCTTGCTGTTTACCCAAATAGTGTCTCGAACAGTTACCGGGTCACAATCGGGATTCGGTTGGTAGGTCACCGTCACATAAACATATCCATGACGATAAAATTTCCGGGAGACAGAAGTCCCTTGAAATGTTTGCAATGTATCCGAGAACGACCATTGGTAATGACTTGCCTCCGTTGTATTTCCTGAAGCTGTCAGAGCTACAAGTTCATCCTCACAAACCGTGTCAGGACAAGCCAACGTGGGAGCCACGACATCCTCAATCAAAAGCTGCACCGTCTCATACACTTTTAGATTAGAACAATATGTCCTTTTCAATTCCACATCCACTAGATATGGAGGCGTGACATTTGACAGATGGTTGGTGAGCATGCCAACGGATGGCAACAAATGGTCGCTGCTGTCTATAGAGGCCGCGTTGGCTGGGTTAATGGTCCATTCGTATGTTACGTACGGGGCCTGATCGGGCACATCAAACTGCACGGTGGAGCCCGCACAAGCAGTTGTGATTGCTGGCAGTCCGTGAGGAAGCAGACGGAAAGTGTCAACCTCGTGGATATACGCATCGGAACGGCAGTTGTATTCGTTGTCAACCTGATACACGGCCACATCACACACCCCGTTAGCAAATGTGATTGTCACTTTGTTTCCCTCTTCAGAGGATGCCGGATAGCAGACAGGCTCCCACACCAGGTAATATCGTGGATGAGTCGGTGTAGCCTCCAGCAGGATGGAACCGCCCGGACAGGCCATGTGCGCCCCGGTGGTGGATGTCAGAGCGGGAGGATTGTTCAACACCGTAACGTGATACTCCGCAATCTTGCAATAATCACTGTGAGAGGCCGTAATCTTGAATTTTCCCGCTGACGTGAAAGTGTAGGATAATGAGACAGAATTGGTGGTATAAATCTGCTGATTATTCTGATTATATACCCTCCATCGCACTGGATTAGTGTGGGTGGTGTGGAATATGCCCATTTCCCCCTTACAATAGGTGTCTTTGTCAGAATGTATGCTCATAGTGTCCTTGACTATGATGGTTTTCGGGGTTGCCGCCAAGTAACCGCAATTCAAGAATCTACAAATATATTTGGCGCCAATGGTAACCGTCCCAGGTTGGGTGAACTCCAGCATGTACTGGCTGGGGTCCCCCCCGTTATGGACATTCATACAAAAGCTGTTGCTGTTCCACCACGTGTATTCTGTCGAGCCCCATCTTGGCAGTTCGTAAATCTGCATGTCACCGACACACACCGTTTCAGGCCCTGAAATTTCCGTATTGTTTGTGATGATGGGTATTTGTATGGAAAGCAGGGAATTGCATTCTGTTTCGCACATAGATGCGTCCAATGATATAACTCCATAACCCGAAGCAGGGCTTCCCCAGTGTACGGTGATGTCTGGCGTTCCCTGTCCCTCCAACGAACCGCCCTCCACATTCCAGAAATATCTTCCACAGCGCGGATTAATTATAGAATAGCTGGCGGTGGTGTTCTCACATACCGTACCGTAACAGGAAAGTTCCAATTCGACAGGTGCTTTCACAATAATCCTGTAACTCTCGCAATTTTCGCATCCGCATTCGTTGCGCACACAATGGACGACTTCATATTCTCCTTCAGCAAGCGGGGTTAATGAATAATTTTGTGTGGATGCTGCTCCAAACGCGCTCTCCCAATAGTAACCCGTAATCGGAGTCCGATCGGTGGTACTCATATCCACAAAATCAATGGTCTCGCCCAGACATATTTCAATCACTTTTTCTCTCTCTTGAGTGTAATAATAGGAAGGGACAGAAGTGCTCTGTGCGTCAGGAGAGTCCATCAGGAGCACACACGTCTCGGCAGTGCAGGTGTTGGTGTCACCAACCACCACACTGACAGAGATGTTTCCCGTTACGCCGTAGCCCCATGTAACCACAGCGGTCTGGCCTTGATTGATAAAATGATAATGGGAGGCACCTGCTATAACCCAGTTGTATTGGGATGCATTGGGGCATACTGCAGTGTATCGTACTGTATTCCCCTTACAGGCAAGTATACAGTCATACAATCCCAACTCCACAATTAGAGGACTACAGATAACGTATTCTGTGAGTAGGCATTCCGAGTCAAAATCGGTGCTGATGTACAACTCACATCCAGATTGGGATTGGGCTTGTACAGTCGTTAAGCCGCATAAAGTCAGCGACAGAATTAAAAGAAATAGATTTTTTTTCATAATGGCATGATTTTTTGGTTAATAATTGTATTTGACAAATTTTTCCACAGATATTTCCCCCTTACAAACTGATTCCAGAAAATACAATCCCGCAGGCAAACGAGCGGCATTCATCACAAAGCTGTTGTCTCCCACTTTCTCCTTCATGATTACTCTGCCGTTCAAATCCATAATGGTAATACAGTCTATGGGCGAACTGTCACTTTCCACATACAGAATGTTGCTTGTCGGATTCGGCCAGACTTTAATGCTGGCAACATCTTCAACATAATGGTTAATCCCCACGTACGGTTCGGCAAAACTCGGGTCGTGATAGAGGGCAAACACTGCATGGCTTCTGCCTGGATTGTCGCATTCGGCGACCACATCATCGCTGAATGTTACGGGGTCATAGGAGATCAGTGACGACAACAAGTAACCTTTGTCATTTGCCACAACCCCTTGAGAGCAGTGAAGATCTGAAGAAACGCAATTAATCGTATCTGTTCTGATCACAAGCCCGTCATTGCGCCATTCGATCAACAAAATGTTACCTGAATCGTTGAATGAAGCTGTTGCAAACACCCTGTTGTTGATGACGGCAAGTGTCTTGCTCGCCACCGCCGCATAGGCTGGGATAATCCCTTGAGATACATATTGTCCGCTAACCTTATCATACTTAGCAAAAAAACAGATACTTCCTGTGGATGCAAATCTTCGCAAGAAATTGCTCTCATTATCAAAGAAAATGTTAGCACCTGATCCTGACGCATAGCTACCACCACCCAACAAATAAAGATGGTCATTATCAATACAACTTCCCCTCCATTCCGCATATGAGTTAGAAGAACCTGAAATACCACCTTTCGTATAAATTTGGTTGCACCATAGTATGTCACCATCTGTATTATACTTTAGAACAAAGTTCAACCTCCGTGTACCGCTTTGGTCATCTATAGTTGCATAATGCAAACTGTCAAAATAAATGTGAATGGGATACTGATGCAAGGAAGCACCGTTAATAGAAAGAGGAAGCACCAAAAAACCAGAAACATACATATTGTCTTCCTGATCGAATGACAACCACTCAGCATAGATATTATACGCTGGGTTAATGCTGTCATGAGCAATCTCCCATGAAGTTGCAATGCCTTCGGTGTTTTGCACCATCAGTTTGGCAAAATCCAACTCCCAGTTTGGTGTAAACTTGTAAAACATCACATTATGCAAAGCAGTACTGCCGCAACTGCTCCCCGGCAGATACAGGTCATACGTCCTGGAGGAATCCCCGTCTATAACTATGGTGTAGGGATCTTCCTCATTCCCGGCATAATCCAAACGGGCGAAAAGATAAACATTCCCTGAACCATCCACATGCATAGGTGCTAATATGGTATGTTCATCTGAGCAAATAGGTCTAACGCTTCGTACGTAATTATTACCGTTCTCATAATATTGCCTCGTATATGTTTCCACGAAATGGTCTTCTATTCGGTTCCCGTCCAAATCCAATTGGGAAAAAAATGTCCAACGGCTTTGCTTATAGGGTGGCTTTCTCTCCGAAACCGGCAGATTCAACACATCTTCTTTCGTTATCAAAGTGTCTATGTAATACAACCAGTAATTTCTATCGCTCCACATACCCGTTATTCCGGTAATATATATCCTATCGTTTTTCACGGCCATCCATTTGGGGACAGACCAATAGTCGCCTTGGCACTTTATCACTTTATACCATAGCATTGTTCCCAAAGTGTCAAATTTGGCCAACATGATAGAATGCTCTGAAGTGGTAATCACGTCAGAATTGTTCGAGAACATGAGCATTTCCCCGTCCAACCTGGCATTGCCGCCCATCGTACCATAGACATAAATATTGCCATCCTCGTCAAAGGCAGTATTGGTAATATTATTGAAGACATTGTTCAAGTCGCCACCGCTGCCCGTCCAATAATGCGCCCATTTCCACTCGCCTTGGGCGGAGGCGGTGGAAAAGGTGAAAAAGACAATCAATAATGCGATGAATTTTTTGGAAAGATTCAGCGTGCCAAATCTTGAAATAAAGGATAAAAAACGGTGTTTCATAATTTTTGTTGTTTAAAATTTGCACTCCCCACATCCACAACCTCTTATATATTTATGACGAAAAAAGTTGAGAATCTGTTGCTTGAAAAGGACGATTATTTTCATTTTCAACCCGAAATTCGTCCATATTTCGCTAAGAAGAATTAGAAAAGAGTATCCGAAAGCCCCCTTCAAATATAACACAGACTACTGTTTCACCAGTTTAAGATAATGGACTTTTCTGTCGGTGGTAATCACGCGGACAATATAGGCAGCTTTGGCCAGACGACTGACATTGAAGCGGTAGTCGTTGCGATAGTCGGCGACCTGCCCGCCCTGCATGGTAAGCACAGTGATTTGGGACACATTTTCGGGGGCAATGCCCATCACCGTCACCTCGTCACGGGCAGGATTGGGTGCAAGATACGGCTTGCCAGCCTGCGGAACATCCATATTGAATCGAAAACTTCTGGTAGAATCATTATCTGCCATGGTGGAATCTGAAAATCGACGGAACTCTTCAGGAATCATTTCCATAAACTGCTTTGCATAAATACACAGTTCAGCGTGACACAGTCTCTCTTCTTCTAAACAAACCACAACGTGGAAACAAACCAACTCATCGTGTGCTGCCATCTGACTCAATCGGGCATAGTCGAACTTCATGAGACCATTTATATCCAATGCCGCTGATGATGTGTAATTGACGATTTGTGGTGGGACACTCCACATTGACACCAACTGAATTGCTCCAGGAACATTAAAGAAAAATTGGAAGCTCGATGTGTGATGCGGAATACTCAGCTCGGAATTAAAGTCGAATGAATATTCTTCTATTATGCATTCCCCATCCATACATGCATCAAAGAGTAAAGTCTCAGAATATTGCTTCTCACATCCCGTTTCGGGATCAATCAAGGAGAAATGTAACGTTCCGTTCATAAATTCAGTAACGACCACGTCAAATTCAAAGAACTGGCTTCCACCAGCAGGTATAGTCATCGGCAATCCTGTAACACTTACCAGATTGCCACTCGGGGAAACTTGCAGGTGGCTGAATTTGACCATATTGGGACCCTGGTTTGTAACTATATAGGACAAATGGTAATACATTTTGCAGTCCTCCACATAACAATACGTTTTTTCAGGTTTCAAATCTATTCCTTCACAAGGACAATATTCGCGATTTTCAATTTGAAGTTCTGGAGATTTAATTTCACAACCATCCCCGTATTCTGTTATCATCTGATATGTACCATATCCGTTCAATGACAATAACGGATTCAAGTCTGTACCTTGGTCGATAATTCCTTGTCCAAAATATTTCCAAAACCATTGCATTGGGGAGGGATAATATGGATAAAATCCATAAACAGGCAATTTAGTCCATAATGAATCCGGACAAATCTCATAGCAACCGGTCAGCAATGCGTCATAATTAGGTGCTGGAATGATGTATTCGAATGCTTTTTCAGATGGACAGCCCGTTATGGTCTCAATGTAATAAGCGGACATGTACCCGTCCGTATAATAATCGGATTGGGTTCCATTAAACCCATTGCTCCACAGCAAACTTTGTCCCGTAACACATATTGCCCGCACAGGGGGCTCATGAATACAACCGGAGATAACGATTTTAGGCGCACCCGGACGGGGATGTACTACAAAGTGATACACTGCTTGTGCCGAGCAGTTGTCGGGGCTGGTTACATTTAGCATCACAGTGTAATTTCCAGCGGCAGCGGGTGTGAATCTGACTATGGAAGATGTGGAAGTGTAAACGCAAGTGTTGTCTTGATCCCACACATACCAAAGGTACGTGTTTGAATTTCCCGTGTTGCCGTTGAGTTTGACAAGCTCGCCCAAACAGTATTCCGTATTTCCCGTTATTCTGGCCGTAGGGGCATTTAGGAATCCCACATTACACCTGCTTTCCGCTTTGCAACCATATTCATCCGTAACCACCAAAACGCAATAATCACCTGTCTGATATACATATGATTCATTGGTTTGTGTAATAGGGCCTACCGAATTCCAAGTATAGTGTGCGGAAACATCTATTGGTGAATAAATGACCTTTCTTGCATTCCCTGGACAAATAGGAATAGAGTCATAAGTGGTCAATTTGCCATTAAGTGAAGCTCCACCAACAGAAATTTGAACAGAATCCTTTGCTGTACAGCCCCATATATCAGTGATTGTAAGAATCACCGTTGGATTTTGAACTATATCAGGATGATATGTATGATAAATGCCATTGCCTTTATTAGAAGCACCGTCGCCAAAATTCCAATAGTATTGGGCAATAGTTCCTGATGCGTATGCAACAAATGGGAAGGGTGTGTTTAAACACATCAGGGTTCGAATATCGAAACTATCAATTGTGGGATTACCCTCATAAATGAATTCTCTGGAAACAGAACAAGGAACACCCATACCCATATCCATAGTCACTGTATATTGCCCGTGAGGTAAATTTGGAATGGAAATGGAGGTGATGCGGTTTGTATCTGTAAGAGTGGCAGAATAAGATGTCCCATCTATGGTAATGGTACGGTTAGGCATAGCAAAACCATCGCGATATTTGGAAGTGTCATAGACAATTAGATGACCATCACAATCGTATCGCACCTTCAGTCCCGGGACACAATCAAGAGTGACATTAATTCCTCCCCTGTAACACTGTCCATTATCCACCATATATGCAGAAATATGATTAGGTCCTATTTTACTAAAATAAACCGTGGTTGAGTCTGTTGAAGATAAAGGTGAACAGTACCCATACTGCGGTGAAATCCCCCAAGAAATTGTTGCATTTGTTGGATTGCTTGCCTTAATTACGGCTTCGGTGCAAGAGATGAGCGTGTTCGACAAAGCCAACGTCAGACACGTGTCCTGAGGAAATGGTCCAATAGGCTTGTTGGAAAAGCATGACATGGCGACGCAATAAGGGGGGATGGTACTGGTGACAATACAGCAGTACTCACCTGTATCCCTTACAAAACAGACAGTATCGTGCATATTGGGTATTGTATCCCCATTAAACGTCCAAGAATAGGTAACGTTTGCCTGTTGCGCAACGCTTAATATGGTGTCATTGGTGGCAATTATGGAAACAGAGGGGCTGCCAACGACAACGACTTGCCCATTGACTGTAACGGCATCACAACGAGGATCGGGTTGGTAGGTGAGAGTAAAATAATGTGTGCCTGGTGTTCCGAAAAAATAATTTGGATTATAACCATGAAGAACATCAGTGCTGTCCATAATCCAAGTGTAGTCATTGTAGTTTTGGGTTCCTGAAGCGTAAAAGTATTCTTTCATGTTATCACATATAGTGTCCTCATAATCTACAGTGACCGTCGCATTTTCAATTGAAATCTGTGCCGTCACATACTCTTCTATATTGGTGCAATATGTACGTTTCAGTGTCACAGTGGCAACAACAGGCAGGTTGTCGAGATGATTTGTCAGAATTTGAACGTTAGGTGAGAAATGGCTGCCGACAACTGATGCAGCATTTGCGGGTGATATTGTCCATTCATAGGTAACATTGGCTGATTGGTCAGCCACCCCCATAAATACAGACGCTCCGGCACACACATGAGTGATGGAAGGCTCTGTAAACGGGGCAAGACGGAAAGTATCCACCGTATGAATATATGCCTCCGAACGGCATCCATACTCGTTGTCCACCTGATAAACCGCCACATCACACACTTCTGCATGATAGTTAATGGTAACCTCCTCCCCGTCAACGGACGAGGGTGTAGCAGTGGTACACAATGGTTGCCATTGCAGAAAATAGTTGGGCTGTGTGGGAGTAGCTGACAAGAGTATGGAATTTCCCGGACAAGTTTGATTAGGGCCTTGAACAAATGTCAGTGGTGGAGGATTGTCCAACACAGTGACAAAAAACTCCGCATCTTTGCAGTAATCTGCGGTATTGGACGCCACAATCCTGTATTTGCCAGGGATTAAGAAACTGTAGTCCAAAGAAATTCCACTGGTGCCAAAAACATATTGGTTGTTTTGATTATACACCTTCCAAGACACATTGTTTCCGTGCCAAGTGGAATAATGTCCCGTGTCTCCTTTACAAACCACACTGTCTGTGGATCGAATGCTCATTGTATCCTTGACAACAATTGTTTTTTGCGTGTTAAACGGGCCGCACTCCAAAAAATCGCAGACATAACTTGCCTTAATTGTATATGTTCCAGGCCGGGTGAACTCCAGCAAGTATTGGTTAGGATACTCTGCATTATGCTCAATGATTTCGTTGTTGTAGTTCGGGGTTATCCACCATTGATACAAAGTGGAGCCCCACATCGGAAGTTCATACTGTTGGATGTCTCCCACACAAACTTCATCGGGGCCGACAATCTCGGCACGATTAACGATGACCGGAACTTTCACTGAAAGGAGGGATTTGCATTCGGTATCACAGAAATAGGAGTCCAATGAAATCACGCCATAGCCAGAAGATGGCCTGCCCCAGTCAACAGTAATAGTGGGAGAACCCTGACCCGAAAACGAACCGCCCTCCACACTCCATATATACTCCGAACAACTCGGACTTGTAACCGTATAGGTTGCAGTAGAGTTCTGGCAAACAGTCCCATGACAAGACAACTCAAGTTCTACTTTTGGCAAAACTTTGATTATGATTGTCTCGCAATTGCTGCAACCGCATTCATTCCATACGCAATGACTAAGTTTGAACTCTCCTTCTTGCGATGGAGTAAGTGAGTAATTCTGAGAGGAGGCCGTGCCAAAATCGCTTTCCCACAAATACCCTGTGATGGGTGTGCGCCTCGCATTGCTCATATCCGTAAAATCAATGGTTTCTCCGAAGCAAATCTCAATAACTTTATTTCCAGATTGGTCATAATAATACAAGGGGACAGAAGAGCAAGCAGCCACGGGAGACTCCATCAGAATCACACATGTCTCTGTTGAGCATGTGATGGAATCGGATGTTAACACGGACACGGAGATATTTCCGACATTTCCTGTTCCCCAAGTGACCACGGCTGTTCGGTTTTGGTTGATGAGAGTGTAGTTTTGTGCACCAAGAATGCTCCAAGAATACTGAATGCCATTCGGACAGACGGCTGTATATTGCACGGTGTTGCCCTTACAAGCTATCATACATTCATCTGATCCGAGTTCCAAAAGTTGTGGAAAACGTTCTATGTAGTCATCAAGCAGACAGTCCGAATCGAAATTCGTGTTAAGGAACAGGTCACAGCCCGGCTGCACTTGTGCTATGACGGAGCCGCCAAAGAATAGCAGCGACATAATTAAAAGAAATAGATTTTTTTTCATAATGACTTGATTTTTGTTAATAATTGAATTTGACAAATTTATCGATTGATACTTGTCCTTTGCAAACCGTCTCCAAAATATAAGTTCCAGCAGACAAGAGAGATACATCTAAAATCGTATTATTATTCCCTACATTTTTCCGCATAAGGATTTTTCCATTCAAATCCATAATGGTAATATAATCAATAGTATTGTTGTCACTTACAACATTAAGAGAATTATTTGCAGGATTAGGCCAGATTCTCAAATCTGATAGTTCCTCGCCATAATAGGGAATATTCACATATGGTACAGTAAAATTCTGGTCTCTATATAATGCAAAAACGGCTTTGTCTAAATAGGAAACACCACAATCTGCTTGAATAATTTCACTGAATATCACAGGAGAATATGCCACCATATCAACCAGTATTTCTCCTGTTTGACCAACACTAACACTGCCTAAGTTTGATTGGCTACATGAGAAGGGAATATGACTAATGAATTGACCTTCTTCACTCCATTGCATTAGAGCCGGATTATAGGAAAACTGTTTATATGTGGACAAAGCAAATACTCTGTTGTTAATGACATCCAGAACAGGGCCAGGGGAGGCGGATGAATTACCTTCTATAATTGGGACAATTCCGTAATTCAAGAAATTTCCAGTACTTGCATCATATCTAGCAAAATAGCCAATATTAGTAACAATATTTTGTGGACCTTGCAGACGAATAGTACCCAAACTGTCAAAGAAAATACCAACAGATGCGTCAAGACTATATGTTCCACGCCCAGTTAAGTATAACGAATTATTGTGATAACAATTACCATATAATTCAGCATAAGCATAGGGAGAAGAAAAAGGGTTTCCTTTTGTGTATATTTGATTGCACCATATTACATTACCAGAGGTGTCATATTTAATGATATAATTCAATCTTCGAGTGCCACTCATATCTTGTATTGAGGCATAGTGTGTGCTATCCCAATAAATATGAATAGGATATAGGTGCAGATTTCCATTGGAATTTTCATCATGCATAGTAACAATTAGATTACCTGACAAATACAGATTATCATTCACGTCAAATGAAAGACCTGTAGGATGTACAACAAAAGAAGGATTGATACTATCACCCAAATATTCCCAAGAGGTGGCAATTCCTTCAGTATGGTTAACTATACGTTTTGCATATACCAAATCCCAATTGGGTGAAAACTTATAAATCATTGCATTGTATAAATATGGCATTATAGCCCCCTGCTGCCAAGTCCCTGGTAGAAATATATCGTATGTCTTATTTGTGTCTCCATCCACCACCAATGTATATGGGTCTTCTTCGTTTCCTTTATATTCTATGAAAGTATAGACATATGTGTTCTCATCGTTGTCCACGTGAAAAGGAGCTGTTTTTCCAAAACACAGAGGCTGTAAACGTCGAATCTGATTTGAGCCACTAACCTCGAATTCTCTTGAGCAAGTTTCCACAAAATGGTCATCAATCAAATTTCCCTCATAGTCAAATTGAGCAAAAAAAGTCCACATACTGTTTTTGAAAGGTGGCTTACGTTCCATAGAAGGTAAACTGTTCACTTGGCTTTTACGTATTAGCGTATCTATATAATACACCCATGTACTCAAAGGACTATCTCCCCACAATCCAGTTGATCCTGAAATGTATATTCTATTTTCCCTTATTTCCATCCAATGCGGCTCTGATACCATTCCTCCATTATTACTACACTTCACTAACTTAAACCAAAGCATATTTCCCAGTGTATCAAATTTGGCCAACATAATGCCCTGAGCATTAGTAGCCGTTACTTCTATGGGACCTGAAAAAGGAAGCAAATCTCCATTAAACACAGGACTTCCCCCAATTGTCCCGTAAACATAAACATTCCCTTCTTCATCAAATGCTGTATTAGCAACTTCATTGAAGACATTATTGTACGAACCTCCGCTCCCACTCCAGTAGTTCGCCCACTTCCACTCGCCTTGGGCGGAGGCGGATGAGGAAATCGCAAACAGGACGGTTGTCGCCAATATCTGAAAAAATAATTTGATCTGTTTCATATTGCTTTTATATTTATGTTAATAAATTCTTGACCAATAAGGATTATATATCCCGCACGGTAAAGTTATACAATAATTATAATAACCTCGGCAGAAAACAGAAAATTATTTTTTACTCTGAAAATCAATTAGTTATGATTTAAATTAGAGAAAACGAGACCGTTCCGCAAAAGTTTTTGACAAGAAAAAAAGCGACATCAACGTCCAAAAGCAATTTTTCCGGTCAAAAACACATGCAGAAAACTGTTAATATCAGTTTGTAACAGACGGAATTACACCCCCCACTTAACGGAGAGCGGCATGTTAGAGAACAACTTTGATTCTGAATCCCAACTTGGTGGGTTCCTCAACCAATGAAAATGGATATTTGATAGTTGACAATTTCTCGCGGTCGGCAGGAGCTATCGGCGATTCGGTGAGATCGCGGATCATGAAGTCGAGAGCGGTAACCTCCAGCTGCTCGCTATGGGTGAGGCGCACGGTTATGGGGCGATAACCGGGCAGCACTTGCTGCAGCATCTGGTCAACGATGACATCCACAGCTTCGTACTTCTGCGCGATGTTGTATTTGATGCAGAACTGCGCCATGCCGGTGTGCATGCCCAGCAGGTCGAAATCGGAATTCTCCACCTCATACACCAGTTTGTGAATGCGCTGCACAAAAGCCTTTGTGGCACTGTGCACGGGATTTTCGAAGATCTGCTGCGGCGTGCCATCCTCGTGGATGTAGCCGTCGTACATGAAGAAGATGCGGGTGCTGACATCGCGGGCAAACTTCATCTCGTGGGTGACGATGAGCATGGTCATCCCTTCTTTGGCCAGCTGGCGGATGACGCTCAACACCTCGCCCACCATCGTCGGGTCAAGGGCAGACGTGGGCTCGTCGAAGAGAATCACCTCGGGGTGCATGGCCAGGCAGCGGGCGATGGCCACACGCTGTTTCTGCCCGCCGGAGAGGTCGGAAGGCATCGCATGGGCCTTCTCAGCCAGACCTACCTTGCGCAGCAGCGTCATGGCCTCCTCTTCGGATTCCTGCTTGGTGATGTTACGCAGCAACAGCGGCACCATGGTGATATTGTCGAGGATGGAGAGATGCTCGAAGAGGTTGAAGCTCTGGAACACCATGCCCACCTTCTGGCGCAGCTTGTTGAGCGGGTAGCCTTTGGCGAGGATGTTTTCGCCGTCAATGACAATCTCGCCACTCGTCGGCGCATCCAGCATGTTGAAGGCGCGCAGGAGGGTGCTCTTGCCGGTACCGGAAGGTCCGATGATGCTGATAACCTCGCCCTTGGAAATCTCGCAGTTGATATCTTTCAACACCTGCAGCTTCGTGCCGTCAGGGTTGGTGAATGTCTTGGAAAGATGGTTTATCGTAATCATTATCTCTTATTTTTCTTTGGTTTTACAATCAAGTCCAAAGCCTTTCCCAGCAGCCATGCCAGGAGGAAGTAGAGGACCGTAACGATGAGCAGCGGGAAAAGGGCGTCGAAGGTGCGGGTGCGGATGATGTCGCTGGCGCGGGTGAGGTCCTGGATGGCGATGTAACCCACGATGGAAGTGGTTTTCACCAGCGAGATGGCCTCGCCCTTATAAACGGGCATCACGTTGTGCAATGCCTGCGGGGCCACCACATGGCGGAAAGTCTGCCATTTGGAAAGTCCCAAGGCCAGCCCCGCCTCGCTCTGTCCCTTCCCCACGGCACCGATGGCCGTGCGGAACATCTCGCTCACATAGGCGGCGAAATTCATCGCAAAGGCTATCACAGCCACGGCCGTACCGCCCATGCCCGTCGGTGCCAGCACCACATAGAACATAATCATCAGGAATACCAGCATTGGAATGCCACGCATGAGGTCGATGTACACCTTGGCCGTGCCGGCGACCCAGCGGCGGCGGCTCATGCGCATCCAGCAGATACCGGCGCCGATGAGCGAACCCAGCAGGATGGCGAGCACAGAGATTTTCACCGTCTCCCACAGTCCGTCAGTGATGTACTGCCACCGGTCCTCGACAATGAGGTTGTTATATACCATCTCCTTCATACGCGTGAAAAAGCCTGCGGAGACTTTTGCGTTCTCGTCTTTCTCATAATATCCTGCGCGGATACTGACATGGCTGGATGTAAAATCCATAGTCTTCTGACGTTCTTCGGTGATGAAGACACCGCCGGTAAAAATGTCTATCTTGTGCGTCAACAGTGCTGTAACAGCCGAGGATATGGGATAGAAGTCAAAAACCACCGGACGTCCTGCATAACGGCTGTAACGTTGGAGCAGTTCCGGCTCGAAGCCGCGCCAGTCGTCACCCACATGGTAATCCATAGGCGGCAATTCAGCAGCGGCGCCGATGCGGATCGGTTTGCCTGCAGGCACTGGACCCAAGTCGGGTATTGTAGTCCCGGTATAGTCATCGCACAGGAACCAACGGTCATGGATTTCCTGCATCTCGCCGGTGGCGATAAGCGAGTCGATAAAATGACTCAGCGAGTCGCGCAACCCTGTATCGTCTTTTCTCAGGGGGAATCCGCAAGGTATCGCTTCGTCACCATAAAAGGCAATGCGGATTCCGAGCCGTTTCATCTCTTCGGGCATGATGCTGCTTTCGTCTTCGACAAATACATCCACTTTGCCTTGCGAGAGCGCCATCAAGGCATCGCTTGTTGTGTTAAACTGTTTTGCGGTGAGGTCGGTACGCGCGGACAGGCGCAAGTCGTGGGCAGTGCCAGCCACCACGCCAACCGTCAGCCCCGCGAGGTCAGCCTCCGAGTGCAGTTCTTTTTGCTGCTGCTTTCCGGCACAACCTACAAGGCATAGTGCCAAAAGAAAAATGTAAATTCTGTTCACCATATCTTTTAAAATATTAAATCTTTAACCGACATTATCGCACTCACGATTCATAGTGATGGTGATTATGCCTATCAGAATTGTTTTATTATTTCAAAAAAAATTGCAAAAATATACAATTTAAGCATATCTTCAATCCACAGATATTCCAGACAAGATTATTTCTTTTCTGTTTTTTAGTAAAAAGAGTATCTTTGCGACACGAAAGGAACATGTCTGCTCCTTTTAACAGACTGACAATGAAAGACACTGCCAGCCATATAAGACTCACTATTATTGCAACAGGATTTTTAAAAGACGATGATGAATATATATAAGGCTCATATCCTCTACACGAAGGACAAAGACCATTTCGAAATGCTGGAGAACGGCTACATAGCTGTGGATGCCGATGGGCGTGTGCTCAGAGTGGCGGAAGATTTGGCATCGCTGGACTATCATGATGTTGAAGTCACTGACTTCGGCGACCGGCTGCTGATTCCGGCCATGAACGACCTGCATGTGCATGCCCCGCAGTATCGGAATCAGGGCATCGCCATGGATCTGGAACTGCTGCCGTGGCTCCAGAGATACACTTATCCCGAAGAGATGAAATATGCCGACACAGACTATGCCGAGCGGATGTACCGTCACTTTGTGCACGATCTGTGGCGGTTTGGAACCATGCGGGCATGCGTGTTTGCCACAAGCCATACAGGAAGCACCCGCGTGCTGATGCACCTCTTCCGGGAAGCCGGCATGGGCGCGTTCGTCGGCAAGGTGGCCATGAACCGCAACTGTCCGGAAGGGCTCTCGGAGCCGGTGGAGAGGATGGTGCAAGGCTATGAGGCACTGACGGCGGAATTCCCCGATCCGGAAGCGCTGGTGCGCCCCATTATCACGCCCCGGTTCATCCCGTCGTGTACGCCGGAGATGCTCCGCGCCTGCGGCCAGCTCGCCGCCAAATACAAGCTGCCCGTGCAGTCGCACCTCTCCGAAAACAGGGACGAGATAGCCCTGGTGCAAAGACTCGAAAACACTCAGTACGGCAACACATACAACCGTTATGGCCTCTTCGGACAGACGCCAACCGTCATGGCTCACTGCGTATATACCCAAGGTGATGAACTGGACCTAATGAAACGAAACGGGGTAATGGTGGCCCACTGCCCAACGTCAAATCTCAACGTCTCCACGGGCATCGCTCCCATCCGGAAGTTCCTGGACGAGGGTCTCCGCGTGGGACTCGGCAGTGACATCAGCGGCGGCCACGACCTGAACATTTTCCGGGTGATGGTCTATGCCATACAAGTAAGCAAGGCACTCTATCAGCTACATCCCGAACTACCCTACCTCACCCTGTCGGAGGCTTTCTGGATGGCCACGAAATCGGCGGGAAGCTTTTTCGGACAAGTGGGAAGCTTCGAGCCCGACTATGAGTTCGATGCCTTGGTTATAGACGACCGCAACCTGAACCACGACCATTATTCGCTGCTGGAGCGTTTGGAACGGTTCATCTATTTGGGCGACGATCGCCATATCGAGCATCGCTTCTGCCAGGGAAAGGAAATAATAGACGCCAATTAGGCTTCCGTAGTCTCTTTTTTCTTACTCTTCAAGAAGAAAATCACGCATACGATCAGTGTGATGACCGCACCGATGGTATAACCCAGCGGGCGCGAAATCATTGAGCCCAGACCTTCCTTGTAGGCCACAAACAGGAAACTGCCCGTCACCATGGTCATAAACAGTGCCGGAATCAGCGTGATGAAATACCAAACACCCTTCTTGTTCTGGCGCAAATAGACCGTAATCGCCCAGAGAGTGAAGGTGGCCAGCAGTTGGTTGGCCCAAGCGAAATAACGCCAAATGACATCAAATCCCTTGGCGTCAGCCAAACTATATACCAGAATAACGGCCGTCACCAAGAAGATGGGAATCGCCACGAACAGACGATTCTTGATGGGTTTCTGGCTATAGTGCATGAAATCGGACACAATAAGACGGGCGGAGCGCAGAGCCGTGTCACCGGAGGTGACAGCCGCGCTGATAACACCCAAAATGGTGATAACCGCAATAACCTGGGGGAACCAGTTGTTGGCAATTAGGCTGACCATAGCGGGACCGCCCTTGCCGGCCGTGTCCACCGGGCTGTTAGGACCGAAGAAATAGGCGGCAGCGGCAGCCCAAATCAGGGCCACCACACCTTCCGTAATCATTGCGCCGTAGAAAATGGGCCTGCCCTGCTTCTCGTTGGTCATGCAGCGCGCCATAAGCGGCGACTGTGTGGCATGGAAACCGGAGATGGCACCACAGGCAATGGAGATGAACATCATCGGGAATATAGGATTATGCTCGGCATCCGGATGACGGTTCTCCAGACCTCCCCAAAGTTCCGGAATTTCGGGGCGATAGGCAATGAAAGCCACCACGATGGCCACGGCCATGCCCAGCAACAGGAAGCCGAACACAGGGTAGATTCGTCCGATCAGTTTGTCTATAGGCAACAATGTGGCAATCATATAGTAGCACAAAATGATGATCACCCAGATATAAATGTTCCAGTTGGGAGTGAAATTCGCGTTGAGCAACACCGCCGGTGTATTCACAAACACCACGCCCACCAAAATCATCAGCAGCACCATGAAGCCGCGCATGAACTGCTTGATGCCGTTGCCCAAATATTTGCCGTGAATCTCGGGCAGCGAGCAGCCCTTGTCGCGCAAGGACATCATACCGGCAAGGTAATCATGCACCGCACCTGCGAAGATACTGCCGAATACAATCCACAAAAACGAGGAAGTGCCGAACTGCGCACCCATGATGGCACCGCAAATCGGGCCCACGCCCGCAATATTCAGAAACTGTATAAGATAGATGCGCCATGGCTTCATCGGGACATAGTCCACACCATCGGCCATATAGGTGGCAGGCGTCTCTCGTTTGGGATCGATGCCGAAAACACGCTCGGTGAGCTTTCCGTAAATCAGGTAACCTAAGACTAGCAGTACTAACGCGATACAAAAGGTGATCATGGGGGTGAAAGTTTAGAGTTTAGAGTTTAAAGTTTAGAGATGGTCCTTTGAATTTTGAATTTTGAATTTTGAATTTTAATTTTTGGCAAAGCCATCGGATACGGATTTGCCGGATTTGGTGATTTTCTTCACTTCATCGATCAGGAAATCCCTGAAAATGAGCATGGAATACTCCGTATTTTCGTACTGGATGCCATCCAGGATATTGTCACCGCCCTCCGAGATGAAGTTGAGCGTGATCAGGCGATACAGGGCGTCATCTTGCAATTCCTTGCCTTGAATCATGATTCTGTCAGGAACATTGTTCTTATAAGACACCTCCATGCCTGCCGAGGCAGCCATCAGTGCGTCCAGACGAAAACGGTTCACCGCCTTCCTCAGTTCACTGCCCTTGACCGTGATCACCACCAGATAGTTGTCGAATGGGGAGACCTTGAAAATGTCGCCCACCGTCACATCACCAGCTTGGAGATTTGTGCGAATGCCGCCGAAATTCAGGATGGAAAGGTCGCAGGCCTCCTGCCTGATGGCCGAAGGGCCGTCATTTAACAACAAGCCCGTCAACAGGTCGGACAACGGACTTTTAGGAGATTCCACGTTCAGCGTCACTTCGCAATGGCCGATCACCTCGTTCATCTTTTTGTCAAGGCGTGCTTTATGACGCTCGAAATACTTGACGAGACCGGGATCCAGTCTGGCATCGTAGGTGGAATCCAGCCGCACCATCCTGTATTGGTATTTATAGGAATGATTTTGGGCATAACTGGCGAAGGTTATGCCCAAGAAAACACTCAGCAATATACAAGTTACTCTTTTCATGCCTTTATTCAACAGGATATCCAATCGGTTGTGCAAGAACGGGTTTGCCATTCACTTTCATGAATTCCATGATTCTGGTACGGTCAATGGCACCCATAACCACGGTATTGAGTTTGTTGGCAGCACAATAAAGATAGACATTCTGGCTCACGAAACCGGCGTCCGTGGCACCATAGAACTCACGGCCAGCCTCGTCAAAGCCCTTCATCTTGTCATAATTGGCCATAAAAAGCAACGTTACCGGAGCCGACATAATCATCTTGCCACCGCGGCCTGACATGCCTTCGCGCATATCCTCAGGGATGACCATTTGAAGCAAGTTCTTTTCCGGGATGTACAAAAACACTCCCTTCTGGTTAAAGACGTAAATGTCAATCTCCTGGGCATTGCGTGCCGACGGAGCCGTGCGCTTGCCATCCTTGCGGTTTTCACCGTTGGCGCACCACAGGAGATCCGACAACTGCTGCTCAGTTAGTTCCTTGTCGGAAAACTCACGGTTGGTCTGACGATTAGACAATGCCTCGTACAAAGGCATGCCTCCCTTGGTATTCGGTTTGGGCAATTGAATATCTTGAGCCATAGCTGTTGCAATTAAGATAATTGAAATTAATAAGAGTGATAGTTTTTTCATTGGAATAATATTTTATATGAGGAGAAGAGGAAGAGAGGAGAAGAGGAAACCATTTTTACTCTCTTACTCTTTTACTCGATTACACATTTTTCGGTTTTGCTTGATTTCCCTGGCCGACCTTGCTGATACCTTCACGCATTTGGGTGTCGGCCTTGATATTTTCAAGTTTATAATAATCCATTACACCGAGATTGCCGCTACGGAATGCTTCGGCAAGGGCCAACGGCACTTCTGCCTCAGCAAGGATAACCTTGGCACGGGCTTCCTGAGCCTTGGCTTTCATTTCCTGCTCCTGCGCCACAGCCATGGCACGGCGTTCCTCTGCCTTGGCCTGGGCGATGTTCTTGTCAGCATTGGCCTGATCCATCTGCAGCATGGCACCGATGTTCTTACCCACATCCACATCGGCAATGTCGATGGAGAGAATCTCGAAAGCGGTGCCGGAGTCGAGGCCCTTGGAAAGCACGAGTTTGGAAATGGAATCCGGGTTCTCAAGCACCATCTTGTGCGTCTCGGCGGAACCGATGGCGGAGACGATACCCTCGCCTACACGGGCGATGATGGTTTCCTCGCCTGCACCACCCACGAGCTGGCGGATGTTGGTACGCACAGTCACACGCGCCTTGGCAATCAACTGGATACCGTCCTTGGCCACAGCAGCGACAGGAGGTGTGTTAATCACCTTCGGGTTCACAGAGGTTTGGATAGCCTCCAGCACATTACGGCCGGCCAGGTCAATGGCAGTGGCAGCCTTGAAATCCAACGGAATGTTGGCCTTGTCAGCGGAAATCAGGGAACTGACCACGGGTTTGATGTGGCCACCGGCCAGGAAATGGGCTTCCAGCTGGTCGCGATTGAGTGGGATGCCGGCTTTTGTGGCCGTAATCATGGCATTCACGATTACATCTGGCGGAACCCGACGCCAACGCATAAGGATGAGTTGCACCAAGGATACATGGACTCCGTTCAAAATGGCGATGAACCACAAACGCAACGGAACCATCCAGAAGAAAAGGATGACCAGCGCAAGAACGCCGATAATGATTAAGATTGATTGTGTCATAACTGTCGATTATTTGGGTTTAACATAAACTTTTCCGCCTTCAACACGGGTGATTTCAATCTCTGTATCCACCTCTATGAAATCCTGCGGGGAGGACACTTCCACCATCTCCCCATCAAACTCGCCGGTGCCCATCGGAGCCAAACGGGAGATAGCCTTGCCGGTCATGCCGACCTTGATCTTGTCAGCATCCACCTCGTTCATCTTGCTGTCAATACGTGTGTTAAGCTGTAATCGTTTCCAGGTCTTGGAGCGCATCATCAGCACAAAACAGCCTATGGTGAAAACTGCGGTGCATAGCAGGGTGAGAAAACCCGCGAGCGGGCCATACTGCATAAAAGAGGCCACCACGCCGGCTACCATGCACAACACACCGATAATGGCCACCACCCCACCGGGTATGACCAGAAAGTCAAGAATCATCAGCAGAATGCCTATCAGGATGATGAATATGATGGAGAACCAGCCCATGACAGTTTAGAGTTTGGAGTTTAGAGTTTAGAGTTTAGGGTTGAGAGTTTAGAGATTAGAGTTAGTTGATTTTTACAATGTAGTAGTTTTTCTTGCCTTTTTGGACGAGAATATATCTTTGATTCAGAAGATTTTCCTTTGATATGCTGAAGTCTTCCTTTACTTTGGCTTTATTTATGGAAACGCCGTTGTCCTTAAGCATACGGCGTGCTTCGCCCTTGGAGGCAAACACCTGGGTATGCTCGGCGAGGAAATCGACCACGCCGCAGCCGTTTTCGATGGTGGCGGCAGGAACTTCGAATTGTGGCACGCCGTCGAACACGGCGAGGAACATCTTTTCCGACAGGGAGGCCAGGCTTTCAGCTGTGCCTTTGCCGAAGAGGATTTCGGAGGCGTTGACCGCTGCATCGTAATCTTCTTGCGAGTGAACTCTAATGGTCAGTTCTTTGGCCAGTGCCTTTTGCAGCACACGCAAGTGCGGGGCGGCATCATGCTCGGCCTCCATCGCTTCTATCTCCTCTTTCGTGAAATGGGTGAAGATGCGGATATAGCGTTTGCTGTCCTCGTCGGAACAGTTGAGCCAGAACTGGTAGAAAGCGTACGGGGAAGTTCTTTCGGGATCGAGCCAGATGTTGCCCTTCTCCGTCTTGCCGAACTTGCCGCCATCGGCCTTCGTGATGAGCGGGCAGGTCAGTGCGTAGGCCTCGCCGTTGAGTTTGCGGCGAATGAGTTCCGTGCCGGTGGTGATGTTGCCCCATTGGTCGGAGCCGCCCAGCTGCAAACGGCAGTTCTGCGTCTCGTACAAATGCAGAAAATCGTAGCCCTGCACCAGCTGGTAGGAAAACTCTGTGAACGACATACCGTCGCCTTCGCCATTAAAACGTTTTTTCACAGAATCCTTGGCCATCATATAGTTGACGGTGATATGCTTGCCAATGTCGCGGATAAACTCCAGAAAACTGAACTTGCTCATCCAGTCGTAGTTATTGACGAGGATGGCTCCGTTGGGTTCGTCTGTGTCGAACTGGAGGAATTTGCTGAGTTGTTTCTTGATGCACTCCTGATTGTGTTTCAGGGTCTCCTCATCCAACAGGTTGCGTTCCTGCGACTTGCCGGAGGGGTCTCCGATCATGCCGGTGGCACCGCCCAACAACGCGATAGGGCGATGGCCGCAGCGTTGGAAATGCGACAGTATCATGATGCCAACCAAGTGTCCTATATGGAGAGAGTCGGCGGTGGGGTCTATGCCCAAGTAGGCACTGCACACGCCTTTGTTCAACATTTCTTCCGTTCCGGGCATGATGTCGTGCAACATGCCGCGCCATTTGAGTTCTTCTACAAAATTCATCGATCTGTTTTTATTGATAATGAGTAATTACAATCAGTCTTCAGAAACATCCACCAGCCATTTCCCTTCTTGCTTCTTCGCTCTGAATTTCAGGGTTTGCTTCTTATTGTCGCACGTGAGACTGCATTTGCACAGGGCCAGGCTGTCGTTGATGTATTCGCATTGGGTATTCTCGACTGTCACCTCGTATGCATTCATCTTCTTCAGTTGCTCGGGGTTGTTGCGCATGTATTTCTGCAAGTTGCGAATGAGGGCCGCGTCGTGCAGCACCGAATATTTGTACATATTGTCAAAATCCGCGGTGACAAACGCGACGGAGAATTTCTCCATCACCTTTTCGGGGCTGGAGAATTCATCGTTTTTCTTCTTACAGGACGACACAAAAAGCAAAGCGGCGGCAAGCAACGCGATAATCCAATTTTTTCTCATAATGATATTATTGATACTATTATTGAAAAGTGCGCAAAAATACAAAAAAAAAATCCACTTGCAAAATTAAATTTACCTTCTTGGAACAGGTGAAAAAACGAGGTGTCCATATAGACATTTTTTCGTATCTTTGCAGCCAATTTAATAAAATGTGACTATTATGACACTTCAAGAATTTCAAGACGACCTCAGACGAGGTATTCCCGCCGCCATTCCGCCGGCAAAGCCATACGACACAACGGTAAACCACGCTCCCAAGCGTAAAGATATTTTGACAAAAAAGGAGAAACAGCTTGCCCTGCGCAACGCGCTCCGCTATTTTGACCCGTCGCTGCACGCACAGCTTGCGCCGGAATTCGTAAAGGAACTGCACGACTACGGCCGCATCTACATGTACCGGTATCGTCCGGACTACGAGATGTACGCCCGCCCCATTGACGCCTACCCTGCCAAGAGCCGGCAGGCCGCGGCCATCATGCTGATGATCCAGAACAACCTGGACCCTGCTGTGGCGCAGCACCCCCACGAGCTAATCACCTACGGCGGCAACGGAGCCGTGTTCCAGAACTGGGCACAGTACCGCCTCGTGATGAAATACCTGTCGGAGATGACCGACGAGCAGACGCTCGTGATGTACTCCGGACATCCGCTGGGACTGTTCCCGTCGCACAAGGACGCCCCTCGCGTGGTGGTCACCAACGGCATGGTGATCCCCAACTACTCCAAGCCTGACGACTGGGAGCGCATGAACGCCCTGGGCGTGAGCCAGTATGGCCAGATGACCGCCGGTTCATACATGTACATCGGACCTCAAGGTATCGTGCACGGCACCACCATCACCGTGCTGAACGCCAGCCGCAAGATTGGCGGCGAAATCGGCGGCAAGCTCTTCGTGACCGCCGGTTTGGGCGGCATGTCGGGCGCACAGCCGAAGGCCGGCAACATCGCCGGAGTGGTTTCCATCACCGCCGAAATCAACCCTGCCGCCACGCAGAAGCGCTACGACCAAGGTTGGGTGGATGAAGTTCACGACAACCTCGACGAACTGTTTGCAAAGGTGAACGAGGCCCGCGCCAAGAAAATCGCACGTTCCTTCGCCTACCAGGGCAACGTGGTGGATCTGTGGGAGTATTGCGCAGAGCATGACATACAAGTGGATTTGGGCAGCGACCAGACCTCCCTGCACAACCCGTGGGCAGGCGGCTATTACCCTGTGGGCATCTCCTTCGAGGACGCCAAGGTGATGATGGCCGACGAGCCCGACAAGTTCAAAGCTGCCGTGGAGGAGAGCTTGCGCCGCCAGGTGGCCGCCATCAACAAGCTGACCGCCAAGGGCATGTATTTCTTCGACTACGGCAACGCGTTCCTTTTGCAGTCGTCGCGCGCCGGAGCCGACATCATGAAGGAGGACGGCACGTTCCGCTATCCTTCCTACGTGCAAGATATCATGGGACCGATGTGCTTCGACTACGGTTTCGGCCCGTTCCGCTGGGTGTGCACCTCCGGCAAGCCTGAAGACTTGGAGGTCACCGACCACCTGGCCATGGACGTGCTCCGCAAGATCAGCGAGACTGCCCCGCAAGAGATTTCACAACAGATGAAAGACAACATCACCTGGATCAAGGGTGCCAAGGAGAACCACTTGGTGGTGGGTTCCCAGGCCCGCATCCTGTATGCGGACGCCGAAGGCCGCACCAAGATTGCCGCCGCGTTCAACGATGCTGTCAAGGATGGCAGGCTGACCGCTCCGGTGGTCATCGGCCGCGACCATCACGACGTGTCCGGTACGGACTCCCCGTTCCGCGAGACCTCCAACATCTATGACGGTTCCAGTTTCTGCGCCGACATGGCCGTGCACAACGTCATCGGCGACGGCTTCCGCGGTGCCACGTGGGTGAGCATCCACAACGGCGGCGGCGTCGGCTGGGGCGAGGTCATCAACGGCGGCTTCGGCATGGTGCTGGACGGCACCGAGGAGAGCGACCGCAGACTGCGCAACATGTTGTTCTGGGACGTGAACAACGGCATCTCGCGCCGTGCGTGGGCCCGCAACGAAGGCGCCCTGTTCGCCATCAAGCGCGCCATGGAGACCAACCCGAATCTCACCGTCACCCTGCCGAATTTCGCGGATGACGATTTGATTGAACAGGCATTTTAACCGTAATATTGTGCGACACGTCAGATTGTTCATATTGATTACCCTGTTGGTGGCGATCTGTGCCGGGTGCAAAAAGAAGCCCGACCCCATCGTCATCACCCCTGACGTGCGGAAAAACCACCTGCAACGCAACCACATATACGGTGGCGTGAAAATCATCAAGACAAGCACCTATTATCTGGCAGCCGACTCCATCATGGTGGAGGACACCGCAAACATCAGCAAGCTGCTGAAAGGACGGAAACCGGATATCATCACCACCCAGCAATACACCTCGGACGGTTATCTCTTACAGTTTGTCAAGTTCAACCAACAGAAAGACACCCTGCTGAAGAGGGATTACCACTACAATGACCTGGCCTTGACCACACGCTGGGAAGAGTACGACTCCACCGGCATCATGGTCACCAGAGGCAAGTACCTGTACGACCGCAATCATTTCCTTTGCGGGGAACAGGTCTTCAACGGCGACAGCATCGCCATCGCATTCGCGTACAACACCGACGGCATCGGCAACATCACCAGCGTCACGCAGTCCATGGGCGACTACACCATGCACACGGAGAACAAGTACAACAAGGACGGGCAAGTGGTCAAGATTGTGGAGTACGAGCCTAACGGACGGGTGTTCAAGACTGTCAAGCTCGAATACGACAACTACGGCGACGAGGTGAACCGCTGTGTCTATAAGGCCGGCGACAAGATGATTGAATATACGTACAACCAATACAGCCAGGAGGGCAAGCAACTGAAAACCATCTATGAAGACAAAATCCATCATCTGAAAGAAACGCACTATTTCTTCGATCACGACCGCTACTGCAACTGGCAGATCGAAGTGCTGGTGCGCGACAACCAGATCATATCTATCAGAAAACGTCAAATCACTTATTATCAAAACTAACATGAATTTAAGCAACATTTTATCAATCACTGGAAAAGGCGGACTCTTCAAACTCATCTCCAGAGCGCCGAACTGCTTTATCGTTGAATCACTCGAAGACGGACATCGTTTCCCTGCATTTTCCCAGGACGGAGTAGCCACCTTGGACAATATCGCCATATTCACCGAGGAAGACGAGGTAACACTCCAATCCGTATTCCAATCCATCTTCAAGAAAGAGAACGGCGCTGCCATTGAAGTCCCCAAGGACGGCAATGCACTCAAAGCATACTTCGCCGAAGTGCTCCCCAACTATGACCGCGAGCGAGTGTATGTCTCCAACATCAAAAAAGTGCTGGCATGGTACAACATACTCGTTGACCATAAGCTCGTGGATTTGGAGGAGGAGAAGGGGGAATAGATACATGGGGGACAGGAGGTAAAAGAGGTACATGAGGTAAAAGAGGTACATGAGGTAAAAGAGGTGAAGGTGGTGAAGGGGGATTTTTAATCGTTAAATTTCAATTTTATGAAGGAAGAATACAACACTGAAAGGCATCGCGGGTTGATTACGGTATTGAGCATCATTGCTGTACTGTTAATTGGGGTGGGTGTTTTCTTTTACTACAATTTCTTCAGACAAACCAAGTCAGAGCTGATTGAGGCGGTGCCCACCGATGCGGTCTTCATGTTCGAAGTGAACGACAATGCAACCTTCGTCCAAGACATTTCACCCCTACTCCCCTACTTCAACGAGCTGTTCGCGATGGATGCCCTGCCGGCATTTGAATCCGTGCACAACGCGCTGCCCGCCAACCAGTACGACATCACCATCTCGGGGCATCCGATAGACAACAGCACGGTTCTACTCTTCAACACGCACATCGACAAGGCTTCGTTCAAGCGCTTGCTCAAGGCTCTCAGCATTGATCCTGCCAACTGCGAAGCTTTTGAACAACAGAAAATCTACACTTACGGGACGGATTTCAAAAAGCTCCATTTTGTGTTCGTCAACCATATTCTCTCCATCTCCACCAACATGGATCTGCTGAAGAAATCCATCATCCAGCACAGACATCCCAAGAATCTGTTCTCTGCAGATGATTTCAAGAAGCTTTATGACCTCGCAGAGAAGAACAAGAAGCACAACTGGCTGTTTGTCAACGCAAATTACCTGGACGGCCTGTGCAGCTATTTCACACCTGAGACGGCAACCAAGATACAGGCTTTCAAATCCATGTCGCCTTGGGCAGCATTTCAGATACGTTTCTCCAACAATGAGGTTCTGCTTTCCGGATACATCTCGTCCAGCGCAAAGATACTGGAACGCTTTACCGGTGTCACCGCAGTCAAAACCATTCCGGAAGAGTTCCTCCCCTATCATGCCAACCAGTATTACAAACTCGAGCTGCCCGAATACGACCTGTGTTATTTCACCATGCCGCAGGACACGGCCCGAAACATCCCGTTCATGTCTGTCAAACGAGACACTGTCGGCCACGCCTACTCCCCATTCGTGAATGAACATCAGATGGAAGAGATGATGGCGAACTACCCCAACGGCGTATTTCCTGTTACAGACAGTACGGCACTGCCCAAAGGCTCCATGTTCGACACTGTCCACTACAAGGTGTTTGCCGTCAAGGGCGACCACTACCTGTTTGCCCCAACTTCCGAGGACATCATGATGTACAGTCAGGACATAGCCTCCAACGGGGGCATCTCCAACAACCGTTACTACAAATTCGCGAAGGGCAACATTGCATCCTCCAACGTCATGGAGTTCACCTATTACAATCCGATGGAGAAGAAATGCCTTCAGTCCAGACTGTCCAACAAGGGCAAGTCGTCCCGTTTCTGCCAGGATCTGTTTATTTTCTCCCTGAGTTGCAACAACATCACGGACGAATTCGCCTCCGTGAACATTTACCTTAACTTTGTAAAATGAGACAAGAGACACCTGTATTGCTGCTCACCGGCTACCTTGGGAGCGGCAAGACCACTTTGGTCAACCGAATTCTATCCAATGAACGAGGTATCAAGTTCGCCGTTATCGTCAACGACCTCGGCGAAATCAACATTGACGCCGACCTTATCCAGAAAGGCGGCGTAGTGAACCAACAGGACGACAGCCTTGTGGCCCTGCAAAACGGTTGCATTTGCTGCACGCTGAAGATGAACCTGGTGGAGCAGCTGCGCGACATCATCGACCAGCAGCGTTTCGACTACATCGTGATCGAAGCCAGCGGCATCTGCGAGCCGGAGCCCATCGCCCAGACCATATTCTCCATCCCGCGCATGGGTGAACAGTTCATCCGCAACGGGATTCCCAAGCTCGACTGCATCGTCACCGTGGTGGACGCCCTGCGCATGCAAAGCGAATTCGGCTGCGGCGACCGTCTATTGAGAAAGCACATTGAGGAGGACGACATCGAAAACCTCGTCATCCAGCAGATTGAGTTCTGCAACATCATACTCCTCAACAAAGCCTCCGAAGTGACACCCGACGAGCTGGGGCGCGTGCGTGGCATCATCCGCGCCATCCAACCCAAAGCGCAAATCATCGACTGCGACTATGGCAATGTAGAGCTGGACAAGATTCTGAACACTCAGCTGTTCGATTACGAGAAGGTGGCCACCTCCGCGGCTTGGATTCGGGGTGTGGAGGGGATTCATGATGGGGAGCATGAGGAACATGAGGTGCATGGGGAACATGAGGAACATGGGGAACATGAGATGCATGAGGAACACGAAGGGCACGATGAGCACCATCATCACCATCACCATCATGATGACGAGGGCGAGGCGGAGGAGTATGGTATCAGCACGTTTGTGTATTACCGCCGTCAGCCTCTTGTATTGGGCAAGTTCGACGAGTTTGTTTCCACCTTGCCTAAGAGCGTAATCCGCGCCAAGGGTATCTGCTATTTCAAGAGCGAGTACGATGCCTGCTACCTGTTCGAGCAGGCCGGTCGGCAGTTGCAGCTGAAAGATGTGGGGCTTTGGTTCGCCACCATGCCGCCTGATGAACTGGCAGAAATGATGGAGAAGGAGCCCGGGCTGCGCCGCGACTGGGACGAACGCTACGGCGACCGTATGCAAAAAATCGTCTTCATCGGACAAAACATGGACCGCGAAGCCATAACGGCTGCATTAGACGCGTGCCTGACGGAGTAATTGAGACTGGAGACTGAAGACTGAAGATTAGAGATTAAAAAATTAGAGATTAAATTATTGACTGGAGACTGAACTTTATAAACTTTACGAACTTTACAAACCTTATAAACCTAACGAACTTTCCTCCCCTATGGCAGACGACAAAAAGATCATATTTTCCATGGTAAACGTCAGCAAGACGATTCCACCGCAAAGACAAATCCTTAAGAACATTTACCTCTCCTTCTTTTACGGAGCAAAAATCGGCGTATTAGGTCTAAACGGCGCGGGCAAATCCACGTTATTGAAGATCATCGCCGGCATTGACAAGTCGTACCAGGGCGAAGTGGTTTTCGCACCGGGATACTCCATAGGATATCTTCCCCAGGAGCCGCAATTGGATGACAATCTGACTGTCAAAGAAGTTGTCATGCAAGGTGTGCAGAAGATTGTGGATGTGTTGAAGGAGTATGAAGAGGTGAACATGAAATTTGCCGATCCGATGAGCGACGACGAGATGAACAAGCTCATAGAGCGCCAGGGTGAGCTCACGGAGTTGATTGACCAATACGATGCTTGGGAGCTGGATAGCAAGCTGGAGCGCGCCATGGACGCCCTGCGCTGTCCCGATGGTGACACGCCCGTCAAGAACCTCTCCGGAGGCGAGCGCCGCCGTGTAGCACTTTGCCGGCTGCTGCTCACCGAGCCTGACATCCTGCTCCTTGACGAGCCCACCAACCATCTGGACGCTGAATCCGTGGAATGGCTGGAAGCCCACCTACAACAATACAAGGGCACGGTTATCGCCGTGACGCACGACCGCTACTTCCTCGACCATGTGGCCGGCTGGATTCTGGAGCTGGACCGCGGCGAGGGCATCCCGTGGCAGGGCAACTACAGTTCCTGGCTGGAGCAGAAGTCCAACCGTCTGGCCATGGAGCAGAAGCAGGAGAGCAAGCGCATGAAGACACTGGAGCGCGAGTTGGAGTGGGTGCGCATGGCCCCGAAAGCGCGCCACGCCAAGTCAAAGGCCCGTTTGAACGCCTACGATAAGCTGCTCAACGAGGATGTAAAGGAGAAGGAGGAAACCTTGCAGATTTTCATCCCCAACGGTCCGCGTTTGGGCAATAACGTCATTGAAGCCCGCAACGTGCGCAAAGCTTTCGGCGACAAGCTATTGTTTGACGACCTTAACTTCAACCTGCCGCCCAACGGCATTGTGGGTGTCATCGGACCTAATGGTGCGGGTAAGACTACCCTATTCCGCCTCATCATGGGGCTGGACAAGCCCGACAGCGGCGATTTCAAAGTCGGCGAGACGGTGAAAGTGGGCTATGTGGATCAGCAACATACGGTCATTGACCCGGAGAAGAGCGTCTGGGAAGTGCTTTCGGAGGGCAACGAGCAGATCATGATGGGCGGTCGGCTCATCAACTCGCGCGCCTACCTGTCGCGTTTCAACTTCAGCGGCACGGAGCAGAACAAGAAGGCCGGCGTATTGTCCGGCGGTGAGCGCAACCGTTTGCACTTGGCATTGACCTTGAAATCGGAGGCCAACGTGCTGCTCCTGGACGAGCCGACCAACGACATCGACGTGAACACGCTGCGCGCGTTGGAGGAGGGTTTGGAGAACTTCGCGGGCTGTGCCGTGGTCATCTCCCACGACCGCTGGTTTTTGGACCGCATCTGCACGCACATCCTCGCCTTCGAGGGTGACTCGCAAGTCTATTTCTTCGAGGGTAGCTACACCGAATATGAGGAGAACAAGAAGATGCGCCTCGGCAATGTCACCCCGAAACGGATTAGGTATAAGAAGATTACGGTGATATAAATGAGAAAATCATCGCCCTATCGAACAGTGCTTCTATTTGTGTTCCGCGGCGTTGTAATAGCAGGAGGTGCCTATATTTAGTGGACGGGGACGAGCGCAACATCAGAGTCTCCGTTTCCCATTTCGGGCAGGATGAGCTTAGGCATCACTAAACAAAAAAGGCCACCTGTGAGGTGGCCTTCGTCATATTGTAGAAAAATGAGGCATTATCGGCTCACTACAATCCGGCGCACGCCATATTCTTTCTCCCCAACCACACGAACAAGGTAAACACCCGGCGACATACTTTCCACATTCAGCTTGATTTCGTTGCTTCCGTCGCCATACTCGTTCAAAAGCACGCGCCCCCGCACATCCAGCACCTCCACTTGACGAAGATCCGTCGCACGGACGGTAATCTGCGTGGAAGCTGGATTGGGAAACACTTGCACATCCGCCACCGCATAATCGGTTATCCCGTCAATCAGTGTGGTGAACTGCAATTTCTCACTCCAGTCAGAGTAATGGTTGGAAGTGCACACCGAACGGACAAACACATCGTAGGTCGTGTTTTCATCCAGAGAAGCAAGACTCACGTGATTGTTCTGTGTGGTAATCACAGTCCCTGTGACCGTCGTGATATTGACACCATAACACACTTCGTAAGAAACTGCCTCCGTAGCATCCCACTGAATGTAAGCATTGCTGAACGTAACATTGTCGGCTCTCAAATTAACAGGCGCGGAACAAGGCTGAGAAAGCGTGGTTGCCGATTGAATCGTCCACTCGCTGTTATTGCCGTTGTCACAATTGCTTTGCACACCTATCGTGTAGGTCGTTTCCGGATTCAGCCCTGTAAAAGTATAGGTAAACCCGTTCACCGGAACGGGGTTTGATGGCTCCGACCAAGTGCCGGAGATGATGGCCACCGAATAGTGATTGGCATCACCCGTCCAGGAAACCGTCACGGTAGTTGCATCAGGGCTGACCGATGTGATGACGGGATTGTCACAAGAGGGGTTGTCGCCAATCGTGATATCATCGATATACATGTTGTCGGAATCGTAAGAAGTCTGATGGAAAGCAATATATATAGTCTGGCCGGCGTATGACGAAAGAGGGAACGACCGCAGGTCGTAAGTGCCGGCATAGGTTTCATTGGCCAAAACGTGGGTAAAATCGGAGATATTTGTTCCTGTAGTGGAAACCAGTGTCCGATAGGAGGTTGAATTCCCGTAATAATCACCGCCGCGCACGTAGTAGGACAGCCACAAGTCAGTTGCATTGGCCGGGATAACGATGGCGGGTGAGATGATATAGTCGTCACACGTGCCGCCATTATTATAGGAGCCGCGCAGTGCATAGTTGCCGCTGTATGCATAGGCGGGGTCGTTGCCCAACACCCAGTTGTCGGCTGGATAGTTGTTGTTGTCCACAATGGTCCAACACTGCAACACACTGTTGCCCGACTCGAAATCCTCTGACCAGGGGAAAGAGGTCACAGGACTACAATCAATGACGGTGATGACCGCCATAGCGGTATCGGCCCCATAGACATTGGAAGCAATCACCTGCACGGTATCCGTACCGCCGACAGTATAGAGGATGGTGGCACTATTTCCGGACGGGGTAATGGTTCCGCCAAGCGTACTGCTCCAAGTATAGGTCAAGCTATTAGGCGATCCCTCTTGCAGTGTTGCGGTAAGCGTAATCGTATCTCCAGTGAGCACCATAGAGGGCGTCGACAAGGAAACAACCGGTTCCAGCACAAAGCGCAGGGATACATCGTCAATGTAGAGGCCATTGTCGTTATAGCTGTCGTGCACAAAGGCCACCAGCACCGTTTGCCCTGCATACGGCTCAAGGTCAACGACTCTTTGCACATAGTTTCCGCTATAGCTTTCGGCAAAGAGGGAGTCGGTGAAATCCGAGATCGAATTGCCTGTGGTGGAGAGCAGAACCCTATAATGAGACTGATTGGACGAAAAGGTGGTACCGCGCACAAACCAAGTAAGTGAGAGGCCTTCGGCATAGGCCGGTATTTCCAATGGCGGGGTGACAAGCCAGTCGTTGGCGGCAGACGAGGAGTTATAGCTGCTCCGCATACTATAGTTTCCGGAATGGACATAACTGGCACTGTTATAACGGCTCCAGTTGTCATTGGTGGAGTTGTCGAGGTCCAGAATTGTCCAGCAGTCTATGGAGGAAGGGGTCTCAAAACTTTCAGTCCACGGCAGATTGGCGACAGAACCACACACGCGCACTATGTATGTCGCTGTATCACTGCCATACGAATTGGTGGCGACCAGCTGTATGATGTCCATACCCCCTGACGTATAGTTCAATGCCACCGAATCGCCGAAGGAGGTGAGCATAGCCTGTCCGGCTGTTGCCATCATAGAGGTCCAGTCATACTGCAGTCCTGTAACAGAGCCTTCAGAGAGTTGGGCGTGGAATACAGCATCCATTCCCGTGAAAGCCATCTCCGGACCGGAAACCGACACCACCGGACTCATGGAAATGAATATGCCGATGTCGTCCATATAGAGACCGTTGTCGTTGTAACTATCGTGGACAAAAGCTATATAAAGCGTGGAACCAGCGTAGGCGTCAAGGTTGACCATACGTTGTACGTAGCCACCGCTGTAACTTTCCGCAAACAAGGAGTCCACAAAGTCGGCCGCATCGTTGCCTGTGGTGGAGAGGCGCACCGTATAGTGTGGCATATATGAAGAATAGGAGCTGCCTTTCACAAACCATTTCAGATACACTCCTTCTGCACCGTATGGAATCTCCACAGGCGATGTGACAAGCCAGTCGTTGGCAGCCGCGTTGGAGTTGAAACTGCTTCTCATACAATAGTTTCCGGAGTGGGCATTGCTGCTTCCCGAATAACGGGTCCAGTTGTTGCTCGTAACACTGTCGAGATCCAGAATGGTCCAGCAGTCCAGCGCAGCGGCATTTTCAAAATTCTCTTCCCAAGGAAGGGTGACGATGGTGCCGCACACACGAACCACAAAGGTGGCTGTGTCGGTACCATACATATTGGTGGCGACCAGCCGGATTGTATCCATACCTCCCGCCATATAGTTTATTTCCACCGAATCGCCCAGACTTACGAGGGAGGCGTAACCGTTGGTGCTCATTGTGGAGTACCAGTCGAATTGCAGACCAGCGGTTGAGCCGCCCTGGAATATTCCGTAAAACACCACATTGTCGCCTTCAAAGGCCAACGTCGGCCCCGTGATGGCAACCTCGGGTGGCAGAGCGCAATAGACGGAAATGTCGTCAAAGAATATGCTGTTGTCGTTTTGGCTATCGTGGATAAAGGCCACGTAGATTGTCTGACCTGCATAAGCGTCAAGATTGACCGAACGATCTGTCACCACTGCATCCCCGTAACTTTCGGCATAAAGGGTGTCCACAAAATCGGAGGCTGCATTGCCGGTGGTGGAAACCAACACCGTATAATGCGACACATTGGACGAGAAGGTGCTGCCTCGGACATACCACCTCAAACTATAGCCGTATGCGGAGGCTGGGATGTCAACGGGAGGGGTGATGAGCCAGTCATTGGCCGGAGCATTGGTATTGTATCCGCTTCGCACAGAGTAATTGCCGGAATGGGCATAGCTGCTGCCTGAATAACGGCCCCAGTTCGAGAACGAGTGGTTGTCCAAATCAAGGGTCGTCCAGCAGTCGAGCGCATTGGGGTTCTCAAAACTCTCTGTCCAGGGAAAGCTGGTCACGTGACCGCAATCGGTTGTGAACACAAAGCGGGCATAATTACTGCCGGCACCATTGTTGCAGTCGCCTTTCACATAGAAATAATAGGTGCTCTGGCCCGAGAGCCCCGACAAGTGAACAAAAGTGTCCATGGTAGAACCCTCGTTGTGGAGTCCTTGCCCCGGCACAAAATCGGTCACATCATACTCGTATGTATATTGATAGATGTCAGGGTTGGATTCCCAAAACACAACGGCAGAAACATCGGTCACGGCAGAGTCGGAGATGCTCAGCGGGCGGGAGCAATAAAGGGTTGGTCTGGTATAGGTTATCACGGTGCCTGGGATGGGAGCCCCGCTCAGATAGGACATCTGTGCAGGATTGCCGACAGAGGGCGACAGCCAGGAGCCTGTAAGCAGGACGCGGTCGGTGAGGCTGTTGGCCGTCATCATAAAATTAGCATAACTGCTGCTGCCCGTCATAGTTCCGTAAGTAACCGACACATCGCCATTCTGATAAATACGGAGCTGATAATTGAATTCCTCCCCGTTATCAATGTAGTGTTCCACATCCACAAATTCAATAACCAACACACTGTCGCCTGTGACGGTCTCCTCCACTTGCCAATAGACAGCCGAGGTGCTGCTGGGCATATACCCGTCGTCACAAGTGTAGGGCACGATGGCGCAATAACTGTAACTGTTGTTCACAGGCCAATAGTTGTAGCCAAAGTCACTGCCACTATACGTACCGCCATTGAGGTTGAAAAGAATATGGCCGTCAGAACGCACCCGAACTGTGGTTCCCAACACAATACTCTGGGAGCCAAACTCGAAGGAGAAAGGCATTGCAAAAGTCTGGTTCGCATAATCGCCATACACGTTCACCAGCTGCGTACCAGTGGAAGAGATGGTGGAGTAAGTCGTGTTGCCTACGGCAACCGTGTAGTCACTCAACTCTTGAGCACTCAAGTGAAACAAAGCCTGAAATGTCATCAAAACAAGGAAAAATTTTTTCATATCTCGTAATTTTTACAATTGTTGTTTCTATCAATTTAACGTTGCAAAAATAACAGATGAAATCCAATTTCCCTATCTGTTCATAGTAGAAACAAAAGATACAAAAACGAAGATGAAAGATATTATAAAGATATTTTCAATACAAAACATTTACTACCAATATTTTAATAATTCACAAAAAACTACAGGGAGGCTATGAAGGTATTCAGGTCTTCCTTATCCGTCAACTGGAATTTACGCCGCATCCGGGTACGATAGGTGCGCACGGTATTGTCGGCGATATGAAGCGTGTCGGCAATTTCCTTGTTGGTCAGTCCCACGCGGAGCAGCATCGCGATTTTCACTTCTATAGGGGATAGCGATGGGTATTGTTGATTCAGTCGTTCCAAAAATCCGGCGTGCTGGCGAGTGAAACTGGACTCGAAATTATCCCACACGTCCTGTTCACGACGTTCCTCCATGCGATGGATGCCTTGAAGCAGTTTAATGCGCAGATTTTTAGGCATATCGCTGGCTATACGTCTCATCTCCAGCGCAAAATTATCCATCTGTTCGCGGGTGACCACGTGGTCCATCCGGGCGTAATCGATTTCACTCTGCTGGCGTGCCAGTTCGCTCTCCTGTTCCAGTTCGCGCACGCGGGCGTGACGCTCCTTGAGACGACGCTCCTTGTGGTAGAGCATAAAACCGACAATAGTGACCGTGAGCAGGAAGGCCACCAACAACAGCCATATTCGAGCCCTGACACGCCCTATCTCGAGTTCGTGAATGTGGGACTCATATTTCTGCTGGCGTTCGATTATCTCTTCGATAAGGTGGGCATTGACTTTCTGGTCCGTTACGAGAGAGGACAATATGTGTCCATACTCAAACGCATTCCGGTAGTCCTCCTTTTTTGTGAAGCACTGCACCATCAAATCGAGGGCTTGCCGTTGGATGGTGAGGGTATGGTCGCTTTGATAATGTTCGTAAATGTCCGTGCATATTTCCAGAGCCTTGTCAAGATTCTCTTGCCTGAATGCGACCCAGGCGGTCATCAGCCGCTGAATGGTGGTGTCGAACGCGGTTCCATTGGCCACAGCGGTCTCTTCCATACGGGCGCATTGGATTTCCGCTTCCGGCACCTTGTCGGCATTCAGCAGGGCGAAAATGTAATTGGAATAGAGCAGAGACCAGAAGCGGGCGCTGGAAGAGGAGGGGTAAGAGGGGCTGGAGCTGTCGGCCCTGGCATCCTGCACCAGTTTCTCATAGGCCCTTACGGCTTCCTGAGCGTGGCCTTGGTGGTTGAGCAGCATAGCCGTGTAGAGCCTTATATTAAGCTGATACGAGGCAGGAGCCCAACAACGGGCGCTGTCCAAGCTGGCTGTGGCAGCTTCCATATCGCCATTGATACTGTAGCAGTTGAATTTGTTGATATAACAACTGGCAATCATCAGCGAGTCGCCTATTGGGCGGAAATAATGCAAGGCCTTATCATAGCATAGGAGAGAGTTCAGACTTAGCGATGTGCTGAAGTTGACAGTCCCTTCCACAAAATAAGCATATCCTTGCAGAAATGAGGGGTCGTTGTAATCCAGGGAGGCGCGCGCCACCTCCATATAGCGCGACATATTGTCGAAGTCGGCCCGTTGTGCGGCCAGGCTTGTCAAGCTGAGGTAGGCCATCACCTTCCCATACCGGCTGCCATTTTTTTCGGCGTACTTGAGCATGTCCAGCGCATCGGTGGCGGCCTGTTCGTTACCGACAAACATCACCCGTTCGCGGCTTTCGCGAAACATCCTGTCATAGATTGAATGGTCGGGATTAGAGTTACGGCAACCTGCGACAGATAGCATCATCCATAAAACAGCCAGCACGTTAATTGTCCGCGAGCGTCTATAGGAAGCCTTCGCGGCTTCCAAATCTTGCATTGCTTTGGGGAGGCATCCCCCCTCCAAGTCCGTATTCCGAAAGTTATTATACATTTATCAAAAAATGGGCCAATAGGTTAGAAAAAAAAACAGCGAACATTCCAACGGTGCAAAAATAAGAAAAAAAAAAGGCCACCTCGCGGGCAGCCTTCATCATATCGTAATAAGGGTATTGCAAATTATTCAGCGGCGGGAGCAGTCTCCTCAGCCGGGGTCTCGACGGCAGCTTCAGCAACGGGCTCGGCGGCGGGGCCAGCGGACTTCTTGCTGCTACGACGGGTGCGCGTGATCTTCTTCTTGCCGGACTCGACGGTGTAAGTCTCGTTGTAATCCACGAACTCAATCATACACATCTCTGCATTGTCTCCCTTGCGGAATCCAGTCTTAAGGATGCGGGTGTAACCGCCGGGACGGTTAGCAACCTTCGGGGCGATCTCGCGGAAAAGTTCCGTGACGGCATACTTGTTATGCAAAAGGGAGAAAACCATACGTCTGGAGTGAGTGGTGTTGTTTTTGCTGCGGGTCACCATCGGCTCAACATATTTTCTCAACTCCTTGGCCTTGGCCAGGGTGGTGTTGATTCTCTTATGCATAATGAGGGACGTGGCCATATTGGATAACATCGCTTTTCTATGGGCGTCCGTTCTTCCTAAGTGGTTGATTCTTTTAGCGTGTCTCATTGTTCTTAATCGTTATCTAAGTTATATTTTGAAATATTCATACCGAAATCCAGGCCTTTGGATTTCACCAGTTCCTCGAGTTCCGCGAGTGACTTCTTGCCGAAGTTGCGGAATTTGAGGAGGTCGGTCTTGTGGATGGCCACCAGGTCACCGAGGGTCTCGATCTCAGCAGACTTCAAGCAGTTGATGGCACGGACGGAGAGGTCCATATCAATGAGCTTGGTCTTGAGAATCTGGCGGATGAGCATAGAATCCTCGTCATTGCTCTCCACGGTCTCGGTCTCTTCGGGAGCGTCGAGCGTGATCTTCTCATCGGAGAAGAGAGCGAAGTGCTGGAATGGGTGCGCATGGCCCCGAAAGCGCGCCACGCCAAGTCCAAGGCCCGTTTGAACGCCTACGACAAGCTGCTTAACGAAGATGTAAAGGAGAAAGAGGAGACCTTGCAGATCTTCATTCCCAACGGTCCGCGCTTGGGTAACAACGTCATTGAGGCGCGCAACGTGCGCAAGGCCTTTGGCGACAAGCTGCTGTTTGACGACCTCAACTTCAACCTGCCGCCCAACGGCATTGTGGGGGTCATCGGACCTAATGGTGCGGGTAAGACTACCCTATTCCGCCTCATCATGGGGCTGGACAAGCCCGACAGCGGCGATTTCAAAGTCGGCGAGACGGTGAAAGTGGGCTATATCGACCAGCAACACACCGTCATTGATCCTGAGAAGAGCGTCTGGGAGGTGGTTTCGGAGGGCAACGAGCAGATCATGATGGGCGGGCGGCTCATCAACTCACGTGCGTACCTGTCGCGTTTCAACTTCAGCGGCACGGAGCAGAACAAGAAGGCCGGCGTGTTGTCCGGCGGCGAGCGCAACCGTCTGCACTTGGCATTGACCTTGAAATCGGAGGCCAACGTGCTACTTCTGGACGAACCGACCAACGACATCGACGTGAACACGCTGCGCGCGTTGGAGGAGGGTTTGGAGAACTTCGCGGGCTGCGCGGTGGTCATCTCCCACGACCGCTGGTTCTTGGACCGCATCTGCACGCACATCCTCGCCTTCGAGGGCGACTCACAGGTCTATTTCTTTGAAGGCAGTTACACCGAATATGAGGAGAACAAGAAAATGCGCCTCGGCAATGTCACCCCGAAACGGATCCGGTACAAGAAAATCACGGTGATATAACGAGGAAAAAACATTAAGCTTTAACGCAAATATAACGCATACAAAGAAACCCTCGATTTACGCAACAAACAGTGTGACATGTTGCACAACCGATGATTTTTTTATTGATGTGGCATTCGAATAAAATAAATTGTATTTTTGCGATTATTTTAAATTTGACTTTTCCAATCGACAAAACAACAACCAATTTAACTTTTATATTCGACAATTATGCAAAGATTAAATGCCATATATTTACATCTATTAGAAAATACTTCCTTTGGTTTTACAAGATATCTGTATGATCATATTAATTGGAACAATCGTCTTATTTTACTGAAAGGACCAAAAGGAGTAGGGAAAACAACTTTGCTTTTGCAGCATATCAAGCGTACTTTTCCAAATCCTAACGAGGCCTTTTATGCGTCAGCGGACAACTCATGGTTCTCTACCCATTCTATTGTTGACTTGGCAGAATACCTTATTTCTCATGGGGTTACACATTTGTTTCTTGACGAGGTACATAAATACAATGGCTGGGATAGACAAATAAAGGAAGTCTATGACTCCTATCCTAGAATGCATGTTGTTATTACAGGTTCCTCGATGCTACAGCTTAATGAAACGGAAGCAGACCTGTCTCGTCGTTGCAGATCATATACTATGCAAGGGTTAAGTTTTCGCGAATATTTGTTGTTAGAGGGAGTTGCACAAGTGACGCCCGTTCAATTAGAGGAAATCTTGCATAATCACACAACTATTGCAGCCCGTTTCAGCAATCAATTGCCTGTGATGAAGTACTTTGAAGACTATCTCTCTCATGGTTATTATCCGTTTTACAAAGAAGAAGGAGACGGTTTCGCCGAAAGATTGGAGAATGTGGTAAATAACATCATTCAGGTGGAAATGCCTTCGGTGGCGAAGATCACATACGAGTTGGTTTATAAAATTAAAGTACTGTTGGGGATTTTGGCGGGCTTGACGCCATATACCCTCAATGTGTCTGACATAGCGAGCAAGTTGTGCACATCTCGCGATAGTGTTTATAAAATGTTGGAACTGATGCAAAAAGCTGGGCTGATTAGACGTTTATACCAGAAATCCAGTGGTATGAAAATGTTGCAGAAGCCTGAAAAGATACTCTTTGACAACACAAATCTGATGCACGCGTTGTCCCCCAACGCTGATATTGGCACACTTCGTGAAACATTTGTTGCCAATATGCTTGCCTCGCACAAATTAAGTATGCCTGAAAAGGGGGATATACTAGTAGATAACGAGTATCTATTTGAAGTTGGAGGCCACGACAAAGGGTTCCGTCAGATTGCCAACATTTCCAAAAGTTACATTGTAGTTGATGGCATAGATGTCGGCATTGACAATAAAATACCTCTCTATTTATTCGGTTTGTTGTATTGATTCGGCGAAAATATAACGCACCGCCAGGCGATTGTGGTTTCCACCGCCTTTGGACTTTTTAAGATAGTGGCCAGCATATAGAGACCTTTCTCAGTGAAGGCCTTGGGATTTGTCGGTGAATACAAGAGATTTCCAAGGTTATCAAAAATTTTGACAACCTCCTCTTTCTCCTGTTTATTAAGTTCGATAATGTAGCCGTCGGGGAACTTTTCAGGATGATTCTTGACAGCCTGGTTGACCTCGCGTGTTTCAACCCCATAGAGATCAGCCACGTGGTTTGACAATATCACCTGCTGGTCGCGCAGGGTGATGATCTTGTTTTCAACTTCAATGATGTTTGTCATGTGCAATTGATTTTGATGATAAAATGCTTAGTACATGACAAAAATTTCAGTCAAGTGTAAGTATTTGATTAACAATCGCTAATAAGTTAAAAATCGGTATTTTGTATTCATTTCTGCCTCTCAACAGGAACTCCGTCACAATGTCCAGGCCGTAGCGGAATATGCTCTTGGCCTTCCTGCCGTGTTTGAGGATGCGGATGGGTTTGACCTTGCTGGCGGACAGGTAGCAGGCCTGCCCGTTCACATGGCAGATCTTGTGCAGGCACTTGGCCTCTCCCACACGCAGGTCGGCGAACAGCCAGGAGGCCTTGGCGCGCCTTCCCGACGAGGGTCTGTCAACCCAGAAGTTCTCCCTGATGCGGATATGGTAGCGGATGCCGCTGTCGTTGAGCCACTTCACCCAGTGCTCGCCCACGAACTCGCGATCCGCCAAAAGGCAGTCGATGCTCTCCACGCCGAAGAGCCGGACATAGCGTTGCACCAGCCTTATCCGCTCCTTCGTGTTGGAGGCGCCCTTCTTGGGCAGCATACTGAACAGCAGCGGGTAGGCCACCCCGTCGTGCACCACGGCCAGCATGAAGACGTTGATGTCGGTGCTGCCGAACTGCCAGTTGGTCCTGTCTATGGCCAGACAGAACGGGCCCTCCATGGGCAGCAGGCGGAAGATGACACGGGCGAGTCGAAAACGGTTGACAAGAGGCTGAAGCACACTGTTTTGGCCTTGCACAGGGCCGCGATAAACAGCGATATGAGCTTGATATGCGCCAGGTTGGTGTTTTTTGCAAAAAAAGCGCTCAACGTGTCGGATAATTGATTATTTTCGCGGTCGTGATTGATTTTCATGGCGGCAGGATTTTGGTAGATTTTTGCCTCTAAAATACTGAAAATCAATCACTTTATCAAGAACAAAACAAAAAAATTGCCAACAAAATTTGTTGATAACTCACTAAATATAAAAAAGTTAGACTAAAATTTCAATTTTTTGTCATATACTAAACGTAAACGTACAAAATTCCTATGATTTTCAATCAAAAATCCCCATGATTTTCAATTTTGTATTTTGGCAGTCGAAAAAAACTTGCACGAATGCCAGTATCTTCATCTATTTCACCGCCCTCACCTCCGTCACCCTACACTCCCCGTTCTCCATCTCCACAGTAACTGAGAATTTGAGTGTCACTTTAGGACTTTTGGCACCGTAAAGCTCTGTAACGAAGTCGTGGTCCAGCACACGGGAGATACGTTGTAGCAGCGACAAGTCGATATCCTGCCGCTTAAAGATGTCGTAAACGTTCTGCTGGTGGCAGTCCACCCGGCGGGCGAATTCGGCTACGCTCATGCCGGATGCTTCTACATATTCCTTTACCTTTTCGCCTGCGTGGACTTTCATGTCTTTTTTCTTAACAATAGAGGTTACCAAATATAACACACAAAAAAGAAAGTGGAGCCGTTATCCGACAGCATCCTCCGTGTAGGGTCTGGACCTCCCGTTTGCAAGACACTGCAGAACAAGCCCCACCTATTTGGCAATAAATACTCAATAGGCAAGCTTGTTTTCCGAATATCCGTGCAAACATTGTAAACTGTCCAGGTTCACCACGGCGGATAGGCGAAAACTCGCTTTCTTTTCAATAAAAAACCGTTGCCTGCCTTGCGGCAGAACAACGGGGCAAATATACAAAAAATAAAATCCCGCAAAAACCCGCCCCGAAAATCAACAACCCCATCTCCAACGGAAGCTAGTGGGCTGAGCTAGAGCGCTATCCGCAGAATCGGTGAATGTTACGTTGTCTGCCGACACACATTTTTGTCAAAAATCTTGATTATTTGACAAAAATGATGTATTTTTGCCGCGATATATTTTTTATGAGAACGACTGACGTGATATTGAGATATGCTACCATGCAAGGGGGAACTTTCCAACGGAAAGACCTTCTCCGTGAGATAGCTGACAAGCAACCCACAATCAAAAACAGGGCAGTGGATTTGCAAATAAGCCGTCTTATAGCTTCTGGCATACTTATCCGCAATCACTTCGGCGAATACCAGTTGGCCAAAAACAGCTTGCCCGAATTTGTGTTGAATATTTCCGAAGAGGAGAAATCCATCTATCAAAAGCTTAAAGAGCAATTCCCGCTACTCGACTTATGTGTCTGGAGCCCAAAGGTTCTGTCGCTGTTCATGCTTCACGTCCCCAATGTCGGCTATGGCTTGGTGGATGTTGAAAAAGATGGTATGGAACCCATATTCCATGCTTTACAGAACATGAATCTCGGACGGAACATCCTTCTTGACCCGACAGTTCAGGAATGCGAGCGGTATCTGACAGGAACGGATGCCATTGTGGTGCGCCAATTGATAGGGCAGTCGCCTTTGACGGAGGAGGACGGTTGTGTGGTTCCTCGCATAGAAAAAATCCTTGTGGATGCCGTAGGTGACAACGAACTGATTTTTACAAGCGGTTCTGAAATATACCATATCTATGAAAATGCATTTGAACGTGTCAATGTCAACAAGAGCAAACTAATGCGTTATGCTTCGCGTCGCAACCGAAAGAACCAAATAGAACAAATAATAAACACTATAAACCATGATCAACCCACAAAGCAGATCCCTTGAATGGATAACAGAAGCTACTCAGCGTATAGGTGTTCACGACAGTGCCTTGGTTGAAAAAGCCATTCGTGCCTTCTCCCTTCTTGAAGCATTACAACGTTCTGGTTGTCCGTTTTTGTTTAAAGGCGGTAGCTCACTTATGCTTCATCTGAATACTAGCAAGCGTCTATCTATTGACATTGACATCATTTGTCCTCCTGACACGCAGATTGAGAATTATATTAACGAATATGCTGAGGAATACGGCTTTGACAAAGTGGAGCTTGTTGAACGCATATCGCGCATTGATATTCCGAAACGACATGCCAAGTTCTATTATGAAGTGAGTTATCCGGGCAATGGTGGACGAGATAAGATCCTTTTGGATGTGCTCTTTGAGGAAATTCACTATTCGAAGATTGTATCTCTTCCAATACATAGTCCGTTGCTTCTTACGGACAATTCGCCCATCATGGTCAAGCTGCCGAGTCATGAAGATTTGTTGGGCGACAAGTTAACAGCTTTTGCTCCGCATACCACAGGCATCCCATTTTTCAAAGGCGAGAAAAACTGTTCGATGGAAATTATCAAACAACTTTTTGATGTGGCTTCTTTGTTCGATATAACCGATGATTTGGCCGTCACACGAGCAACCTTCTTGAAATTCGCCGCGATAGAACTTCAGTATCGCCATTTGGAACAAAAAAACATACAGCAGGTGCTTGACGACATTTACCACACCTCTCTCTGCATTTGCATGAGAGGTGTGCAGAATCCAGACGAATACAGGCTGTTGCAAGATGGTATTCGTCGTATTGGCGGTTTCATGATTGGCGATAAATACACACTTGATTCAGCCATTGTGAACGCCTCAAAAGCGGCCTACCTTTGTAAACTCATAGAAAAGGGAAATAACAAGATACGTCATTACAGTCCTGACAGGTTTAGTGAGGTGTCTGACCAAGTACTTCAACTGCCAATTCCACCCAGACTCAACAAGTTGAAGAAAACTCATCCTGAGGCATTCTTCTATTTTATTGAGATGCAATCGACACAATAATTTACGGAAGATGTGATTTATATGCTACTTCCAGCAGAACAACAGGACAACTATACTATCCCCCTCTACTTCAGCAGTCCCATCAGGTAGGCGCCGTAGCCGCTCTTCATCAAGGGCTGGGCAATCTCCTCCAATTTGGCCGCGTCAATGAAGCCGTGCCTGTATGCGATTTCCTCTATACAGCCGACCTTCAGACCCTGGCGCGCCTCGATGACCTGCACAAACTGCGTGGCCTCAATCAAAGAGTTGAACGTGCCCGTATCGAGCCAGGCCGTGCCACGGTCCAGTTCACAGACTTTTAACTTCCCCGCTTCCAGATAGTATTTGTTCACATCCGTGATTTCATACTCGCCACGGGCACTGGGCTTGATGTTCTTGGCCACTTCCACTACACTGTTGTCGTAGAAATAGAGTCCCGGAACGGCATAGTTGGACTTGGGTTGTTTGGGCTTCTCCTCAATGGAAACTGCCTTCATATTCTCATCGAACTCCACCACACCGTAACGCTCCGGATCGGATACGTGGTAGGCGAAAATCACGCCACCGTCGGGATCCCTGCTCTCCATGAGATGGTGCTCAATGCCACCGCCATAGAAGATGTTGTCACCCAACACAAGCGCGGCCTTGTCACTGCCGATGAACTCCTCGCCGAGCACAAAGGCTTGCGCGAGACCATTGGGCACTTCCTGCACTTTATACTCAAAACGACAGCCGATGCGCGAGCCATCGCCCAACAAATGCTCAAAATTGGGAAGGTCCTGTGGCGTGGATATGATGAGTATCTCCCGTATATCGGCCTGCATCAGGGTGGATATGGGATAATAGATCATCGGCTTGTCATAGATGGGCATCAACTGCTTGCTCATGGCAAGCGTAATGGGATGCAAACGGGTTCCGGCACCGCCGGCTAAAACGATTCCTTTCATTGTATGATGTTTTATTTTATTATTCCAAACTTATACATTTTTCCAGCTGCAAATGTACACAATTATCACAACACTATCAAAGCCCCTTTCAAATGATGCCGCCCCTTCTTATGGTCCAATTCGGTATAATGTATGATATAATTATATACATTCTGCCTTACAACGTTCCCCTTATAATCCCCATACCACTTGAAATTCTTGTCGTTGGAGTGGAAAACCACCTCGCCCCAACGATTCACAATGGTGATCTCAAACTCGTCTATCAGGCCTATGTATCTCTCCGGAAGAGAGAAACAATCGTTATGACCATCCAGTTTACCCGGTGAAATGGCATTCGGCAGATATAAGACAAGCTCGCAAGCATCCACCACATAGGACGACATCGACTGGCAGTCGCCCGTGGAAGCGGTAACCGAATAGACCCCCGGAGCCGTGACCTCGATATCCTGCGAGATCTCCCCCGTGCTCCATACAAAATTCTCCATCGAAGAAAGAGCCGACAAGGTGGTGGACATATTATCACAATAATCGGAAAGCGACACCACACTCAAAGAGGTGTCCAAAACGGAAAGATCCAAGCTTACCACACTATCACACCCGTCTTGAGTTGAAAACAGGAAATTGAAAACAGCATGATGGGTCGCGAGGGATGCGATTACAGTGTCTATCTGTCCATTGACAAAATGATACGGAAAGTCACTTGCACAGACCTCAACGTGCAAGTTTGTGAGTTGAACAGGCAGAAGGGTCAGGTGCATCACAATCACGCTGTCGGAACCGGTAGAGGCTGGCACCACTGCGGTATCCGTTCCAGCATCGGAAAATTCAACGCCGTTCCATATCAAAGGCAGAGCGCTGGGGCACACGGCACTATCCAGTTCCACAGACACATTCAATATCACAGTGAGCTTCAACGTCACAGCACTGTCACAGCCATTTGCGTTGGAAAGCATAAATCGGGATGTGGTGAAATGCGGGGTCCCCACCGCAAAGACAGTGTCAATCTGACCATTCGTATAATGATACGGCAGCTGGTTCTCCACAATCGTGTCGTAAAGCGCAGCCGAAGTGTTATGGTTCACATACACGTGCATGACCAACAAACTGTCAGCACCGTTGGAAGCAGCCAGCGCGACCGTATCCGTTCCTGCTCCGGAGAATGTAATCCCATTCCATTGCAGGGGCAAATCATTTTCGCAAATCGTACTGTCAGCTTGGGCGGTCACATTCATATTTATGGTAAGATATAGTGTCACCGTGCTGTCACAGCCATTCACGTTCTGAAGCAAAAATCGGGAAGTGGATGATTGGGCGGTGCCTGCCGCAAAGGTGGTGTCAATCTGGCCATTGGTATAATAGTATGGAAGTTGGTTCTCCACTATCGTATCATACAGCACTGTCGTATCGGTTCTGTTCACATGCAACATCATAAGCACCACACTATCGCAATGCACGGCATTGGCGCCGGCCAGTATTGCACTTCCGGTTCCTGCCTCATAAAATGTAACGCCATTCCAAACAAACGGAAGATCATTGTCGCAAACCGTAGAATCCTGCACACTCATAGAGCTTCTGTGAATCGTCAGCCTTAACGTCTCCACAGAGTCGCAACCATTAACAGTCTGACCATGCCATTCGTAACTTCCCGACTGTCTATAGGGGGTGTTATGCCAAATATACATATCGCAGGCTGTTTCATATATGTCAACATTATAACTCGGGGTAACCGTCAGAGCCAGCCAGACGATGCTTTCACAGCCTCCTTGGGCTGGTATCAGGAAGCGGTAGGTGGCAAATGCCGGTGTCCCCTCCTCAAAGATGGTGTCAATCTGGCCGTAGGTGAAATGATATGGCAGTTCGTTTTCACAAATGGACAATTGCTCCTGTATCTCAGCAACCGTATCAACCGTCAAATGCAATGTCACGAGGCTGTCGCACCCATGCTGAGAGATAAGTGGAAAGTTGAAAGTCGAGCTATAGGATGAAACAGCACTGATAATGGTGTCTCTTCCTCCGACATTGAAAGTATATGGCAAATCTCTCCCACAGATTCCCTCATGGATTTCTGTATGGTATGTGTCATAGACAATAATCTTCTGCACCGCTCGGGCCACGTTCCCGCACGGGTCTGTAACGACCCAAGTCCGGAAAATGGTGTCTGCCATGGTTTGATTATCGACAAACAAATCATTATACGTAACCGAGAGGTCCTCCGTATCCGCACAATTGTCATCCAATGAGACAGGTGAACCTGTAATACTCGTATCTGCATCATACGCCCCATTTGCGTTGCGACAAATGGCCACATCCCTGGGTTGACTGAAAGTAGGTGCAATATTATCCCTGATAATATAACTAAATGTCCAGTTTTGCACATGCCCTGCACAATCTTCATACTTCCAGACATATCGCACCACCCCACTACAGCCTGTGACTTCCACTTCTACGGGCAACTCTATCGGGATAATCGTGTCCAAACAGCTGTTCACCATCACCGGAGGTGTAGGTTTAACCGTATCTGACAGGCAGGAGATTATAATTGACCTATTGTTCAGCAGTGGCATCGCATCAGGGGACACATGATAGGTATAGGTCCAAGTGTACTGCGTGTCACGAAACGTATAGTGATATACGAAAACGGAATCGCCGCAGCCAGACTCAACATTACCCATATTCTCTCCGGCCACCAGCGGAATCGTATCGCCACACGCAATTACCTCGGGCAGTTGGGGCGGAACCATTTGCGACACACAATGTACATATTCCTCACCGTTTTGCGCAGGCAGAAAACAATCGTAGATAACAACCACCTCAAAAGAGGCCGTATCATTACACCCAAAGGTATTGGTTCCTGTCACCGTATAGGTTGTCATCTCCTGAGGAGAGACGGTGACGACCGGCATGGCCGCACCAGTACTCCAGAGATAACTGTCTGCACCCATGGCAGTGAGCGTTGCGCTATGGCCAATCATTATCATGGCATCTCCGCTGATGGTAACCACTGGCAAAGGATTGACGGCAACCGTTACAGAACCTGAGGCAACACAACCTGTGGCCGTTTCCGTCACAACCACAGTATAAACACCAGCGTTTGCAGGAGATGCATTGCCGACAATAGGGTTCTGCAAAGTAGAGGTAAAATTGTCAGGACCGCTCCAGAGGTAAGTCACTCCCCCACTCTGGGTCTCGGCGAAGAGTTGCATATCCTCTCCTTCACAGGGCGAAGTGCCTGACACCTCCACAGCCAATGTATTTCCGACTGTAGTAACCAAAGCGGTAGTCGTGCTGACACACCCGTGGCTGACATCACGAACCGAAACAATATATTCACCTGCATTAAGGTTGGCAAAGGTATTGGAAGATTGGAATCCGCCGCCGTCAAAATCATATAAATAGCCACCGACGGGGGCGGTCACCGTGATGATGCCGTTGTATTCCGTGCAACCGGTATTGGGTGTAATGGAGAGTATCGGGGTTGCAGGCAAGGGATGGATAGTCAAGAAGAGAGTGTCCACTTGCATACAACCGTCAGAATTCTCGTGTCTGTAGTAGTATTGACCAGACTCCGTGTAGGTATGCCCGTCACCGTTCTCCCAGGTATAGCTTCCGCATCTCTCTATGGTGTAGGATTGGTGAGAGGGATTAAGAATAGAGAGGTGAAGGATCACGATGCTGTCGCAAGCCTCTTGACGATGAATGGTGTCTCGGTAAATGCCTTCCTGGCTAATCAGCCTTCCGTTGAAATCATACGTATCGCCAGCGCAAATGGATTCGTACAGATCCGTGCTATCCAAGGGATTCACCGTCAGGTGTAACGTCAGGATAATGTCGCAACCCGCCGCATTGGTAGTCCTGAACGTCGCAGTGTCCGTGCTCTCAGTGAAAGTCCGCCCGTGCCACACAAAGCTGCCACACGACGAGACAATGATATCGCTTACGGTGGGCGAACTCACCGTCAAATGCAACGTCACGATGCTGTCGCAACCCGTAATAGTTGAGAGTTGAAAGTTTTGAGATGAGAGCGGAGGCGTGCCGACATCGAATGTGGTGTCAATCTGGCCATTCACATAATGATAGGGAAGCTGATTCTCGCAAATGGCGAGGAAGGTTTCTACGGCGTACGTCGGATTGACCGTCACTGTCGCGATGTAAATGGTATTCTCTCCTGGTACCGTGTCGCGGTAGCTGCGAGCCTCCGAGAGTATCTGATTGTGCCATATATATGTCTCGCCCTGGCAGAGTGTAATTGCGGTGTCCTCCACATTGTAAGCCGTCACCGTAAGGTCAAGGCACACCACGCTGTCGCAGCCCGCCTGCGTGCGCAATGTGTCGCACACCGTCGTATCCGCGCTGAATGCACGCCCGTGCCACAGGTACGGCAGATCGCCCTGCGGGATAATCACTGGGTCAGTGACACTGTATGTCGGGTTGATGGTCACTGTCGCGATGTAAATGGTATTCTCTTCTGGCACCGTGTCGCGGTAGCTACGGGCCTCCGAAAGTATCTGGCCGTGCCATGGGTAAGTCTCGCCCGGACAGAGCGCGATTATCGTGTCCTCCACATGGTAGGCCGTCACCGTAAGGTCGAGGCACACCACGCTGTCGCAGCCCGCCTGCGTGCGCAACGTGTCGCACACCGTCGTGTCCGCGCTGAACTCGCTCCCGTGCCACAGGTACGGCAGATCACCCTGCGGGATAATCACTGGGTCAGTGACACTGTATGTCGGGTTGATGGTCACTGTCGCGATGTAAATGGTATTCTCTTCTGGCACCGTGTCGCGGTAGCTGCGGGCCTCTGAAAGCGTCTGGCCGTGCCATGGGTAAGTTTCACCTGGACAGAGCGCTATTATCGTGTCCTCAACATGGTAGGCTGTCACCGTAAGGTCGAGACACACCACGCTGTCGCAGCCCGCCACCGTGCGCAACGTGTCGCACACTGTCGTGTCCGCGCTGAACGCACGCCCGTGCCACAGGTACGGCAATTGGCCCTGCGGCACAATCACCGGATTCGTAACGCTGTATATCGGATTTATCGTCACCGTCGCGATGTAGATGGTGTTCTCTTCCGGTACCGTGTCGCGGTAGCTACGAGCCTCCGAAAGCGTCTGGCCGTGCCATGGGTAAGTTTCACCTGGACAGAGCGCTATTATCGTGTCCTCAACATGGTAGGCTGTCACCGTAAGGTCGAGACACACCACGCTGTCGCAGCCCGCCACCGTGCGCAACGTGTCGCACACTGTCGTGTCCGCGCTGAACGCACGCCCGTGCCACAGGTACGGCAATTGGCCCTGCGGCACAATCACCGGATTCGTAACGCTGTATATCGGATTTATCGTCACCGTCGCGATGTAGATGGTGTTCTCTTCTGGCACCGTGTCGCGGTAGCTACGGGCCTCCGAAAGTATCTGGTCGTGCCATGGGTACGTCTCGCCCGGACAGAGCGCGATGGCCGTGTCCTCCACATTGTAGGCCGTCACCGTAAGGTCGAGGCACACCACGCTGTCGCAGCCCGCCTGCGTGCGCAACGTGTCGCACACCGTCGTGTCCGCGCTGAACGCACGCCCGTGCCACAGGTACGGCAACTGGCCTTGCGGGACAATCACCGGGCTGGTAACGCTGTACGTTGGATTTATCGTTACTGTTGCAATATAGATGGTATTCTCTCCTGGCACCGTGTCGCGGTAGCTGCGGGCCTCCGAAAGCGTCTGGCCGTGCCATGGGTAGGTCTCGCCCGGACAGAGCGCGATGGCGGTATCCTCAACATTGTATGCCGTCACCGCAAGGTCGAGGCAGACCACACTGTCGCAGCCCGCCTGCGTGTGCAACGTGTCACACACTGTCGTGTCCGCACTGAACTCGCGCCCGTGCCACACGTACGGCAGATCGCCCTGCGGGATAATCACCGGATTCGTAACGCTGTATATCGGATTTATCGTCACCGTAGCGATGTAAATGGTATTCTCTTCTGGCACCGTATCGCGGTAGCTACGGGCCTCCGAAAGCGTCTGGCCGTGCCATGGGTAAGTTTCACCCGGACAGAGCGCAATGGTCGTGTCCTCCACATTGTAAGCCGTCACCGTAAGGTCAAGGCACACCACGCTGTCGCAGCCCGCCTGCGTGCGCAATGTGTCGCACACCGTCGTGTCCGCGCTGAACTCGCTCCCGTGCCACACGTACGGCAACTGGCCCTGCGGGACAATCACCGGGTCCGTAACGCTGTACGTCGGGTTGAGAGTCACCATCGCGATGTAGATGGTGTTCTCTTCCGGTACCGTGTCGCGGTAGCTGCGCGCCTCCGAGAGCGTCTGGCCGTGCCATGGGTACGTCTCGCCCGGACAGAGCGCGATGGCCGTGTCCTCAACATGGTAGGCTGTCACCGTCAGGTCGAGGCACACCACGCTGTCGCAGCCCGCCTCCGTGCGCAACGTGTCGCACACCGTCGTGTCCGCGCTGAACGCACGCCCGTGCCACAGGTACGGCAACTGGCCTTGCGGGACAATCACCGGGCTGGTAACGCTGTACGTTGGATTTATCGTTACTGTTGCAATATAGATGGTATTCTCTCCTGGCACCGTGTCGCGGTAGCTGCGGGCCTCCGAAAGCGTCTGGCCGTGCCATGGGTACGTCTTGCCCGGACAGAGCGCGATTATCGTGTCCTCCTCATTGTAAGCCATCACCGTCAGGTCGAGGCAGACCACGCTGTCGCAGCCCGCCTGCGTGCGCAACGTGTCACACACTGTCGTGTCCGCACTGAACTCGCGCCCGTGCCACAGGTACGGCAGATCGCCCTGCGACACTATGGCCGTTTCTTGAATATCGTACATCGGGTTGACCGTCAGATGCATTGTCACCACCGAGTCGGCCCCGTGTTGGGTGTGCAGTGTAACCGTCTTCTGCCCTGCTACCGTAAACAGGCTATCGTGCCAGACCAACGGCAACGCCCCCTCGCAGACAACCGTATCCAGCTCCGTTATCGGCGCATTGGGCCACACCTGAAGATGGAAAGTGACGATGCTGTCGCAGCCTGCCACATTGGGAATGGTATCCGTTTGTGTTCCTGTTTCCGTGAAGTGCATGCCCAGCGTGTCGTATGGCAATGAGTTCTCCACTATGGTATCATACAAATCACTGTATGTGTTATACTTGACCGTCACATTTATCAATATCAAACTATCGCATCCCGCCGCATTGGATATAACCGCATTGGACATTACGGATTCTGTAAAGGTCTGTCCATACAAAACCAAAGGCAAATCGTCTTCACAGACCTCAGCATTCAATATACCATAAGTACTTTTTCGTATTGTAAGCCACAACACTTCCGTCGAATCGCATCCTTGAGCCGTCTCGCCATGCCATTCGTACCGGCCAGACTGCCGATATATGGTATTGTGCCATTGATACCAGTCGCAGGTATCCTTTGTAATCACCACCGTTGTGTCATGATTTACTGTCAGATGCAGCGTCACCACGCTGTCGCAGCCCGAAATAGTTGAGAGTTGAAAGTTTAGAGTTGAGAGATAAGACGTGCCAACTTCGAATGTGGTGTCAATCTGGCCGTTCACATAGTGATAGGGAAGTTCATTCTGGCAAATAGACAAATTCTCTGTTGTATCTTTTGGGGAAGAAACCGTCAACGTCAATTCTGTAATACTGTCACAACCATACTGTGAAACCGACGTATCTTTTAGCGTATAAGTACCCGGTATTGTAAAAAGCGTATCAAATCCATTTTCCTGATAAATTTCACCAAGGCAAATGTCTGCACTGAGTATTATGGTGTCTGGAGTATGCGCTAATAGATGTAATGTTACCATACTATCACATCCAGCATCAGAATCTCCAGTGTAGATGCGGGTGTAATCACCTGGACTGGTACAATGCATATCATGCCAAATGAATTCTGTACCACATAAATAAGCAGTGGTATCCCCCATAATAAAAGGGTAATATTTGTAGATATAGCAATCAGATAAAATGTTGCTTTCCGATCCGCTGTAACTTGAAAAGTATTTAATGTTCTTATTAAACCTTAATTGATTGCGTTGGGTTGAGGGAGATGACGAGTGTGTCAATTGAATTTGAATCTTACCGTCAGAGCCAGGACTGAGCGTCCAGCTTGCATTGTCCGATACAGTATCGGTAATATTGAGATGATTGTGGTCAGCCGAAGGAGCGAACAAATAGTATCCTTGACTCGTTCGAAAGGCAAATTCTCCAGGTTGGTTGCCATTTTCCAATACAAATTGTTCGATGTATGAAGAAGGAGGTGTAATATAATCTCCATTGTTAACCTTGTGAATGGGTGCAGAAGGACGAGTATTACTATAGGGGAAAACACGCATACCAAGAGCCGTGTTTTCTGGGGCTGCGATGACTATTCTGTCTCCTGGATGAAGGTTGCTAACATCTGTCACTCGTCTCCAAGGGGAGCAGTCAGGTGTCACTACGTTTACCGTAATGGAAGCCATCGAACTCTGACAATCCGTTATAGTGCCTGTGACATAATAAGTAGTTGTCTGATTAGGGGAAATTGTTATTTCTTGTGTATCCTCTCCTGTGGACCATAGATATGATGATGCTCCATCTGCCCGAAGGGTAATAACATCTCCTATCGCAATGACAGTGTCTCCCGTATTGGTCACTTCTGCTGTAGGGTTAATGGTCAAATGCAGATATTGTAAACTATCACACCCATTTGCCGCCACCCCAGCTACTCTTTGATAAAAACCACTTTCTGCACATGCGAGTCCATACCACATTATCGGATTACAAGTAACGATGCTTGTATCACTGTGAATAGATTGTAATTTGTATATTGATATCGGAGATTCAGTGCTACGATATGCTGTAAAACGTTTTGGGTTGACGCTCTTGTTATACTGGAGGATATTGTTACCGTTGAGCCCTTGGGCAATGATTGTCGCTACGCTGTCTGAGCCAATGGAAATAATCCAACTACCATTATCATCTAATGATGAATACGTTTTTAAATGATTTTCCTCGTTTGATGCAGCATACAAATATTCAGCGTTAGAAGTTTGCAGAGCAAAGGAGCCAAGCACGGTCCCAGCCGTTAATGTGATAATCTCTATATTATTCGATGGTGCGCTAAGATATATTCCATTTTTTGTTACAGGCGTACTTTTTCTATAAGCAACAGATGAAGTTTCGACTTGTTGTTTGGACAATGCAGAATCTTCCTCGGCGGAAGCTATGATGATCTCGTCCCCAATTCTTAAATCATTAGCATCTGTAACTAACGTCCAAGTAGAACATGGGGAAGAAGGTGTCTCGGAATAAATAATTTCAATGGATTTGATATATAAAGCTTTACTGCTTGTTTGTATCCAATTCAATTGAATTTCTCCTGAAGCAGAGCCAGTGAATGTATATGGAGTGGCTGTATTAGTTAATGATACTGATGTGTTTGTGCCAGATTGAAAAGGTGTGCCGCCAACAGAAACGCTAAAGCTGGCATTTATTGAGCTTGCCCCTGAGGTGTTTACTGTAACTGATGTTATGGTGCCAACAATGTCGGAGGTGGAGATCGTCAGTTCAGTAAAGGGGCTGTTTCCAGAGCCAAACTGCTGGCCTTTCGTAGCATCGTAACCAAAATAACCGCCAGCGATACCAGCTGCAGTCCATGTAACGCCATTCAGATTTTTAGCACCTAGAGCACTCCATTGTTTAGACGTGAAGGTATAAGAATATTGGTTTTGGGCAACAATAATTTTGGGTGAAAAAAAACAGGCGATCACCAAAACAATGATGCACAGCTTCTTCCATAAAGAAGAGTCTTTATGCTGAAATATAGCTGATATATTGCCAAATGCCTTGATAACCACGTTTTTAATTCTAATTAAAGTACATCATCATAAATCTCATTTCTCCTTTACAATACCGTAATCGCTCCCTTCATCCTGTACATGATACCGTCTTTGTCTATGTATTTGATCGTATAGCTATACACCACATCCCTTTCCAAATGGCCCTTGTAATCGCCATACCACCTGAAATTCTTATCCTGGGAATAAAACACCATCTCGCCCCAACGGCTGAATATCTTGATTTCAAAGTCATCAATCTGCTCCAAACAAGCCTCCGGCAAACAGAAACAGTCGTTCAGGCCATCGCTGTTACTCGGACTAATGGCGTTGGGCAGGCGGAACTCCACCTTGCACGGATTCAGCCTGCGGTACGCCCTGCCCCGACAATCGCCTGTGGAAGCCGTCACCGAATACTCGCCCGGCTCCGTGACCGCTATGGAGGCCGTGGTCTCGCCTGTGCTCCACACGTAATCCTCCAACGAAGTCACCACCGACAATGTCGTGTACATGTTCGGACAGAAATCCGTGGAGGAAACGATGTACAAAGAGGTGTCCATCACATCCAGCGTAAGGGTCACGATGCTGTCGCATCCTGCAACAGTCGAGAGTTTGAAGTTTATAATTGAGAGCGGTGGCGTCCCCGCCGCAAATGTGGTGTCAATCTGACCATTTATATACCGATACGGCAGGTCGTTCATACAAATCTCCTGCTGTAATGAAGCGGTTTTCGTGGGATTCACATGCACGCGCATCAGCAAGGTGCTGTCCACTCCGTGCGCACCCGTGAGGATCACAGACTCTTCTCTCTCTCCGTTAAAAGAGACTCCGTTCCACTCAAACGGCCAATTGTAGTTATCGCACACCCAAGTGTCCGCTGTATCCGTCACATTACGCCAGACAAACAGCGAATAGGTGATGACGCTGTCACAACCGTTAGCGTTCGATATCACCACCCGGGCATTCATGACCGAATCGGCAAAAACAACCCCGTTGAAGGTATTGGGCAAGTTATTCTCGACCACCGTGTCCATCACCGTGGATAAAGTATTCGGGGTGACATGCAAGTGCATCGACAATGTACTATCCACCTGAGAAGAAGCAATGAAAGTCAGATTCTGCGTGCCTTCCTGAGTAAATTCTAAACCATTCCAACGCACGGGAAGATCGTTCTCACACACTGTACTGTCCAAATTGATCAGAATATTGGGCAACACTGTCAGAATCATCGTCACCACACTGTCGCAGCCATACACATTGGATATGGTGGTCTGCATGCTTCCCGCCGCAGTAAAGTGCATATTCAGCGTGTCGTAGGGCAAGGCATTCTGCACAATCGTGTCATACAGGACGGAAGAGGTGTTCGGGTTCATCGTGACATGCATGGTAATCAGGCTGTCACACCCCATCGAATTGGGTATGGTGGTGCTGTCAATGCCTCCCGGGATATTGAATGTAACCCCATTCCATTGGAAAGGAAAATCCGCCGCGCAAATCGCGGAATCCAACGTGCTACGGGTGTTGTGAAGGATGGTCAAATGCAACTTCACCAACGAGTCACAGCCGTGTTCCGTGAAGAAATGCTGTTCATAGTCACCTGTTTGCGTATAAATGGAGTCGTTCCAAGTATAGGATTCACACGCTGAAGTATCCACCGACACGGTATCGTCATAGAATAAAGTCAGATGCAGCGTCACCAAGGAATCACAGCCTTCCCAAACGTGGAAGATTTGTTCAAAATCTCCGGTCGAATAGTAAATTTTGTCATTCCATGTATAAGAATTGCACGCCACATCATCAAAATCCTCATAAATCGTATCCTGAATAGAAAGATGCAGCGTCACCACACTGTCGCACCCATGCCTATTCGTAAGCAGCAGGGAATAATCGCCAGTGGCATCATAATAATGATCGTGCCACATATATCCGAAACACACCTGCTTGGTGAATTCCACAAAATCCTTGTTGAAAATTGTCAAATGCAGCGTCACCACACTGTCGCACCCGTGAACAGACACAAAATGTCTGGTAAAAACACCACTTTCCAAATAAGTATTACCGTCCCACGTGTATTGATAACAAGCTGAATCATTTATATGCACATGGATGGAATCATACAGAGTCAAGTGAAGTGTATCCACCTGCTTGCAACCATTCGCATCCAGGTGCTCGTATGTTTTGATGCCTCCTGTGGTATAGATACTGTCGTGCCAAGTATAGGAATCACAAGATTCCACCGTGTCACTGACAGGCATAGGATGCCAAACGGTCAGGAACACCTCCATCACCGAGTCGCAACCCGTATGGACCGACTGCAAATGTTGATACACAATGGTATCATGATTTGCCACGAAATTAAAGCCAAAAGCATCAAACACTTCCCCTTCGCAGATATAATTCCACTCGTATGCACTGTCCGGCGGGTAAATCAGGATGCGTTGTGTTTGGGCTCGGGCGTTGTCGCAACCGTCCGAAACCGTCCAAGTCCGGAGCAAAGTGTCCAGGCCATGGCCAATGGAAAGATGCAGGGAGTCCTGGCACACGATAGTGAGATCCTGCAACAAGGAACAGTTGTCCGTCACCTGCCGGGGGCTGCCCGTAATATTCGGATTTGCATCGAAGGTACCTTCCAGCGTCCGGCACACAAACGTGTCCGCGGGCACAATGAAGACAGGACGTGTCGTGTCGGCCACCACATACGTGTAGGTCCACGTCTTTCGATGATTGTCACAATCCTTGTACAACCAGGAATAGGAGATATACCCCGTGCATCCATCGGTGTGATTCGAAACGGTAGGACTTTCGGGCACAATCGTGTCGCCGCAAACATTGATCACCACAGGCGGCACCGGAGCCACGGCTTCGTCCAGGCATTGCACCAAAGTATCCTGATTGGAGGGCACAGAGAATTCTGACGGATTCAGATGGTAGTAGTAAGTCCATGTATAAGGAGTTCCGGCCACGGTATATTGATACACGTATGCAAAATAGCCACAACCGCCGTTAATGCGATTAATGGTGGAAGACAATTGCATCGGGACCTGATTGCCGCAAACCTCGACCGTGGGAGGTGTGGGTGTCTGAATATTCCAAGAACAAGGGACCGAGTTATGGTCATCGATCGGCTGCGTGAAAGAAGTCGAAGAAATTGTCAGGTGCAACGTGTCCACCTGCGTACACCCGTATTCATCTTGGTGGGACCAAGTCCAGTTGTATATGCCTTCATGATTGGCATTATGGCCGTGCCACGAGTACGAACTCGCACAAGTGTCCAGTGTATAGGACTGGTGTTGCGGCTGGCGCACGGTTACAGTCACCGTATCGTGTCCCGTACACCGCCCTGCCACCGTCTGCGTCAGCGAGTAGGTAGTGGTTGTCGTGGGGGTGACTGTGATTTGCTGGCCGCTCTGTCCTCCGGGGGACCAGGAATACGTATTCGTATATCCACTGACACTACTGCCCGCCAAGGTTACAGAGCTTCCGCGGCAAATGGTGGCAGTAGCCGGGGACACGGTGATGGAAGTGCTCACCGATATAACCTCTATGGTGGTGGATGCCGGCGCGGAGCTGACGCCGTTCAATGTCTTAACAAGAGAGTAGGTGTTGCCATTCATGGCTGCGGTGGCAGGATAAATCACCGGATTCACAACGGTAGATGTCCAACCATTGGGGCCAGTCCATTGGTATGTGGCCCCCGGTTGGGGATTATTGCAGAAGAGATGAATGGTGTCTCCCTCGCAATAGGGCCCGTCGTTGCTCACCTCCGCCATGATGCTGCAGTCAGTGGTTGCGGTGGAACCCGCGACAGAGTTGAACGTGATCACGCCGGGTTCCCTTTCATAGTTGGTGATCAAGAGCAGGTAATATTCTCCTGTTTGGGCATTCAGAATATGGCAATTTTCGGTGGAAGCCGCACTGTAACTGCAGTCTGTCAAATTGCCGAATGGGTATCCTGTCTCCGTCGTATTACTAGAATGATAACTGGTATGCAAGGTATAGTAACCATTACACAATTTGTTCACAAAATCAGCGGATGAAGAGGCTGTAAATGGCCCCCAGCAAGCGAAATCCACATCAATGCCAGTTCCGTTCATGTCTTCTTGCTCAATGTGGATCGTCATGTTGCCCGAGTGTTCTATGCGCATGAAGTACCAAGCCGGTGCCGGTGTAGAGCCTAGACAGGCCACAGAACCCGTCCCGAAAAAGTCGGCTGCCGTACCCGTCACGCTCGAGCAATAGACATATTGGCCTTCATCCGTACAGAAGGGATGTATGTTGTCCTCCGCACATGGAGAGCCTGAAACAATGCCCGTACTTGAGCAACGCACACAGACTATACTGGCAGTCCATCCGCTCGAGACCCCACTGCCATTGCTGACGAAATTGAATGTAAGACAGGTTCCGGATGATGTCAGTGTTGGCGGCAGAGTGCTACCTGTATAAGTAGCCATGGGGGTTCCGGTAGCAGTGCTTCCATCATACACGCGTAAAATGTCTCCGCTACCCAACGAGAAAGAGTTGAAAACGACAGTCACCGCTTCCCCATTATCCGAGCAAATCGTCTGTGTCACATTAAGATTGTTGCTATAATCTCCCAGCCCACCCGGATCGGTCCATATTGTGGAGCAAGTTGTCAAAGGATTGTTAGACATAACCATGGGAGACATACACTGCACACGCAATTCAAAACCGGCTTTATTAACAGATCCGTCTGAATCGAAGCGTATGGTCAGTGCTCCGGACGGGTCAGAGGAATTAATCGGTGTAGTGATAGAACTGCTGCCGGACAACGTGGCCAACAAAGTGCCACTCGTTCCAACGCCATTATACACATACACATAGTCATAGCTGCTTTCCACATTATAATTTCCAGATGTAATAGATATCATTTCACCTGAAGTGGCCGGATAGATCACCAAATAGCCATCCCAACTGTTGCCGTAATTCGAGTTCGGTCCACCATAGTCGTATATCAAGGCATCACAGGTGGTTGCGGTAGCGCTACCGGATGAGGGCACCATGTAAGAGGTCTGAGCACATAGCGTGAGCGGGGCCAGAAGCCCCAGCAGCACAATCACCGCAAACAGCACTCTCCTCGTCATGTAGTAGTTGTATTATAGTCCTATTATACCAATATAATTAAAGCTGGCAAAGATAGTGAAAATTGGCTAACGCAGAGGGTTCAGACAATAAAAAAGACCGCCCGGATTGAGCGGTCTTGAAGATATTGCAATAAACGATTGTGTTGCTTATTCAGCGGCGGGAGCTTCTTCCACAGCGGCTTCAGCCACAGGAGCTTCCTCAACCTTAGCAGCGGCCTTCTTGCCACCGCCACGACGGGTGCGCGTAGTTTTCTTCTTGCCACCGTCAGTGGTGTAGGTCTCGTTGTAGTCCACAAATTCGATGATGCACATCTCGGCGTTGTCACCCTTGCGGAAACCGGTCTTCAGAATACGGGTATAACCGCCAGGACGAGTAGAAACCTTCTGGGAGATTTCGCGGAACAGTTCCGTGACGGCATACTTGTTCTGCAACTCGGAGAACACCATACGTCTGGAATGCGTGGTGTCGTGCTTGCTGCGGGTCACGAGCGGTTCGACGAACTTTCTCAGTTCCTTGGCCTTGGCCAAAGTGGTGGAAATGCGCTTGTGCATGATCAGGGATGTAGCCATATTGGACATGAGCGCCTTTCTATGGGCATCCGTTCTTCCTAAATGATTAATACTTTTCGCGTGTCTCATTGTTCTATTCCTTATCTAATTTATATTTCGAAATATTCATTCCAAATTCCAGACCTTTGGACTTCACGAGGTCCTCCAGCTCGGCGAGAGACTTCTTGCCGAAATTGCGGAATTTGAGAAGGTCGGCCTTGTGAATGGCCACCAGGTCACCGAGAGTCTCCAGTTCAGCGGACTTGAGGCAGTTGAGTGCTCTCACGGAAAGGTCCATGTCGATGAGCTTGGACTTGAGGACCTGTCTGATCAGCATGGCGTTCTCGTCCAATTCCTCGGAGGAAGCAGGCTGTTCGGGCGTGTCCAGCGTGATCTTGTCATCGGAGAAGAGAGCGAAGTGCTGAATGAGGATCTTGGCAGCCTCTTTCAGGGCGTTCTTCGGATGGATGGATCCGTCGGTGTCGATTTCCATTACCAGCTTCTCGAAGTCGGTCTTCTGCTCCACACGATAGGGCTCGATGGAATATTTGACGTTCTTGATGGGGGTGTGGATGGAATCGATAGCGATCACATCAATTCCCTCATGCAGAGAGCGGTTGTCCTCCACGGGCACATAGCCTCTACCCTTGTCAATGGTGATTTCCATCACGATGCGCACGGAAGGTTCCATGCGGCAGATCAGCTGCTCGGGGTTCAAAACCTGGAAGAAGTTGAGGAAACGGTTCATGTCTCCAGCAGTGAAAGTCTCCTGATCGGAAATGATGATGGTGGCCTTCTCACTGAAGTTGTTCTCAATCTTGTTTTTGAAACGGACCTGTTTCAGATTGAGGACGATGTCAGTCACATCTTCCATGACTCCGGGGATGGAGGAGAACTCCTGAGCCACGCCGTCAATCTTCAGGGAGGTGATGGCGAAGCCTTCCAATGAGGAGAGCAGCACGCGACGCAGTGCGTTACCAATGGTTACGCCGTAACCTTGCTGCAGGGGACGAAATTCAAATACGCCATGAAAATCGTCGGCCTCATTCATGATGACCTTATCGGGTTTTTGAAATGTTAAAATTGCCATGTTATTTGATTTTTATTATTATCTAAATTTGTATCGGTAAAAGAGGTGAATGGGGTAAAGTAGGTAAAGAAAACTCTCAACTCTCTTCTCTACACTCTCAACTCTTACTTGGAGTACAACTCGACGATGGCCTGCTCGTTGATTGTCTCGGGGATTTCCTCTCTCTGGGGATAGTTCATGAACTTGCCCACCATGAGGCTGCCGTCCCACTCCAACCAAGGAGAATTCATGGACTTGCCGCTCAAAGAGTTGGTGATAACCTCCATGGCTTTGGAACGTTCGCGCACCTCCACAGTGTCACCCGGAACAAGCAGTCTGGAAGGGATGTTGCAGATAACACCATTGACGGAGATGTGTCTGTGGCTCACAATCTGACGTGCGGCTGCACGGGAAGGAGCGATACCCAAACGGAACACCACATTGTCCAAACGGGACTCGATGAGTTGCATCAAGTTCTGACCCGTGACACCTTTCTTGCGGGCTGCAAGCTTGAACAGTTTACGGAACTGACGTTCGAGCAAACCGTAGGTGTATTTGGCTTTCTGCTTCTCCTGCAACTGCATACCGTACTCGGACAGTTTGGAGCGTCTGCGTGACTGGCCATGCTGACCCGGAGCATAATTTCTTCTCTCGAAATTCTTGTCGGGACCGAAGATGGGTTCTCTAAATTTTCTTGCTATTCTAGTTTTAGGTCCTGTATATCTTGCCATTTTTCTAACAATTTAATGATTAAACGATATAAAAATTATACTCTTCTGTGTTTCGGAGGACGGCAACCATTGTGAGGAAGCGGAGTAACGTCCGTGATCTCTTCCACCATGATACCGGTCGTGTTGATGGAACGGATGGCGGATTCACGTCCTTGACCAGGTCCCTTCACATAAACCTTCACTTTGCGCAGACCGAGGTCGTAAGCAACCTTGGCACAGTCCTGAGCCACCATCTGGGCGGCGTAGGGAGTATTCTTTTTAGAACCTCTGTATCCCATCTTACCTGCGGAAGACCAAGAGATCACTTGACCGTCATTGTTGGTAAGGGAAACGATAACATTATTAAAGGAAGCATAGATAAACGCCTTTCCGGACGCATCTATTCTGACAACTTTCTTCTTGGATGATTTTGTATTCTTTGCCATAACTATATGTTTCTATCCATGTATGATTAATAACTACTTGGTCGCTTTCTTCTTGTTTGCAACCGTTTTCTTGCGTCCCTTACGTGTACGGGCGTTGTTCTTGGTGCTCTGACCACGAACGGGTAAACCAAGACGGTGACGAATACCTCTGTAACAGCCGATATCCATCAATCGTTTGATGTTCATTTGCTCTTCAGATCTCAGCGGTCCTTCCACCTTGATTTCGTTAACCAATCCACGGATTACTGCCAATTCATCATCGTTCCATTCATTTACCTTCTTGTCCCAGCTGATACCGGCTTTGGTCAGAATCTTTTGGGCAGTGCTTCTGCCGATTCCATAAATGTATGTCAAGCCGATTTCGCCATGTTTGTTCTTCGGTAAATCAATACCTGCAATTCTTGCCATATTACTTTATGATTTTATTTAGTTAATAATTATTTTTTTCCTAATCTCGTATATTAACCCTGACGTTGTTTGAATTTGGGGTTCTTCTTGTTAATCACATAAACCACGCCGTGACGTTTCACCACGATACAGTCTTCGGATCTTTTCTTAACTGATGCTCTAACTTTCATTTTTTCTATGTTTATTATTAATTATTAATTCTCAATTCCTATTTAATCTATAATCGATAATCGTTTATGCCTTGTATCTGAAGGTGATTCTGCCCTTCGTCAAGTCGTACGGTGACATGGCCACCTGGACCTTGTCGCCGGGGAGTATCTTGATGTAGTGGAGGCGCATCTTACCTGAGAGGTGTGCAATGATGACGTGTCCGCTCTCAAGTTGGACACGGTACATGCCGTTTCCCAATGCTTCGGTCACGATTCCGTCTAAGTCGAATGATGATTGCTTTGCCATAATTGTCGTATTAATATTTTTCGTTAGTTCCTATGACCTCTCCCAGCAGTTTATAGGAGGAGATGACCTCCGTGCCCTTGGATGTAATCGCAAGCTGGTGCTCGTAGTGTGCAGCAGGCTTGTGATCCTGGGTGTGGATGGTCCATCCGTCCTTCTCCATATAAATCTTGCGGGAGCCCATTGTAATCATCGGTTCGATGCAGATGCACATGCCCTCCTGCAGGCGGTCACCGTAGCCGGCTCTGCCGTAGTTGGGGATGTCGGGGCGCTCGTGCATGTCCTTGCCGATACCGTGGCCGCAGAGCTCGCGCACAACTCCGTAGTTGAATTGTCCGACGTAGGTCTCCACTGTATGGCCGATATCGCCGACAGTCTTGCCAGCCACTGCCACATCGATTGCCTTGTACAAAGACTCTTTCGTTCTCTCCATCAGAAGGCGAACCTCTTCAGACACCTCGCCGACGGCGAAAGTGTAGGCAAAATCACCGTGAAAACCGTCCAGAAGAGCACCGCAGTCCACGGAAATGATATCCCCGTCCTGCAGATAGTCGCCGGCTTTGGGGATGCCATGCACCACGACATCGTTGACGGAGAGGCAGAGCGCGGAGGGGAAACCCTCATAGCCCTTGAAGGAGGGAACGGCGTGGTGATCGCGGATGCACTCCTCCCCTATCTGGTCCAGGTAGGTCAAGGGCACACCCGGCTTGATGTACTTGGCCACTTCTGCCAAAGTAACAGCCACAACCTGAGCGCTTTTTCTCAGCTTCTCGAAGTCGGATTCGGTTTTATATTTCACTCTTCTGAACATGGTCACGATTTAGCCTCCGTAAACGCCGCCCATACGGCCTTTGATACGTCCTGATTTGGTCAAGCCATCATAATGTCTCATCAAGAGGTGGCTCTCGATCTGCTGCAAGGTGTCGAGCACAACGCCGACCATAATCAGCAGGGAGGTGCCGCCGAAGAACTGGGCGAACTGCTGGTTCACACCGAACATACGCACGATAGCGGGCAGGACAGCCACGATACCGAGGAAGATGGAGCCCGGCAATGTGATGCGGGACATGATCTTGTCGATGTACTCAGCGGTATGTTTTCCGGGTTTCACGCCGGGGATGAAGCCATTGTTCTTTTTCAGGTCTTCTGCAATCTGTTGAGGATTGATGGTGATAGCCGTGTAGAAATAGGTGAAGAGAATGATCATCACGAAGAACACGACGTTGTAGCCGAGGCGGTTATAGTCGATGAAACTGCTCCAGAAACCGGAAGTGGTCTCGGTGGAGATGTTCACGAAAGTCAAGGGGATAAACATGATAGCCTGAGCGAAGATGATCGGCATCACGCCGGCTGCGTTGACCTTCAGAGGAAGGTAGTTGCGCACGCCACCGTACTGTTTGTTGCCCACCACGCGTTTGGCGTATTGCACCGGGATACGGCGCGTGCCTTGCACGAGAAGGATACAGAGGCCGATGATGACCATCATGAGCACAATCTCGATGATGAAAACGATGGGACCGCCGTTCATCTCGCTGATACGTGCGATGAACTCAGCACGGATAGCGTACGGGAAACGGGCGATGATACCAATCATAATGATCATGGAGATACCGTTGCCGATACCGTTGTCGGTGATACGCTCACCCAGCCACATGATGAACAGGGTGGCGGCGATCAGCAACACGAAAGCGCAGAATCCGAATGCGGTGAAGCCCAGCACATGGTGTTCCAGCATGGAAGGGGCGATGGCGCTCGGGAATTGGTTCACGAGGTTGGCGATGTAGGCGGGAGCCTGGATAGCCAGCACGATCACCGTGAGGTAACGGGTAATCTGGTTGATTTTCTTACGGCCGCTCTCGCCTTCCTTCTGCAGACGCTGGAAATAAGGCACTGCCAGTGTCATCAATTGGACGACGATGGACGCGGAGATGTAAGGCATGATACCCAATGCGAAGATGGAAGCGTTGGAGAATGCACCGCCAGAGAACAGGTCGAGCATACCCAACAGACCCTTTTGGGCGGCACTGGTGAAAGCGGAAAGGCCGCCAGGGTTGATACCCGGGAGCACCACGTGTGCGCCAAAACGGTAAATCAGGATGATGAAGAGCGTGTAAAGGATTCTCTTTCTAAGGTCTTCTATCCTGAAGATGTTTTGTATTGTTTCGATAAATTTTTTCATCAGTTCTTTTGTTTAGAGTGGAAAAATTATTCAGCCTGGGCGGGAGCGTTCACAAGCGTCACGGTGCCGCCAGCGTTCTCGATGGCTTCCTTGGCCTTGGCAGAGAACTTGTCAGCCGTGACATTGATCTTGGCGGTGAGCTCACCCTTGGCCAGGATGGCGACGAGGTCGTTCTTGCGGACCAGGCCGTTAGCCACGAGCACCTCGCGGTTGATGTCGGTGATGTTCTTCTCGGCAAGTTTCTGCAAGGTACTGATATTAATAGCGTTGTATTCCACGCGGTTGATATTCTTGAAACCTCTCTTAGGCAGGATTCTGTAGATAGGCATCTGGCCGCCCTCGAAACCGATCTTGCGACTGTAGCCGGAACGTGATTTGGCACCCTTGTTACCACGTGTGGAAGTGCCGCCCTTGCCGGAGCCCTGTCCTCTACCAATTCTTCTTTCTCTATGCGTTGAGTTGTCTGCTGGTTTTAAGTTGTGTAAATCCATTGTGTCTAAAATTTCTTTCGGTTATTTAATCTCATTATAATTCTTCTACGGATACCAGGTGTTTCACGGAATCCACAATACCTAAAATTTGAGGAGTTGCCTCATGTTCCACTGTCTGATGCATTTTGCGAATGCCTAATGCCTCTAAAGATCTTTTTTGGCGGGTAGATCTGTCAACCGCACTTTTCACTTGGGTAATTTTAATCTTTTTCATCCCTTCAATTTAATTTTAGATTATTAATTATTGTTTATTTCAAAAAAAAATAGCGCACTTTTGGAAGTAAAATGCAACTATTCTATCATCAAAAACCATAATAGCCCCCTCTCACAATTCCTCAACGATATTCAATTACAGTCCGTGAAATCAAGCAGTTGCGCGCTTTCTCAGCCCTCCTAGTCCATCACAAAACATTTCACTTCAAAAAGCCTGCAAAAATACACTTTTTTCTTTATGTTCAATATGTTGATAAAAAAAATAATTTCACGGATTCTCATAGGGATGTAGGATTGCCTTGCGCAGCAGCTGCCGCCCTATCCTTACGGGCACACCACCTTCGGCAGCATCATTGCACAATGGCTGATGATGACGTTGGCGATCTCGAAGCCCCTGTCACAGATTTTCTTGTCCATTGTGCCATCATAGCCCATGTACAAATGTGTGACATCGTATCCGTTATTCACAAAACTGAGCAACTTCCTGTCTCGTTTCGCAACAGCATCACGATATTTGTCAACGGACGGGCGCCCTTTGCCCTTACGCACCTGAAAGACGGTATCTAAAGCGATGAGACAGCCTTTCCATAGGATATCCCCAGCAGTGCGGACATATTTGCTATCCGTATAAGATTGTATTTCCGGATCATAGTCGGCCTTCTTGATGACCTCTTCTGCATTGGCCACGTAACGACGGGCTTCTTCGATTGAATAGGTGTTTTTAGTTTCTTTCATTTTCTTAGGTTTTAACAGACAAAAAAATTCAACACCGCAAAAATACACTTTTTCTGGCACAACCAAACATATATTAATTTTTTTTTGAATGATATTTATTTTAAAATTAACGGAATCTCCAACATAATATCACCAGCCAAAAAAGGGCGTGGCCCCGCGGCCACGCCCTTGAGTGTTCACTGACTGCAGTCCTCTGCTTTAGTCGCGGAGGCAACGAACAGAATACCCATGGCCCTTAGAGATGGTACTGCTGTTCACAACGGCGTCATAGTAACTAAGGCTCCGTCCGTACGCGTAGGAATTGCCATTTTGGGTTGAACTCCAAAAACAAGTGTAAGAACCGAAACTACCATAGCCACCGTCGTAGTAACCAACGGGCAATGCAGTGAAACCTGATGCGTTGTTGATGCTCAAGTTGTTGCCGATGGTGTATGAACCTGTATGGGTGTTCCATCCCTCCGTGGCAGCCAACGCCTTGGCAATATAATACGAAATGATGTAGCCATTAGATGAATATTGAACGCCATAGTAGTATTGAACGTTGTTGCTCAAATAATCCGTAAGCTGTCCCCACTCCGCATCAGATGGCACATGCCAACCGGCAGGACAAATTCCCTGCACACCGCTCGGATTGGCGGATGAGGAGTTGTCGCCATTCATTACCGCTGCCCAGTTGTACAAGTATCCGTGCGTGGCCACAAGACTTGAGTTGTTGTTAGGATTGTAGCGGTAGGCGGTGGTGGAAGAGGTGGTAGCACCAAGCGGTATGGAAGTACCGTCGGCATAGTGCGTGCTGCGGAGATTCTCGCGCATCCAGCACTGATTGCCAATCTGCACGGTGTTATAGACATTACCGTCACCATCGGTGACAGTGGCGGTGCCTGAACATGGCTGCGCATCGCCAGCAGGTACAGTCAGTGTAGTGAAGGCGACATCTTCCCCATAGCCAATACCTGCAAAGTTGGTGGCGTAAGCCCGCACGTAGTAGGTCGTACCCGGCGCCAAGCCGGTCAGTGCACTGGTGAACGTTCCGGTTCCCATTCCGTCAACCGTGTATGTATCGTCCAATGTCGGATTCGGGGAGGTGCTCCAGCAAACACCTTTGGCCGTCACATTGCCGCCACCGGTGGCTGCCACATTGCCTCCTGCCGTGGCCGTCCACAGACGAATGTTGCTCGGCGCGTCCGTGGTCACTATCGGGGCCGTGACGGCCGTGCCCGCGCCCAATACACATCGGACAGAATAGGCATTGTATTTCCCAGAATTATTATTATTATTCCAGTAAGGAGTTGCACTACTATTATAAACCTGAACATATTTTGCTTGAGAACTGTTGTATTCACTAGTACTCCAGAAATAAGCATAGTAGCCCAAATTACTGAAACTCCCGCTATAGTAACCTGCTGGCATAGCGGAGAATCCCGTTGCGTTGTTGATATTGGGATTGTTGCCGGGCACGTATGAACTTGTATTGTTGTCCCATCCATCCGTGGATGCCAATGCCTTGGCTATATATGAAGTATTGTTGCCGCAGATGTATTGTTCGTTACTGCTCAAATAATTCATAAGCTGTCCCCATTCCTCCATAGAAGGCACATGCCAGCCTGAAGGGCAGATACCCTGCACGCCGCTCGGGTTAGCATTGGAAGGAGTCTGATCATGCATCACAGCTGCCCAATTGTACAGATAGCCGTAGGTAGCCACATTACCCGCACTGTTGTTCGGATTGTAGCGGCACGGGTTGGTTTCAGAGGTACTGGAAGTGGACCCTAGCGGTATGGGAGTTCCGTCCGCATAGTGCGTGCTACGGAGGTTCTCGCGCATCCAGCACTGGTCACCAATCTTCACCGTGTTATATACATTATTATTGTAGTCCGTAACGGTGGCGTTATTGGGACATGGCTGTGCGTCACCCGCCGGAACAGCCAGCGTGGTGAAGGACACCTCCTCTCCGTAGGCTGTACCCGCAAAGTTGGTGGCGTATGCCCGCATGTAGTAGGTCGTACCCGATGTCAAACCGGTGAGTGCGCTGGTGAATGCTCCCGCCCCGACACCCTCGACCGTATGGAAGTCTTCCAGCGTAGGATTCGAAGAGGTGCTCCAGCATACGCCCTTGGCAGTCACGTTGCCTCCACCCGTTGATGCGACATTACCACCTGCCGTAGCCGTCCACAACATGATGTTGCGCGGCGCATCCGTGGTCACAATTGGAGCAGTGACGGGCGTGCCCGCACCCAAGACACAACGGACGGAAAATGCTTGATCCTTACCTGTATAGTTATTATTGTTCCAGTATGGAGCTGCATTAGCATAATAAATCTGAACATACTTAGCATAATAATTATTATTGTTTCTGTATTCGGTAGTACTCCAAAAATAGGCATAGGAACCAAAATAATAGAAATGTCCTCCAAAATATCCTGCGGGCATGGCGGAGAATCCTGTTGCATTGTTAACGCCTTGTTCAACACCCGGCACATAGGTATTTGTGGTATTGTTATCCCAGCCCTCTGTGGATGCCAATGCCTTAGCAATATATGAGGTGCTGTTTCCGCAAATGTATTGTTCATGTGCACTCAAATAATTCATAAGCTGACTCCATTCCGCTTCAGACGGCACGTGCCAACCTGCGGGGCAGACACCCTGCACGCCACTCGGATTGGCATCGGACGGCGTTTCGTCGTGCATCACCGCCACCCAGTTGTACAAGTAGCCGTATCCCGTCACATTGCCTGCACTGTTATTTGGATTGTAACGGCTTGGCGTAGCCGCTGAAGTAGTAGAAGTGGCTCCGAGCGGTATGATGGAACTGTCGGCATAGTGTGTGGTGCGGAGGTTCTCGCGCATCCAGCACTGGTCGCCAATTTGCACAGTGTTATAGACATTGCCGTCGATATCGGTGACAGTAGCGTTGTTCGGACAGGGTTGTGCATCGCCAGTGGGAACAGCCAGCGTGGTGAAAGACACTTCCTCCCCATAGCCTGTCCCCGCATAGTTGGTTGCGTAGGCCCGCAAATAATAGGTTGTACCCTGAATCAAGTTGGCCAGCTCACTGGTAAAGCTCTCTGGTCCCTCTCCTTCAACCGTGTGGAGGTCGTCCACCGTCGGGTTCTGGGATGTGCTCCAGCAAACACCCTTGGCCGTTACATTTCCACCACCCGTGGATGAGACATTGCCTCCCGCCGTGGCAGCCCACAACCGGATGTTGTTCGCCGCGATTGTGGTCACCGTCGGGACTGTGACAGGCGTGCCCGCGCCGAGAACACATCGGACGGAATAAGCCTGACCTTTTCCTGTATAATTATTACCAGACCAATAAGGATTTGCGCTAGAATAATTAATCTGCACATATTTGGCATAATGATTACTATAATTATTAATATATTCGTTAGTACTCCAAAAATAAGCATAGGAGCCAAAGTAGCTGAAACTTCCACTGAAATAGCCCGCAGGCATAGCAGAGAATCCCGTTGCATTGTTGACACTCGGATTGTTGCCAGGCACGTAGGAACTTGTGTTGTTGTCCCATCCCTCCGTCGAGGCCAATGCCTTGGCAATATATGAGGTGCTGTTTCCGCAAATGTATTGTTCATGACTGCCCAAATAATTCATCAGCTGTCCCCATTCCGTTTCAGAAGGCACATGCCAGCCTGAAGGGCATACACCTTGCACACCGCTCGGGTTTTCATTGGAAGGACTTTCATCGTGCATCACCGCCGACCAGTTGTACAAATAGCCGTATGTGTCCACATTGCCGGCACTGTTGTTCGGATTGTAACGGCAAGGGGTAGTCTCAGAAGTGGTGGAGGTGGCGCCAAGCGGTATTATGGAACTGTCGGCATAGTGTGTGGTGCGGAGGTTCTCGCGCATCCAGCACTGGTCGCCAATTTGCACAGTGTTATAGACATTGCCGTCGATATCGGTGACAGTAGCGTTGTTCGGGCAGGGTTGTGCATCGCCATTGGGAACAGCCAGCGTGGTGAAAGACACTTCCTCCCCATAGCCCGTCCCCGCATAGTTGGTAGCGTATGCCCGCAAATAGTAGGTCGTGCCCGGTGTCAAGTCGGCCAATTCGCTGGTGAAAGTACCCGTCCCGTTTCCGTCTGCCGTGAGGAAATCATCTATTGTCGGATTCGGAGAGGTGCTCCAGCACACGCCCCTGGCAGTCACGTTGGCACCGCCTGTAGCATTCACGTTGCCGCCGGAAGTGGCTGCGGAAATGCGGATATTGCTGGCCGCATCCGTAGTCACCGACGGGATGGAAACAGTCATGCTGTCGCCAAGGACACAGCGGACAGAGATACCATAAGACTTCTCATAGGAGTTATAATAGGTGCTTGCGCTTGTTGCAGAAATAACAAAGCATTTTGCGCTCAACGAACTGTTTTCAGTCGCAGTCCAGAAATAAGCATAGTAACCAAAATCAGTGTAATTCCCATTGTACATTCCGGCAGGAAGTGCGGAAAATCCCGATGCGTTGTTGCTACTCATATTATTTCCGGGTGTATAATTATAACTGCTGGTATTCCAAGAACTAGTGGAAGACAACGCCTTGGCAATGTAGGAACTGTTACCGTTGAGGGTATACTCACTCTGACTTCCCATGTAATTAACCAGCTGATTCCATTCGGTCTCCGTAGGTATGCGCCAGCCTGCTGGGCAAACACCACGTATGCCTACAGTATTCTCATTGGATACTGGAATTTCGTGCGTCAACGCCGCCCAGTTATAAAGATAGCCGTATGTGGCCACATTGGAAGAGCTGTGATTCGGATAATATCGATAGGCAACCGTGTTGGAAGAGATTCCCCCAAGTGGAATGGGTGAACCGTCGGCATAATGCGAACAGCGGAGGTTTTCACGCATCCAGCACTGGTTTCCAATCAACACTGTGTTATAAACATTGCCGTCAACATCAGTAAGGGTTGTAGATTCACAATGGAAATTTGCCTGGGGAGTTGTATCCGCAGGTATATGCGAATCTCCCTGAAGACTGTCCAGGCGCTGGGTAAGCGAAGCGATGGCTTGATTAAAGTTGTTCAACAGGGAATCCAAGTTGGGAGTGGATGGTGCATTAATCAGGTCATGGTAATCACCACTGGTGGCCACTGGAGCCAGATTGGGCTTATTGCGAATGTAGGAAACCACCGAAGTGTCCGATTCTGCCCAGTCAGCTTGCTGCTGCACCAACGTACCGCCACCACCAGAGGTGGATTCCGGGACCAGGAAAGTGTGAGGTCCTGATGCATCCGTGATAGTCACGTAGGTACCAACCCCAGCCACAATATTGGTAGTCACAGAAAAATCGGGCACATTGCCGGCTTCAGCCGCATAAAGGGCGTATGGCACGCTCATCAGCTGCTGCGTCGAGGTAACCGAGTAGTTTGTACCGCCGTCAGGATCCATCTCCGTCTTCAAGAAATAGGGACCGTTGCCCCAGTCAATGTCAGACATGCTGCCTTGCAGTGCAGTGCCGTCACCCACATTAAGGGTGAGCAGGCCGTTGGCATTAGTGGTTACAGCATGCGTCTCCACATATTCGGACGCACCGAATATAGAGCCTTGCAGCACGCTTACGCGCACTCCCACGCTGGAATTGGCCACCAGTTGATTATTGGCATTGCGAACCACCGCCTGATAGGAGAATTTCTGGGGTGCCTGTGCAAACACAGCCGACATGGTGAGCATCAATGTGAAAAGAGTAAATAAGATTTTTTTCATATTATCTGAATTTAGAATTATACGCTACCGTCAAGACGCATAATTGCGCATCAGCACAAATGGCGCAATCATGCAGTATGATTTGTTGAGACGCACCACAGCATATCTCCACCACAAAAAATTTGGTGGCAAAAATACAAATAAAAAGATATAAAATAGCAATTGTTGACAAAACACGACAACATCCTACCCTATCATCTCACGGAACTCCGCTTCCGAGATGATACGGATGCCCAGACTCTCGGCCTTTTTACGTTTCTCCGGTCCCATCTTGTCGCCGGCCAAGACGTAGGTAGTGTTTTTGGATATGGAGGAGACATTCTTGCCACCGTGTTGTTCGATCAACTGTTTCAGCTCATCGCGGGGCACGGAAAAAATGCCGCTCACGATGATGTTCTTGCCTGCCAGCTTGTCGGAAGCCGCCTGCGGCTCCTCCCCCACTTCCATCTGCAAACCTGCCGCGCGGAGCCGCATCACCATCTCCAAGTTCTCGGTATTATTAAAATATTGTATGACACTCTCTGCCACACGCTCACCCACATCCTCCACCTCTATCAACTCCTCTTGGGAGGCACTGGCCATGGCGTCAATGTTCTTGAAACGGCGGGCCAGTTTCTTGGCCGTCACCTCGCCCACGAAACGGATACCCAATGCATACAACACCCGCTCAAACGGGACACTTTTGGACTGCTCAATGCCGTTGAGTATATTTTGCGTTGTCTTTTCCTTGAAACTGAGCGTCTTGCTCTTGCCGTTATCATCTTCAATCACCTTTTCCAACCCAAACAAACTATCATACGTCAGGTCGTACAGGTCGGCGGCATTGCGCACGAGCCCCTGCGCGTGCAAGACCTCAATCTTGCCTTCGCCCAGCGAATCGATGTTCATGGCCTTGCGGGAGATGAAATGCTCCAATCGGCCTCTGATCTGCGGGGCACAGTGCAACTCATTAGGGCAGAAGACACCCGCCTCGCCCTCGTTCTGTTGCAACGGTGTGCCACATACCGGGCAAACCGTGACAAACGCTATGGGCTTCGCCTCCGGCTCGCGGTGTTCCACGTCCACCCCCACAATCTTGGGGATGATTTCGCCGCCTTTCTCCACAAACAGGAAGTCTCCTTCGCGGATGTCCATGTCGGCAATGAAGTCTCGATTGTTGAGCGTGGCGCGCTTGACCACGGTGCCGGCCAGACTCACAGGCTTGAGATTGGCCACGGGCGTGATGATGCCCGTGCGTCCCACCTGGAAATCGACACTCAACAGTGGCGTGGATACGCGCTCGGCCTTGAACTTGTAGGCAATGGCCCACCGCGGGCTCTTGGCCGTGGTGCCCACCTGCTGCTGCTGGGCAAAGTCATTCACCTTGATGACGATGCCATCGATGGGGTACGGCAAACTTTTACGTTGCTCATCCCACGTGCGGATGAACTCCAGCACACCGGTCAGCCCATCCACTTTATTCATCACATCCGGAAAGCGGAATCCCCACTCATGGAGTTTGCGCAGGCGAGCATAGTGGTTGTCCTCGGGCAAGTTCTCGCCCAAGGCATAATACAGTTTGAAGCTGAGGCCGCGCTTGGCCACCTCAGCGGAGTTCTGCAGCTTGAGGCTGCCCGAGGCCGCGTTGCGCGGGTTGGCGAAGGGCTGTTCCCCAATCTCCTCGCGTTCGGCGTTCAGGGCATTAAAGCTGTCGAACGGCATGATGATTTCGCCACGCGCTTCGAGCAGGTCAGGATAGTCGCCTGTGAGGCTCAAAGGCACCGAGCCGATGGTCTTCACGTTGGCGGTCACCACGTCGCCGCGCGTGCCGTCACCGCGTGTGACCGCGCGCACAAGGATGCCGTGCTCGTAAATCAGACTGATGGCCACACCGTCGTATTTCAGCTCGCACACGTATTCCACGGGTCCGTTGAGCAAATCCCGCACACGCGTGTCAAACTCCTGCAAGTCGCCCTCCGAATATGTGTTGCCCAACGACAACATCGGATAGATGTGCGCGACACTTTCAAACTGCTTGGTCACAGTACCCCCTACCCGCTGCGTGGGACTGTCTGGGCGGACATATTCCGGATATTGCCGCTCCAAGTCAATGAGCCGCTGCAGCAACTGGTCAAAATCGTAGTCGCTGATCTTCGGGTCGTCCAACATATAATAATAATAGTTGTGACGATTGATCTCCTCCGAGAGGCGGGCTATTTCCTGTTGGATATCGTTCATGGAAAGGTGAATGGGGTGAAAGGGTGAATGGGGTAAATGAGGTAAAGGGTAAACGGTAAAAGGGGGGAATGGGGTAAAGGG
>R23__coassemble_30_pt1 | contig 105831 bp, 79 predicted proteins | sample R23__metabat2_high_PE_022 | metagenome-assembled genome bin R23
GTTATATACTCCTAGCCCATTTCCTCCTCTTATTGCGGCTGCAAATATATCAAATATCATTTGAAAAAAACTTCTTTTTTAAGAAAAAATAATCTACTCCTTATGGTTCAATTCTCAACGATATTTTTGCTATCTTTGCAGGGCAGATTTTAGGCGGCTGGAATCATTGTCTTCCAGCCAGGTCCTATGATGCAAAAAACATTTCAAATAATTAAAAATCAATATAATAAATTAAAACACTCTTTATGTCTAAAACATTATTTTTAGGAGATGAGGCCGTTGCCCAGGCTGCTTTGGACGCCGGCTTGTCAGGTGTGTATGCCTATCCGGGCACACCTTCCACTGAAATCACTGAATTTATCCAGAATTCCAAGCAGGGTCGCGCCGGCGAAGTGCACAGCATCTGGGCCGGTAACGAGAAGACCGCCATGGAGTCCGCCATCGGCATGTCATACGCCGGCAAGCGCGCCATGGTGTGCATGAAGCACGTGGGCCTGAACGTGGCCGCTGACCCGTTCATGAACTCTTCCATCACGGGTGCCAACGGCGGCATCGTGGTGGTGGTGGCCGACGACCCGTCCATGCACTCCTCACAGGACGAGCAGGACTCCCGCTACTATGCCAAGTTCGCGCTGATCCCGTCCTTTGAGCCTTCCAACCAACAGGAGGCCTACGACATCACGTATGCGGCTTTCGACTTCTCGGAGAAATACCGTACGCCCGTGCTGATCCGTCTGACCACGCGCCTTTCACACTCCCGCGCCGGCGTGGAGCGCAAGGCTGAGCGCCCGCAGAACCCGCTGCACATCGAAGAAAACCCGAAACAGTTCATCCTGCTGCCCGCCAACGCACGCGTGCACTACCGCACCCTGCTCGGCAAACAGGACGCTTTTGAAGAGGAGTCTTTCAACTCCCCGTTCAACCAATACATCGACGGTGCCGACAAGAAGATGGGCATCATCGCTTCCGGTATCGCCTACAACTATCTGATGGAGAACTTCGAGGGTGGCAAATGCCCTTACCCTGTGCTGAAGATTTCCCAATACCCGCTACCGTCCAAGCTCATCGCCAAGATGGTGGACGAGTGCGAGACCGTACTGGTTGCTGAGGAAGGCTATCCCTTCATCGAGGAACAAGTACGCGGCATCCTGAACCGCACAGGCAACATCATCGGCCGCTTGAGCGGTGCACTGCCTCGCGACGGCGAGCTGAACCCCAACCTCGTGGCCAAGGCGCTCGGTTTGCCCGACACTTACGGTGCCCCCATTCCGGAGCTTGTGGTTCCCAGACCGCCCGCATTGTGCGTGGGATGTCCGCACATCGACTCCTACAACGCCATCAACGCTGCCATGGAGAAATACGGCAAGGGCAAAGTGTTCGCAGACATCGGTTGCTACACCTTGGGCGCACTTCCTCCATACAACGCCATCTACACCACTGTCGATATGGGTGCCTCCATCACCATGGCCAAGGGTGCCGCCGACGCAGGCTTGCGCCCAGTGCTGGCCGTCATCGGCGACTCCACCTTCACGCACAGCGGCATGACCTCCTTGTTGGACTGCATCTATGAGAACACGCCTGTCACCGTGATGATTCTCGACAACAGCACCACAGGCATGACCGGCGGTCAGGACTCCCACGCCCTCGGCGTGCTCGGCGAGATATGCAAGGGCCTCGGCGTGAAAGAGGATCATATCCACCGCATCAACCCGCTGAAGGCGCACCATGACGAGAACGTGGCCATCATCGAGAAAGAGCTCGAATACGAAGGCGTCTCTGTCATCATCCCGACGCGCGAGTGCATCCAGACCCTCAGCCGCCGCATGAAAAAACAGCAGGCCGCGAAAAAACAGTAACTGGTTGCCCACTTCAATCCAGCAGATAAAAGTAATGGGTGACCAATGTGTCACCCCAATATAACAGTAAGGGCGAATCATAATTCGCCCCAACAAAAAATCAAGAAAAATGAAAATCGACATCATATTAGCAGGTGTAGGCGGTCAGGGTATCCTCTCCATCGCCACCATCGTCGGCTACGCAGCCGTCAAAAGAGGAATGTACATGAAACAGGCCGAGGTTCACGGCATGAGCCAGCGCGGCGGTGACGTGCAATCGCACTTCCGCCTCTCCGACCAGGAGATTGCCTCCGACCTTATCCCCATGGGCAAGGCCGACATGATTATCTCCGTGGAACCCATGGAGTCATTGCGCTATCTGCCGTGGCTCAACCCGGAGACTGGCTGGCTGATTACCAACGACCAGCCCTTCGTGAACATCCCCAACTATCCGGATTTCGACAAACTGAACGCCGAGTTGGGCAAGTTGAAGAACAAGGTGGTCATCAATGCGGACAAGATTGCAAAGGATCTCGGTTCCGCGCGTTCCGCCAACATGGTCATCCTGGGCGCTGCTTCCCCTTACCTCGGAATCCCGTTCGAAGAGATTGAGGCTGCCGTACGCGAGAACTTCGCGCGCAAGGGCGAAGACATCGTCAACGTCAACATCGCCTGTCTGCGTGCAGGCAAAGAGTTTGCCGAGAAACTGTAAGAGCGCGTCTGAATGAACAACCTGATTGAGTTTTTCAAGAAGAATTTCCACTATTTCCTGTTCGCGATTCTTCTGGTGATAAGTATCGTCATGATGGGCAAGTCCATGTCCTACAGCAAATACAAGTTTGCCCGGATATGCCAGAGCACTGTCGGCCCCATCCAGAAGAGCTGGTCGGAAATGATCCACAGATTCAGTCTGGGCCAGGAAAACGACCTCTTGACACAGCAGAACGTCGCTTTGATGCGCGAGCATGAGAACATGTTCATCTACAAGGATGACACCGTCATGACCAAGATGAGCAAGGTGGACTCGCTGCACCCGAAAAGCATGCGGCTGTACGACTACACGTATGCCCATGTGATTTACAAGACGACCAATCAGGCATTCAACTATCTTATCATTGACAAAGGAAGCGAAGACGGTATCAGCCGCGACATGGCGGTTACCTGTCCGCGAGGCGTGGTCGGAGTCATCAGCGATGTTTCCGACCACTTCTCTTCCATCATTCCCATTCTGCATCCCGACTCGCGCATCAGCGCGGTCGTCTCCCCCATCAACCAGGTGGGCACGGTGGTGTGGGAAGGGCCCAATCCCCAAATCGCATATTTGGAGAACATCCCTCAGCATCTGGAAATCAACATCGGCGACTCCGTGCTTACCAGCGGTTTCTCCAACATCTTCCCCAAAGGGTTGCTGATCGGCACCGTGAAAGAGGTATCGGTGGGCCAGAACGCCAGTTTCCTTACCATCAAGGTCAAACTGGCCACCGATTTCAACAAACTCAACACTGTATATCTGATCGAGAATCTCCACAAAGCGGAGATCGACTCTTTAAAAGCCAACTTCAAGAATGAATAATGTAGCATCGAACATATTACGCATCATCCTTGTGCTCCTGTTGCAGGTTTTCATTTTCAATATGATACACCTGTTCGGGTTCATCACGCCGGCAATATATCTTTTAGGGTTGCTGCTGTTGCCGTTGGAGTTGCCCAAATCCGTGCAATATCTGATCGGTTTCTTCTGCGGTTTGTTTGTGGATATGTTCACCCATACACTCGGTTTTAATACAGCGGCGTGCACCATCGTCATGTTCATCCGGCCCTATATCGTCAAGGCGCTCAATGGCCGCAAGACCAGCGACAGTGTCGAGCGTCCCATCCCGGGCGTAAAGGACTTCAAATGGCTGGTTTCATACGTCGGGTTCCTCACGTTCGTCCACCAATTGTTGATTGTCATGCTGGAGACCATGAAGTTCCACAATTTCCTGTACACCCTCATCGCCATCATCGGCAACACTGTGCTCAGCACTTTTCTGATCCTGTGCACAGAATACATCTTCTACCCTGTGCAAGGGAAAAACAAATAGCCATGAAAAAAGCACTGCCACTGTTGATCATCGCGACAGTCTTTTTGATTTCCGCTTGTAGCCCGACAAAGACGCTGCAGAAGAATCAGTACATGCTGATGCGCAACAACGTGGAGGTGAAAGGAGCACCCAGCGGCGATTTCGAGGACCTGAAATCCTACTGCCGCCCTATCCCCAACAACCGTTTTCTCACAGTTTTCCTGGTCAAGCCCAGATTATATGCCATGGGAACGCTCAAAGAAAACAAAAAGGGTGAAATCAAGGACACCAAATTCAAAAAATGGCTGCGGGAGAAAGTGGGCGAGCCGCCCGTATTGCTGGACTCCGCCGAGATTGACAACTCTCTCCAACAGCTAAAGATTGTGATGAAACAGTCGGGCTATTTTGATGCCGACATTTCCTACAGCGTAAAGCATAACAAACACAATCCCCGGAAGGTCAAGGTCAACTACCTGATCAATGCCAACGAGCCCTATCTCATCAGCCATATCTCATACAATATCGACATCCCTGAATACAAGAAGATTGTCATCCTGAACAAGGACGAGACCCTGCTGACGCCCGGCATGTTGTACAACGAATCCATCATCTCCAACGAGCTGACCCGCATCATCAACCTGATCCGGGATGAAGGTTATTACTATGTGGAGAAATCCATCATCAGCTGTGAGGTCTCCTACGACCCTTCGCAGGACAGTCTGGGCACCAATCCGCACTCAGTTTCTTTGGAGATCATCATGAAAATCCCGAACAACGACAATGCATCCCGCTATCTATACAAGTACACTTACAACAACGTGTATGTCTATACCAATCACAGTTCACTCAACAACCTGGTCCAGCAATACGACACCGTGAAATTCCATTCCAGGGACAAGAACGACCTCACGCGCTACTACTTCATCACGCCGCACTACAATTGGCTCGAGAAGCCCATCAAGGACTTCCATTACGGCACCATAGCGGATGCCATCTACAGCAAAAGAGGAGTCCCCTACTCCCAGATGGTGCGCCGAAGAAGCAGCCAGGCCATCAGCCAGTTGGACAACTTCAGTTATTACACCATAGAATTCAAGGAGAACGAGAACTTGTTGGACACCGTCAACAAAACCGGCGCGCTGGACTCTTATTTTCACCTGACACCGATGAAGATTCACAGCATCGGCGGGCAGCTGGACTTGCGTAACGACAAGTCGGCCATCTCGCTCAGCTACACCAACCGCAACATTTTCAAGGGTGCCGAGCACTTGACCATCAATGTGTCCGGCGGCTACTTCTACTATTCGCTGACCAACCTTTTCCATCACAACACCACGTACGCATACCCGGAGTTCGGTATCGGCGCGACACTCACGTTCCCCAACCTGTTTCTGTTCAAGAAGACCCAAAAGATAACGGGCATCCGATACAGCACCTCCGTCAACGCCAGTGTCAACTACAACGGTCTATACCGCCGTTTGATGTACAACATCGGCATGACCTACAACTGGAGTCCCAGCTACTTCCTGAATCACAGCATCAGCCCCATTGACATCAGCACTATCAACAACAGCGACCGCCGGGCCGCACGCCTGCTGAACTACGACAACTATCCCGAATCCTATCAAAAGAAATTCGGCAAATTCTTCCTACTCTCTTTCAAGTACACCATGAACTATCTGGTGCCCTTCGATGTATCGCGGAACAAGCACAACATGCGTATTTCCGTCAATTTCGAATCGTCAGGATTACTGCTCAAAGGGTTGAACGCCCTGTTCACGCCAGACCATCGGTGGACGATCAGCCAAAACAGACTGGACAGCACCGGCTACGCCTACTCCACCTTCGAAAAGATTGAGGCCATCTGGAACTACACCTACAAATTCAACAAGAACAACAGCTTCGCCACCCGGATGTCCATCGGAGCGATGATTCCCCTGGACAAGGACTCGCACATTCCTTACGAGCGCGGTTTCTATCTTGGCACCAGCAACAGCATGAGGGGTTGGGGATACCGCAGCTTGGGACCAGGTGCCTACGAGTACGGCAAAGACAGCCTCTACACCGGCGATATCAAGATTGAATGGAACATTGAGTACCGGGGCACAATCTATAAATCCTTCAAATACGGAATTTTCAGCGATATCGGTAACATCTGGCTGGCCCGAAAGAACGACGATATGCCGAATGCGGAATTCGACTTCAACCGATTCTACAAAGAATTGGCCATTGATGTGGGCGTGGGGATCCGCCTCGACTTCAACTTCCTCATTTTCCGCATTGACTACGCCATTCCTATCTACGACCCGACACGCACTTCCATCGGCCCTTGGATAAACAAACAGTGGATAGATACTCCCTACCACCCATTCAAGTGGAGCAACGGTCTGAAGATTGCGATTGGATACGCGTTCTAAGGGGTGAAGGAGGTAAAAGGGGTGAAGGAGGTGAAAGGGGGGTTAGATTTGTGGGGAGAAGTGTTGCTTGGCAACTTCCCAGATTACAATTCCGGCGGCTATGGTGACATTCAAGGAGTGCTTAGTGCCGAACTGCGGGATTTCTATGGCTCCGTCGCACACGGGCAACAGACGCTCGTCCACGCCAAACACCTCATTCCCGACAATGATGGCCACCTTATCCATAGCTGAGAAATCCACGTCCTGCAACATGGCAGACTCGTCCACTTGCTCGACCACAAAGACTTTATAGCCTTCCGATTTCAGTTTCAAAGCCAGTGACAGCACATCTTCCGCATATTCCCAGATCACGCTCTCCGTTGCACCGAGGGCGGTCTTGCTGATTTCGCGATTGGGCGGACAGGCGGTAATCCCGCACAGATAGAGTTTCTCCGCCTTGAAGGCATCACACGTGCGGAACACGGAGCCCACATTGTTCATGCTCCGAATGCTGTCAAGCACCACCACCAACGGAAGTTTCTGCTGAGCTTTGAATTGCTCAGGCGTGATGCGGTTCAGTTCCTCCATCGACAATTTCTTCATACAATATATTATATATGTTTGGAAAGACTAAAACGGCAAATCACCCAACGACGTGTCCGGTTGGACAGGACTATCGTCATCATTCATGCTGCTGCTGATCTCGGCAAAACTCTGGTTGGGTTTGATGACACTGTTGTCCATAAAGTTCGATTCTCCCTCGAAATAATTCTGTTCCACATCGGCAAACTTGGTATATTGGCTGATGAAGCGCACGCGTTCGGTTCCGGTGGAGCCGTGTCGGTTCTTCTCAAACATCACCTCCGCAAGACCCGCAGAGGGCGTCTGGTCCTCGAAAGTGTCCATGTGGTAATATTCGGGACGGTACAGAAACAGCACCATGTCGGCATCCTGTTCGATAGAGCCTGACTCACGAAGGTCGGAGAGCATGGGACGCTTGGATCCGCCACGGGTTTCCACAGCACGGCTCAACTGCGACAAGGCGATGACCGGCACGTTGAGTTCCTTGGCCAATGCCTTCAACGAACGGGAAATATAGCTGATTTCCTGTTCACGGTTACCTCCGCTCTTGTTGGAGGAATCATTGCCACCCTGCATCAGCTGCAGGTAGTCCACGATAATCAGCTGGATGTCATGCTTATGTTTCAGACGACGGCACTTGGCACGCAAGTCGAACACCGACAAGGCCGGAGTGTCGTCAATAATCAAGTTGGAGCTCTCCAAGACACCGATACTGTCCATCAACTTGATCCATTCGTCATCAGAGAGATTGCCCTTGGAAATATGGTCGGATGGAATACCCGACTCGATGGAGAAAAGTCTGTGCACAAGCTGGGTAGCCGACATCTCCAAGGAGAACAGGGCCACGGGCATCTTGTAATCCAAAGCTGCGTTGCGGGCGATGGAGAGCACAAAGGAGGTTTTACCCATACCGGGACGGCCTGCCACAATGATGAGGTCGGATTTCTGCCAGCCGCCCGTCTTCTCATCCAAGGAACGGATACCGCAGGGCACGCCTTGGATCTTGTCCGCATTCTGACGAAGATTGTCCAAACTGTCGAGCGCGGAACGCACCACCTGATGAAGCAACTTGCTGTCGCGCTTGAAATTATTCTCAACGATATTGAAAATCTTGCTTTCGGCCTTGTCCAGCAAATCCAGCACGTCATTGGAATCATCGTAAGAATCGGTGATAATCTCGTTACAGTTGTGGATCAGCTCCCTGACCACGAACTTCTCCATCACCACACGGGCGTGGTACTCGATGTTGGCCGAGGAGGTGACACGGTTGGTCAACGAAGCAAGATAGGATGCGCCACCCACCACCTCCAAGAGTTTGTCCTTGCGGAGCTGGTTGGTAACCGTAAGCAAATCAATGGGCTGCGAGAGCATGAAGAGTTTCTCTATGGCCTGGAAGATATGTTGATGCGCTTCCACATAGAACATTTTGGCGGAAAGAAAATCGAGAATGGTGCTCACGGCATTGTCGTCAATCATCAAAGCACCCAATACGACGGCCTCAAAGTCAACGGCTTGAGGGGTGACTTTACCCGTGACACCCAACGTGGACTCCACGCGATTATATGACAGTGTTTTTGCCGGCCTACTTTCGGTAACTGGCTTGTTTTCCATAAATTAAATCGTTGAATTGAATAAATATTTCTGGTGGCAAATATCTACAAAAAAGATGTTTGCTCGGAGAAACAAGCCTGATAAAGTTATGAACAAGCCCGATTAGGGCAGAAATCCGGCGTGGAATGTGTAAGGCAGCAAATCGGCCACTGAACGGAAACGATATACAGGTCCAATCTGTCCCGAGAGAATCACTTCGATAGGCTGGTTGAACTTCTGCTCATATTCATAGAGGACCTGCCGGCAGCTGCCACAAGGGGAAACAGGCTCTTTCAGCGGTTCCACGGGATTGATAGCCGTGATGGCGATGGTATGGAACGGCACCTCGGGATAGAGTGACGAAGCGGAAAAAGCAGCGGTGCGTTCCGCGCAAAGACCGCACGGATAGACTGCATTCTCCTGATTATTGCCCGTCACGACCACCCCATTGTTGAGTAAAAGGGCGGCCCCAACCTGAAAATGCGAATACTGGGCATACGCGCGCGTGGCGGCATCTTCCGCCTTGGCGAGCAAATCAGCAATATCCTCCGGGAGTTCCCCACGATCCTCATAGACGAGGACCTCGGATTTTAACGTCAAATTCTTCATATTGCACAATAATACTGTCAGACATGTTTGCTAACGGAGAAACCCCATAAATATTGTAGGGATGATTTTTCCTTTTTTGAGACTGGAGACTGTGGTCTATAGTCTATTGTCTATGGTCTTCGGTCTGAATTTTCGTCTTTCCACTGATTGACAAAAGGCTGAAGAAGACCAGCAGGCCGTTCACAATCAGCAACTCGTAGCCGAATTTGTAGCCCCATAGCCACTGCACCGAGTGTGACGATAACACATAGCACAACGTGGGTATCACGACCGCGATGACAGGCACAAGCCAGCGGCGGCCTTTAGGGATCTCACGCTTCGTGAACATACCGAATATAAACATGCCCAGCAACGGCCCGTAAGTGTAAGAAGCCACCATGAAGATGATACGGATGAGCGCGTCGTTGTGATGGCTGGAGGCTATGATGATGACCGCCAGGAAAAGCATGGAGATGAGCACGTGCACGATGCGGCGCACTTTGATTTGCATTTTCTCATCAGGATAACGGTTCTCAATGCGGAGAATATCATAGCAAACGGTTGTGGTCAATGCGGTAAATGTGCCATCGGCGGAAGAGAAACCGGCAGAAATAAGGCCGAACACGAACACCAATGCACCCGCCTTGCCCAAGTAGTTGAAGGCAATTTCCGGATAGATGCGGTCGGTGGGCATATTGGCAATGTCAATGCCTTTTTCTTGCGCAAAGGCCATTAACATTCCGCCAAGGAGCAGGAACAGGATGTTCACCACCACCAGAATGGAGGTAAACGACAGCATATTGCGGCGGGCATCGCGCAACGATTTACAGGATAGATTTTTCTGCATCATATCCTGATCCAATCCCGTCATGGCAATCGTGATGAACATGCCGCCGATGATCTGCTTCACAAAGAAACTGTTGTTACGCCAGTCGATGTTGAACACCTGCCGGCAATCGCTACCATCCTTGCCCGCAGTGCCCATCGCCTGCCAAACATCCGCGAACGAGCCTCCCATATTCTTCATAATCACTGCAATGGTAATCACCAACGCCAACAGGAGAAAAGTAGTCTGCAGCAAATCGGTCCACACCACCGTCTTGAGTCCGCCACGGAAGGTGTAGAGCAGAATGATGATGATCATGACCACGGAGGTGAGCCATATCGGGATATGCCACCCGTCAAACACAAACACTTGCAGCACGAAGATAACCAAATACATACGGAGCGCAGAACCCAGGAGTCGCGACACAAAGAAGAGCACGGAGCCCGTTTTGTGCGCCTCCTTCCCTATCCTGCTCCCCAGGTATTCGTAAACGGAGGTCACATTCAGCTTGTAGTACAATGGCAACAGAAGGCCTCCTATCACCAGATAACCGAGAATATAACCCAACACCACACCAAAATAGGTGAACTGGGTGGTATAAACGTCTCCCGGCACAGACATGAACGTGACACCGGACAGCGAGCTTCCGATCATGCCGTAAGCCACCACAAACCAAGGTGACTTCCGGTTGCCGGTGAAATAGGTCTTGTTATCCGCCTTGCGCGAGGTGATGCCCGTGATGACAAACAACAGTATCACGTAGAAGACGAAAAAGGAGAAGATGAAGATTTGCATGAGAAATTTGGCTATTGGCCATTGGCTGTTGGCCGTTGGCTTTTCAACTCTAAACTCTAAACTCTAAACTATTTCTTCTCGTATCCTGGTTTGCCCAAAAGCTGGAACATATTGCGTTTATAGGCTTCCACGCCGGGTTGGTCGAACGGGTTCACCTTCAGCATGTAGCCGCTGATGGCGCAGCTCATCTCGAAGAAATAGATCAACTCGCCCAGATGGAACTCATTGATTTCCGGAATGGTGATTTTGATATTGGGCACTTGGCCGTCCACGTGCGCTTGGCAAGTACCTTGCTGGGCAATATGACAGATTTCATCGATACTGCGGTGCTGAAGATAATTCAGTCCGTCGGTATTCTGTTCATCGAAGGGGATGTTAACGAAGGAGTGGGCGTGTTCCACAGTCAGAACCGTCTCAAACAGCTGGCGGGAACCTTCCTGGATATACTGTCCCAAAGAGTGCAGGTCAGTGGAGAAGATGGCGCCGGCGGGGAAAATGCCTTTGTTCTCTTTACCTTCGCTTTCACCGAAGAGTTGCTTGAACCATTCCACAAAATAGAAAAACTTCGGTTCAAAGGAGGCCATCAATTCCACTTTAAGACCCTGGTTATAGAGCATATAGCGAAGCAATGCATACTGCATGGCCTGATTGTGGGCAAAATCTGGATTGTCGTACAATTCCTTGCGCATAGCTTTTGCGCCGTCCAGCAGTTTGCGAATAGAGAAGCCGGCGATGGCGATAGGCAGCAGCCCCACGGGGGTGAGTACGGAATAGCGTCCGCCCACATCATCGGGAATCACGAAAGTGGGATAGCCCTCCTGGGTGGCGAGCGTCTTGAGTGCGCCGCGCGCGCGGTCGGTGATGGCCACGATGCGGTCACGGGCAGCATCCACACCGTATTTATCTTCGCAGTGCTGTTTCAGGATACGGAACGCCAACGCGGGTTCGGTAGTCGTGCCCGACTTGGAGATCACCACCAACGAGTAGTCATTCTCGTCCAACACATTCAACAAGTCATGAATATAGTCCTCGCTCATGTTGTTGCCAGCATATAGTACGGTAGGCACATCGGAGCGCATCATGGGTTTGAAGCAGTGTTGCAGAGCCTCGATCACGGCGCGTGCGCCGAGGTAGGAGCCTCCGATGCCAATTACCACGACCACTTTGGACTGGGCGGCCAGCTTGGCGGCACACTCTTCAATATCTAGAATATCCTGTTCGGTGACATCTTCGGGCAGGGAGAGCCAACCCAGAAAGTCATTTCCTCTCCCACTCTTTTGTATAGTTTCCTGATAGGCGGCCACAGCCAGTTGGGCATGTGCGTCAAGTTGTTCCTGCGGAACTGCGAACAAAGCGTCGTTGTAATCTAATCTCATAGTAGTGTTGATTTTTGCCGCAAAAATAGGAAAAATAGTTCATTCTTCCACAAACTCTTTCGGCAAAATCACGTTCTCCACACCGCCCTGCGCTCCCGCAAGGTTGCTGCCGAAAACGAAGATTTCGTTAGGTTGCAGTTCTGTGATTCTGTCGGGGGTGTAATCTCGGTCGTATATAATTTGTTGTTTTAAGATACATTACTTACATATATTTCGGTATATCAGCACTATCAAGTTTTATGCTGGTATCAGAAATACTCCCTCACCGCAAACGCAAACTGATCTATGAAAATCTGTTTGAATGCAAAGATATTGTTCTGTTCATAAAAGATGAGCATAGCTTTCTTATAATCAATGGAATCGACCGAACGGAAGCTCAACGGACAATAGCCATTGGCTATCAGGATAGCATTGCTCGTGATGCGGGCGGTTCGCTTGTTGCCATCCGAAAAGGGTTGGATATACGATAAGAGCACAAGCGTTAACAGCGCCTTCTCGAAAATGTTCTCTTTTCCGTTTATCAGGTCGCATGTGTCGCGCATAGCCTCCCGGATCTGGAATTCATTGTCCAACGGATGGTAATTGGTACCGGTGATACCCACACGGCGATGCCTGATACCCTTGTCAACGGAGAGTTCCTTTGTGAGCAGCTGATGGATATCCTCGATGTGACTGACGGTAAGCACCTTCAGATAATCGGGATTGTCAAGTATGAACCGCAGCGCATCCTTGTGATTAAGCAGCATCACGGCCTCTTCCTTGGTCTTGCCGTCTGCAGTCTTGCTTTCCCGAAGCAGACGTTCCGTTTCCAGCAAAGAGTATGTGTTGCCCTCAATTTGGGACGATTTCCAGCTAAGGTCGATTCCTAACCGTTCCATCTCCTTACGATATTCATTGTCCGTCATTTCGCCGACATGCCGACGAAACTCGACCTGCAATTCCTGCAGAAGAGCCATTTCCTCATCAGTGAATAGCGTCACCGCCGGCAGCTGTGTGCGGATCAAGTCGAAGTTGAAGGATGTCTGCACCTGGCGTTCATCCACGTCCTGTGCAAAGTAGGTGTCGAGATTGAGCGGCATAAGCAGGTGCGCCTGTGCGGAAAGGCGGTAGCGGGTGGCGCGGGCTTTTCCTTCCACCAAAATGTCACCGTCCTGAACGGCTGTCGCAATAAGCCGTTTCATTGTGGCGTCGCTGCCTTCAAAACCGATGCCCTGGGCAATCTCATCGCGCGAAGAAAGCGGATGATAGTGCAGAAACTGGAGTATTTCTCTTGATATGTCCATCCTCGTTCAGATTAAAATCGGCGCAAAAATAGCAAAAACATCCCAGCAATCGGCTCATTTAAAGCGGAAAATTTGGAAAAAAGGAGTATGGATTGAGCCGATAGGGAATGGCATTAACAACTACAGCAACGGAAGCACGTCGTTGAGCCAGTCGCAAAGGAAGATAGGGAAATTGACCATATTTCCGTTTCGTTTGATGTTTCGCAGAGAATAGCGCAGACGGACACGAGGCTCGTACTTCTTGTTGTACTCTGCAAAGCTTTTACCGTTAACGTTATCCTCGGCCTTGACCTCAATGGGGATGATTTCCAAACCGTTCTGAATCAGGAAATCCACCTCGGCCTTATTACCTTGAAGTGTCCAATAGTGAGGAGTCTTGAAACCCTGTGCAAGCAGCGAACCAAGCACAAAATTCTCTGACATCGCGCCCTTAAACTCTTTCAAGATGTCCCCCTTGGCAAGAACTGCCTCAGGAGGCAGTTCAGCCATTGAGCGCAGCACGGCCTGGTCGAGCGCATACACTTTGAAGGCCGACAAATCCTCATAATGCTTCATCGGCAGTTCCGGTTTTTCCGTGCAGTAGATGCGATATATCATGCCGGAGAGCACCAGCCAGTCGAGTGCCGACTCATATTCTCTCGCCCTCGCCCCCTCACGCACAGCTCGGAACACGAACTTCTTGTTTTCCCTTGACAACTGAGAAGGGATGCTGCGCCATATTTCACGAATACGTGGAATATCCTTACTGTCCACATGTTTGGTAAAATCCAGTTCGTACGATTTTCGCAGTTCCTCCAAATCCTGTTCTATCACGGCCATTCCCACATTGTCGAGCATGTCGCTGCAAGGCTTTGGCAGTCCTCCGCACACTTGGTAACGGCGATATAACTCAATCAGCTGGTTAAACAGAATCTCTGGCAACGGATCCAGCCCTGACAATCTCGCCTCCATCTGCTCCATTAGCCGTGGGCTGGCCATGCGCAGGTATTCGCGGAAGGTCACAGGATACATATCGAGAAACGACACTTTGCCCACAGGGAAAGTATTGCCTGCCTCATCTTCTTCTCTATCGCCGTCCGCCTTCATTTTCTTACGCTTGGTCGCAACTCCAAGCAGCGAACCGGCCGCAATGACATCATACTCGGGAGCATCCTCCCTGAAATACTTTAGCGTGTTCAGCGCCTCCTTGCAGTCTTGAATCTCGTCGAAGAAGAGAAGCGTCTCTCCTGCAATGATAGGAACCGTCGTGTATAGTTCCAGTTCACCAAGCAGGCGTTTGATATCCTTTGTCTGCGAAAAGACACCTTTCAGTTCCTTTTTCTTATCGAAGTTAAACACAGCCACGTGCTTGAATCGCGTGCGGCCAAACTCCTCCACAGCCCAGGACTTACCAATCTGGCGTGCGCCCTGAACGATGAGCGGCTTGCGGTCTGCGCTGTTCTTCCACTCATCCAGTTTCTTCAATATGTCTCTTTCAATAATCATAATCGTCTCCTTGTAAAAATCGCTGCAAAGATAATAATACAATCCGACATTTCACATTCTATCGAAGAAAAATGTGTAAAAAATCACACTTTTCGACGATAGAATGTGATTCCATACTACACCGCACCTTTCGGCACCGACTCCCGCAAACTATACAAGATCGGAGTGAGTTTCAGCAGCAAAACAAGGAAAATTGAGGAGTACAAGATTGTGGAGAGTTAACGGGACTGCTCCAATCGCGTACGCAACGGACAGAAAACCCGTTGGTCGAGTTGATGGTGTACCTGCCCACGTTTGCGGCGTAGTAGCCCAAGGTCCGTGTCCACGCGTTGCGGCTACTGCCCTCCGTAGAAGACCAAAAGTCGGCGTCGTTGCCGAAATAGTAGCAATGTCCGTAATAGTAGCCAGTACCAGCGGGATCTGTCAACTGCGTCCACTCCGCATCACTCGGCACACTTCCTGCCAGTAATATCCACAATCACCATCCTTGCCGGTTCGCCCTTCACCGAATAAAGATTCAATTGTGTCTTGCCATTAAAGGGATTGGGCATCACCTGCATTTCATTTCCCTGCACATAATCTTCAATGCCTGTGCCTACCGTCAGCGTATAAACGGTGTCGGGAAAGAAAATGGCCTCCGTCCATCCTCGGGTCAAGTTCTGAACGGTCACGTTGTCCAAACGCACATGGGCATTGTGTTGGTCACGTCCCGTAAACGTCAGCGTGATGCTGGTCTGCGCAAAAAGCGCCATTCCTATCATCAGAAAGGAAATCAAAAAAAATAGAGATTTTTTTCATGAGCTTTGGTATTTTCGTTAATAGATAGTTCATTCTTTCACAAACTCTTTCGGCAAAATCACGTTCTCCACGTCCAGGGCTTTCGTGAACAGCGGGGCAATCTCGTCGTCACGGAATCCGGCAATACCGCAGCCGATGCGCGTGACCAGAAACTTATACTCAGGGTGTTGCTTGGCGAACTGGATAAACTCATCCACGTAGGGTTTGATGGTCTCCACCCCGCCCTGCATGGTGGGGATGGCATAGCTCTGCCCTTGCAGGCCCACGCCCTGCCCCCATATCGCGCCAAAGCACTCGTATGCAAGCAGCGCGGCCCCGCCTCCGTGCGCTCCCGCGAGGTTGCTGCCGAAGACGAAGATCTCGTTGGGTTTCAGTTCTGTGATTCTGTCGGGGGTGTAATCTCTATTATACATAATTTGTTGATTTATTGGCATCAAAATCGGCGCAAAAATAACAAAAACACCCCAACAATCGGCTCATTCAAAGCGGAAAATTTGGAAAAAACGGGCGTGGATTGAGCCGATTCTGCCATGGCGCATTTGTGGATTTACTCTCTGATCATAACATTCAACGCCTTTTCCAACTCTTCAAGTACTTCTTTGTTCTTGTTTCGTATAACGCTCATATCAAGCGAAGTCACAAGACTCTTGGTCTGATAGCCCTTTTGGTAAACCTTTTTAGCCCTCCCAAAAAGGTCGTTCAGTTTCCTGTTCCCGTTGTTGCCCTTTAACGACTTGGGACTGTCCTTCAACTTCAGAAAACGGCAAATGCCTTCCTGATCGCAGAGCAGCCAATCCTCTATGCTGCTCCTGATGCCGAGCTGTATGAACCCCTCTATACCCATACGCTTCACCGCTTTTTTCAGAGCGTCCCAGTCAACCATCAGCGGATTTCCAGTTTCGAAAACATCCGTGTCATACGAACAACACACGGTTTGTATTCTGAGCCTCTTTTTCTTTGCTTCTGGAAGGAACTCGTTTCGGAGTGTGGCCAACAGCTTGCTGCTATAGCGGGTGACACCTCTCAGATTGTATATCCTGCATGGGTGCAACTCGGTAGCGCTGACCGCCTTGTAGTAGTCAATGAGCACCTTGAAAAAAACTTCGTCGGTTTCGCCTTCCACAAACAAAACCACCTGCACAGTTTGGGATTCTGATTGTTCTGCCATAACCTACTCCTGAACAAAGAATTTCCCAATCTTTTCGTTGTCACCCTCCATGTCGAGCATGAAGTCGAACATAAACTCCCCTATGGTGAGTTCCATGTCGCCCGCGTATTTATAGAGAGATTTCAATTTCGACGGGTTAATCCGGGCAAAGTGAGCCAATCCGTCATTCTTCGGCAATCCGAAATACATTTGGTCGGGTTGCAGATAGCGCATCAGATAGGGTGAATGGCTCGTCATCAGTATCTTCGTGTTCGAGGCATAGTTCTGCAGCATCAGCAGCAGGTTTTCCATCATACGCGGATGGACGGAATTCTCGGGTTCCTCCATCATGATCATGGGGATGTTTTGCTTTTTGGCGGCGATGCAGAGCGTGAAAAGGAATATCATCCGCTTGCTGCCGCTCGACAACAGGCGTATGCTGGTCGGGATTGTATTGAATTCCTCCCTGACCCTGATGTCATAGATGCGGCTTCTTCCGTCACTGAGCGTAATCTCGTCAGGCTCAAATTCCACTATTCGGGGAATAAGTTGCTTGATGCCGTCGGACAGTATGCCGAAATTTGTCTCGTCAGTTGTTTTCAGGAAGTGGATGTATTCGCTTAATGTCTTTCCTCCAAGCAGGGAAACGCCAGCGTTCCCGTCCATGGAGAAATACGATTCGGGATTGTCGAGAGTTTCCAGATTGGGCACGGTTATAGAGCATATCCACTTCGCCGTTTCAGAAAGAAACAGGGGCCCGTTGGCGATGGCCGGCAAAGCGAGTTGAAGTGACGACACCTCAAATGGCTTGTTGCATCTACCCTTTGGCGACGGGACAACAAGGCAGGTATCGAAGGCAGTCCTATTTATTAATTGGCGATAGCGCTGTTCGTTGGCGTATTTCATCTTCAGCCATTCCGATACAATACACCCTTCTTGGTCATCTGTTGCCCATTTGCATTCAAAGCCGTAAAGGAACAATTGTGCGGGTTCTTCTTGCGTCAATCTACCACTTATCTCAAAACGGAATCTGCTATGCCTCATCGCCTCGTTGAGAGGAACATATCCGTTGGCAAGCATTTGCCGCCTGTTGTCAGCATTAGCATTAATAAAATCCATACCAAAGCTAATGGCCCCAAGCACATTACTCTTGCCATAACCATTCGGCGCGATGAGTGCATTCATTTTTCCCACATCTATGCGGATATGTTCAATGTTGGAGATGCCCTCTATGTCAAAACAGTCTATAACCATAACTCGTGCAAATATTTTTGCGTCAGTAATATTTAAATCCAATGCAAAAATACAAAAATTATCAACTCGTGCAAATATTTTTACATCAACCTGATCTGTCTGATATATTCTTCTGAAAACGAGGCGGGTTATTCACCCACCTCGTCAAATGCTTCGTCCGCCATGGCGCTGTAGCTCTGAGCCATGTCCGCCTCCGTGCGCTCCCGCGAGGTTGCTGCCGAATACGAAGATTTCGTTCGGCTTCAGTTCTGAAATTCTTTCGGGGGTGAAATCTCTGTTGTACATAATGCTCTTTATTTGGTCATTAACAAGTTTATATCATTTCAAATCCCCACAGGTTTCATTTCGCAGTATCGTGCATACCATTGTTGAATTATGGGTGAGTCATGCATTTTCCAGCTTTTTTCAAAGATGGAATAACAATTATACAAGTCATCGGCCAATGCAAGAATAATATTGGACAACTCTATGGTTTCCTCAAACTCTTTGCCATCCGGACAAAACAACCGTTCTCGCTTGATGGCCTCATATCCATAAATAGCCCCCATGATATTGCCCGTGATGGAGCCCGTGGAATCACTGTCGCCATCGTGGTTGACCGATGCTATGATGGCATCCCTCATGCTGTCGATGTGGCGCAAGGCGCAATAGAGCGAAATGGCCCATGCTTCGTCGCCCGTCCATCCTTCACCCAATTGGCGGATGGCATCGGCATCTGAAATACCCGATTGAGACAACTCAACAGCCTTGTTCGTAAGTTCTCTCAGATATTTTTTGTCGCTGTTATGCTCATCCCCCTCCATCTTCATCATAATATCCAACCCATCTTGTATAATTTCGTATATCTGTGTCTGGGCTTCTTGGGAGGTGAGTGGAACAAGACGTTCAATCAGCATGGTCAATAGCGCGGCGGGCAAGTAACCCAAAGGATGAAGATGGGTGACGCTGGCAATCTTTGCACCCGCCTCCGCCAAACGGGACTGGGGATACCGCTTATGCACGGCATTAAACAAGCCCATCGGAGCCACGCGCATGATGCCGCCACAGCCCTTGCTGTTGTTATGGGGTTTCTCATACTGTCTCAAACTTTCACACGCGCTCATGCAAGTCGTGCCGGGCGCGCGACGGCGTGCCAGCTCAGGCAAATCACGCAACCATGTGTAATGAAAGTCTTTACCATCAAGAGAATCGGATTTCAAACCCGACTGCGTATAGTACCAATCCAGATACGCACCATCTACATAATCTTCAGGTATTCCACCAACGCCACGCATAGCACCCCGTGTAACGCCCATCAGCATTCCATTGGCCGTGAATAGGGTCATCTGCGTATCGTCGCTGACCAACGCATTGCCGCTATTTCTGTCAATCTCAAACTGTGTGATACCTTCGTCACCATAGCGGGAGAGAATGGCACGTCTGCTCATAAATTCCACGGGATAGCCCAAAGCGTCGCCTGCCGCACCAGCCATCAGACTGCCTCTCACACAGTCTTGGATACGCAACTCCCTCACTTGCCCCTTGCCTTTAACACCTTCAACATATTTTGCGATAAAAGCCTCCTGTTCTTTAGTTTCCGGCGTAATCCTGTGCGACGATTTGGGCATGATGGTGAATTTATCACGCAGCCAGCCCAGCACATCCTCAAATGTCGGCTCTTCCATCTGTTCGGCCAAATAGCAAGCCACAATGGTTCCGGTTCGCCCCACCCCGCCCCAGCAGTGGATATAGACATATCCGTCATCCTGCCGGGACAATTCTTGAATTCTGTAAATACACCTTTCCGCCTCATCCACACTTTTAGGGACGCTGACATCCCGTATCGGGAAGCGGGTATAGGTGCAGTCGTCGGGTAGCAGTTGTGCGTACGGATTCAGCTCGCCCTCCTCTGTCAGGTCAACAAAATGGCGGACACCGAAATGGACCATCTGCCGAATCTTGGTTTCGGCCTTCTCCCCATATTTATCTCCCGGATATTCGCCCGCAAACACGTTTCCGGCAACGCGGTATGACTGGTACAGCGGCCTGTCTAATATTTCCATATTGTGATTTTTTCCTTCCATATAAACCTTTACAACTCAAATAAGTGCTCCTGACATAATATGATCATTTAATTTGCTAGTAATAATAGGGATTTCCCGATTGATTGTCATGACGTCGTTTCGCGGCACTCTCATAATCCCGTTTTTTACGTTTCACAAATCTTTGGATAAACCGACACAACTTGCTGTTCTCCTTCACCCATTCGATTTTTTCTTTCGCCTCTGCAGGGTTGCCGCCTTTGCAATGTTTGGCCTTGACGTAGTATGATTTGGCAGCCTTGCAATCGCACTGCTTTAATGCCGCATCGCCAGCAGCCAGGTTCTCCTTGTAGCAGGGGCTGTAGTCGCTCTGCGCGTACGCAGTCGCGCACAGGGTCAAGAGGAAGAGTATCAAAAGAAGGTATTTGGACATAGCCTTCTTGTAGGTCTGTTCGTCAAATTGTATGTTCATAATTCGATAATTTACTATTTACCACTTTCACACTGTGATAGGATTCTCATAGCTTAAAATGCTGTCATTTTTTCCGCTCCGGCAGTTCCGCCTCCATTTTCAAAGGCTCGTGGTCCTTAGACAACCCTTCGGCATAAACTTTGCCGTCCTCAACCCAAACAACAGGCTCTATATATCTGAAAACGAATGGGATAAGCAACTTTCCATGATGACCAATCACCCCGTACTGACCAAACGTGCCGTCATCCGTACTGAATCCTACCACAGCACACCCATAGCTGAAATCACTGGCGTAATCGTAACGGAACGGAATCTTTTCAGCCCCGTGAATATTGATGTAGCCCCACTTGCCGTTTTTCATGGCCTCAATCAGGTAATCATCATGTAATGGCACTCCTATGGAACTGAAGCCCTTCTCAAAAGGGATGAGGTCATTCCCCTGCGCATCGATGAGCTTGCAAAGCGTCACGCCATCTTCCGTATGAAAGACGGGAATACCGGTGGAAAACCTCCCCATAATAGCGCCATAATCAGGGACCCCGGGCTCATAAATAGCCGGAAGGACCTCTCTGACGTTGACCATATCGAACAGGCCGAATTTCTGATGACGGTCCTCTTCGTCACTGTCGCACAAGTCGGCGAAACCGTTCCACGTCTCATTGACGTGCAGATCATGAGAAAATGAGCCCGAGGCTATTTCCTTGTAACTGCGCGAAGTAACAATCTTACCGTTTTTATCGGCAAGCCAAAGTCTGTCATGTTGGTCTGTAAGTTCCAACACCTCATGATTGTCTCCGCTTGAGCCACCGGAATTATAGGGTTGTACGATATTCCGGTACTCGCAAGGCAAAACCCACTCACCAGTCAAATCAACAAGGCCGAAGAGTCCGTCCTGTTTCACCACCAGCACGGAAAGCAGCGGATAGGCATCTATTGCGCCGAAATCCTTCACCACCTTGCCGCGTTGGTCCCTTAACTGCCAATTGTTTCCTTTTTTTACAAATGATCGTCCTTTCAATTTATCCATAATATCTCAAATAATTGCACCAAAAGGTTTTTCACTGCGCTCATATTCTAATATTTCAGCAGCCAATCGGTGACCAGCACACAGTGTACAGTATATTCACCCACCCGAATATCACGCTATTCACCTTGCATTCGGTTTGGAGGACTTCGGAGTGATCCGTGACAAATGACGTATCAATGGCATAGACCTTACGGTGGTAATGATGGCATCAATCAGGGATTCGTTCATATCCGTATTTTTTTAATCAGTTGCAAAAATACACTTTTTCAATGAATTACAATTTCAAAATGCACTAAACGGTAAGATTTTGAGGGGATGGATTGCACTAAAGTGTAGGTCTGCGCCTTGTCGCAGTCTTGGTGGCGGCTGTAGTAGTCCGCGTCTCGGAGGTAGCCTTGTGCCTGCTTGAGGCAGGTTATTCACCCACCTCGTCAAATGCTTCGTCCGCCATGGCGCTGTAGCTCTGGGCCATGTCCGCCGCCGACATCGTCCCGTCCATGTTCGTTTCATGGAAATGATGGACTTTCTCGAAGAGGCTCATGCGAGTGCTGCAGTCCTTGGCCATCGCCATTGTTGCTCCCGCGTCCGAATAGGCGAAATTGCGGGCGTTGCGGATCGAGAGCGTGAAGGCCACCTCCACGGCATCCTGGTTGGCACCCATGTAGGTAAACGACCAGCCCCTCTGTTTCAGCTCTTCCACCAGCTTCTTCACGGTGCTGCCCGAATACTCTTTCGAGGCATTCTCGAGACCGTCGGTGATGACGGTCACCACCACTAAGGCATCTTTCACATCCTGCACGTGCTTCTGCATCTTCGTCAGGGTGAAGCCCATGGCGTCATACAGGGGCGTGCAGCAGCAGGGCTGGTAGTCCGCCATCTCCAACGGGCGCGCTTCGGCCGCCGGCACCTTGTCGTAGAGTTCCTTCATCTCGCAGCTGCAGAAGGCCACCAGCGACACGTAGTGGTCCTGCGTCTCCGCGAACGTCTCCTGCGCTTTGCGGATGCCGGCCAGTGTCTCGTTGAAACCGCTCACAGCCGCCTCCCGGATAGAGCCCATCGAACCGCTCTTGTCGAGGATAATCACGTTGAACACTTGCGTTTTTTCTTTTTCATTCTTCTCCATAATCATACAGTTTTAAGTTAACAATCCTTTTAGCTGATTCTGGTCTTTAGTTTTGAAACCGGCAGCAAAAATAAGAAACCCTTCCGCACGACGCGCACGCACGGAAGGGCTATTGTATGAAATGGTTTGGTGGGTGTATGAAGTGAGATTGGGGACAATGCAGAGGAAATGCAGACAGCGAAAGAAGTGAGCGAAGCGGAACCTCCGGCATTTTCTTCTCGCCCTGTTTCCTCCGTGCCTCCTTGCGGGTTCGTCCCTCACCATTCCGCAAGCGAACGCAGTGAGCGTAGCGGAACCTCCAACACAACCGACTCTATCCCGCATAGAGTTTCCCTACCTTTGCTCAAAATACCGTGCCGGACAAACCTATTGACGAACTAAGGATAGGCGAAAGCCGCCGATGTGGCGGTAGTCAGGGTCGCCGTGGTCGCGGTAAGACACCCGGCAACGCCCGGCATCGTAGTACCAACTGCCACCGCGAAGCACACGGGCCGAGCCAGAAGAGGGACCCTTCGGGCCACTCAGCGCGGAACTGCTGTAGTTTCCGTACCAGTCCTCGCACCATTCATATACGTTGCCGCTCATATCATACAGGCCAAGTTCATTTGCCACCTTGGATTTCACAGGATGTGTTGCCGAACTGCTGTTGTCCGTGTACCACGCCACCTCGCCTATGCTGTTGCTGCCCGCATACTTGTAGTGACGGCTCTTGTTCCCGCCGCGAGCCGCGTATTCCCACTGTGCCTCAGTGGGCAGCGCAAATCGGCAGCCGGACGGCAGTTGGCTCCGCAACTTCTCGTTGAGTTTGTTGCAGAACTCCACCGCCTCGTTCCAACTCACATAGTACATAGGGTAACTTGCCCCCTCACCTGACATTGGCCAAGAAGGGTCTGCCTTGTCGCGCTGCTCCATCACGGTGGTCCCCATCACTGATTCCCATAGTGCCTGCGTCACCTCCGTCTCCCCGATCCAAAAGTCGCCTAATGACACCTGGTGGGAGGGATTCTCATCACTGTCGCATTCGCCACCTTGCTCGGATGTGCAGCCCATGGTGAACGTGCCGCCCTCCACGTATATCATCTTGAAAGTCACGCCGTTTACAGTGAATTGCGGTCGCAATCTTGCTTCCTCCTCTGCCTTCCGTTATGTATTTTTTAATTTCTCCAACATACTCCTCGGCGAAATCTGTCTTCATAAAAAAAAAGTGTAACCAAGTCACCATTTCATTTTTTGAGTATCTTTGCACCTTTAAAAAAACTAGGATGACAAAGAAGGGATTCCTTTTCGTTCTGCTGTTGCTGGCCGCACTCATCGGGCAGGCTCAGCGCGTCACCATGTCGGGCACCGTCAGGGCCGCCGAGAACGGCGAGTCGCTGATGGGCGCCTACGTCATCCTGGTGGACACCGCCAACCCACAGATCAAACAGGGCTGCATCACCAACCAAGCCGGATTCTACTCCGTATCGGTGCCCACAGGCACCTATCGGCTGACGGTCAGCTACATGTCCTACCGGAACATCAGCGAGGTGCTGTACCTCGGCAAGAGCCTCATGCGCAACTTTGACATGGAGCAGGAGGCCATCGCGGGTGAGGAGGTTGTGGTCACGGGGCAAAAGAGCGACCACAACATCGCCTCCGCCGACGTGGGACGCATGGAGCTAAAGATCGAGACCATCAAGGCGATGCCCGCGCTGATGGGCGAGGCCGACGTGATCAAGTCGGTGCAACTGCTGCCCGGCGTACAGTCGGGCGGCGAGGGCAACACCGGCTACTACGTGCGCGGGGGAGGCACCGACCAGAACCTCATCCTGCTCGACGAAGCCACCGTCTATAACGCCGGACACCTGTTCGGATTCTTCTCCATCTTCAACGCCGACGCAGTCAAGAACGTGGAACTCATCAAGTCGGGAATGCCCGCGTACTTTGGCGGACGGGCAGCCTCCATTCTCAACGTGTATCAGAAAGAGGGCAACCTGAAACGATACGAGGTGGAGGGCGGCATCGGAGCCATCTTCTCGCACCTGACCGTCCAAGGCCCCCTTAAGAAAGACAAGGCTTCTTTCATCATCTCCGGCCGGAGAACCTACATCGATGTGCTCGCACAGCCGTTCCTGAAATCCTCCTCCCCGCTGAAAGGCATGGATTTCTACTTCTACGACCTCAACGCCAAGTTCAACATCGTCATCAACGACAAGCACCGGCTCTATTTCGGGGCCTACTACGGCAACGACGTTTACGGGTTCAAGTCGGCCTCCGAACAGACCGTCTGCAAGTTCCGCTGGGGCAACGCCATCGCTTCCGCACGCTGGAACTACATCATCAACGAAAGGATGTTCCTCAACACCTCCGCCACGTTCAGTTACTACGACTTCAACACCGAGATGGGCATGGGTGTGTTCCAGTTCAAGTTGCAGTCGGGCATCCGCGACTATGGGCTGAAAAGCGAGCTAACCTGGCTCCCCACGCCGAAGCACAACATCCGTTTCGGCGTGCACAACATCCTGCACCAATGCCTGCCCGGACAATACGCGGTGCAGGCCGGCGAGGGCTTCGACTTCGCGCTGCCGAAGGTTCAGCCCTACATCGCCAACGAGCTGAGCATCTATGCGCACGACGAGTGGGACATCGCCAGACGATGGAAACTCAACGCCGGTTTGCGATACACGAACTTCTGCCACATCGGGGCCTTCACCCGCTACCACCTGAACGAGACGGGCGCGGTCACCGACTCCACCGTCTATAAACCCGGCGAGCTCATCAGCCAGTACAACAAGGTGGAACCACGCCTGTCACTACGTTTCCTGATCGACTCGGCCACTTCCATCAAAGCCTCCGCCACGCTCAACTACCAGTTCCTGCACCAGATCTCCATCGCCAGCATCTCGCTGCCTACAGACGTGTGGATGCCTTGCACCGACCTGCTCAAGCCCCAAACGGTCGTGCAAGTATCTTTAGGCGTGTTCCGCAACTTCTACCAAGACATGTTCGAGACTTACGTGGACCTTTACTACAAGAAGATGTACAACCTCGCCGAATACCGCGACGGGCTGGCTTTCGAGGCACTGACCGTCAACCCCGACCAGCTCTATGTTTTCGGACAAGGGTGGGCCGCCGGAGCCGAGTTCTTCGTCAAGAAAACCCGCGGCAGATTCACCGGCTTCATCGGCTATACATTAGGATACACCCGTCGGCAGTTCGACGACCTCAACAATGGCAATCCTTTCTGGGCCAAGTACGACCGCCGGCACGACGTCTCCATCAGCCTCAGCTATGAGATTCTGCGCAACAAGCTGAGCGTTTCGGCCCTATGGGTCTATCAGACCGGCAACACGATGACCATCCCCGTCGGCTACTATTTCTACATGGGCTCCTACATCACCGAGTTCAGCGAGCGCAACGCCTACCGTATGCCGCCGTATCACCGCCTTGACATCGCCCTCAACTGGACCATCGCCAAGAAAAAACGCTTCGAAACCGGATTAAACTTCTCCATCTACAACGTATATAACCGCAAGAACCCGTTCTTCATATTCTTGGAGACTTCCACATCCTTCGACGACGCCACCAACGACATCTCCATCAGCTCCAAAGCCTACCAGATGAGCCTTTTCCCCATCATTCCGTCGGTGATGTGGTGGTTTAAGTTTTGAGGGGGAGAGATTAGAGATTAGAGTTGAGAGTTGAGAGTTGAGAGTTGAGAGTTGAGAGTTGAGAGTTGAGAGATTAGAAGATTAGAGATTAAAAGATTAAAGATTAGAGTTTTGTTGAAATACATGAACAATTTTATAAGATTTTTTTGGATAGTCTTTTCTTTCTTTCCTTTGGCATTTATCGGGTGCCAGCAGGAGATCGAGGTGGACTTGCCAGACTATGAGACCAAACTTGTGGTGGAGGGCTCCATTGAGAGCGGGAAGCCCGCCATGGTGATTCTATCGAAGAGCATCCCCTATTTTTCCAATATCGACCTGAATTACCTGTTGAACAATGTATTCATCCGGGATGCGGAAGTGTATGTCACCTCTTCGGACGGGGAAATGGAGCGATTGACATTCCAGTACTGCGCCGACTCGCCGGTCATGTTCGCCTACTGCGGCAACAACATCCGGGGCAAGGAGAACACCAGCTACACGCTGACCATCAACTACGACGGCCAAACGTACACGGCCACCACAACCATCCCGAAAACGTTCGATTTGGAGAAACTCTGGTTCTCCACCATTTCCGAGTTCTTCAACGCGGACACCATGCGGACCATCCGCATCCAGATGACCGACAATCCTGCCGAGGAAAACTATTATACCTTCCAACTCAAATTGTCCTGTCCTTCGTTCAAGGACCGTCTTTGGACATACACTGTGCCGATTGCCTTTGATGACAAGAGCATCAGCGGCATCACCTTCAACTATGAGCTGGAACGATACGGATACTCCACCATGTTTTCATACATGATGTCCGAGGAGGAGAGGCAGGCACAGGAGCGAATAACTTTCCGGCCCGGTGACACCGTGTATGTCAAGCACAGCCAGATAGACTACAACTCGTACCGTTTCCTGGTCACCGGCGGCACCGAAGCCATCATGGGCTCCAGCCCCTTCTCCAATCCCGCGCCCGTCGTCTCCAACATTGAGCATGACAACGCATTGGGTGCATGGTGCGGATTTGCCTCCAAAATCGACACGCTGATATGGCCTGACACTATCGGTTACCTGAACGGCACCTACCATCCCCGTTAGACATCCGCCCCTTTTCTCCATCAGCCCCAAGGAACCAATATTTTTGTATTTTTGCGGCTTAATAATCATATATCATAATATGGATAAATATTGGTTTGCAGGTATAATGCAGATTGGGCTTGGAACGGAGGATTTCCATGCCACGGAACGCTGGCTCTACGACATGTTCCAAGCCAACGTCAAGATACTGGAAGATGACACTGTGGCTGAGCGCATGCTGCCCTACACAGGTGGCGTACCGCAAAAGCGACATGCCTGTATCAATTGCAACTTACAGGGCGGCGGCGGTTTCGAAATCTGGCAATATTCGGAACGGAAGCCCACGCCCATCCCCTTTGAAATCCAAGTCGGCGATCTTGGCTTTTTTGCAGCCAAGGTGAAGAGTCACAATATCCCCGCCTATCACGAAGAGCTCTCCAACAAGGGCGCTGACCTCGGCCCCATCGTCACCGATCCGAGAGGTCTCCCCTCTTTCTACGTGCACGACCCCGCCGGCAACTGTTTCCAAGTGGTGGAAGACAACTACATTTTCATCGACCGAGGCTACTATTCCGGTGCTGTGGTCGGTGCCATGGTGGGCGTTACGGATATTGAACGCTCCCGTGTGGTCTATAGCGACATTCTGGGTTACGACACAGTGGTTTATGACAAGACCGGCGTTTTCAGCGACTGGCAGGGACTGCGCGGCGGCAACCAGAACTACCGCCGAGTGCTGCTCGCCCGGTCCAAACCGTTTCAAGGCCCGTTCAGCGAATTATACGGCAACAGCACCATAGAACTGGTGCAGGCGCTTGACCGAACCCCGCGTAAAATCTTTGAAGGCCGTTTTTGGGGAGACCCCGGCTTCATACAGCTATGCTTCGATGTCATCAACATGCGGGAGCTGGAGAAAAAATGCAACGAGCTGGGCTTCAAGTTCACAGTGGACAGCTGTCCCGACGATTCCAACTTCGACATGGGGAAAGCGGGCGGTCATTTCACCTACATCGAAGACCCCGATGGCAACCTCATCGAGTTCGTGGAAACGCACTTCATTGCCATCAACGACAAATTGAACATCAAGCTTGACTTCCTGAAGAGAGACCGGACAAAGGCTTTCCCGAGATTTTTCTTCCAACTATTACGACTCAACCGAGTAAAACCCCGCTGATTATGACACTGACCGATTTGATCAAACAGGATGTCCGATACGAAGAGGCGCTCAAGGCATGCATGAACTGCGGCATGTGCACGGCAGTGTGCCCGGCTGCGGAGTTCTACGACTACGACCCGCGCCGCATCTGCGACACCGTACAGCGTGGCGACGAGAACACCATTGAAAAGCTTTTGCGCTCCGACACGATATGGTACTGCGGACAGTGCATGTCGTGCAAGCCCCGTTGTCCTCGAAGCAATGCTCCCGGCGAGGTCATCAACGTGCTGCGCAAGGTATCCCAGGAGCTCGGCTATTTCAAAGACAGCGAGATGGGCCGCCAGCAGGTGGAACTGATGGAGGGCATTGAGCAGAACATCCTCGACATCGGCTACTGCGTGCATCCCGACCGCGTGGATCCCGACAAACACATCGAACAGGGGCCCGTGTGGCGCTGGTTCCGTGACAACATAGAGGAAATTGCCCCAAAGCTGGGTGCCAACTACCACGGCGAAGGCTCCGGAGCACTGCGCAACATTCCTCACGAGGACATGGCAGAAGTACACAAGATTTTTGAGATAACCGGAGGTATGGATCTCCGCAATAAAGTATTGAAATAACATGGCTGATTTCGGATTCTCTATATCAAAAGCCCGCTCGATAAATCTCGACAAATCGGATTTGTCAAAATTCGAGCAGCTGCTGGAGCTGGTTCCCTCCTTCAAACGATGCTTCAGCTGCGGAGGATGCACCGCTTCCTGTTCGGCGCGGCAATTCACCGACTTCAACATCCGCAAGACGCACTGCTATTTCCGCAGGGGACAGTATGACAAGCTGGAGCAAGAACTCCAGAAATGCATGTTATGCGGCAAATGCACACTCGTGTGCCCAAGAGGGGTGAACCTGCGTTCCCTGATCATCAACATGCGCCAAATACTCACCAACACCAATGAAATCATAGGATAATGGAAAACTTCAGTCCTTTCGTATTGCCATTTGTATTGGGATCCATTGCGCTCCTGATCATCTGTCTGTACAAATACATCCGCTGGATACGGCAGTTTGACCGTCTGCAGAAGAAGACCCTGCTCAAGAACATCATTTCCATCAAGTTTCTGCCCGCCATCTGGGAAATGTTCAGCGAGTGCCTGCTGCACCTGCGCATCACCAAGAAGAACTGGCGGCTGGGCTACATGCACCGGAGCATCGCCTTCGGCTGGTTCCTGCTAATCCTGGTAGGCGCATTCGAGAGCCGCATTGGCACCAAGAGCGGCTTCCACTATTGGGTGGCCATCTTCTACCGCTATTTCCATCAGACTCCGCCGGAGACCCACACCGCCTGGGTGTTCACCCAGATTATGGACCTGCTCCTGCTATACGTGCTGTCGGGTATCACCTTGGCCCTCATCAAGAAGATACACTCCCGGATTCTGGGCATGAAACGTGCTACGAAGCACACCCTCATGGACCGGGCCATCCGTGTCTCCCTGTGGGGCATTTTCCCGCTCCGCCTGCTCAGCGAGTCCGTATCAGCCTGCCTGTATCACAACGGCGGTTTCCTCACCCAGACTATCGGAGATCTCTTCAACACCCATGTGGCCGAAGTGCTGGAAATGCCTTTCTGGACGCTCTATTCCATCGACCTGTGCGTCTTCTTCGTGCTGCTGCCGTTCACAAGATACATGCACATCTTCACGGAAGTCTTCCTCATCTATTTCCGGAAAGTGGGTTTGCGCGAGCACACCAAGCTGACCGGTTTCTCCAAGTTCGAGCTCAGCTCCTGCTCCCGTTGCGGCATGTGCATCGACGCTTGCCCGCTGTATAAAGACTTAGGCATCACGGATGTTCAATCCGTCTATCTGCTTCGCAACCTGCGTAACCTGGAACACCACAAGGACATCATCGCCGCCGGCAAAAACTGTCTGATGTGCCATCGTTGCGCTGAGGACTGCCCGGTCAACATCGACCTGATGAACTTGCGACGCATCTCCCGCGACAAAGGCGACTTGGACATCACTAAGTCCTATGCTTACCTGCAAAAAGTGAAATCATTCAATGCCATCGGGCGTGTGGCTTACTTCGGCGGCTGCATGTCGCACCTCACCCCCGGCATCACAGAGTCCATGATGACCATTTTCAAGACTGTTGGGCAAGATTTCTGGTATATGGATGAAGACAGGAGCATCTGCTGCGGACGTCCGCTGTTGCAACAGGGTTTCAACAACCAAGCGGCAGAATTGCGACGCAAGAACACCGAACTCATCATCAACTCAGGTGCGCAAATGCTGATCACCTCCTGTCCTATCTGCTACACCTCATTCAAGAAAGAATACAAACTCTCCATCCCGGTGATGCACCATACCGAATACATCGACATGCTCATCAAGAAGGGCAAGCTGAAAGTGAAGAAGAGCGACTTGAAGGTCGCTTATCACGACCCATGCGAGCTGGGACGCGGCTGCGGCATCTATAAAGAACCTCGTAACGTGCTGAATGCCGTATCCACCCTGCTCAAGACAGAGCACGAGCAGGAGAACAGCCTCTGCTGTGGCCTGAACCTTGGCAATACCGTCATATCTCTGGAACAGCAGAGCACCATCCGGAATACAGCATTGGACAATCTCACGGCACCGAATCCCGATGTCATCGCCACCGCCTGCCCGATGTGCAAGAAAGCCTTCAAGCACGGCACCGATGCCAACGTGATGGATATTGCCGAGATTGTAGCTGAGAATATTGAAAAGAAATAAGCTGAATATGCAAACAAGATTAAGTGTCAACATCAACAAAGTGGCCACCATACGCAACGCACGCGGTGGCAACATGCCCGATTTAATACAATTTGCCAAAGACTGCGAGCGCTTCGGCGCACAAGGCATCACCGTACACCCGCGTCCGGATGGACGGCACATCAAATACCAGGATGTCTATGACCTGAAAGACATCGTCACCACGGAGTTCAACATCGAGGGCTATCCCTCCGACAGCTTCATGGAATTGGTGACAACCGTGGTCCCCACGCAGGTAACGCTCGTGCCCGACCCGCCCGAGGCACTGACCTCCAACGCCGGCTGGGACACGATTGCTAACCGCGAGTTCCTCACCGGCATCATCAACCGCCTGCACGACAAGGGTATCCGCGCCAGCATTTTCGTGAACGCCGACCCTGAAATGGTGGCGGGAGCCAAAGCCACCGGTACCGACCGTGTGGAGCTCTACACGGAGTCGTACGCCGCCCACTATCTCCAGGATCGCGAGGCCGCCATCCGTGACTTTGTCATAGCCGCACAAGAGGCTGAAAAGCAGAACATCGGTCTCAACGCCGGCCACGACCTGTCGTTGGTAAACCTGAAATACTTCCAGGAGCAAATCCCCGGATTGCTGGAAGTCTCCATCGGCCACGCACTGATCTGCGACGCCCTGTACCTCGGCATCCAGGAGACCATCCGCCAGTACCTGCTCCAACTCCAATAGCCGTATGGCTGCCAAGCATCGGGTAATCCCCATCTTCATACCCCAGAAGGCGTGCCCGTTCCGGTGTGCCTACTGCAACCAGTTTGCCATCGCCGGACAAGACCATATTCTTGGTCCGGAAGAGGTAGAAGACATCATACAACAGCATTTAGCCACCATACCGCAAGGCAGCCATATCCGCATTGCATTTTTCGGCGGCAGTTTCACCGGCATGAGCATGGAGGAGCAGAACCAATATTTGGATGTTGCCTTCCCCTACGTGCAAAACGGCTCGGTGCAGGGCATCCAGCTCTCCACCCGTCCCGACTACATCACACCTGAAATCCTGGACAACCTCCAACGCCACGGAGTGTCACTCATCGAGTTGGGTGCACAGTCGCTGGACGACGAAGTGCTACAGGCTGCCCACCGGGGGCACACCGTGCAACAAGTACAGGAGGCCTCCGCCATGATACGGGAGCATGGCTTTGAATTAGGTTTGCAGATGATGATCGGGCTGCCCGGCGACACGAAGGAGAAGGCCCTGCGCACCGCCCAACGCATCGCCGGATTCGGGGCAGCCTGCACCCGCATCTACCCCACCCTGGTGGTCCCGCACACGCGCCTGGCCTTAGACTACGCTGAAGGCCGCTACCAGCCACTGTCGTTAGAAGAAGCTGTGGATTGGTGCAAGGATCTTTATCTTTTCTTTCAAGAAAAAGGCATCACAATTTTGCGCGTAGGATTGCATCCTTCCGAGGGACTGCTTTCCGGCAACAGCTACTTGGCAGGGCCTTTCCACGTTTCATTCAAAGAGCTGGTACTGAGTGCCATCTGGCACGACAAGATTTTGGAACAATTACACGGAAACCACCATGCTTCCGCCGTCATTCAAGTTCCGTCAGCAGAAATCAACTATGCGGTGGGATATTGCGGTTGTAACCGCAAAAAGTTCCCCAACGTCACATTCAGGACATAATTTCTTATTTTTGCACATCCATAAAAAAATAACATGAAAAAAGCCTTTTGTCTGATACTCGCAACTACTTTTGCTTTGTCGTTGTATGCTGAAAACATCGATTCTCTATTCACGATATTCCAGCAGAAAACAGGAATACAGCGAAACACGGCAGCGCGGCAACTGATCAGCGTTTTCGAGCAGGATGAATACTACGACTACCCTGTGCAGAAACAGAACAATGACCGGCGGTACACCAACATGCTGGTATATCTGGGCATGTCCATATACAGCTATGAGCACAACGACTTCCCGAAAGCCATCACCTACGCGCAGGCAGCCGAAAGCAACACCCACAAGGATTCGCTGAAATGGCTCTGCACCTGTTATGAGTTGCTGAACGTGTCATACCAGCGGCAAGGCGACTATGCCAAAGCCATCCAGTATGCGCAAAAGGATCTGGAATTAGGGGAACGGCTCAATGACGACGGGATTTGCAGCAACGCCCTCAACTCACTGGCAGCCATCCACTGTTCTACCAACCACCTGGAGGATGCATTGCAATACATCAACCGTGCCATAGACATTGAACGCAAAACCATGTCGGGCAACGGCAAGTCGCTGGCGATACGACTCGGTTCAAAATGCGAAATCCTCAGTTTGATGAATCGTCCGGAAGAGGCCCTCACCTGCATCAACGAGGCATTGGCCATTGACAGTACAGCAAACCGGATGGACAAAGTCGGCATCCGGATGTCTCAGAAAGCAGAGATTCTGATGAAAGAGCAGCGTTGGGAAGAATGCCGGGAGATTTGCCTGCAGGCATTAGGTATCTTTGAAGCCACTGGGCGCGCAGTTGACAAGGCCATCACGCTCAAGCAGCTTGGGCAGTGTGAACTGTCGATGCATAATCTGGATGCAGCGGAGGGATACTTGTATTGTGCCGAAAAACTGTGTCAGAAACTTGGGTTCAAGCCTCTATTATGGAAAACGCAGTACCTCCTGCATCAAGTATACCGTGAGAAGAAAGATTACCAGAAATCCTTAAACTATCTGGAGCTCAGCTCGACAAACAAGGATTCCCTGAACCGCGAGGAGTTTGACAAACTCATTAGCGAATACAAAGTGAAATACGAAACCAACGAAAAGGAACAGCAACTCAAGTTGAAGGAGATCACCTTGCGCAACCGCACTATCCTATCCATCGTGCTGGCTTGTCTTTTCGTGCTGGTATGCATCACCACCGCCATCAGCCACCGTCTGGCCGCCAACCGCAAGAAACGGAACATGGAGCTGGCCGAGCTGAATGCCATGAAAGACCATCTTTTCTCCATTGTCTCCCATGATTTGAAGAATCCCGTTGCTTCGCAGAAGCAGGTCATTGACGCCTTGTGCAGCCATTTTGACGAGATTGATGATACGGAGAAAAAGGAACATCTGATTGCCCTCAAGCAGTCGCAAGACTCGCTGAACGGACTGTTGCTGAACCTGCTGGAATGGGTATCGGTGGAAAGCGGACGTTTGGTGTACAAGCCTATTCGTGCCGACCTTTCCTCATTGGTACGCCGCAGCGTGCAAGCCGCTGAGACCGATGCTCATAGGAAAAACATAAACATACAACAGGAGGTACCTACCGAATGCTTCGTGTTCACCGATGTGAACTTTGTCCAAACCATCATCCGCAACCTACTCTCTAATGCCATCAAATTCTCACACGAAGGAGGAAACATAGAGATTCAAGCGGCGATGAAGAATCCGGAAGTCGTTACGCTCTCCATCACCGACCACGGCGTAGGCATGAGCGAGGAGCAGTTGGAGAATGTTTTCAAAAGGAACGAATCAACCTCCGGAACCCAAGGGGAAAAAGGCACGGGATTGGGACTTATCGTGTGCTACAAGCTGACCGAAACAGGCGCTGAAAGAATCTATGCAGAGAGCAAAAAAGGCATGGGCAGCACCTTCCACATTGACATTCCCAAAAGCAAATAACTTTTTCAATCCTTTTCAATATGGACTCAGAAACCATCAACATCATGATTGTGGAGGATTTGACCCTCACCCGCATGGGCATCCGGACAGCCCTGCGCAACAGCCAGTTAGACTGCAAAATCGTGGCTGAAACTGGCAGTCTGAGTGAGGCATTGGAAATATTGAAAGAACATAACGACATCCATTTGCTCCTATTGGACCTGATGCTTCCCGACGGCAACGGAGCCGAAATACTGCGATTTCTCAAAGCGCAGGATGCCCCCTGCCGTATTCTCGTCATCTCTGCCGAAACCAATCAGGATGCCATCATTCAGCTGGTTGAGATGGGCATTGACGGCTTTGTCAGCAAGTTCACGGATGAGCAAACATTGGAAACGGCCATCCATTCAGTTTGCGATGGCATTGAATTTTTCGGACAGGACATCACCGAGATCATCCATGCCGTGTCGGTATCCAAAGCTCCCGACAATGAAATCTTCACCAGCAGAGAGCTGGACATCATCCGCCTGTGCGCCAAAGGCTACAATGTAAAACGTATTGCAGAGGAGCTTTTCATCAGCAAACGGACCGTGGAGACCCATAAAAACAACATCTTTAAAAAGCTGGGATTCAACAGCACCAGTGAACTAATCAATTACGTGTTTGAAAACGGCATCGTACACAACTGATATCAAACAAGTAATTCATTTTATACACAATATCAACAGCCACGAAATACGTATTTTTACGTATTGAACCCCCAGTATTTATTGATTTATTTTGCATTCGGCAATATAGAATTAATGTAGAAGCATATTGTCGTGCGTCCCTACCCTTAAATTCGAATATAAAATCATTAAATACCAACAACATGAAAAAAACATTATCCCTTTTGTTCGCCATGATGTTCGCTATTGCATCTGTGTTTGCACAAGCGCCCCAGAAGATGAGCTATCAGGCAGTAGTTCGTAATGCCAACAACACTTTGGTTACAAACCAGAATGTCTCTGCAAAAATCACCATCCTGCAAGGCAGTGTCAACGGCACGCCAGTGTATGTGGAGACGCACAGTGCCACCACCAACATCAACGGTTTGCTCACCTTGGAGGTGGGAGAAGGCACAGTGGTGAGCGGTTCCATGACTACGATCAACTGGTCCAATGGACCATTTTACCTGAAATCTGAAATTGATCCCGATGGTGGCATCAACTACAGCATTGAAGGCGTGCAGCAGCTTATGAGCGTGCCTTACGCACTGTATGCAAGCGCAGCAGGCAATGTGCCTGCCATTGCCATTGCACCAGTTGACACCTCCGGATATATGATAACCCTTACTCAACCTGGCGGCCAGCCGCAGAGTTTCTTCCTCGCCAACGGAACCCAAGGTCCTGCAGGCCCGCAAGGTCCGCAGGGTGAACAAGGACCTGTCGGCACTGATGGTGTTGACGGTCTTCCCGGACAACCTGGTACCGACGGTGTAGGCATTGATTCAATCGCCAAAACAGGTAGCAACGGGCTCGTTGACATCTACACCATCTATTTCAGCAATAATACTATCTTCTCTTTCACTGTGACCAATGGTGCAAACGGGCAAGATGGTCAGGATGGACAAGACGGACAAGGTATTGCGCAAACACTTTCTATCGACGGAAACCAGCTCACCATCTCCGGTGGCAACACCATTACCTTGCCTACAGGTTCCGGCTCTGGTGAGGCAGGTCAGCCCGGTGCCGATGGCGTGGGCATTGACTCCATTGCCAAAACAGGCACCAACGGTCTGGTCGATACCTACACCATCTATTTCAGCAATAATACCACCTCCACTTTCACTGTGACCAACGGCGCCGATGGCCAGGATGGCCAGGACGGGCAAAATGGGCAAGACGGGCAGGATGGCCAAGATGGGCAGGACGGTTTCTCCCCCATCATTGGAATAGCCAATGGGGATGCAGGCACTGTACTCACTATCACTGATGCTACGGGCACACATCAACATACCATTCCTAACTCCGTAGGCTCCGGCAGCGGTGGAACCCTTGTGCAGCAGCAGGTGAACTGGAATGACACTATTCCCACATCCGTCACCTATATTCTCAACAAACCCACAAAACTAAGCCAATTCCAAAACGACCTCAACTTCATCACCGCCACTGAAATCCCAGTGCAACAGCAGGCCGACTGGAACACGACAGATTCCACAGATGCTTCGTACATCAAGAACAAGCCCTCCATACCGGTAATACCCGAAAATGTCAGTGCTTTCAATAATGATGCTGGCTACATTACCATGGATTCCATCCCTGAAACACCTGCCATCCCTACCAATGTCAGTGAATTCAACAATGATGCAGGCTATATCACCTCCAATGACCTTCCGGCCTACCAGGTGCTGAGCATCAGCCATGACACCATCTTCCTGACCAACGGTGGTTATGTGGTGCTGCCTGCCGGTTTCAGTGGAAGTTGGAACGACTTGACTGACAAACCGGAGATTCCGACGGTACCCACTAACGTCAGTGCATTCAGCAATGATGCAGGCTACATCACCATGGATTCCATTCCTGAAATACCCGTTGTGCCGACCAATCTCAGTGCTTTCACCAATGATGTAGGCTATATCACGGCCATTCCAGACAGTCTCGGCGGTATCAGTATTGAATCCGACCCCATCTTCTCCGCATGGGACAAGGACTATTATGATCTCATCAACCGACCGACCATCCCCACTGTGCCGACAAATGTCAGTGCATTCAACAATGATGCGAGATACATTACCATGGACTCCATTCCTGAGGCACCCGTCATTCCTACCAACGTCAGTGTTTTCAACAATGACGCCGGTTACATCACCATGGACTCTATTCCGGAAATACCTGTCATTCCCACCAATGTCAGTGTCTTCAACAATGATGCAGGCTATATCACGAACGCAGCTTTGCCGACGATAAGCGCCCTGCAGACTGACACCGGATATGTGCTGGTCATCACCACTAGCGACACCACTCTGTATTACATCTTGCGAAACGGACACGACGGTGCTGATGGGCAAAACGGCCAAGACGGACAGGATGGTACAGACGGTTTCTCCCCGATTGTCACCACCTCTACGGGCGGAGGCTCAACCACGGTAACCATTACGGACGCCACTGGAACTTCCGAATTCACAGTTGCTGACGGAGCCACTGGCGAACAGGGGGCACAAGGCCTTCAGGGTCCGCAAGGCCCGCAAGGTCCACAGGGTGAACAAGGTATCCAAGGAGAACAAGGTGAGCCAGGTGCCGGCATTCCCCAGACGCTCTCCATCAACAACAACCAGCTTACTATCTCGTACGGCAACACTGTGGATTTGCCCGCAGGATTTAGCGGTGACTACTACGATCTGGAAAATCTGCCAAACATCCCTGAAGTGCCGGAAAATGTGTCCGCCTTCAACAACGATGCGCAATATCTCTCCCAAGGTAGCGACGTGAGTGCACTGAACAACGATGCGGGCTATATCACCTCCGCCGAATTATGTGAAACTGCCGCCAATTGCGGCTTTGCCACCCTGCAACAGATGCAGCAGATGATGGACGAGCTGAACGCACGTCTGGACAGCATGACACGCCTATACAACGCACTAGCCCCGACGGTAAGAACCTACACCGTGACTGCCGTAGACGAGACCTACGCTTCCGCTTCCGGATCCATCACCGCCTCTGCAAGCCCCATCACAGAATCCGGTTTCTGCTACAGCACCACCAATACGAATCCGACAATTGAGGACAGCCATACTACCAACGGACCTCGTTCCGTAACCTCTTTCCGCAGAACCATCTCCAACCTGACGCCAGGCAACACCTACTACATCCGCGCTTACGCCACCTCCGCCATCGGCACCGGCTATGGCGAAGTGAGAACCATAACCCCGGAAACATTCACATGCGGCACTTCCGAAATTGCCGACCTGGATGGAAACATTTATCAGACAGTCATCATCGGTTCCCAATGCTGGACCAAGAGCAACCTGCGTTCCACCACCTATGCCGACGGAAGCTCGGTGGCTGCAGGTGGTTCATCAACCAGCTATACGACCCGCTACTACTACGATCCTGTTTACATCAACAGTGGAGGCATGAATCCAGTAGGCGACATGAATGACTATGGGTATCTTTACAACTGGATTGCCGCCACTAACGATGCTGAGCCCTCTGATGCCAATCCGAGCGGTGTGCAAGGCATTTGCCCGCTTGGCTGGCATGTACCCAGTTCCACCGAATGGAGTTCCATCCAAATGTCGGATTACACCAATTTTGACATCACTAACAAAGCGGGATATTATGACGGCATCAGCTTGATGAGTTATGATTTTACTTCCTACTATTGGACCACTTCTTCCACTTTCATGGGCGGGACAGTATATGATGCCACCTGCTATATGTTGGAAGACTATTCCAATCCAATGGACCAAATGCAAAGCACCCAATACGGCATGTCTGTGCGTTGTGTGCGCAACGGTAATTCGCTGCCATCCGCCAACGCACCCACGGTGAGCACAATCTCAGCCACCAACGTAACCAGTAACTCGGCAATGACAGGTGGCAACGTGACCGCTGACGGAGGCGCAAATGTAACCGACCGCGGCGTATGCTGGGCTACGGGAAGCACACCCACCATCAATGACAATCATGTCTCCGCAGGCACTGGCACAGGTGAATTCACCTGCAACATCACAGACCTGCTCCCGAACACCACATACAAATACCGCGCATACGCCATCAACCGCGGCGGCACCGCTTACGGCACAGTAATGCAATTCACCACTCCCGCCGCCGACCTACCCACCGTGGTAACTAACCCGTGCGACATGAGAGGCGATGATTTCGCCAGCCTCACCGGTACTGTCACCAGTGACGGAGGCGCAAACGTCACCGCACGCGGCATCTGCTATAGCAGTACCAATCAGACACCGACCATGAGCGACCAGCCCGAGTCGGCCGGTACAGGCACTGGTGATTTCAGTGTGATATTAAAAAATATTGCACCGGGCACCCGTTACTACTTCCGTGCTTACGCCCAAAATGCTGCTGGCACTGCCTACGGCGCAGTAGATACATTCACCACCGTCCAAAACAGAAGTTGCGGAAACGTAACGGATGCGTCTGGAAACATCTACAGCACCGTGCAGATTGGTGAACAGTGCTGGATGCGCGAAAACCTGCGCACCACCAAGTACAGCGACGGCACCGACATCGCGCTGAGCAGCGGCACAAGTTCCGAAACAGCCTATCGATACAACCCGGGCAACAGCAGCAGCAATGTGAACACTTACGGTTATCTGTACAATCGCAAGGCCCTGTTGCGCGACAGCGACCCCACCAGCAACAATCCGAGCCAGATTCAGGGTATTTGCCCCACCGGCTGGCACGTGCCTTCGCTGGCCGAATGGAACCAGATGCTCAACTATGTGAGAGCCGCCGGCAGTTATAGCTGCAATGCCGTCACCAACAATATTGCCAGCGCGTTGGCCGGCAATGAATTCTGGACTTCGGCAGACAACAGCTGTGCGGTGGGCAATGAGATTGCCAGCAACAACGCCACCGGATTCACAGCTCTGCCTGCAGGCATGGTGACACCGCTCTCCAACAACACCTCCTATCTGTATCTGCTACAACAGGCTTGGTTCTGGACCGCTACCGGCAGCGCCAGCAACGGCAACTACATCAGCCTGACGAACACCTCAGCCGTGACCTCCGCATCTTCCAACGGTGTGGCCAGTGCCATGTCGGTACGCTGCGTGAAGGACGACGCACCCACCGCACCGTCTGTCAAGACACTCAACATCTACGGGCGCACCAACGCCTCCGCACAGGTGAGTGGACGAATCACCTATAACGGTGGATCGGCAGTTACGGAGTACGGTGTTTGCTACTCCACGGATCCCCAAATTGAGCCCACTGTGGACAATTACGTCGGCAAAGTGGCCGGAGGCACACTCTCTGGCAACGACTTCAACTGTGCGCTTACAGGTCTTGATCCTGGCACCACCTTCTATGTGCGAGCCTACGCCACCAACAGCATCGGCACAGGCTACGGCGAGCTGAAGAGTTTCAGCACCTTGACCACCGGTCCGAGCATCTCCGCCACGGTGACCGTGAGTAACGTCAACAACACCACGGCACAGTGTTCGGCAACGTGCACCAATGATGGCGGCAGCCCCGTGATAAACAAAGGATTTGTTTGGAACACCACCGGAAATCCAACTATCGGAAATGGCATAGAAGTCAATCTCGGTGAAGGTACCGGTTACTTCGAAACTATCCTCAGCGAACTTGACCTGCTGACCACCTACTATGTGCGCGCCTACGCATACAACGGCATCGCCTACGCATACAGCAATGAGGCCAGCTTCACCACTACCGCAGCCTTAAATGGGACCTACAGCATTCAGGATATTACTAAAAACTCAGCATACGTCACGGTTACCATGCCCGGAACTTTGAATGAATTGCAGCCTGACGGCCTTTGCTGGAGCTCCAGTAACCAAGAACCGACAATAACTTGGAACGATTTAACATCGGGCAACAACTACATAAATGAGGAGAGTCACGCAGGGAATTCCTATATGTATCAGATGACGGGCCTACAGGCCAATACCACCTACTACATACGCACGTTCAAGATTATTGATATGGATAGATTCGCCTACAATGATTATACCGTCAATTTTACCACTTCATCAAGCGGCGAAGGTCTGACCTTCAACTGTGGCAATTCCAGCGTAAAAGACTACGACAACAACTCCTACAATACCATTCAGATTGGCAACCAATGTTGGACGAAAGAGAACATGAAAACCACACATTACAGTAATGGTGAGGAGATCAATGCGGGTGGAAGTAACCCATCCTCAACCACTGGATACTGGTATTACCCCAATGGGCAGGAGAGCAACATGAACACCTATGGGTTGCTCTACAACCGACCGGCGGCAATGAAGGGAGACCGAGCCACTTCGTACAATCCTAGCCCTATACAAGGTGTTTGTCCAAGCGGCTGGCACATGCCGAGCAAGAGCGAATGGGTGCAATTGGCCAGCTACGTAGGCACACAGGAAGAGTATCGCTGCAACAACGGTTCCAAGTATGTTGCCAAATCCTTGGCCTCCACTACAGGTTGGGCCAGTTCAGATGGCACATGTGTGGTGGGCAATAATCCGAGCACTAACAACGCAACCGGATTCTCAGCGATGCCCGCAGGAACTAATAGAGGCGGAAACATTGCATTCGGTCAACGCGCCTATTTCATGTGCACCGATACTATATCAAACAACCTAAATCCCGTTTTCATATTGGCATACACCTACGACAAATGTTTGTGGGAGGACAAGGGCTTCGAATTCGCCTTATCCGTCCGCTGCGTGAAAAACATTGGTGGTAGCGACGGAATAATGCCTACTCTTTATCTGGATAATGTTGAGCAAAACGACAGCCTCCACAAGGTAACCGTGACGTTCACCATCTACAACAACGGCAGCCGAGTCATAAACAACAAAGGAGTGTGCTGGAAACAAGGAGCAGGCCAGGAACCGACCACTTCGGACCTCTACACCACCAATTGCGTGGATCTGGGCAATAACCAGTACCAAGCCACCATCCTGCTTACGCCCGGCACCACTTATACGGTGCGAGCCTTTGCATCCAGCGATGCAGGCTATGGCTACAGCAACGCCACAGAAGTGACGCTTCAGGAAATCCCGCTTTCCGTGCAGAGTTCCGGATATGAGGACCTTGGGCGCAGCACCAACACTTACAAGTTCAAATTACAGGGTAAGGTAACCTGCAACGGAAGCTCCAACATCACGAAGTACGGATTTGTTTACAGCATGATCGGGTACAACGAAAATCCAACCCTCAATGGACAGGGTTGTCAGAGCATTTTTGCCACCACATCCTCTTCGGCTTCACCGTTTGGCGACTTCTCCATCACCACTACAGCACTCAACTTGCAGACCATTTACTATGTTAAGGCCTTCGCCATCAACAGTACCGATACAGCTTACGGCAATGTAATGATCATAACTCCCATAAAGTGCGGTTCCTACACCATACAAGATTTCAATGGAAACACATACAACACAGTATGGGTGGGTAACCAATGCTGGATGAAGGAGAATCTGCGCGGCATCTATCGTAGTGAAAACGGCTCCAGTGATTTTATCGCCAATGGCGGCGGATGGCCCAACAGTGCCAGCACCTTGTCTTCAACCACCACTCCCTACTGGTACAATCCATACAACGAAAGCATCTCAGTCCAATCAAACGACTATGGACATCTGTACAATTGGGCGGCAGTTATCAACCGTGACACGGACAATCCTGAAGGTGCTCGTGGACTTTGTCCCAACGGATGGCACGTGCCCACCTTTTCGGAATGGACACAGCTTTTAGATTATTTAAGTGGATATGAGTACGAATATTCGTGTGACAATACCAGTGCCAACATTGCCAAAGCACTTTCATCCAGAAATTATTGGAGCAGTAGCACCAATCCATGCGCGGTAGGCAACAATCCGTCATCCAACAACGTCACTGGTTTCTCAGCAGTACCGGCAGGCCTCTTTGCTCCCAACACTCAACGCGTTGCCAATGTAAATGAATTTGCCATATTCTGGACTTCTACCCAAACGGATAATAACAACGCCATGAGAATCAGCATAAGCTATGCCGATGCAACCGTCAATTACCAATCCGTCAACAAGGCCGTCGGGGCTTCTGTTCGCTGCGTGCGAGACTGACGAACAAAGCGGATGCGATAGTGCACGGGCTCAGCTTCTCCTGCGAAAACATCATCGTGAAAAACGCTGATCACAGCAACAGGGTTTTCGTCAGTGGCCTGGCGCACGTGCACTATCGCGCGTGGCGATTCAGCCTCGGCATAAACCACCGGCAGCACGCCACTGTGGATATTCTCCACAAAGAACAGATATTCGCCATCAGACGGGCAAAAACCATCCAAACGTTCTCCATCCACTTGTATGCATGACAATTTTTTGTTATAAATCAAGCGAATGTCATCCAGATAGAGCGCATCGCCCTTAGAACCACTCATCACATAGCGGTTGGTGGAGAAACAGAACAGCAGATAGCTCGGCTTGCGGGTCCAGGTGTTGAGCGTAGGGATAGGCGCTTGAGCCGCAGTGGCCTTATAGACTTTATCATACGCCTTGAAAGCCTGCTTGTACTTGTGCCACTTGCCATCGTTGGGATTCTTGAAATAGAGGATAGCAGAGGCGATGTCGGAAGCCTGCCCGATATCTACAAAATCTCTGAAATCGCAATCTGTGTGGAGGTGTGCCTTAGCGGTGGCATACACACCGCCTTTCATGTCAAACTTCGCCCAGAAGCTGATAGAATCGGGGCGGCCGGTGAACTTGTAGGCATAGCCATTGGCACGGTCGGTGTAGCAGTAATTCTTCGCGCTGGAGGCACCCATCGCGCCCATATATACGCGTCCGCTGGTCAGCGCGCCGTTGGCCGCCACGCCCAGGATCTTCGTACAGCGGATAACCACAGCGTATTTGCCAGTATGTCCGGGCACCCTCTCCAGAGCGGCAGGATTGCCCACGCCACCCTTGTTGGACACTGTCTTGGCAAACACACCGGCAGCCTCATCAAACGAGTGCCAGCCTTTCGGCGATGTGGTGGCTTCGCCCGGCCAGTTCTCAAACCCCGGATTCGGCATCTGCACCTGCGCCCGTAAGGAGAACAACCCTATCACAGCATCTATTATCAATAAAAAACAAAAGCGCTTCATTACCTTCATTTGCTATTTTTCAGTTTGAGTTTAGGGTTTAGAGACTATCTATTATCTATTATCTATTATCTATTATCTCTCAACTCTAAACTCTAAACTCTCATCTCTACACTCTACTCCTCCCATCCATCAAAAATCTCCGGGCCATACACATTATGTTCGCCTTGGTGGTTGGGCAACCAAATCTGGGCGAAGAAGGGGCTGTGCGCGGCAAGATCATCGTAATCCCATGCGGGAGGCAGACATTCGGGGCACCAATGTCCACCCAGGAGCAGCAACCTCGGCGAGGCCATGAAGCGATGTCCCTTGTGGCACTCCCACTCCAACTGTTTATCAGGATCTCCGTCATAACAGGTGGAAATCAGCTTGCCTCCTCTGAACTCCGCCGCCTTTTGCAGTTCCTCCACCGTTAACGTTTCCAAAGGCTTGCTTTCATCATAGCCATGGTCGATATGCACGGCTTGATCCATGCCAGCGGGAGCCGAAAGGTCTGTGTGTTTCCAGTCGGGGATATTCTTCCAGTTTTCCAAACTGCCATAGTAGGCCTTGATACGATTCTGGTCGTTGTGTTTGATCCACCACTGCGTGCCCCAGCGTTTCTTGTTGGCCATGGTCCACAAAGCGGCTTTAATGATGAACGCAGGCACAATCTTGGCCAGATGGAAGAACCACGGCAGTCCCTTGCTCATCTTGTCGAAATACTCGTCAGCAGTGGTATTTTCGCGGAAATGCAGATATTTCTCCAACTCATCGGCATCCAGATAATACTGGCCATGGAAGTTACGTAGCACGAACCAGTTGGCATTGAAGATCTTCTCGGGACGCGGGCAGTGCACGGCCTTCAGGATTTTGCACTCGAACTCGTAGTTGGTCATGCGGTAGCTCGGGCCGCTGCTGATGTTGTAGAAGCGGTTCCAGAACTCCTCGGGCACATCGTCGCCGCACACATTGGCGAGCAGGCGACCGGAGTCTTCCACCGTAGCCCATTCCAGCATGCCGCGGATGGGCACGTGGAACATGATGGGGTCGAAGTTCTTAAGTATGCCAGGATAGAGAATTCCAGACTGGCGAAGGCTCACCCAGTGTTTCAGTCCTGAGTCGGCGAAGATGCGTTCGGCAATGATCTTGCTGATGCCGTAATGGTCATAGACGCTGGAGCAGATGGGGTCGCCGGTGCGTCCCCAGTGCACGGGCTCGTTGCGATCGGAAGTCTGGGCCACAGAGCCGACATAGACCACGCGGATGTCGTCGGCGTTGGGCTGGGCCAACACGGCTTTGACCACATTCTGGGCCGCAGTGACATTCACGTGCATGGTCTTTTTTGGAAAGTAGTCGGCCGCCGGGGAGACCATGCCGCCCACATGCAGCACGTAGTCCGCGCCGGAGACACCCGCCAGCACATCCTCGTAGCGGGTAAGGTCGCCCCACACCACTTTGATTTTGTCCATGATCGGTTCCAGCTTCTTCAGATTCTTTTTGCTATGGCGCGCCAGAATGGTAACATCATATTTATCGGGATGCTTGAGGAGCTCCTGCAATCCCGCCCACCCCATAAGGCCGGTGGCACCAGTAAGGAATATCTTTTTTCTCATCTTTCTTATACAATGATATTTTTACGCTATGAAAAGGCGGCAAAAATACGAAAATATGTTGTTAAAAAAAGCAGCCGCAAAATGCGGCTGCTTGTCATGCTGCATTTAAACTTCGTTTATTCAGTCACGGACACAACGCACCGGATGCGCCCAGGTTTTGCCATGCGTCCCATATATGCCAAATTCGGGCTCACAAAATTCAATTGCGCTATAAAGCGCATACGCCGAAGTCGTCCAGTGCGAATTGGTTGAACACCAGAAGCTGGCCGTAAAACCGAAATCCATAAAATGCCAACCTGTTGGAGCGGCATCATAATAACCACATGGGATAATGCTGAATCCAGTGGCATTCGTATTATTCACACCGGAAAGATAACCCGGAGAACAAGAGGAAGGATCACATGGATCAAGCAAATCCCACATATAGGAGCCCGTCAAGCACTGCGCCAAATAACCGGAGTCTGAACCACACTGGTATCCAGGCACATTGATGGTATTGAACAACAGCTCACACTCCGCCAAACTGGGGATGTGCCAACCTACAGGACAGATGCCCCGAACACCATCCGGCATAGTATCGCAAGATGCACATCTCCTCACAGCCGCAGACCAATTGTACAGATAACCGCAAGTGGCCACCGTGGAATTCTCTCCTCCGGGAGCCAAACGATAGTAGGCATGAGAATCGGTAGTGGGAGACTGGGATATCGATGCACCATCATCATAGGAAGTGGTACGGAGATTTTCCTTCAACCAACATTGGGATCCAATCTGCACCGTATTATAGACATTGCCCTCATGGTCAGCAACAAGAGGCATGCCAGGACAGGCATTTCCTGAGGTGTTGAAAACCAGTTCTATGGTTTGCCGCTCCGACAAAGACATCACATGATACGAACCCACGATCGGGACTCCCTCCTTGTTGGTGTATCCCACAATTTGCATCTCATCCCCAAGTTGGACCTCAAACGAGAGGTCTTTCTTATTTGATATCGGCATTTTAGCATCCACAAAACCTTCGTGAACAATTCTGTCTGTACCACCCTCGCCCAAATTCATCAATTTGGCGCTGTATTCACCATATTTTGTTCTCAAACGAAGAAGATACATCTGTGAATGCGACATGGTAATATTTAACGAGTGATACCCTTCTGACAAAACCTTGCTATATTGGGCGCAGATCCTTCCCTGCATATCCACCAACCACACACGTACATTTCCGGTATTTTGGTGGAAAAACGACACCTGAGCGCTTCCATTTGAAGGATTAGGAGCAATCTGAATAACATGTGGCTTTTCGACATCAGGGATTCCAGTTAGCACAGGAAATTCAACAACCGTGTCTGGGGAAATGACAGTCTGACGCCAGTTTTGCGTAACATTATATATCTGCATACTGTCAATTTGCACAAGACTTCCAAGTTCATTTTTCGCTTTGATATGGACATTACATGTCTGCGGTTGGGAATACGATGTGACCAACAACATCATGAAAAACGCGATGGGGAAAATGATTTTTTTCATAAAAGAATATTGATATGCAACACATGAAAAATTAATGACGCAAATATAAATATAATTCCTTCATATACAACCGTTTGGTTATATTTTTTGAAATCTGCGGGGGGGAGGTAATTAATTGTTATTCAATGTATTACAAACCATAAAACCGTAACAAAGCCCAGGAAAACGCCTATTTTTGTGGGTTGAAAAGAATGTGGAAGAAGATGAAATCAACATTTTTCGGAGAAAATCCGATATTTTTTGGCGATGATATCGAAGTAAACCCAGCTATGCAGCAGTTTCCGCTCAACGCTAATGCGTCTCGCGGAAGGGCGCGCCCACCATTCCGTCGTGAACAAAGTGAATGGCGGAATCCAAAATCAATAGACCAAATATCGGGTCATCTTCTGATTTATTGCCCACAAAAAAAGCAGACCCTCGATGGAGAGTCTGCTTTGTAACGGAACCGTAATCGGTGAGGATTACTCGCCAATCTGACGGCGAATGAAAGCGGTGCATTCCAGAGCCTTGTCGTTGGCGTGGATGTAGTCGCGGACATTCTGCTTGCCGTCGCCACCCATAACGAGGATTTGGTACATCAAAGTGCTTTCTTTGAAGAACTTCACCAAACGTCCTTGGGCGATTTGCTGGATCTGAGCCTCATTGAGGTTGGCAGCCTTGTTGGCAGCTTCCTCTTCCTTGATCTTGCGGGCGAGGTTAGCTTGCTCCTCGGTGATCCAACCCTTGGCCATGTTGGAGTTGATGTGATCATCACTGTCAACGTGAGCGGGGTTGATACCAGCCTTGTTCAAAGCGGCATCGACAGCCTTGCTGATCAGCTCGAGGCGGGTCTTCTCGACAGCCACGGCGAGCTCGCGGTCCTTAACCTCTTGCGGGATGACAGTCTCATCCAGTGCAAGCGGGTTCATGGCCGTGATGTGCAGTGCCACATTGTGAGCGGTAGCCTTGGCATTGTCATCGTTCTTGTTGAAGCCCACGAGGGTAGCCTTGTGGTTGCCCATGTGGTTGTAAGCCTCCACGTATGCAGCTTCCAGGACATCATAGTGAGGAAGTTCAATCTTCTCACCAGTCTTGCCAGTCAGCTCAGTCAGCTTCTCGGTCACGGTCATGCCGTCAATGTTCATGGCGAGGAGCTCGTCACGAGTGTTGATATTGGCAGCCATAGCCTTCTCGAGCAGCGTGTCCACGAAAGTCACGAACTCTTCGCCCTTGGCCACGAAGTCGGTTTCGCAAGCCACTAAGAGCATGAAGCCCTTGGTGCCGTCAGCGTTCGTCTTAGCGATAAGACGACCTTCGTTGGACTCGCGGTCGGCGCGTTTAGCAGCCACTTTCTGACCTTTCTTGCGGAGGATATCGATAGCTTTCTCGAAATCGCCGTCGGCTTCAACCAAAGCCTTCTTGCAATCCATCATACCGATACCGGTCTGTTGTCTCAGTTTATTTACATCTGCAGCAGTAATTGCCATAGTTTTATCAATCTAAAAGGTTAATACTAAATTATTTTTCAGCAGGACGTCTGGTTCTTCTGCGTCTGCCGTCACCGTTCTCAGCGGTTTCTTCGTTCGTCTCCTCAACCATAGCTTCAGCTTCTTCCTCAGCCTGAGCCTCTTTGTTCATGGCGCGCTCATCAAGACCTTCCTTGATAGCTTCGCAGATGGCTTTCAGGATGACGGCAATAGACTTGGATGCGTCGTCGTTTGCCGGAATCGGATAATCCACATCATTGGGGTTGGAGTTGGTATCCACGATAGCGAAGGTGGGGATGGCGAGCTTGCGAGCCTCAGCGAGGGCAATGTGCTCTTTCATCACGTCCACGATGAAGACGGCTGCCGGGAGGCGGGACAAGTCGGAAATGGAACCGAGGTTCTTTTCCAGTTTGGCGCGCTCACGCTGGATTTGCAGTCTCTCGCGTTTGGAGATGTTGTTGAACTGGTCGCTCTCGATCAGACGGTCGATGTCGCTCATCTTCTTGACGGCCTTGCGGATGGTGAAGAAGTTAGTCAGCATACCGCCGGGCCAACGCTCAGTGACGTACGGCATACCGATTTCCTTAACCATAGCGGAAACGGTTTCCTTGGCCTGTTTCTTGGTAGCCACGAAGAGGATCTTGCGGCCGGACTTGGCGATTTGCTTAGCTGCATTGGCAGCCTCATCCACTTTGTCCATCGTTTTGTAGAGATCGATGATGTGAATACCGTTCTTCTCCATGAAAATGTAAGGAGCCATGGCGGGATTCCATTTTCTCTTGAGGTGTCCGAAGTGACAACCTGCGTCTAATAATTCTTCAAATTGTAATCTTGACATTTTTAATTTTTTAATTGTTTACATTCTTTAAAACAACCATGGAGTAGTTCGTGAGAAATCTCCACAGTTTCGATACTAAACAGTTTTTCGTCAGATATATGTAAATACTAACGTTTGCTGAACTGGAATCTCTTACGTGCCTTGGGTTGACCGGGTTTCTTACGCTCGACCATACGCGGGTCGCGGCGGAGGAAGCCTTGCACCTTCATGGCGCGGCGGAGTTCAGGGTTGATCTCGACGAGAGCCTTGGCGATAGCCATGCGCAAAGCCTCGGCCTGACCGGTGACACCACCGCCGTCCAAGTTGGCCTTGATGTCGTATTGGCCCATCACCTCTGCCAGTTGAAGAGGTTGCTCCACCTTGTATTGCAGGGTGGGAACGCAAAAATATTCTTTATAATCACGGTTATTGACCATGATTTGACCGCTGCCGCTCTTCATGTACAAGCGGGCAACTGCGGTTTTTCTTCTGCCTAATGTATTGATTACTTCCATGTTGCTTATTTGAGGTCTTTAACGTTGATTAACTTGGGTTGCTGTGCTTCATGCGGGTGGTTAGGACCACAGTAGATGTGGAGGTTGCGGTACAACTGGGCACCGAGTCTGTTCTTCGGAAGCATACCTTTGATGGCATGTTCGAGAATGCGCTCCGGATATTTGCGCATGAATTCCTTCGGGGTGGCAAAACGCTGACCACCAGGATAAGTGGTGTGGTGGACATACTCTTTGTCTTCCCATTTGTTTCCCGTGAATCTCACCTTCTCTGCATTGATGATGATCACATTGTCACCACAATCGAAGCTGGGGGTGTAATACGGTTTGTTCTTTCCCTTCAAAATGCGGGCCACAGCGGTAGCCAGACGGCCGACCACCATTTCTTGTGCATCAATTAAGACCCACTCTTTCTTGACGATTTCTTTGTTCGCCGAAATTGTTTTGTAACTTACTGCATCCATTTTTCAGTTTGTTGTTTGTGTTTTTGAGGGATGTCTTCACCCACAACCCTCTGATTTCTAATTAATTTTCCTTTACTAACATTCAGGACAATAATCGGTTTTTTAAGGTCGGCAAAAATACACTTTTTTTGATACCAACAAACTGATTATGAATATTTTTTTCAATTATTAAAAAAGGGCGCGAAATTTCGCGCCCCATAACATTATATTTTATACGTTTTGACGTTCGATTTTGGCTTCTTGTCTTCATCACTGTCAGGCACCGCCGGAGCGGCGTTCTTTCGGGCAGGGTTCACCTCCAACTGATAATCCGGTGAGGAGATTGTCTTGTACCCTCCCATGTCATAATTATAATAGTTGTAGGCAGCCCCCGGGATCAGGAAGGTTCCCTCGGACCTCGGGATGATGGTGTACCGGAATGTTTTGGAACCGGACACGATGTCGTTCTTGGCGGATATGTGCCCCGTGATGCGCGGATAAGTCACATCGCAATCGGCTGGGAAATCGATGCCCAGGTCCTCGGCCGTGACATGATGCAGGTTGCCCGTACCTGATATGGTAACCACCAGTGTAACCGGCTCGTTGACATGTGTTTCCGTCTTGTTCATATTGGAGCTGATGGTGAAATTGCCCACCACCTCGGTTTTGTCGTTAGAACGCGCGCCGGGCAACGCCTTCACTTTCAAGGTCAGCTCGTTGGAGGTAACCGTCACATCCTTGCGGCGTGTCGTGCTGATGCTGCCCCAGAAGGGGTCTTTCACCGTGGCGGGCACACTGATGCGCAACGAGAGTGTAAGTTTCGGGATTGTCAGCTTGCCGGTCTTGGTGGGATACACCGCCGTCTGCTTGATGACAAACACACTGTAGGTCTTGCCGTTCACCGTTTCCGTGCTCTCCTCTACCCTGTTGGCGAGATCCAATGGCTCGAGCCACATGTCGCTGGTGTTGGCGAAGCTGGCCCGCTCAATGGCATAGCGTTTGAACTCCTGCTTCACATACAGCTTGTGCGTCAGCACCACCGCCTCGCCCTGATAGGCTTCCAACTGCGAGGTGGTCGCCTTCACGAAGATGTCGTCCTTCCCTATCTTGTCGTCAATCTGCACTTTGTCCTGTTTGTTCTGCGGCTGTACACGCGAGCCGAAGGGCCATTCTATCTCCGGCATCTGAAACTCCCAGTTGAACCAGCCGTCATTCGGCGTGTGTTCCTCCTGCTGTGCGATCTTGGGCGCTTTCACCACCTTGACTATCACATAGTTGCTCTTGACCACACGTCCGTCAATGGACAGGGTGATTCCCGGGATGGTGAACTCGCCCTCCTTGTTGCCAATTAAATAATATGTATAAGTATAGGATGTGTTCTGCTCCACCTTGCCGTTCATCATGGAGATGGAGGTGCTGGAGCCCACGTTCGGGCCGCTCACCATCTCAAACTTGCCGAAATCGGAGGAGATAACCTCCCCCTTTTCGTCAGTGGCAACCGTATATTTGAACTGCTGTCCCACTGCCACTTCCGCCGGAGCGGACGCCTTGCAGGATTTCTCAGGTTGCGCCAAGGCGACCGAACAAAACAGAATGAAAACCGCCAACAAACCTGAACATTTGCATAACATTTTTTTCATAGTACTTTCTATAAAAATTAAGCGCTACACTAACGATTGGACGTCAAAAATATTGCAGCCACATTATTAAAAATAATTATCTTTGCAGCCACATTATAGGTTAACCAAATTCATTTCCCGCCTTATGAAACGACAAATAACACACCTGTTTCCAATTTTTGCCTTCATTTTGGCCAGCATCACGCTGTTATCATCCTGCCAGCAAGAACCTATTTATGCGCCAGGCAAGAAGATTTCCAAAATATACTACAAACCTTTTCAAGACGGTTCCCTGATGCTTAATCAGACATGGGTATGGGACAAGGATCTGCTGAAAGAAATTCATTTCGATTCAAGCAGGGAGGTCATGCGTTTTACATACGACAAAAAACGACTGACATCTATTCAAGACTCCACATGGGACGGTACAAACATGCTCTATTATTTCCAATACGACAAACACAATAGGCAGATTATCTCCATTGACGGATATAAGAGCAAGTGGCATTGGGAATCTCCTGAAAAAGCAGTTCATATTGACCTGCATTATAATTCGGATGGTTTGATTTCCGGATATGAAGAGGAGCACTTTGAGGTTTATTATAACAACTCCAGTGAAAAAGACGAGGAGGCCACTCAGACTGTCCTTCAAATATTATGTCCGGAGTTATCTTTCATCAAATCTGTAAAACACGTTTCCAAATCGGGATCCCCCTTATTTGTTTATTCTGCCTCTTTTGAATACAAAGATGGCAAGCTTGACGCATTCAAGTACACTTGGGGTTCCAATGACACCACTTTTGGCAAAATACTTTCCTATACGGATATAGTTAACCCCTTTTACAACAGTTGTAATGTCCATTACATCGATCCCCAAAGATCAATCGACAACAAATACACCAAATACATGCCTCAACACATGTCTATAACATATAATAATTTTAACGCTGAGTATCCAACCTACACCATAGACTACCAAATAACCTACTCCACAACAGACAACTATCCAACAATGATTTCACAGAATATCAAGGCATATACCGAGAACTATCCCGACACCAATTACAATAACACGACAATGGTTCTTGAATATCTCCCTTGACAAGGAGACAATATCGTTGGAGTCTCCGAACAACTTTCCGAATTCTCCTATATGACAAATAACGTCTGAGGATATTACTTCAAATCAAACTCGAACACGTCGCCGGGCTTCTTCTCCACCGGTTTCTTGCCGTAGCGCAACACAATCATATTGCGTGTGCCGCGGAGCGTGATGCGCTCGTGGTCCACCCACAATGCCGTACCTTCGCGCAAGCCAGCCACCGCCATGTTCTGGTTCACCGCCAGATACTCGTTGATGCGCACCTGACGCGTCTCGCCGCCGTGACGGATGGCGTCGTTGATGTCTTGCGGATACGGATCAATGTAGTGCGGGTTGATCTGGAACGGAACCAAATCCAGGCACTTGAAGCTCTCAGGCATCACGATGGGCATGTCGTTTGTGGTGCACAGTGTCGGACAAGCAACATTGGAGCCGGCACTCCAGCCAATATACGGTGTGCCTTCCATCACTTTGCGACGGATGGGCTCGATGAGCTTGTTGCGGTGCAGTTCGGCTACCAAGTGGAACGTGTTGCCGCCACCCACCATGATCATCTTGGCCTTGTTGATGAGGGCCACAGGATCCTTTGCAGTGTGTACGGATACGATTTTCTTCTTGAACTGGTCAAAAACCTTTTGCACGCGCTCCGTGTAAGAGTCATAACTTTGCGGATAGACCTTGCCACCCACGTCCACGCCTGCGTAAGGCACGAACACGATTTCGGAAGCGGAGTTCTGGATGAATTCCTCAATGAGAGGGGTACACCAGCCCAGATAGGGCTCTTTATAATTGGTGGAATTGCTGATTAATAATAATTTCATATTGTTCTTTTTTTGTGTCGGGGCGAATCATCATTCGCCCTTACGATTCGTATTTTTTGTTGAGACGCACGGCCGTGCGTCTTTACTGTTCACTTGACTACTGACGACTCTTATACGCTTTCATCGTGTTTTGTAGCAGGCAGGCCATGGTCATGGCGCCCACGCCGCCGGGCACTGGGGTGATGGCCTCGCACTTCTTGCTCACCTCGTCGAATTTCACATCGCCGCACACGCGATAGCCGTTGGGTTGTGCCGGATCCGGAATACGGTGAATACCCACGTCAATGACGGTGGCTTTCTCCTTCACATAGTCAGCGGTAATCATCTCCGGCTGGCCGATGGCCACGATGAGGATGTCGGCGCGTTGGCACACTCGTTTCAGATTCTTGGTGCGACTGTGGCACACGGTGACCGTGGCATTGGCATCTTTGTGCAACAGCATCATAGACAGCGGTTTGCCCACAATATTGCTGCGACCCAGGATTACGCACTCCTTGCCGGCAGTCTCAATGTTGCTGCGACGGATCAATTCCATCACACCGTGCGGTGTAGCAGGTGCGTAGCAATCTTTGCCTAACAGCAGGTTGCCCATGTTGACGGGATGGAAGCAGTCCATATCCTTGCGCGGGTCCACATGCGCCACCACTTTGTCGATAGAAACTTGCTTGGGCAGCGGCATCTGGATGATGTAGCCGTCCACCTCGTCATCGCTGTTCAAGAAGTCGATAGTGGCCAGAATGTCCTTTTCGGGCACATTGGCAGGAAACTTGTACGCGGAGCAGATATAGCCCACGCCTTTGCACTGTTTCTCAATGCTGTTCACATAGCTCAGCGCGGCGCCATCTTCCCCGGCGATGATCACGGCCAGATGCGGTGCCGGCTTGCCCTGGTCCAACAGGGACTTCACTTCTGTTGCTATTTCGGTTTTGATTGTGGAGGCGATTGCCTTGCCATCGATAATATTGGGCATAATGCATGTTTTAATATGGTAGGGGCGCAATATATTGCGCCCCTACAAATGATTTTATAACGGTCTTCTTCCGGGCGCATTCATGGCGCGCATGAGGTTCTTGGCCTTGCCGCTGTTCACCATCTTCATCATCTTGCGGGTGTCCTCAAACTGCTTCATCAGGCGGTTCACATCCTGGATGTCGCGGCCACTGCCGCTGGCGATGCGTCTGCGGCGCGAGCCATTGATGATGTCAGGATTGGCGCGCTCCTGCGGGGTCATGGATTGGATAATCACCTCCACACTCTTGAAGGCATTGTCGTCAATGTCCATATCGCGAACCACCTTGCCCATACCGGGAATCATCGACATCAGGTCTTTCACATTGCCCATCTTCTTGATTTGCTGAATCTGAGCCATGAAGTCGTTGAAGTCGAACTGGTTCTTCGCGAGTTTCTTCTGCAGTTTGGCAGCTTCCTCTTCATCAAATTGGTCCTGGGCTTTTTCCACGAAGGAGCGGATATCACCCATGCCGAGGATACGCTCGGCCAGACGGTCGGGATGGAAAACATCGAGGGCTTCCATCTTCTCGCCCGTGCCGATGAACTTGATGGGCTTGTTGACCACTGCCTTGATGGTGAGCGCGGCACCACCGCGGGTGTCGCCGTCCATCTTGGTGAGGATCACGCCGTCGAAGTTCAGCTTGTCGTTAAAAGCCTTGGCGGTGTTCACGGCATCCTGGCCGGTCATGGCGTCCACCACGAAGAGGATTTCGTGCGGGTTGACAGCATCTTTGATGTTGCCAATTTCGGTCATCATCTCCTCATCCACGGCCAAACGGCCGGCAGTATCGATCAACACTACATCGTAGCCATATTCTTTGGCGTGTTTCACGCCGTTCTTGGCAATTTCAACGGGTTTCTTGTTGTCGGGTTCGGTATAGACGGGCACGCCGATCTGCTCGCCAAGGACCTTAAGCTGGTCGATAGCAGCGGGACGATACACGTCGCCTGCCACGAGCAAGGGTTTCTTGCCTCTCTTGTTTTTCAGCAAGTTGGCCAGCTTGGCGGCATGGGTGGTTTTACCGGAGCCTTGCAGACCCGACATCAGGATGATGGCCGGATTGGCCTTGATATTGATATCGACCGCCTCTCGGCCCATGAGGTCGATCAACTCGTCGTAGGTGATTTTCACCATCAACTGACTGGGTGACACGGCTTTGAGCACATTCATACCCAGTGCCTTTTTCTTCACGTCGTCGGTGAAATCCTTGGCAATCTTATAGCTGACATCAGCGTCGAGCAGTGCCTTGCGCACCTCCTTCATCGTTTCGGCCACATTGATTTCAGTAATGTAGCCCTGACCCTTGATAATCTTAAACGCCCTGTCTAATCTGTCGGTTAAACTTTCAAACATATTTCAACAATTCAATTTTCAAAAATAGTCTGCGCAAAAAACGCGGCTGCAAAAATAATCAAAATTCGGACATGCAGAGCAAATGATCCAGCCATCCCTGACCATCCGGGAGATATTCATAACTCAACATCAAACAGCTTTGGCATTCATGGAAAAAGTATACCTTTGCAGCGTTATAATGATGAATAAACTAGAAGCACCTTTCATAGGCATTAGCAGACACCGCATCGGGGTGGATGGTGAGGGCGTGACCACTTTGGCGGCCTTTCACGGCTGCCCGTTGCATTGCCGTTACTGTCTGAACTCCTATTGCCTGGATGCGAATGCACCAGTAATCCGGCATACTCCTGAATCGCTTTATCAGATGTTGCTCATCGACGACCTCTACTTTGTAGCCACAGGCGGCGGGGTGTGTTTCGGCGGGGGCGAGCCGCTGCTCCATCCTGATTTCATCCTCCGTTTTCACGAGCTCTGTGCCGACCGCTGGAAGATCACGGTGGAAACCTCACTGAATGTGCCACTATCCTCCCTGCAAGCAGTGAATCCGATTGTCAATCATTACATCATTGACATCAAGGACTTGAATAATGAAATCTACAAAGCATACACGGGAAAATCCAACGTACAAGTTTGGGAGAACCTGTGTTGGCTGTCGGCACATACCAACCCTGCACACGTAACCATCCGCGTGCCACAAATACCGGAATTCAACACCACTGAAGACATCGACCGGAGCATAATGAAAATCAGGGAATTAGGTTTCGCATTAATTGACCAGTTCACCTACAAAGTGATGAACGGGTAGCGTCTGCATTCCATTATCATAATCTAAAAGAGACGGGCACTTGATAGAAACAGCGCACAGGTCGGCCCATATTTTTACCTGGTTTCCATCTCGGCATGGACATGACTACACGTAAAGCCTCCTCATCGCAGTCGGGAAAAAGCGAAATTTTCACTTTTCCGTTGGTCAACCGACCATCCCTTTCCACCACAAATTCAACCAGCACGGTGCCTGTGATAGCATTCTCCTTCGCCACCTGAGGATACTTGATTTCCCGTTGTAGATATGCGTCCAGGGAATCCTTGCCACCAGGAAACTCAGGCATTTCCTCCGTGAAATACACGGGCGGAGTTTCAGACTGGGAATTAAATGGTACAACAACTTGTGCAAACCCAGCATAACAAGACAATAAGATTACCAGAAAGAATATGGTTTTCACTAGGGATTTCATCTTCTTTTTTTTGCAAAAATACAAAATCATCAATAAAAACCAAACGAAGATATTTTTTTTACTTTTGCATCCTCAATTTGATCATCATGAAAAAAGGGAAAAGGACCTGTGAATATCTTAAGGAAGTGCGGCAGCGTGTAGCGCGGGAGAACGGAATCCCGCTGGATACCCGCGAGTGCACCCACGAAGGCGATTGCCGAGGCACGTGTCCCTACTGCGAGGCAGAAGTTCGCTACATAGAACAGGAGCTATCCAAACGCCAGAGCCTTGGGAAAGCCGTGACGATAGCAGGTATCGCCGTTTCCTCCATGATGATGGGCAGCTGCCACCTCCCACAAACACGCGGAGAAACGGAACAGCCAAAACTGGCCAGTGAAAATTCAGCGCAACAAATTTCAGAAGAAACCACAGGACAAGAAGCACAAAAGCCTGCTCCTGGTCAAGTAGATACTATAGAGATGGTGCTCGGCCTCAGCCCTATAGACACGGCGCCGAACAACTGTACGAAAAAGCCCAAACAAGACCTAATCATAGATGAAGGTTGGGATTGGGAAACAGAAGGCATTATTGAAATTGAAGATCCCGGTGTTGCAGTAGAAGCACACGAATGGTATCCCTCCATTGTGGGTACTCCGGCGCAATGGTTGAAATCCAGATTGAGCACTCCACTGGACTTTCTGTATAATGCGAAATACTATAATGCTTACATTGTACTCATTATCAGCGAAAACGGCGAAGTGAAGGATGTGTTGTTCCAACCGAAAGAAGAGTCGTTGTCAGCAAAAGAGCAAGCGTTCCGCGCAGAGGCCACCAAAATCTTGAAGGGTATGCCTAAATGGGGAGGCGGCCACAAAGCAGCCAGTTACGAAATCCCGCTGCGCGATTTGCGGTAACGGAAATTCAAATCAAATATAAAACACGAGAAAACTTACCAGAACACTGCGTAAATCACCACCAACAGCACTAAAATCGCATACGCGGCGATGTGGAAATCTTTGGTCGTTTTAAACATGTTGCCAGTCAGCGCGATTCCCTTTGGATCATCCTCTCCTTCGCAAGTAGAGAGGCTCACCATTACGATGATGGCCATCGTGAGCAGACAGGTATAGAACATCTGGTCGAGGAAGGGCATTTCGATGGGCATAAACTTGAGCGCCAAAGCAATCGGAATCGAAAGCACCATACCCGTGACGGCTCCCCTGTTGGTGGTCTTCTTCCAGAACAAGCCCAGCAGGAACAGGGCGAGGATGCCCGGACTCACCAAACCGGTGTACTCCTGGATGTACTGGAACATCTGGCCCACGCTGCCCAACATCGGGGCAATCAAACAAGCAATGACGAGAAACAGTCCCGCTGAAATCTGCCCAACTCGCACCAAATGGACTTCTTTTCCGGTTCTTGCTTGCACTTTCGGTGCAAAATAGGGTTTGAAGATGTCCATAGTGAATATGGTGGAGGCGGAGTTGAGCATGGAAGCCAGCGAAGAGATGATGGCTGCGGCCAATGCCGCGAGTACCAATCCTTTAAGTCCAGTCGGAATGAATGTGCTGATGAGCCACGGATATGCATTGTCGTTGTTGAGGGCACCGTTGGCCTTCGTGAGCGCATCCACTGCGCCGAAACTGCCTTCGGTGTACATCACGTAGGCGACGATGCCCGGGACAACCACAATGAAGGGGATGAGCAGCTTGAGGAAGGCGGCGAAGGCCAATCCTTTCTGTGCTTCCTGCAATGACTTGGCGGCAAACGCCCGCTGGATGATGTATTGGTTGAAACCCCAGTAGTAAAGATTCGCAACCCACAGGCCGCCAATGAGCATCACGATGCCTGGCAGGTTGTGATATTCTGGATTGTCTTTCGGCAGAATCAAATGCAGCCGGTCGCCCGCCGCGTCCGACAGATGTCGGATGCCTTGTCCGATGCTCCCGTCAGGGCTCACGTAGTGCAATGCGAACACCGTGGTGATGACACCACCGAGCACAAGCAGAAAAACTTGCAGGATGTCGGTCCACGCCACGGAGGAGAGTCCGCCAGTAATAGAATAGAGTGCGGCAATGAGTCCTAACCCGAAGATGGCGGGGAGTATGAGCGAACCGTCGCCCGTGCCGATGATGGTGTCGATAGCCTTGGCGCCGAGAAAAAGCACGGAGGTGAGGTTCACGAAAATGAAGAGTCCCAGCCAGAAGACGGCCAGGATGGTCTTGAGGTTCCGCGAATAGCGTTGCTCCACAAACTGCGGGATGGTGTAGATGCCCTGCTTCACGAACACGGGCATGAAATACTTGGCCACGATGATGAGCGTGAGGGCGGCCATGAACTCGTAGGAGGCCACCGCAAAGCCACCAGCGAATCCCGAGCCCGACATGCCGATGAACTGTTCCGCCGAGATGTTGGCAGCAATCAGCGAAGCACCGATTGTCCACCACGGCAGTGACTTGCCCGCAAGGAAATAGTCCTCGGCTGTTTTGTCTTTATTCTTCTTGCGATGGGAAATCCAAATACCCAATCCGACAATCACCACCAAATAGGCGGCAAAAATGATGACATCAATAGTGTGAAATGCAGGGTTCATTCGTTGTAGAGGTTAAAAAGTAAAAGTGTAAATGTCATAAAGTTCATTGTCATAGTTCAAAGTTCATAGTCCAATGCCTCAATTACTCTAATTCCTTCACAGGAAACTCAAAGTAGGTATTGGGATACGGTTCGTCTTTCAACGTGAAATGCCACCACTCACTATCGAGAGGCTTGAAACCGTGGCGCAGCATGGCCTCACGCAGGATCTGGCGGTTGCGGAACTGCTCTTCGGTGATGGTGCGACCGGCAGGAGACGGGTTCCCGTTATAAACGCCTGTTTCCGGATTGCCGCCGAAATCGGGATGGCTCTCCTCCCCGAACCAATCGAAAGTGCCACCCATGTCGACATCTTTTTCAGTGTTCATGTCAAAAAGTGTAAGGTCAACCGTGGAACCGCGCGTGTGGCCGCTCTTTTCCATAATGTAAAGTTGCTCAAACAACAAACTCTTATCGACTTCGGGATAGAAATACTGCCGCATCAGCGTATCGGTAATGTCAGCGGCCCAGCGCACGAAATGGTCAACGGCCATCTGCGGACGGTAGGCATCGTAGATCTTCAGCCGGTATCCCAGACGCATCACATCGTCGCTCACGGCCTTCAGACTGTCGGCAGCGCGCTTCGTCATTAGGGCAGTGGGTTGCTCGTATCCGTCAATACGCTGACCCACAAAGTTATACGTACCATAATAACGAATCTCCAAAATAGCATCCGGCACCACATCCGCGATATTCACAAACTGACTGGCATCCAGTTCGGGTTTATCTGTTTGAGGCGGGCGCAGTCCTTCGGTGCGCAGGGTTTTCTGCTTGCCAGGCATGTCGAAGGTTAGCGTGGCGCCGTCCGCACGCACATCAAGCGTAACCGGCGCGCCCATCACGAGGGGCAGGTTCACCTTTTCATGGCCGGCAGGAAAACCGCAAAGCAGCGGGATGTTGTACGGGGCGATGTACTCACGCAACATTGCCTCCACACTTTCATGACCAAGGTCATTCTCGCAGTCGGTGAAATCTCCCAAAATAACACCCTTGCAATGTGCAAGCACACCGTTTATTTTCAAGATGTTGAATAGGCGGTCGATATTATGGTAGGTTTCCTCCACTTCCTCCACAAAGAGGATGATGTCGGTATTGCTGAAAGCATCGGCTTGGGTGCCCAAAAGCGGAACGAAAGTGGCGAGGTTGCCGCCCACCAGCGTACCCGTGGCACGACCCGGAATGTTGAGCGGATGGGCAGGCAGCTCATACTGGGGCACCTGGCCTTTGAGCAGGTCGCGCACAAGCGTGCAGGAGAGGTCCGCGCCGCCCCGGCCGCCGATATTGCAGCCCATGACTCCGTGGATTCCCATCACGCCGGCACTCGCTTCCATATTCAGCAACGTGGTAATGTCGCTGTAACCGATGATCCATTTGGGATTTGCCGTCATTTCCGGCAAAGACAAGCCCTCCACCAGATGCAGGGTGCCGTAGCCGCCGCGCATGCAAACGATGGCCTTGATGTCAGGATTTTGGAGTGCCCACCGGAGGTCGGCAAGGCGTTCCTCGGCAGTCCCGGCGTAGTGGGTCAGGTACTTGCGGCCCACATTCGGTCCGACAACCGGTTTGAAACCCCAACCGCGCAACACTTTGGCCGCCTTACGGGTGCTCACCTCGGAGCCATAGTACGAGGGCGTGATGAGTGCCACCTTGTCACCGGACTTCAAATAGGCAGGAGCCGTGCATTTGAGAGAGTTCTTTGCACCTTGAGCATGGGTGGCAACAGGTTGCAGAACAATGAGGCATAGTGCTATGAGAATAAGATGTATCAGAAATTTTCGTCTATCCATGTTTAATCGTTTTAGAGTGCAAAGGTACGATTTTTTAGTGAGCCGTAATTAGTGACTAGTGACTAGTGATTTGTGCTGCGATAGCGCAAGTTTATGACCGCGTATTACGCGAATATACACGAATAATTTTCTACGAATATCTGCGCTTTCTGCGGAAAAACAAATCAGTAGATAACAACACGTCCGTCATAGTACAGCTTGATTGTCAGTCCTTTATAGATCCACACTCTGCAAACCTGAAACACCTGCTGCGGGTTCATGCCGGTAAGACGGGTGAGGATAGTGGAAGCCTCTTCATATTTGCACTTGATTTCCTCTTTCCAATCCTTGTTGTCCATCCCGTGAGGTCCATAGTAGGAACGTCGCCATTCCAAATAGGCCGATTTCACAACAGAGTCCTGCGTATTTACACAATACACCCTTCGGCACACTAATCCATCTAAAATTCTGTAATAGGGATATTCGGCATAATCTTTATCGTTTTGATAAGCAATAGGGAAATAGCCGTTGTTTAGAGGAATAAAACGTTCTAATCCGAATTCCGACAGTCGTTGCTCCAAGCTGTCTAATTTGGACAAAGGGATGTCGGGCAGATTGTTCAGAAGGAAATCAAGGATAGGCTCTGTAGCATTATCATGGGCAATGGGCAACGAATCATCCTTCTGATGATTGGTAAAATAACGGATATAAACGGTCGTGTCTTCCACATCAATAGTTCCAGAATTGCGGGTTCCATAATCGTGGGCACCGTTTGATGTGAAATGGAGATGGCAATAGTTGGGGGCACAGTTCAGATCCCGACCATCCAAATCCGGATCCAAAATTTTATGATTGTCTTGAAGCAGAGGTTGAACCACCTGTAATTTTCCATTATCATTTTGAGCTATGAAAGTTCTGCCCAAAGCAGTGACGATAAAGAAAAGTTGGCCATTGACATAGAAAGCATTATGGAAAACAGTATCACATTGAGGGTACCGGTGGTAACCAATGTTGTAACCACAACCCAAACAGTGGTGCCTTCTGACCGGATCGCCCTCAAACACCCACTTGTCTGTCGGGTGGAACATACTTTCTTCACCAAAAACGTCGCCCAAAGTGTTCGTGTATCCCGGATTCCCCGGCCGGTCAACAGGCAGACTGTCGATTTTTCCCCTGTGGATGAAAAGATAGTGGTCTTTTGTCCGGATAATCCGACACTTTCCGAAATGATTCAGATAAGGTCGGTTGACAGGTTCCATCTGCAGCCATCCGTTTTTTGTCTCAGGATACCAAGTGGTGTTTTTTTCGACAAAAAGCATATCGTTTCCATATCTCGGAACCACATAATAGTTTTCATCTTCATAAAAAAAGTCCGGAATATGCGGAACCGGAATCCATTGCCACTGGTCATAGTCGAAACGATAATTTCTGGTATTATCATGATAATCCGAATACTCCAGATATAGTACGTTATTCCATATCAACAAGTTAAGACGACAGATGGGATCCAAATCTTCAGGAAATCCAACAGTTCTGGAGCTGCCATCCTTTACGGAAACAGCCAGCAAGGTTTGATAGGCTTCGTATTCAAACTTAAAAGATTCATTTAATACGCAAAAATAGTAATCGCGATACTTCCTGATATTTGACAAATAGTGTCTGGACAATTTGTTGGAAGGGACCAAGTTGTTCACAGACACCGTGTCCTGGATCACCACAAACCGCTGCTGCGCCCGCGCGGGCTGCACCGTCAGCAGTAGCAATGCTGCGACGATGGCCATGATCAAATGTGTATGTCGGTGATGAGGCATAGCAGGATTAATTTCAGGTGCAAAAATACATTATTTCATCTACATGTGTTGAGCGTATATGCGCATAATAATTTCTGCGACAATCTGCGCGTTCTGCGGGAGGCAAAACTCAGTAGATAACCATGCGGGCGTAACCGTATAATTTGATTGTCAAACCCTTGTATTCCCATTCCAAATGCCTTTCCATCTGTTTGGGCTTTTTGCCAGTGAGATGTGTGACAATGTCGGAAAGCTCTGCACATTTTGCCTCATCGCCCGTGACAGGAAAATTCCAGTAGGTACCGGAGTTGAAAAAATTAGTTTTACCCCACTCCAGATAAACCCCTTTGACTATCGAATCCGGCAGATGGATGCAGTATGTGGTGATGTGTGTTTGGGTGTCGTCAACCACTTTGTAGTACTTTGTCTGACGATATTCTGCAGCATTCTTATACTCATCAGGAAAATATCCATTTTCAAACGGTTCGAATTGATAATTACCTGTTCCGCCCAAAAACCGTTCAATACTATCTAAATTATTTATAGACAAGTTATTGAGGTTGTTTAAAAGGAATTCTAACAGTTTCCCGACATTGTCTGTACCCAAAGCATGTAGCGTATCCTGATTGTGTGTGATGTTTAGGATTCTGATAACCGAATCCTCCACATCCAGTATACCAGAGGTATGATAGCTTTCCTTAAATCCGAGAAGGCTTTGGTTGTTGGCGACATTTACACCCCGATAGCAGTCGTGTTTTTGAATAAAGTTGTATTTGCGTCCAAAGTCAAACACCTCCTGTAACTGGCCACCCCTTACCGTTGCAAGAATGGTCTTTTGAGGGGTTGTGACAATAGTGAACAGCTGCTTCCCGACACTGAATGCGTGCTCTAATAATGTATCGTAGGTGATTTCCGGCCAAAAAGCAGCAGGATTCTTTTTCCCTTTGGATATAAAAATTGATGGTTGTGGCTTGACTGAGGATAGCGTTGAGAGCATTTCCGAGTTGTACCGGAACATTTCGCGCTCAAACAGCAACATGGTTGAGTTATCATAAAGCCATAAGCCTTTACTTCGATAACCCATCGTGTCTGATACGGAAACGCTATCAATCCGGTTTTGATGTACAAAATAATAAACACTGTCAATCCTTATTATTCTGGAGAAGCGTTCCGGTCGGATGTATTGGAGTTTGGTCTTCTTTTTGATGAACCATGTGTATTCTCCCCATTCTCCGTAGTCCTTAAAAGCAACAGTATACAGGTCATCTTCGTAAATAAAGTCAGAAATAGAATTAATTGGTTCCCATGACCAGCTTTTATTGTCGAAGACAAATCCTTTCCCAGCATTTTCTGTATGATAGGGTTTAAGAATCAGCTTCCCGTCCCGAACGAAAAAGTCACCGTAAAGGCTGAATTCTTTGGAGGGGAAATCCACTCTTCTGACTTCATGTCCGTCCTCAGAAATCGCCAATAGAATGCGGTTTCCTTTCCAAGTCTCGAAAATATCCATTTCCTTGAAAATGCAAAAGTACCATCCTTGATATTTTGCAATCCACCCAAGCGATACCGTGGAAATGGGGCTGAAATAGTCCGCTGCGTTAATGTGAACGGTGTCCCGGATTACTACAAACCGCTGCTGCGCCCGCACAGGCCGCACCAACAGCAGAAGCAATGCTGCGACGATGGCCATGATCAGATGTGTATGTCGGTGATGATGCATAGCGGTCTGTTTTACAGGGGCAAATGTACAAAATATTATTCTCAGCCGCACATCTGTACGCCCAAACTCTAAACTCTAAACTCTCAACTCTAAACTCTCAACTATTATCTCTCCCCCGCCCCATCGCCAATCTCCGCCACATAGAAATCGGCTTTGAGGTGGAACTGCTGTTCGTAGGCATCTCCAACTTCCCGGATAAACGCATCCACCTGGTTCTCGGCAATCAGTGTCACGGTACAGCCGCCGAAGCCGGCGCCGGTCATGCGGCTGCCGAGCACGCCGGAAAACTGCTGTGCCCGTTCGGCCAGGAAGTCCAGTTCGGGACAAGTGACCTCATAATCGTTGCGCAGGGAGGCGTGCGAGGCGTTCATCAGCTGGCCAAAGCGGTGCATATCGCCACGCTTGAGGGCAGCAATGGCCTCTTGCACTCGGGCGTTCTCACTCACCGCATGACGCGCGCGTTTCAGGACATCGCCATTCAGGTGCATTGACAAAGCGTCAAACTGCGCCTGCGACAACTGGCAGAGATTCTCTACTTCAGCGTACTTCCGCAATACGGCCAATGCCTGCTGGCACTCACTGCGACGCTGGTTGTAGGCCGAGTCCACCAGACCACGCTTCTTGTTGGTGTTGGCAATCACAAACTTCAACCCTTGCATCTCCAACGGCACATATTCATATCCCAACGTATTGCAGTCTAAGGCAATAGCGCAATTCTTCTTACCGAATCCGGAGGCAAACTGGTCCATAATGCCGCAGTTCATCCCCACGAAGTCGTTCTCCGCGTGCTGGGCCATCTTAACAAGCTCCAACTTCGTGAAGGGTTCTCCGCAAAGCGCATTGAGAGCGACAGCTGTCACCATCTCAATGGAAGCCGAAGAGGACAACGCCGCGCCAATAGGCAAGTCACCCCGGTAGTGGAAATGAGTGCCGGGCACAGATAATCCCTTGTCTGCAAACTCCTTGAGCACCCCCAAAGGATAATCCACCCAACAGTGATGCCGTTGTGCCAGTTCTTCTTTTCGGAAAGAGAAGGCTGCGGGATCGTTTTCGGAGGAGAGATGGAAACAATCGTCCTCCGCCGGAGCAATCGTCAGATAGGTGCCCATATTGAGAGCGGCGGGAAACACAAGTCCGCCGTTGTAGTCGGTATGGTCACCGATGAGATTCACGCGCCCAGGGGCGAAAAATTGCCGATTTTCTTTCATTGTTGTCAGATTATATTTGGCAAAGATATTCTTTTTCGGAATCGTAGCGTGTCTCCAACACGCAGGCTTCCACGCGCTTCGCGCTTCTTGCCCCTAACGGGGCTGCTCAAGGAAAAACTATTAACTATTATCTATAAACTCTTAACTCTTATCTCTTATCTCTCCACTATCACCGCCGTTCCCCCGCCCGGCGCCAATTCCACACTCAACTTGCCATCTGCAGGAACTGTCATCGTCTTCTTCTGGTAGTCAACACCTTTGCGATGGGCGTTGGGACCATCGATGAACATCGTGACCGTACCGGAGGTGATGTCCAAGGCCTTGAGGTCAATCTCGACGGTGCGGGCGTTCCAATCGGTGATGGCTCCGATGTACCAGATGTCGCCCTTGCGCTTGGCAGAGATAACGTACTCGCCTACCTTACCGTCCAAGATGCGGGTCTCGTCCCAAACAGTGGGCACCTTGGCGATGAACTCCGTGCATTCGGGCTCCTCCAGGTAGGCGGTCGGGGCGTCGCAGAGCATCGCGAAGGGCGCGTCAAAGATGAGGTACTCGGCCAGCTGGCGGCAGCGCGTGCCCTGGCTCATCGGCTCGTTCCAACTCGGGAAGTAGCAGCCCTTGGCACCGTTGCGCATCGCACCCTGTGTGAAGTCCATCGGGCCGGCCAGCATCCGGATGAACGGGATGGTGACCTCGTACTTCACCATATCCGTCTTGCTGTCCGCCCACTTGCACTGTTCCAACCCGAACACGCCCTCGTAGTTGAGCACGTTGGGATAGGTGCGGCTCAGTCCCGTGGGCTTGTACGCGCCGTGGAAATCGATAAAGAGGTGGTACTTGGCTGCCATTGCGGCCATCCGCTCGTAGAAATCGACCACAATTTGGTCGTCGCGGTCCATGAAATCAACCTTGAAGCCCTTGACGCCCATCTCGGAGTAGTGCTGGCAGACATGCTCCATATCCTTGTCCATCGCAACGTAACCTGCCCACAGCACGATGCCGACGCCTTTGGATGCCGCGTATTTCACCAGCATCGGGAGGTCGATTTCGGGCACTACCTTGACGAGGTCTGCCTGCTTGTTCACGGCCCAGCCCTCGTCGAGAATCACGTATTCTATACCTTTGTCAGCGGCAAAGTCGATGTAGTATTTGTAGGTTTCGTTGTTGATGCCGGACTTGAAATCAACGCCCCAGATGTTCCAGTTGTTCCACCAGTCCCATGCTACTTTGCCAGGCTTAATCCAGGAGATGTCGTCCACCTTGGAGGGCTCGGCAAGCAGATACACGAGGTCGTTATCTACCAGTTCCCGGTCCTGTCCTGCGATGGCAATCACGCGCCACGGGAAGGTGCGCGTGCCGGCGGTCTTGGCGATGTAGTCCTCCCGCTCTTTCACGATATACTGCAGGTTGTTGTGCCCGCCCTGCTCCCATGTCTTGGGGCGCGGCGCAAAGTAGCCGATCACGGAATTGCCCTCGGTGTGTTTGAGGTACATCCCGGGATAGTCACGCAGGTCGGCCTCGGTGATGACGGCGAAACGTGACCTGTAATTCTTCCCGAAATCACCCGGAAAGTAGTCCTGCGCCACCAGCATCGGCAGGAAGGCGAGGCGGTTGTCATCCATCTCCTTGAGCGGGATTTGCGTGTAGGTGTTCTCGAACGAGGTGCAAAATTGTTCGGAGAAGTCGCCATTGACAGCCGCTTTGCGGGTTACGTATGGAACAAATGCCTCGGTGCCGTTTCTTTCGCCCATAGCGGAACCCTCCGTGAAGTTGAATTCCGCAATCTCATGTTTCACGACGACGGGATCCTTAAAGGCAGTCTCGAAGCGGTAGGCCACGCCATAGTTATAGACGCGGAATACGACGCTATAGCCCGCTTTGTACTGGAAGTACAGCTCGTTATACTGTTCATGGATGGAGTCCTTGCGGTACAGTGGGGAGGCCACCATTCTGTCCACGCTCCGGCGGCCGCCTTTGCGCAAGGAACGGATGGGCTCGCGACCCAGCACGGTTCCGTTGTCCAGTTCCATCCCGATGCTTGACGGCAGTATGATTTTCTCGTTATCGTAGAAAATGGAATACTGGATAATTTCGCCGCCGAGGTCCACTTTCAGTTTCAGTTTCTGGTTCGGGGAAAGGATGGTTTGGGTGGTCTGCGCCGAAATGGACAATCCGCAGACGACAAGAAGTATGGCAAGGAGTTTTTTCATAAGTGTATCGTTTTGAAAACCACTGCAAAAATATAAAAAAACAGAATTCTCATTTTTTACAAAAAACACGAAACCTATAAGTTTCATATTCGAAAATTTGTTATTTTTGCAGCGTATTTTGAAAACTAACAATCATGACCTTTGACAAGGTAATAGAAGATGGACGCTTATGGGCAGTCCGTTATAATCATGACAAAGAAAATGCTCTCCAGAAAGTGCTGTCGCAGTGGAGCGATGCAGGTTGGCTTGCTGATTTCTTCATGCAAAATTTTGACGACTTGATTTCTTATTTCAAGATTACGAACATTGAGGATGCCATTTATCAAACCATGGAAGATCGAGATGACCCAAGAAGAAGCCATTGAAAGACTGAGTCGCTACCAATCGCAGGAGGATTCCGCTTGGCGTGTGGAAGAAGAACCCTTACAGTATGCCAAATCGAAAGGATGGTTGCGATATTCCCGTCGGATTGCCATAAAAGTTGCGTTGGCAATGAAGCAGCAAAATCTTTCGAGACAGGATGTTGCAGATCGTATGGGGTGTACGCCTCAATATGTTTCACGACTTCTTAAAGGGGAGGAGAACTTATCCCTTGAAACAATATGCAAGCTGGAGAATGCGCTGAATGTGGCAATTTTGCAGTATGAGTTTATGTGATTAAGGAAGACTGTTTTACAGCACTCCCCTATTTGTTCGCCTTTTCCTCGTCGTTGTTATACCACTCCAAATAGGCCTCGGTATAGAGTTTTCCCGATGCGACCAGCTCATCTTTCTTCTCCTTCGGGATGTCAAAATCAATGGCTCTGACACCTAACGTATCAATATAGACCGTGCGCTGCCAATCATCGCTGTGCAAGTGATCGTTGTTCTGGAAATCGATGAGGGTGGTCACCAGCGCTTTGGTATAGTCAAAGAACCCATTGATTTCATTGAAGTTCTCCTTATGCGTGAGAAACATATCGATATCTTCCTTCGCATCCAACCGGAATCCGAGGGTCTCCTTATTGTAAACATACTCGTTTTTGCTGGTGCTTCGCTGCATTCTGAATTTTTCGTTGATTTTCTCGTAATATTCTGTGCGTCTGGCATTGTTTATGTCCGCCAGATAGTTCTGCCGGTCGAACGTTTTGACCGTATAGTTGTCCAGCAGGCCGCCATCCACAAAGACATGCTTGTTGTCCTGGCCACCACGCACGGCTGCGAAGAAGAGCGGAATGGACATGGAGATGCGTGCGGCATCCGCCACCTTCACCGTCTTGGTCTCCTGGTTGCTGGCACTGAATATCTTGGAGAGTCCCGTGGTCAAATCCGCTCCCACGAGATAGAGTTTCCTGTATTTGCCTGTCTCTTCCAACTGCTCAAAAGTTATCTCGCCATTGCCGGTTTTCTTTTCGATCAACTTGGCCATCAGGTTTCGGAAGAAGTCGCCCTTATACCAACCATAATTTTTCAAGAGGCGTATAGTGTCGCGCAGGATGCCCTTGGAGCTGTCCTTGAAATCCTTGAAATTGAGACTCTCAAGCACCTGTCTCATCTCTTCCGCGGTGTAGCGCAAGGCCACCATGACAGCCACCATGGCGCCGGCGGAGGTTCCAGCCACCCGTTTTATATCTTTCAGAATTCCTTTTTGGTCGAGAACCTCAAGGGCGCCCACATACGCGATGCCTTTCACACCGCCACCTTCAAAAACCAAATTGTGAAAATGATATGCCATAGTTAGTTGATTATTTTTCCAAACTTGTCTAAAAGAATTTCTTTGTCATCTTTCAATGCTTTATAACAGGTCTCCATATCTATGATGTCATCATACACAGCTTTTACAATTTCCCGGCCGCGCATATCGCAAACCCCGACTTTCCCTGATTTTAACACATAAAGATTATCGGAAAAAGAATCATAGATAATCTTATCGTAACCTCTTTCTGTTCCAATGATATACTTCCCTTTGGGTGTTAACAGGACATCGTACAATTTGTTTCCAGAATGGGTTTTAGCAATAAAACACCCATTGACATAGTACAATTTCGTGAAAATAAAAGGGGTGACTGCTGTTCCATCTACATTTCCCAATGCATAAGTGTAATCCTGGCGTAATCTTGTCCATTCGAAATTGTCATTCTCTTTGAAATACTCTTTCGTAACATCTTCTTTTCTAATACTCAGCATCAATTCCGACACTTCTCCTCCATCCGATTTGCGGACAACATCCACAAAATAGTCGCTTACAGGCAATGTGGCAAGTATAATATTCCCTTCTCCCAATCCCACTTCCTGAAGGATTCTGGATCCGTCGGCCACAGATGCTCGCACAACATATTGCGGCCATTGTTCTTCTGGAATAAAGCCTGTAAAACCACCGCTCGAATAGAAAATAACTGGTGATGTATCCTGTTCGACAATCTGTTTTTTGCCTAAAGTGGTAAACCAGTGCACTGTAGTGTCTCCAAACTCGCCATTGCCATTTTTTCCAAACGCAACAACGGCATAACGGGTGCCACGATTCAGGAAAAGATGCCCCCATCTATCCGTCTCGTACAGCATCTCATGGGTTTGCATAAGCCGACACACTGAATCAAGTCCCAGCTTGTTGAACCAATCGGAAGGTATAATTCCGTTATAGTATCCTGCTGTTTCCTCATTAGGAACACATAAAATATATGCTGATGTATCGGTGATGAAATTACTTGATATTTGTATAGTAGAGCGTCCCTGACCACCATCAAAAAAAGTTTTGAACCTCGTCGCTTCACAAGAATAGTGATGATCATCAGCATCACAAGGGACCACATAAACTTGACAGTTGTGTTCGGGATCAAGATCTGTCCAATGAGAAGTCCAATCTTCCTCTACTGTGTCAATACGATTACCGAATGAAGAAACCACATCTTCCGGTATCATTCCAAAAACTGTTGCCCAAAGAATCACTTCGTTTCCCCTGTCTTTATAAACATAATAATGATGGCAGTCCTTATTTGAATGAAATTTCAAGATAGCACTGTAAGGCGTTATTTGCTTCAAATCAACGGACACATACGGGATATCGGTCTGCGCCGAAAGTGACAATCCGCAGACGACAAGGAGTAATATGGTAAGGAGTTTTTTCATGTGTGTATCATTTTACGAAATGTGCGACATAAACGGATTCCCTTATCGCCGGTTGGCAATGACGGCAAAGTGGTCCAAGTAACGGTTGAGAGCTGCGAGCTCCAATTGGTCTTTTCTCAGAAAGGCATCACAGAAAAGCTCTCTGAAACGGCACAGTTCCCTAAGTAACGATTTGCGGTTAGGGGCATCACGACGACCGTATGCAAGAGTGAGATCAACGAGTTCCTGCATTCTTTCAAAAGCCTTTTCAGCATTGTCGGCACGATTTTTTGACAGCCATTTGGCGGCACGATAACTCTCGCTGCCAATGTTGGCCATCTGTTGTGCAAGGGTCAATTCAGCCCAAGCCCCATCACTCAGTATATGGTGTTGCATCATTATTCCACGTATTTAGATACAACATCTCTAATTTGTTGGCGCACAGTCTCGTCTTCCACATTGCGACTGCGGTTTCCTTGCCAAGCCCGAATGTTAATCAAAGAGTCAAACTCTACAAAATCATCTCCTGCTTCGTCAGGATACAAATTGAAACCCCATAAGTTCTCATGCAAGGAACCATTTTCAAGCAACAAAGATTCAAGGTCTGCGTGAAGTTCGGCATCAACCGCCAGCAACCCGAGCCGCACATCAGCCACACATTTAATCATATCAACAAATGTATTGGCCGCTAATACTTTTAGTTTATCTTTGGATATTTTTTCAGACAAAATCTGCATGGCACTTCTTTTCTGCAAAAATACAAAATAATCCATCAATATGAAACAATGGACATTTTTTCCAAATACCTGGCACTGAAAAATTGGTAAAGACATTGCAGTTGACTGTTTAATCGATGGATATTGAAATATTTGTATATTTGCCATCCATATTATAAATTATACGCTTATGAGAAAATATCTTTTGACCATCGGAATTATATGTTTCGCCTGCTCGGCCTTTGCACAATCCCTCCTGTGGCGCGTCAGCGGACGCGACCTGAAGGCCTCATCCTACCTCTATGGTACCATCCACATCCAGGACCGCCGCGTGTTTGCCTTTGACAGCACCGTGTGGCACTGCTTCAACAGCTGCGAGGCCCTCGCCGTGGAGGTGCTGCTCGATCAAGTGGACTACGCGACCGTGCGCGAAAAGATGATGCTCCCCAAGGGCCAGTCGCTCGCCAAAATGCTCTCCAAGGAGGATTTCGCCCTCCTCGACAGCCTGTGCAAGGCCAAACTGGGTGCCGGGGCGCTGTTCATCCTCAACATGAAACCCTTCTTCGTGTCGAGTGCTCTGCTACAAGCCGACCTTCCACAGGAGATGCCACTCGCCCTTGACCTCTTCTTCCTCCAACAGGCCCGCAATCGCGAAATGTACTGCCACGGACTCGAGAACTACATGGACCAGATCAAGGCCACAGATGCTATCTCCCTCGACGACCAGCTTGACATCTTGCGGCAGACACTGCACGAGACGGGCGATATGGCCGCCAGCTTCGACAGCCTGGTGCTCGCCTACCTCGCCTTCGATCTGGAAACCATCGCCCAGTTGCTCGAGGACACCCTGTTGCCCAACAACTTCAGCCACGTACTGGTGGAAAAACGAAACCAAACGATGTACAAGGGATTCCGTAAACTGGCCAAGAAGCAGCAGGTGTTCTGCGCCGTGGGTGCTGCCCACCTGCCCGGCGACAAGGGGTTGATCGGACTGCTGCGCAAGAAGGGCTACACCGTGGAACCCGTGAAGTTCGAATGGAATGCCGGCCGTTAAACTCTAAACTATTATCTCCCAACTCTCACCTCCCCTTGCAGCCTAATGTCCTGGCTCGAGCTTCCCACCATCAGCGTGACTGTGCCCGGTTCTACCACCCAGCGCAAATCCTCGTTCAGGACGGCGAAATCCGACTTGGATAGCGTCATCGTCACGGTTTTCGTTTCCCCTTTCTTCAAGAACACCTTTTCAAATGCCTTCAATTGGCGTTCCGGGGTTTTGACGGAGGCCTGGTTGTGGCGCATGTAGAGCTGCACGGCCTCAGCACCGTCGTAGTTGCCGGTATTGGTCAATTGAAAGGAAACCTCCAGAGTGGTGTCATTTTTCCAAATAGACTGCATGTTAGAGTACTCGAAAGTAGTATAACTCAGACCGTATCCAAAAGGATAGAGCGGACTGGCGGGCGCGTCGGTGTAGTCGCGGCGCATCTCCGTGGTGTTGTAATAGACGGGGAGTTGTCCCACGGAGCGCGGGTACGATACGGGCAGTTTGCCCGACGGATTGACATCACCGAAGAGGATGTCGGCAATGGCCCTGCCGCCCTGCGAGCCGGGGTACCAGGCGTTGAGGATGGCGGGCACGTGCGCGTCCGCCCACGAGAGGTCCAGCGGACGGCCCTGGATCATAACCAGCACCACGGGCTTGCCCGTTGCATATAGTGCTTTCAGCAACTCCTCCTGCCGGCCGAGCATTTTGAGTGTGGCGCGGTCGAAGCCCTCGCCCGCATCCATATCGCTAACGGCGGGTCCCGTCACCTCGGCGGCGCCAGTTTCCTTGTAGTTGGTGCGGAAGTCGCGGGCGCTGGAACCGCCTAATACTGCCACCACCACATCGGCACCTTCAGCGGCACGCACCGCCCGGGCGATTTCGTTCAGCGAGGTGTCGCGGATATGGCAGCCCTGCACGTACTCCACCTGTGTGTTGGGCAGTTTCTCGCGAATGCCCTGAAGTACCGTTATCACAGAGCCGTCGGCCTGCGGTGCGGTGTAGTCGCCTAACATATTATAGACATTGTCGGCATTGGGTCCGATGACGGCTACTTTTTTTACCTCCTTGGAAAGAGGCAGTGTGCGGTTCTCGTTCTTTAACAAAATAACGGACTCGCGTGCAGCATTCAGATTACAATCTTCATCGTAGAGCATGTCTTGCTCTGATTTTGGAAAAGACTTGTCAAATTTATTGTCAAACAATCCCTGTCTGAACTTTTGGATTAGCACACGCCGTACCAGTTCATCCACCAGACTTTCGGAAACCAATCCATTTTTCACGGCTTGTACCAACTGTTCACCATAGCAGGAACCACCCAAGTCAATGTCTACACCGGCCTTCACAGCAAGCGCGGCGGCTTCGGAGTAGTCAGCAGCGATGCGCGCGCTCACCAGTCCGTTGATAGCATAAAGGTCGGAGATAACGAGTCCGTCAAAGCCCCGGTCTTGGCGCAGTACGTCGCGCAGCAGCCATTTGTTACCTGAACAAGGGATGCCGTCCACATCGTTGTAGGCGGTCATCACCGACTGGATGCCATACTGCTTCAGGGCAATCATAAAGGGATACGAGAGCATTGAAAGCAATTCGTGTTTACCGACCTGTGCGGTATTGCCATTGTGCCCGCCTTCGGAAATACCATGGGCGGTGAAGTGTTTCAGCGTGGAAATGATATTGGGCAAATACGATTGAGTACCATACAATTGTATCCCATTAGCGTACTCGCCGCCCATTTTAGCCGTCAGCACAGGATCCTCGCCGTAGGTCTCCTCCACGCGCGACCAGCGCGGGTCGCGCACAATGTCAAGTACCGGCCCAAAGGCAATCTGCGCACCTTGAGCCCATATTTCGCTGCCCACACACCACCCTAAAATATTCTCCAGTTTCTTGTTGAAGGTGGAAGCGCGGCCTATGGCAGTAGGCAGCACCGTGGTGCCGATAGCCATGTGCCCGTGGGGCGCCTCTTCCGCAAACATCAACGGGATACCCAAGCGGGTGTTTTTCCGGTTCCAGAGCTGCATCTCGTTGAGCACTGTTCCTGCCTTTTCTGGGGAAAGTCCGTTCTGCAATGTCTTCTGCGTCCACGGGTCGGCACGCAAGACAGCCCAAGTGCTGCCGATATGCCTGGTTTGGATGTCATCCTTGAACTTTTCCGTCAAAACATATTGATTGCCTGTCTTTTCATAATATTCCCACCCCATCGTCATCACCAACTGGCCGGCCTTTTCTTCTAAGGTCATCTTGGAAAGCAGGTCCTCTACCCTTTCATTCACGGTAAGATTGGGATTCTCATACGGGTCGCATTGGCCGTTGCGGTTCAAGTCGTTGTACGAAAACCCACTCGCCGCCGTCTGAAACGCTACCGCAAAGGGTTTGCCCGTTGCACGCACGGATTTGGGCACGGTAATAATGACCGAATCGCCGGAAATCTTGTATTTTACAACTGATCGGTCGGCCAGCAGAACCATTTTCGAACCCTTGGCGGGTAGGTTGCCTTGCCAAGAAACAGTTGCGGACATTGGACCATCAGGGCACACAATAGCGTAAAAGGTCTGTTTGTCCTTCGAAGCCGTGAACCAGACATTGCCATCGTGGTACATGGGCGTGTTGCGCGTGTTGTAGATGGCTTCACCATTGGCTTTCAGCCATTGGCCAATCTCATCTAAAATGCGCACCACCTCGGGTTCAATCACACCTTCGGGGGTGGGACCCACGCCCAGCAACAGACTTCCGCCCTTGGCCACTACCTCTATGAGCGTGGAGATGATCACATCCGGGCTTTTGAACACGGCGCCGGGCACGAAACCCCAGTCTTTGCTCAGCGGCATGCAGGTTTCCCACGGGTATGGCAGCTGCTTCTCGGGAATCATCTTCTCGGGCGTGCGGTAGTTCTCGTACTCGCCGGTCACGGTGCGGTCCACGATGATGAGGCCGGGCTGGTTGCGGCGCGCCATGCTGGCGATGTTATCCATGCCAATGTCTTCTTTCGGAGCACGAACCCAGCCGCCATCCAGCCAAAGAATGTCTATTTTGCCATAATTCGATGTAATCTCATTTATCTGATTGAAAACAAAATCTTTATATCTATCCCAACGATATGGATGATTTTCAATTTTGTAGTTCACATGACGGTCGGGAGTGGCATAACGACTCCACCAATAATCTTGCGAGTGCCAGTCGGGTTTGGAAAAATAGGCCCCAATCATCATGTCCTGCTTCCTGAATGCATCAAACACATACTTGGCCACATCGGCTTTGGGATGGTCGGCAAAGGGGCCTTTGGCGATGGAATAATCGCTGTACTTGGTGTCGTACATGGCAAAGCCGTCGTGGTGCTTGGTGGTGAAGACCACATATTTCATGCCCGCAATTTTGGCGGAAGCCGCCCATTGGTCTGGATCGAACTGTCTGGGATTGAACTCCTTATTGAGGTTCCAGTACCATTGTTTATAGGCATTGTAGTCCATGGTGCTGTCGCGCGGAATCCAGTCCTCATCTTCGGAGCAGATAGACCACGATTCCACGATGCCGGGCACAGCGTACAAGCCCCAATGAATAATCATGCCGAACTTGAGGTCCTGCCATTGGTCGAGGTGCGCGCGCACATCGGCCTCGCGCGGCGGCGTGTATTGGGCCGACAGGTCCAAATCGGGATTGGCGTCAGCGGCATCCTGGGAATAAGCAGGAACGGACAGCAGACATAACAGCAAAAAAAAGTACAGGTTCTTCATAATCTCATCACACTATTGGCTTGAATTCAACAATAACGACAAGAGAAAAGATATATTGCAGTATGAGCTTCCATAATGGGGGAAAAGCACAATTGATTGTCTTCCCAAACAAAGGAGCAGGCAAGCTTGAGACAACTTGAATAATATTTCATGTTATAATCAGGAGGGGTTTTTCGTTATATATGAGTTATGAAGATCACCGACAATGACAATATCCAGAAATTACTGAACCAGGTTGAGGGTTCCCTTCACAGGAAAATCAAGGCTCATCACGACTTCGAATTCCTTTCAAGTGCAGTTTCAACCCGTAACCACGAAAAAATCAGTTCGTCCACTTTGAAACGTCTTTGGGGCTATGACAGCCGGCAACACCAACCCTACCACAACACGTTGTCCATCCTTTGCCGATTCTTGGGGTACAAGGACTGGGACGATTTTGTTTCCCATGAGGATGGCAAGTCGCCGACATCCTTCTCCTACTCAGCGGGAGCACTTTTCTCGCACGAATTGGAGGTGGGCGACCAACTTTGGATCAGTTGGAAGCCGAACAGAATGTGCAATCTTTTCTATAAGGGGAACAATCAATTCATAGTTTTGGATGCGATCAATTCCAAGCTTAATCCGGGTGACACATTCAACTGCATGTTATTTTCGGAGGGTATTCCCTTATATTTGGACAATTTCGTCAGAAACGATCAGGATCCGATTACGTTTGTAGTGGGGTATTCGGGCGGATTGACCTCCATCCGTTTGATAAAGTCTAAAGGAAAACGCCACGAGCCACATCCGCACATCCTCTGACAATCAATCTAAAGAACTTTGAGCAGATATTTGAACAAGGGTATTGAAGACAACATCAGTAAGGTTATAAAGATCAGTATAGCAAGGATCACATAACGCCACCGGAGATAACGGCTGATTTTATGGGCATTTTTGAAACGTCTGTCCGGGTTGGCACGCATACATTTATGTGCCACATAACGGTACCGACATGACATCTGCTGTAATATCTTCCCGAAAGAGAACAGGTCGGAGCGGCTGTCCAGCACATAATCATCGTTCAACATTTCAGGAGCCATATAGACACTGGTTCCCAAAGCTTTCTTGAAAAAATCGAAACTATCGGCGTCCGCCAGACCGAAGTCTATGATTTTGACATTGCAACCGTTGTTGGTAATCATGATATTCTCCGGTTTCAGGTCACGATGCACAATCTGTTTGCTATGCATGTATTCCAGTGCGCCGAGCATTTGCATGGTCATCCTGACCTTGCAGAAAGGGAGGTGTTTCTTCCCGATAAATTCGTCCAATGTCTTCCCGTCTATGTATTCCATCACAATGCAGGGGCCTATCACGGGACTATTTTCCTTGCAGACTGTCTGCACAATGTTGGGGTGGTTGAGTGTGATACCGATTTCGAACTCCTTGGCCAGCATGAGTCTGTAAGTGGTGTTCTCCCGGTACTCCGGACGGAGTCCTTTCAACAGGAACCATTTTCCGTAGCGCTGTGCCTTATACAGGCAATTATATCCGGAAGAAGGCAATTCAACATACTGGGTAAAGGTATCCGAGATATTGAAAAAGGTGTCCGAAACCTGTCCTGATGTTTGGCACTCGTTTCCACTACAAGGATTTGCAGATTCCGCCGGCAGAGGAAATCCGGGGTCGAACTGATGATTAGACGGGCCTCGTTTCATTCTTTCAGAATCAGAACAACAATCTCTATCTGGTGTTTTTTTTATTTTCTGCAAATATACAATAATTCCTTCATTTCCCATTCGATTTCAAACTTGAATAAACTTGAATAAACTTGAACAAACTTGAATAAATTTCGCATTTCCATTCATGATATTTTTGCGCCCGTCTTAATTTGGACAAGGAAAAGTGTAACAAATCAATAAAAAAAACAATTATGGTAAAATTTATGCTTGCTGAAAAATTCAACAAACACAAATCATTTAAATGGAAGAATTGCTGGCTAATGTTGCTGTTGCTCATGACGACCTGCATGCTGAAAGCGCAGAACAATTGCCCGTTACACATGTTTGTAACCGCAACTCCGGGCACATGTTACAGCGACTGTTTGATAACCATAGACCTGCGTGACGGGCACGGCAATCCGCTGGACACAGCCCTGACAGACTTGTCTGATATTAAATATTATTGTATAGACTTGTCCAATCAGGACACCAGCTACTCCATACTAAGCAGCTTCAACGTAAGACCGGGACGTTACAGGATTGGATTACAGGCAATATGCCACTATTCGTACAGCAGTTTGGACAGTGCCTATATCATGCTGGACACCTGTACTGAAGTGCAGACCACCACGTCGTATGTCACACCGGTGATGAGCAATCTCATTCATGAAGCCGAGCACGAACTGGACTTTGGTGTAGTGCACAGCCTGTCTTGCGCCAACACTGGCCGCCTCCAATTCAGAATCACGGGCGGTTCATTCCCATACTACATACAATTGTGCGATGCTTCCGACCAGCCCATTGACACTTTCGTGTTTGCGGACAGAATGTACTCCGGAAATGACATTAACCAGTATGACTATAAGGATAATTACACATTGGACAGTCTTGCTCCGGGATTATACAAGATATATTTTTGGGATGGATGCGGATATCGTATGCCAGTTGTCAACGGAAAGGTGGACACGGCTTACTTGCCGTATATCAACCAGATTTGTTGGTACTATTCCCCCGGCAATCTTAAATATTACAATATTATTCGTTTTGCCGTAAAAGTGACGATACCTAACATGTATTATTCCGATTGCCTTATTGAAAACACAGAGTATCGGTTGATTTATCCGGAAATAGGAGGTGTGCGTGACACCACCGCATGGAAGAAGCTCCCTCATGTCAGTAACGAGATACAACTTAGAGATACGGCGTATCGTGCCACACGCTATTGCGATTTGTTTGACAGCCCTATCATTTTCGAATCCCGCAACAACAAGTGCGAAGACAAGCATTACACCGATACATTCTCAATAAAGCCATGGTCGAATTTACAATTAGGCACACATGTCACTTCTGATTCGTCCAATACGATTCCAGCACAATATGACAGTTGTGGATATTATGCTCAGAAAATAACCCGTCATGGTTCCGTTTATTATAATATAAAATACAATAGCAATTCAAAAAGTAACACCTGTTCTAATCCTTCATACAGTCCGAATTATTATACTTCTCCGTTTTATTGGGTATATACTGATACTGTTACGCATCAAGTTATAAAAGTAGATACCATATCATCCATTTCAACAAACTCTCAAATAAGGGGGCGAGATATTATCCCCTTATACGGCAATTATACAGAACACCCCATCACGATTCCTGTGAAACGTACTCTGTATTTCGGCAATGATTGTGAGCTGGCATCGGACACCCGAGTTCTGGTATTCAAAGACTCCTCTATTGTCACAGGTGGCAACTATGAACAGAGCAGATTAGTGATAGAAAACAATCCTTCCAGTGGCATAGGTTATTGCTGCGCTGTAGAAAGGGGATTAAAATTCAGGCAAGGTGCCTCTTCATTTCCAATGTCCTATTATGGGGATAATCTGACACTGGAATTATACGAGGGTCCTTTGAACAACAAATATAATTTCACAGCACATTACAATCAGCTCTCTCAGCAATGGACAGTAATACCCGCTGTGACTAATACTGCCAGCATAAATTTCACCCCTGGCAGTCTGTCTGGTACCCTTATAGATTCATGTTTCCCGTCAGGTGTTTATAAATTCAGACTTATCACCGCATGTGACACGAAGGAGTATTCCAAATCGATAAAATTCAACTCCAACTACGAATATATAATATCCGAAGAGCCGTCTTACGAGCTTAACTCAATATGTAGCGAAATGTTTATCACGCCACGTTCGGGTAAATACGAGGAACTGGAACACAATGTATATACGTACACTTCAACGTCTGCTACGGCAAACCAGCCCTACACAAAAATCAAAATTAAAGAGGGCATATTCCAAATCATAGACGGACCGGCAGGCGGATACACCACACAATCGGTAGGTCTCGGCGGCCAATTGCGCGTCTCCCTGCCCGGACGGTATGTTTTGCGGATGAAGGCCCCCGACGATGCAAGGTGCGATTATGAATTCCGTTACGACACCATCTATTTTTCCGGCGGTACGGTTGAATACCAGTATGACTACGCCTATGTGTGCGATTCCACATCCACCACCGGGATTGTCCGCGTTAAAGGAAAGAACGGAACCACTCCCTATATTTACAAATTGTACAGCGGACCTGATCTTAGCGGCAATCTGATAGGTGAAAATCAGACAGGCTCGTTCGACGATGTGCCTTTGCGCGACGGACAGGAGGTGTCTGTACAGATCACGGACTCCTGCTCTGCCAGTTTCCATATCAATTTCCGTGTGTTCGACCTGACCAAAGTTGACAAGAGCTGGTTTACCAACGGGGCCAAATTGACTGAAGCGTGCGAAGGCAGCCACATCACCATCTATGCAATAGGGAAGGAAAACATCTTTTCGTATATCTGGACCGGACCGAACGGTTTCACCGCCAGCACCCAAGAAGCCCATCTTTTTGTGCCCAGAGGTCTGGAGAGCGGCTATTACAAAGTCGAGCTGATGAACACGGGATGCGCCAAATCCATAACGGACAGTGTTTATGTGAATGTAGCCAGAGCCCCGATGGTGAGCATTGCCGACGATGCGCACGTCTGCCCGTGCGAAACAGTGACACTCACCTATACAGCCAACGGCACCGGCAACGTGCATTACACCATAGGACACGAGGAGAGGGGTTCCATCACCTATCAGGAACACACCAACAGTGACTCCTATTCATACAACCCCACCTCTCCGGGCATATTCTGGGTTCATGAGGTGCGTGACGACAAGTGCATCTATTCCATACCGGAGGACACCGTGACCATCACACTTAAGCCGGAATACAAACCCGCCTGCAATTTGTCCACAAACCCCGATACGGTTTGTCCTGAAAATACAGCTCGCGTCTCTGCACACGACATAAGCATGCAACGTCCTGTTTACGTCAAATGGTATGATGATGCATCCTTAACAAACCTGCTACGCACCGACACTGTTCGTGATTATTCCCCGGCATATTATGACATTCCGAATTTGCAGCGCGACACCACCTTGTATGTAACGGCTTACAATGACGATTTTTGCGAAAGCCGTCCTGGCTCAGTTTTAACTTATATGAATATGGGCACCGGAAGCACCATGCTCCCGTGCGGCGAAAGCATCCGCCTGTACGATTCAGGCGGACCTGAGGGCGACTATTCCAAAAACGAGAATATAATTCATACATTCACTTCCACTGATGGAGGTCCGGTCACCTTGACGGTTCATGATTTTGTCACGGAATACCCAACGGACAGATTAGTGGTGTACAACGGGGCTTCACCCCACCCCGATTCTGTGATTGCAACATTGAGCGGCGACTTGAGCAGCAGCCTTCCCGAGCCCATTGTCTCCACAACCGGCAGCATGACGCTGCATTTCATTTCCGACGGCGTAACCCAGGCTTCAGGATGGAATGTGGTGATGAGCAACAATGACCACCCCGTCAGCGTCACCGCTTCCGTACATAACGGTGTGAACATTTCACTGAATGTGCAACCAGACGGCCCCGTTCACAATGGCGACACCATCTACTTTGTTGCACACAACGACAATATCGCCCCCTCCGATTCTTCTGCAAGTGTATTCTATGTCTTGGAGACCTCCTCCGATTTAACCAATTGGAATCTCTTCCACGAAACGACAGTTCAAAATTCTCATGATGCCGTATTCCCTCCGTATGAATTTCTGGAATCTCCATTCATAAGGGTCATAGCCACCCCGGTGGGCATCCCGTGCGACAACAAAGACACTGCACACTTGGCACTGGTCCTGATAGACGGCACAGGCATCAACATCTCCACCGTCGGCGACTCAGCCTGCCTCGGGAACAGCGCGCGACTGAGCGCGTTCGCCAACGTGCCCGCTCCCAAGCACTTCGAGTGGTATGCCGACGCCGGACTCAACAACCTGCTGAAAACCGACACCGTGTGGACGGACGGGGAAGGCTCACACTACGACATCGCCAACCTCCAGCTGAACACGACCCTCTATGTGAGAATTACCAGCACGTCATACTACCACCCAGATCTGGTCGCTTCCGCGACGGCTACGCTGAAAGCATCGGGAACTGGATCCGCCGACATTGTAACCACCCATGACACGGTATGCTACGACCAGACCGCCTCGCTGACGGCCACATCAAGCATCCCCTGTCCTCAATATTACAACTGGTGGGACAACACTCGGACGGTGCTGCTTCACAGCGACACGGTGACTGAGGGCAACGTTTCCCATTTCAACCCCACCCACCAAATCCGCGATTCGGTTTATTATGTGGATGCGTACAACGATAACGCATGTCCGTACGATCCCGCATATCACGCAAACGACCCTACATACAATCTGGCCCGATCGACCGTGACGGTCCGAAGTATGTCGGTGAGCGGCACCTTCACATGTCCGCCCGACACTACGGTGGAGCTGGCTTACGGCGCGTGCGACACATTGCTGGGCATCGGCCACCCGACATTCAATTACGACGCCTCTTTAGGAAGCATCGCCTACACCATCACGCATGATGCACCTGTGGACAGCATCTATTCCGAAGGCACGACCATGGTAACCTGGACCCTCACTGACGAATGCGGCACCACGTATAATTGCTCCCAAAATGTGGTCGTCGTGTATCCGCCGTGCGGCACTCCCCTGGATTCTGTAGCCGACTACGACGGGCACTGGTACTCGTCAGTGCGCATAGGCTGCCAATGCTGGACGGGCGAGAACCTCCGGAGCACGCACTATTCCGACGGCACGCCGGTGGCCAACTACCATTATTACCAGATGAATGACTCCCTGGAGAATCTCTACGGCATGCTCTACAGCTGGTATTCCGCGGCTCGCGTGCCCGAAGGGGATGACAATGCCACACCCGCCCAACACATGAGCTTCTTCGGACCTTACGTGCAGGGAATATGCCCGGAAGGCTGGGCCCTGCCCACTCTGGAAGAGTACCGCACCATGCTGGCCGCCGCCGGAGGAACCGTTGACAAGGTGAAAGAGGCAAGCACGCTTTATTGGCTGCCCGGCAAGGAGGGCACGCTCCCCAACTCAAGGTTCAACGCGCGCGGAGCGGGCTATTACGACCAGGCCATTGACCGGTACCTCAACCTCATGGGCAACACCTATTTCTGGACGAGCGATTCTCCACTCGGCAGCAGTACCGCATCCTCGGTCGAGTTCAACCACTATTGCGATGTGCCGATAATAATGGACTCCTCCAAAGACAAGGGATTCAGTATCCGGTGTGTCAGGAAATCATCCTGAAAGAGTTCCAAAAGTGCAGCAAACGTTTCGCAAATAGAAAAAAACATATCAAAATATAACATCAACCCTACAACATTATGAACATTCAGAATATTTGGTGATTTTATTTTTATAGTAGTTGTAGCATATCAGTCTCCAAATGTTTTGTAGAAAAAGACGGTCTGTGTGAAACGGGCTGTCTTTTCTATTTTTGAAAGCAATACAAAAAACGATAAAAATATTACCTTTGCATCCTCATTCACGCCTTGTACCCCCATTCACCGCTTTTACCGCATTCACCCTCTATGTTCAACATCACCACCAAAATACACGACCAGTTCTCCATCGAATTCAAAGTGGGATTCGCGGGGAGTGAACATGATGCGGAGAGCAGCTTCAAGGTCAACTCCTGGATTTTCGTACCGAACAATCTGGACATCAATGCTTCCACATATAGCAAGGAGCAGTTTTACCGTGACGTAAAATCAAATATCCGCCTGATTACACCCAATTTCACCTTGGCAGAGATGATTAATGGTGAGAAATGTCCATTGTCACACCTAAAGCAGGCTGTTGAGCAATATCGGAGCCAACCCGAAAGCATCCACGACCTGGAATTCCAGGTCAAAATGTTCTGTGCCATCTTCAAAAGCGCCCTGCGCAACGCTACCAACGGGATTCTGAAAGCCGCTGACGTACCGGCTTCTGCACCTGCCGAGATAGTGGATGATATTTCCAGCATCACTGAGGCTTACCGTCAATTGATTCGCGACAATACCGGCGACGATTTTGCGCCCACCGTTCTGCTATATGGCGATGAATACATGAGCCACCTCATCGGTATCCAGGCCGCAAGGTTGCTGCGGTTCATGGAAGCGCATCCTGAAAATGATTTCGGGAATACCCGTCAAAAGTTACAACAACTTATCAAGCAAGAGATTGCATATAAAGAAATGATGGGCTACAGCCACATCACGCCCCACGATGACGTGGCCAACCGCAATCTTGTTTACAAGCACGGCCAGCTAAAAAAATATATTGAAAGTGCGCTTTACCTCAAGAAGGACACCACCAACGACGGCGCCGCCATGAAGGAAATCACCTTCAGCATTGCTGCCGGATTTGCGATGCTGGTTTCCACGCTCATCGCCTGGCCTTTCCAGAAGTATCTGGGCAGTTATCCGCTCCTCATCTTCATCATTCTGATCGTGGCCTACATGTTCAAAGACCGCATCAAGGATTTCGCGCGAAACCTGTTTGTGCACCGCCTGAAATCGAAATATTTCGACCACAAAACCACGCTTCATTTCAAGAATGAAAACATCGGCTGCATCAAGGAGGGCATGGATTTCATCAAAGATGCCAAGACGCCCGACAGGGTACTGGCCATCCGCAACCGAAGCGGTCTGGAGGCCGACAACACCTTACAGCAGGAACGCACCATCCTGTACCGCAAGCAGGTACAGATCGACAACAGGAGCCTTCGCAACCGCTACGAATACCGGTTTGACGGCATCCACGACATCATGCGATTCCACATCCAGCACTACACACGCAAGATGGACGACCCCACCCTGCTCGTCGATACGCTCACGGAGGATGGCATGCTGGAGGCAGTTCCCACCTTGCGAGTGTATATCATCCACATTATTTTGCAGTTCATCCATGATGAGGAGACCGAGTACAGAGGGTTCCGCATCACGGCCACGCGCAACGGCATTGTGGCGTGTGAAGAAGTGAAATAAAATCCGCGTGTGTATTTTTTGTATTTTCGCGGCCTGTTTTTGAAAAATTAACATCCCGAAAATATGAAAAAGCTATCCCTTATCACCCTGTGCCTCTGCTGCTTCGGCCTGCTTTGCGCACAACCCGTCAGCAAGAACGGCGGACTGACCGCTGACCAAATCAAAACCATCCAAAACTCGTACAAGGCCACCGGAGCCGACAAAGCGCTGCGCAACGCCATCGTCACCAACGACATCAACAAGTTGGCGAAGAACTACGACAACCGCACTGCTTTCGACGCGCACTTCTCCAACGAAGTGCCCTCCAAGGCCATCACAGACCAGGAGTCCTCGGGCCGCTGCTGGATGTTCACCGGCATGAACGTGCTGCGCTCCAAAGCCATCAAACAACACGACCTGCCCTCCGATTTCCAATTCTCCCAGTGCTACACTTTCTTCTGGGATCAATTAGAGAAGTCGAACCTCTTCCTGCAGGCCATCCTCGACAACCGCGCCAAGTCCATGGAGGACGAGACCGTGAAGTGGCTCTTCCAAAATCCGCTGAGCGACGGTGGCCAGTTCACCGGAGTGGCCAACCTCATCACCAAATACGGCATCATGCCCAAAGACGCCATGCCCGAGACCTACAACAGCAACAACACCTCGCGCATCTCCTCGCTCATCAAGCTGAAACTTCGTGAAGATGCGCTGGAACTGCGCGCCATGGCAAACAACAAGAGCACTACTGAAAAGATGCTGCAAGACAAGAAGATGGAGATGTTGCAAACCATCTACAGAATGTTGGTTTTCGCGTATGGCGAGCCGCCTGCGGAGTTCACCTGGACCCAGCGCAATGCCAAAGGCGAGGTGGTGAGCACCGAAACCTACACCCCGAAAAGCTTTGCCCAGAAGTTCGCCAATGTCGATTTCAGTACCTTCTACATGGTGATGAACGACCCTACCCGCGAATACTACAAGGTTTACGAGATTGAATACGACCGCCATGTCTATGACGGCCAGAATTGGAAATTCCTCAACCTGCCCATGAACGAGATTGCCGACATGGCCATCGCATCCATCAAGGACAGCACCAACATGTACTTCTCCTGCGATGTGGGCAAATTCCTCGACCGAGACAAAGGCTATCTGGATGTCAACAACTATGACTATGGATCCTTGTTCGGCACCACGTTCAACATGGACAAGAAACAGCGCATCGCCTCCTACGCCAGCATGTCGTCGCACGCCATGACCCTCTGCGCCGTGGATCTCGACAAGGACGGCAAACCGCTGAAATGGATGGTGGAGAACAGCTGGGGATCCAAATACGGCCACAACGGCTTCCTCATCATGACCAACGAATGGTTCAACGAGTATATGTTCCGTTTAGTGGTGGAATCCAAGTACATCCCTGCCCAGACGCTTAAACTTTTCGACCAGAAACCTATCATGTTACCCGCTTGGGATCCGTTGTTTGCACCGGAGGAATAAAGTTGAGAGATTAGAGTTGAGAGATTATAGATTATAGATTATAGAATAGAAAGAAGGGTAAAGAGAATAAATTCATACGAAATGAAAAAGATACTGACTACTATTCTGATTTGTACATTCGCGATGGCCGGTTTCGCGCAGAAGGCCGATGATATTTGCGGTATTTTCCACTCAGTGGATCCGTTCTCCAAAGAGGGTTCACAATGCGAGATTTACAAGGCGGCCGATGGCACGTACGAGGCCAAGGTGATTTGGGTGGAAAATCCGAAAAAGAAACCCCAGTTGGGCTTGGTCTTTATGACCAAACTGGTGTACGATGCAGAAGCAAAAGAATACAAGAAGGGCAAACTCAAATATCCCGGCAAGCCCGGCACCTACAGCACGTTCATCCGTATGTCGGCAGACAAGAACACCTTGCACATGCGCGGCTACCTCGGCGCCTCGTTCCTCGGCAAGACCGTGGACTGGCACCGAGAGAGCAAGGTAAGGGTGCAGAAATGATATAGAAATCTTGCTATTTTTGCACCGTGAAAACCATTCAAAATGAAATATACAGAATTACATAGACGGTTTATCCGTGCCGGATAGAGATTTGATCATGCTGTTGGAAGTCACTATTTTTATGCGAAAGATGCGCAAATAACTGAACCCATACCTTATCATGGCGCTCATGAAATCCCCAAAGGCCTTGCAAACAAAATTTTAAAACGTTATGGGATATGATACAAAAAATATGGAGATTGTTATGGAAAAGATCATTATGATAATAGAGAAATCAAACGACCACTTTGGTGCCTATTCTGAAAATTGTGAGGGCATCTATGCGGCTGGAGATTCCATGCAAAACCCCGTAAAAATCAAATAGAGCGAATTCGGAACGGAATCCACCGTTTTGCTGAAGAACTTTTGAGCATTACGCTATAGACGCGCAGTAATTAAAACCTTTCTGTCAATCAGACACGAAATTGATTATAATGCCCTCAGCACCAACACGGTTCTCGAGGGCATATATATTTTCAGGCAACGCCTTCCCGACGTTTCCAAAGCATGATACTCCATCGATTCATCCACATTCCCGAAACCGTTGAAATCGGGAGAATCGCTGTTCAACAGAATCTTGTATTTGTCTTTCTGGCACGGAATCTCATAATTCTCCACCGACTGGAACGGATGGAAGTTATAGACAAACAGGCACTCGCCCCGGCGATAGGCCAATATCTTGGCATCATTATCCTCCCACACTTTCTCTGGCAGGAAATCCAACAGATGTTCTAGCTCCACTAAATGAATCATCGCCTGATCGAAACGGTTGAGGCCAGCGTATTGGAGCAGATTGTCATCGGCCAGGTTCCACTGCCGGCGGGCGTGCTGGTATGACCAACCGTTGCCCTCACGTGGAAAGTCGATCCACTCGGGATGGCCAAACTCGTTGCCCATGAAATTGAGATAGCCTCCGGAGGCCAGCGTCAGTGTCACCAACCGAATCATCTTGTGCAGGGCCACGCCCCGCGCCACATCCATATCTGGCGTCAACACCGACATATTGGTGTACATCTTGCTATCCACCATTCTGAAAATCAAAGTCTTGTCCCCCACCATTGCCTGATCGTGGCATTCCACATAGCTGATCGTCTGCTCCTCGTTGCGCTTGTCGGTCATGCGGAAATAGATGTCACCCATGCCCCACTGCTCATCGGACTGGGTTTTCAGCGTCTTCACCCAATAGTCGGCAATGCCCATGGACATACGGAAGTCGAAGCCTATGCCACCCTTTTCCGTCGGGAAGGCCATGCCGGGCATACCGCTGACATCCTCCGCAATGGTGAAAGCCTTCGGATTCACGGCACGCACTAAGTTATTGGCCAACGTCAAGTAGGTGACCGCATCTTCATCCACATTGTCGTCAAAATATTGGGCATAATCTACAAAATCCACACCCAAGCCATGGTTCCAATAGCACATGCTCGTCACGCCATCAAAGCGGAAACCGTCGAAATGGAACTCCTGCAGCCAGTACTTCAGATTGGAGAGGAAAAACAGAATGGTTTCCGTCTTGCCATAATCGAAACAGCGGGAGTCCCAAACAGGATGCTGTCCTTTTTCCCCATGATGGAAATAGAGATAATCGGAGCCGTCGAACTGGCTGAGCCCCTCTTTCACGTTGGAGACGGAATGCGAGTGCACCACATCCAGAATCACCGAGATGTCCATCCCGTGCGCCGCGTCAATCAGCTCTTTCAGTTCCTCCGGCGTTCCGAAGCGGGACGATGGCGCAAAGAAGTTGGAAACCTGATAACCGAAAGATCCGTAATAGGGATGTTCCTGAATGGCCATCATCTGTATCGTATTGTAGCCCAACTTCTTGATACGCGGCAAAACCGTCTCTTTAAATTCCCAATAGGAAGATATCTTAGCCTCTTGGGAAGACATTCCGACATGCGCCTCATAAACCAACGGATGGTCAGGCTTGCCAGGGTCTGCATTTACCCACACATACGGTTCGGGTTCCCACACCTGCGCACAGAACACTTTGGTGGTGTCGTCCTGCACCACGCGCATGGCGTATGCGGGCAGACGCTCGTCGGCGCCACCGTGCCACACCATCCAGAGCTTGTAGAGCATCTCATGCTTCAGGGCAAAGTCGGGCAGTTTTATTTCCCAGTCGCCGTTGCCGATGGGATGCAGGGCAAACTCGGGCTTTATCTCCCAGCGGGAAAAATCGCCATACAGATAGAGTTCTTTGGCATTGGGGGCCTTCTCGCGGAACACCCATCCATCGGAGGTTTTGTGCAATCCGTAATAGAGATGCGCGTTGGCCACGTCAGCCAGCGAGCGCTTGCCGTCGGTAAACTCCAATTCACGCAACACTGCACGCTCGTGGCGTTTTTGCAACACCGACGCGTAGGGTTTCAGGTAAGGGTCCACCTTTACCAGTTCGGGAAGTTCTTTCACAGCCATTATTTATCCGAAAAAATAAAGTTTCTATCCACATTCCACTCCGCCAGCATCTCTCTGAGCTGCTTGATCTGTTTCTTGTCGCTGATGACGGGGTGGTTGATTTTCAGGTGGCGCGTAATCATCATCTTGCCGCCTACCTGTTTGTGTTCTATGATCACGTAGCCGAAATCGTACGATTTCTCGAAAGCAAAGTCCTTGGTCACCCAACGTGCTCCGGCGGGCAGCGCCACCGTGTAGGAATAGCTTTCGTCGGTAGGTGTCACGGCCACCGGGTGTGTGCGGTTGGGAGATATGGAGGCCGCGCGCAGATTGCAGCCGTAGGGGCCGTCCGAGATGCGCACCTGGCCATAGCCGTTGCTGAGCTTCTCCGCTCTCGCAGACACGGCCGTGCCCGAAACCAGATAAGTGCGCGCGCGGGGCGAGTTGACCTCCGAAGAACGCACCGTGCGGTCGGATTTATACCCGCCGCCATCGGCAGAAACTGCAAAATCAGCTTCCATCACGATCTTGATGGGCTGCACGCTCCAGTCGGCCACCTCGTCGGTAAAGGCGATGAACTTGTCGCCGGCCTTACGGGCGTCAAGGGCCACCTTGCCGGCATCCACCGCCGACACATAGCAGGCCTTGCCGTCCACCATGACTCTGACGGCGCTTTCGGGGTCGGTGAGCAGACTGTTGTAGCACACGCCGATGACAGCCCTGAAGCCAGCCTCCTGTAACATGGACTGCAACAGCAGATTCTTCTCGAAACTATTGCCGCAATTGGTATTCCACACCGCGGCCGGCGAAGCTACCAGATAATTCATGTAGCGCATCGGCACCTTGTTCTCGCGGATATTGGTCCGCACGTAGTCACGGATGGCCAGTACCTGCTCCATGGCAGGTTTGGAGGCATCCACCAACTCTTTCACTGCAGTGGAGAAAGGTCTTTCGCGGCTCATCAGTGCGTTTTGCGAAGACATGCGCATCAGGAATTCACTGGGACTGCCAAGAGTGGTGAATTGAACGTATGGAAGGTAATCTTCTGGAAGATATGCCTCGCCATTAGCTGGCTGTAGATTGAAAAACACCCACGATTTTCCGGATCCTCCATCAATCTTGGATTCCTCTTTCTGTCCACCTCTGGCATTCAGAATGGCATAAAGATGCCTTCCCTCCGGAATTGTCACTGTCACTTTATATTGTTCAACCGGTTCATTCTCATACAAATCAACTTTCTCCATCAGCTCCTGCATAAACGGCTGCGTGGTATGGATGGTATAGTCGAGTACTATCGTGGCGTCGTATTCCAATGCCGTGTGCGTAACCACCATCTCGCGGATGCCGTTGAAGCGCTGGCAGTTCTCGCAGGCGTACGGAAGACTGGGGTTGAACGCATTGGCGGGCGTCTGCACCTTGCTTCCATCCTTGCGGATGGTGTATGCCTCATTAATTGTGAGTGTTTGATATTCTGGATTGTACCAAATAAAAGTCTCTCCGTATGTATCAAAAGCCGATTTCGAGAAGAGCTGCAACTCTTTCCGGAAATGATAATCCATGCTTCCGTCCGTATTCAGCGAATAGGATTTGGAAATCAGATGATAGATGGCGTCGTATTTCGGGCCGGCGAAGGCTGCCATACCGAAGAAGAGGATTAGAGCGAGAAATATTGTTTTTTTCATGAAAAGGTGAATGGGGTAAAGGAGGTAAATGGGGTGAATGGGGTGAATGGGGATTTATTTTGAACTTTAAACTTTGAACTTTAAACTTTGAACTTTAACCTTTGAACTTTGAATTCTGAATTATCTATTGAGTATCACGGGTGTTTCCATGTAGAATTGCTGGTTAAGGACGGCTTGGCGGAAGACGGGCCAGTCGGCGGCCTCATACACGCGCTTGCCGAGGCGGATGTCTTCCTTGAACTCTATTTTGGAGTTTTCAAGTTTGTAATTGCCCTGGAAGGAAACAACCTCGCTCTGCAAGTTTCTGTCGTTGGGCACCTTGGCAGAGGTATAGCCCGTGGGCACCGTCATCGTTTCCGAGATCTGCACCAGCCGCGAGCAGCGGTCTTTGAAAGGATACTCACGTTTCTCCTGCGACACATCATAGCGCAGGTGCGGCATCGTGAACTTGTAGAAGCCCTTGGCCAGGAACGGCGTGACCACCAATTCTTTGTCACTCACTGTGGCATAGTTGGGGATAGAAAACTTATAGGTGATTTTTACCGGATGTTCCAGATAGGTATCCTCGTCGGTGTGCTTCACCGATTTCAGCACGGCGTTGGGATACAGACTATACAACTGATATTCGAGATTATCCTGCCATTCTTGGCGGTTGCCGTGGAACACGCCGCGCACGGAGCGGTCGGACTGCCCTTCGGCGGTAATGGTCACCGTACCCGTCAGTGTACCTTTCTTATTCACTTTGGTCTTGGCCTCCATGCGCAAGTAGTGGTTTTCGGCCCTGGACACAGGCGTGAGGCCCAGTTTCGCGCCCTGGGGCAAGCCCATGAGGTAGTTCTGCTGCTGTTCCGCGCTGGACCAGAGCTCGCGCACGCCGGGCACCCAGGTGGGATCCAGCAACTGGTAGTTTCCGTTGCGACGCTGCACCACCGTCACGCAGTGGTTGAACTGGTCGGCGGGGATGTCGTCAATGCGTTCGCCTGCCATGGTCATGGCCGCGTATGCCTTGAAGCCGGCAGCGCGCAACATGGCAATCAGCATGCCGGCCTTGTCCTTGCACACGCCGCAACGGTCGGTGTAGTTCATCTCGCACTTGTGCAGCGTAAAGCCCTCACCCTCACCCATCGAGATGCCGGAGTAGCGCATATTGTCTGCCACCCAGTGCGTCAGGATAGAGATACTGTCGTTCTCCGTTTTGGCTTTTTTCAGCAATTCATTCACTTTCTGTTTCACCTCATCGGTGGGGACAAAGCTGCCGTAGTCCTCGTTCACGCCATAGAACCAAGTGGACTTCGCCTCCCAATTTTGGGCGGTGGAGAGCAACAGCTTGGTTTGGATATCGTTGTTGGCCAATGTATTGGCAGGCACGCTGATGGGGAAATAGTTTTTCTGAGTGAATGTATAGATGATGCGGTTGGCATCCGCACGAGTATCCACTTTCAGATTGCCGTGATACACGGCGTAACGCAGATTTTTGGCCGTGAGCACGCTCACGCGATACACCTTCTCCATCACAGGCTGGTCGCTCCAGAAGGGCACGATGTCGTAGAAATGGCCGCGCATGGGCGGGATGTATTTCGCATCGGGGTCGTCGCCTTGGAGCAAAGCGTAAGTAAAGCCTTTTTTGTACGTGGTCACTTCCACGGCATCACCGGGTTCGAGGCGGCCGAGGGCCACCATCTTCTGGCGCGCTCCCCAGTATATCATGTAGGCCGGTGCGGGATAGTCGAGCACCGGAGCATCGAGTGTGTCCACATTGCCATTTTTGCGGTACACAACCACTGAGCGGATTTCGACGTAGGCGGACAGCGGGTCGTAGTCCATCTTCACCGTGTTGAAGTCGCGTCCACCGGCCAGCGTTAGGATTTTGTAGAGTTTGTGGCCATACACATGGCTGAGCCCGCTCTCCTCCATCAGCACATCGGTGCTGTCGAAAACGGTCACGATATCATAGTTGCTAAACTGCGAGTCCTTCACGGCAGCCAGTCTTTCTAGGGAGGTCTGGGCACTCGTCACACCGCACAGGAGCAGGGCGAGGAATGATAAGATGTATAATTTTAGATTCATAGAAGGGAAGAACTATTATTTGAAGCGGATGGCAGTGCCATAGACCAGCACTTCGGCGGCCTGGGCCACAATGGCTGATGTGGCATAGCGAACCCCGATAATGGCATCGGCGTGCATTTCCTCCGCCTGGGCAATCATGCGGTCAGTGGCCGTTTTGCGCGCTTTGTCCATCATTTGAGTATAAGACCTGAGTTCGCCACCTACAATGTTTTTCAATGACTGTCCCAAATCGCTGAAGACATTTTTGGATTGGATAGTACTACCGGTAACTACACCCAGCACCTCGAAATCAACGCCGGGCAGATTTTCAATCGTGTAAATTTTCATAATACTTTGAATTGATAGAGGATTAATTGACATGAATTGTAGCCGCAAAGATACATTTTTTCTTCAATTCCCATGTTACCATTTCGCGGCAGCACGGTTCATGCCCCGGCGCGCACGACACCCGCGCCGCGACCATTTTCCTCCGCACCATCCATCCCGGGGGTTACACCCCCGGCTACCAAGCCCGGCAGACCTACGGCCTGCCTTGCACCATTCCGCCACATCGTGGCGGAACCCTCAACGTTATCCCCATAATTTTGCAGTTGGTGCCCCATCGTTAACCAACAAGCCACACAAAACCAGGGCGCAGCCCCACGGCCGCGCCCTTAACTGTTCACTGTCTACTGACTACCGTCCACTGCTTAATCGCGTATGCAACGGACAGAAAGCCCCCAGTTCTTGTCGTAACTGTGTTCCCTGACCATAGCAGCGTAGCTGTAGTTCAGTTCCCGGCCCCACACGTTGTGGAGATCGTAATCTGTAGAAGACCAAAAGAAGGTCCAGCCGCCAAAATAATAGTAGTTATCCCCGTCGTAATAGTAGTAGCCGCCAGCGGGAAAGGCCGAAAAGCCCGTGGCATTGTTAGCACTCAGGTTGTTTCCTACCGTGCATGTGCTTGTGTAGGAATTCCATCCTGTGGTGTCGGCTAATGCCTTTGCTATGGATGAACTGTTATTACCACAAACATACTGACTCTGACTGCTCACATAGTTGGTCAGTTGTGTCCATTCCGCATCGCTCGGCACATGCCATCCTAAGGGGCAGATGCCCTGCACGCCACTCGGGTTGGATACGCTGCTTGCTGATCCGTTCATCACGGCGGGCCAATTGTAGAGATAGCCGTAGGTGGCCACGTTGCTCTCATCATTATTGGGGACATAGCGATAGCCTATGGTGAAGCTGCTTCCCGTGCCGGCGGGTACCACCACACCGTTGCTGTAATGGACGCTGCGCAAATTCTCCTTCATCCAACACTGGTTACCAATCTGAACTGTATTGTAAATATTGCTGTCGTAGTCAAATATTGTTGCCTCACCAGGGCATGGCTGGCCATCGTGAAATGACACCTGATTTTCGGCAAACTGCATCACAAACGTCTGAGAGGAATCTTGAGCCTGCGTGACATGCTCGCTCTCCGCATCCATACCATTAATCGTTGCATACCCAACATATTCCATCATATCGCCGAAATCAAACGGGTTTGTTGTACTCGATTTCAACACGTATGCGATGGTATTCTTCTCACCGAGATACTCCATGGTGTTGGTTCCACTTCCCCCGTTGCACACCATTTTGATGGAAGACGTTTTCCCGTTCTGACTGGCCGTCATCACATAGGTACCTGCGGTAGCAAGGGATATGCGGATCTGGTGCGTGCCAGGACGCAGGTCAGCGAGATTCCGCGCCGCCACAATGCGACCGTTCGCATCTGCAATCTGCAAGCGCACACTGCCATCTTCCACCACCGTCAGGCACACCTCGGTGCCAGTGCTGAACGGGTTTGGATTGTTCTGAGACAACGAAAAATCAACTTCTTCAGTAATATTGATAACACCCACACCGTTCTGCATAACCAAAACCGTATCGGGCCAACAAATGGTTTCTTGCCAGTTCTTGGTCTGATTTGATATAACAACACGATTAAGCTGCACATAATGGCTGCCGGCATCCTGTGCGGTAAACGTCAGTGTGACGGTCTGTGCAAAAACCGAGGCCATGACAATGATGGTCATAAGCAATGTACAAACAATCTTTTTCATCTTCATTTTATGTTTAACTGCCCATAAATCCGTTCACAATGAACAAAACACAAAGAAAGACCCGCCACACATGCGCAAAGAAAATCCACCAAACCCGGCAGACCTACGGCCTGCCCCTAAATGATATCCTTCTCATCAATCAGGTTGTTCAAAATCGCGTACACCGTGAGGGCGGCGACGGACTTGATGCCCGTTTTCTTGACGATGTTCTTACGGTGCGTGATGACCGTATGCACCGAGATGCTGAGCTCGTCGGCAATCTCGCTGTTCTTCTTGCCCTTGGCCATGCACACCAACACCTCCTTCTCTCGGTCGGAGAGCTGGGCAGAGTCCGTGTCGTCGTCTTGCGAGTCGCGAGCCTCCATCACCAGGTTCAGGGTGGACTTGATGCGGTGGGCGTCGTCGGTGATCTCAATCACGCCGTGGTACTGCTTCAGCTGCTGAGCGTCGAAAAACGCCGAAGCCAAGGCCACAATCTTCATGTTGGGCAGGTCCTCGAACAGATGGCGCACCATCATGCGCTTGGAGTAGTCCATCATCACCGGATTCAGAATCAGAATGTCGGGATTCACCACGTGCAGGCGCGCCAAGAGGGTCTGCACATCATTGGTCTTCAGCACCACATCGTAGTCCACCAACTCCTTGATGATGACGGACATACCCGTGAGTATGATGGGTGACGGATCGGCTATCGCTATTCTATAGTTTTTCATCATCCATCAATATTTTAATGTACGGTAACAGGATCTTCTCCTCGATGATGGCATGTTTCTCGATGTCATCCGAAAGGGAAAAAATATTATTCAACATGTTGATGCGCTCGCGCTGCGACACATCCTCGGGTACATACTTAACAAGCAGGCTGGTGAAATCGCGCAGTTTGTCCTCGATATTGCTGTGCTGCTTCTCGAACTGCCATACCTTGGATGCCTCCTTCGAGGTGGCCGTGTGCCTGAGCAGATTCTGCACAAAAGGAAACACATGCTTTTCCTCATATTTGAAATGATGGTCCACCTCTTTCTTGTATTCTTCAAAAAACATGGTAATGGAGGTCCTGTACTTCATATTCCAGTCCTGCACCACGCCGCGCAGATGGTTCTCTATATGAGGGAACGAATACTCCAGATAGTCTTTGTGGGAGGCTTTCAAATATTCCACGATTTCCTCAACAGGGCATTGACGGAGATCGTCCACATCGGGCACAAAGTCGGGACGCACATAGACATTGAACACGAGCAACACCAGCGGGACGGAAACATGGTTCTCGTCGCACACCTGCTGGACGGTTTTCTCGCCGAATCCCAACGGCACGCCCAATCGCGGCAGCAGGTTGATAAGGTGATTATGGTGCGACAGCACATCGGCCATCTTGGCGTTGGCGGTCACAAAGGAAAAAGAGTCGGTTGTTTGCATAAAAGGGTAAATGGGGTGAAGTTGGTAAAATGGGGCCAAAAGTACTAAAAATATCCAATTCGTTTTCAATCCTACAAAACATTTTTCTGTATCTCAATAACGTCATTTTTTATATTTTTGCGGCTTTATTATATACCATATTTTATGAATAAATTCAAGCTCATTACCCTATCCACTCTGGCGCTATTGCTTAGCGCCTGTTGCGTCTTTGCACAGGAATCTCCCGTAAAATGGACATTCAAGACTGTCAAAATCAACGATTCCGTGGCCGAGTTGCAACTCAAGGCTGACATCAAGAAAGACTGGCACCTGTATGCCCAGTCGCACAACAACGGCGTAGAGCTTCCATTAGTCTTCACTTTCGACAAGAACGAGCACTACAAACGTATCGGCAAGGTCAGCGAGCCCAAGCCAACGGAGGAGAATGATGAAATTTTCGGATTATCCAAGTATTTCACCAATAATGTGACTTTCAAGCAACGCGTACAAATTCTTGACAATCAGCCTTTCACCATCAAAGGAAAAGTTGAAGGACAAGCCTGCATCGAGGGCCGGTGCACGCAAGCAGACAGCAAGTTTGCGTTCGACATCAAGGGTTTTGACAAGGTGGCCAAGAGCAATGACAATGACCTTGACAATGACAAAGAACAAACCGATGATACCATAACGGGCAGTACTGCCCCCACTGCGCAACTCACCCCGGCGAAAGAAGCACCGGCGGAACAAAATGCCGAAAAGGAGGAGTCGTTGTGGAAATACTTCCTCGGTGCCGTGCTGGGCGGACTGGTGGGTCTGCTGATGCCCTGCGTGTTCCCGATGATCCCGATGACCGTTTCCTTCTTCTCCAAGGAGGGTCACAAAGGCAAACGCGACGCCCTGCTCTACGGTTTGTTCATCGTCTTGATATTCCTGGTCTTCGGACTCGTCCTGTCGGCCATCTTCGGAGCTGACCTCGGCAACATCATGAGCACGCACTGGATTCCGAACCTGCTGTTTGCCATCATCTTCCTGATATTCGCATTCTCCCTGTTGGGCTATTTTGAGATCACGCTGCCCAGCTCGTGGGTCAACGGTTCCGCCAAGCGCCAGCGCCAGGGCGGCATCGCCGGCATCTTCTTCATGGCCCTGACCTTGGTGTTAGTCTCTTTCTCGTGCACACTGCCCATCGCGGGTGCCGTGGCCCTGAACGCCGCCGGCGGCTCGTTCGTGAAGCCCATCGTCGGCATGTTAGGGTTCTCCTTGGGCATCGCCGTGCCGTTCACCCTGTTCGCACTGTTTCCGGGACTTTTGAAGAAACTTCCGAAGTCGGGTGGCTGGATGAACACGCTGAAGGTTATCCTGGCTTTCGTGGAGTTGGCCTTCGCCCTGAAGTTTATCAACGTGCCCGACCAGACTTACCATTGGGGCATCCTTGACCGCGAGGTGTATCTTGCCTTCTGGATTGTTTTGTTCTCTCTGCTGGGATTATACCTGATGGGGAAGATACGTTTCCCGCTTGATGACGAATACCCTGTACAGAAAAGCTGGTTCCGCTTCACCCTAGCCGTGTTCGTCTTCACCTTCGTGGTGTATATGATACCCGGCATGTTCGGTGCCCCGCTGAAAGCCATCTCCGGCTGGTTGCCGCCGATGACCACCCAGGATTTCGACATTTCCACCATCGTGCGCACCGAGAGCGGCCAAGGCAACGCCACGGCCAGCACCTACCAATGGACCGAAGAACCGATGTACGCCGACAAGCTGGAGATTCCGTTCGGCATCAAGGGCTATTTCGACTATGATCAGGCATTGCGCGTGGCCAAGAAAGAGGGCAAGCCCGTGTTCCTGGACTTCACCGGCCACGGTTGCACCAACTGCCGCAATGTGGAAAATGCCGTCTGGATTGACCCGGAGGTGCGCCGAATCTTCGCCGAGGAGGTCATCGTGTGCACCATGTACGCCGACGACAAGGTCATACCGCTGCCGGATGAGGAGAAAGGGAAACTGAAAGATGCCGACGGCGACCCCATCACCATGCTGGGTGGCAAAAACCGCTATATCGAGCAGACTCTCTATCACGAGAACTCCCAGCCTTGCTATTTTGTGGTGGACCCCGATGGCAACATCCTTTCCGGCCCCACCTACTACGAGCGTGACAAAGACAGATACATCAAGTTCCTGCGCGAAGGGATTGACAAGTACAATTCAAAATTGAAAATTGAGAATTAAGAATTGAAAATTATTTACTGTACTCTGTTCACTGATTCCTGTACCCTATGAAATGGTATAAACTCTTAATATTCAGCATTATCAGCGGCCTGCTACTGACGTTCGCCTGGTACCCGCACGGGCTGCCGTTCCTCATCTTCTTCGCATTCATCCCGTTGTTCATGATGAGCGATCGCCTGCTGGAAAAAGGGAGCAAAGTGGCTTTATGGAAAGGGCTGATATTCTCTTATCCGGGATTTCTGTTATGGAATGCCCTTACCACATACTGGATTTGCCACACCACGGTGCCCGGCGGCATTGCAGCCAGCGTACTGAACGCGCTGTTGATGGCCATGGTGTTCGGTTTGTGGCATTGCTGCCGCAAATATGTCAAGCATACTTGGACACACCCTGTACTGTTCGCTGCTTTCTGGATTGCCTTTGAGTACCTGCATCTCAACTGGGATCTCACTTGGCCGTGGCTCAACTTAGGCAATGTGTTTGCCGTTTGCCCGCACTGGGTGCAATGGTACTCTATTACGGGCGCGCTGGGCGGAACCCTGTGGGTGTTGCTGCTCAACTTCACACTGTACTGGATCATCGTGCGGAAGCGTGCCACCCACCAGCGTGCGGGGTGGGCGTACACCATCTTCTTAGCCTGTCTGGGCATTCCCGCCATCATCTCCACCGTCCTGTATCATCATCATGTAAAAAACATTGATAAATCCACGCCGATAGAAGCTGTAGTCGTGCAGCCCAACACCGAAGTTTGGGAAGAGGAATACCGGTTGACCAACACGGAAGAGGCGCAACGCATATTGGATGTGGCGGGACCACACATCAACGATAAGACCAATCTGGTGGTGTGTCCTGAGTCTAGCATCGCACACAGCATCTACCTGAAGGCCTTGCTGACAGGTGAATATCCAAGAGAATCTTTCAGTTACGCTTGTTTTCCGCTCCTGGATTCTGCCATCGCCCTGCGCCCCAACCTGAATTTTATTTTGGGATTGTCCACATACGATGTCTATGATCATAAAGCCACTATTACGGCAAAACAGATGGACGCCATTCATTTTCTAGACTTTTATAACACAGCAGTGTTTTACAATAGGAACCAATACAGCGGGCATTATCACAAAAGCCGGCTCGTACCTGGTGTGGAAGCGCTGCCGTTTCCAAAAGTATTCGGATTCCTCGGCGACATGCTGGTCAATTTAGGCGGGGTGAGCAGTTCGTTAGGAAAAGATACCCAGCAGAGGGTTTTCACTTTCGATGCAAACGGAAAATCCTTGAACGTAGGCACCGCTATTTGCTACGAATCCATCTATGGCGAGCTGGTCGGCAAATTCGTCCGTAACGGAGCCAATGTACTGACCGTCATCACGAACGACTCGTGGTGGAAGGACACGCCGGGCCATAAGCAGCATTTCGAGATGGCGCGACTTCGCGCAGTGGAGACGCACCGTTATGTGCTGCGCGCCGCAAACGGAGGTTTCTCCGGAGTCATCAACCCGGCAGGCGATGTGGAGCAAAAAACCAAGTATGAAGAGCGCACCGCCCTGAAGGCCACCGTCTATGCCCAACAAGACTTAACCTTCTACGCCAAGCATGGCGACTATCTGGCTGTCATCGCCATAATCTTGACCGCCGCAGGATTGCTATACGCAATCGTCTGTGGCTTGCTTTCCATAAAAAACAAACGAAACATTTAGCATCACATGAAAAACATCACACAAGCGTCATGTTGTCTGTTGCTTTCCCTCTTACTATGGATGGGGACCGGCACCGCAAAACCTGTAGATACGCTAAACGCCAAAACCGCCGCCACCCATTTTCTGATGGGTAGAACCGGAGGCAATGCCAAATCAGCCCGACAGGTGCACATTGTCTATACCGGACAAGCCCTTGACGAGAGCAGCCAACGCACTGTTCCATGCTATTACATCATCAACATGAATCAGGGATTCGTCATCATCAGTGCAGACGACCGGATTGAGCCCATTTTGGGATATTCTACAGAAGGGAACTTCAACGTTGAAGACATCCCTGACAACTTGCTCGCCTTTTTGGATGAGTATTCCGCTCAAATCAAAGAGTTTCTTCATGATGCTCCCGCCAGTCCTACTGAAGCCTCCGCAAAATGGGCCTCCCTGATGCGTGACGACTACACCCAAAATGCAACTAAAGGGGCTGTTGTAGGCCCGCTGTTAGAGACCTCCTGGGATCAAAACTCCCCATACAATGTCTTATGTCCAGCAGATGCAAATGGTCCGGGTGGGTATGTTTACGCCGGCTGTGTAGCCACTGCCATGGCACAGGTAATACGTTACTGGGAATACCCGAGTACGGGTGCGGGTAACAAAAGCTACATTTGCAATTTTAGTTCTTCATCTGGAGGAGAATATGGAGATTACGGCACATTATCGGCATATTTTGGCTACAGTTCATATAATTATGCCAATATGCCAGCCAGCATCTCCACATCAAGTCCCACTTCACAGATCAGTGAAATTGCCAAGCTCATTTACCATTGCGGGGTTAGCGTAGAGATGATGTACGGAGCTAACGGTAGCGGGGCATCTGTGAGCGACGCCCCAAATGCTTTAAAGCAATATTTTAAATATTCCTCCAATTATGGAACAGTCAATCCCCAATATAAAAGTAAAAGTTCCTATACATCCAGCAACTGGATATCATTATTGAAAAGCGAATTAGATCAATGGAGACCTGTAATTTACAGAGGACAGGGAACAGGAGGTCACGCTTTTGTTTGCGACGGATATGACGATCAGAATTATTTTCACTTCAACTGGGGGTGGAGCGGTTCTTACAACGGTTATTTCAACCTTAACAGTCTCACGCCCGGACCGTACAATTTCAACTCCTCACAAGGAATGGTCATCAACATTCAGGGCAACACCCCATTAATCAAAACAGACCAGACCTCATTGTATTTCTTGTGTGAATCCAATACCACAAGTGAGGCAAAACACATCGCCGTACGTGGTGTGGCACTCTCAAGCAACATCACGATTACGGTTCCCGCAAACTTCCAAATCAGCCTTGATGGGACCAATTTCAGTTCCTCTCTGAACGTCAGCAATTCAACATCCGGCATATATGTCAGGTATGTCCCCACCGCTGCAGGAACGACCACAGACTATGGCGCACTAACCCTGACTTCCGGAAGCGTAACAAAAACAGTTGCCTTGACAGGCCGCACTTACGCGCTTGACTGCAATCCTCCGCAAAACGTGCAATACACCAGCGATAACAACGGAAATGTGCAGCTTTCATGGAATGCACCCACGCAAGACATCCATTCCTATCGGTTTTCCATTGACTCCACCACTACTAATTCTATCTGGGGCTTGGGAGCCAGCAATTATCTTCTTGCTCAACGCGCATGCGACTCCGACCTTGTAGCCTACCACCAGAAAAGTGTGACGCAAGTGTCTTTCTATATTCCCGATTACGTTGTTGCAAACAGTAGCGATAGGAAAATTATCATCTATCAAGGTGGCTCCATCATCAACAACACTTTGAATGAAGGCACGCTGATAAGGGAACAATCGGTCAGCTCTTTCTCTTCCGGATGGAATACGGTAACACTGAACAATCCTGTCACCATTGATGCCCATAAAGAACTGTGGTATGGTGTTCAATTCAACACCACATATACTTATCCCGTTCCCGTGGGAACAAATCCTGGTGTGGCTGGGAAAGGAGATTTGGTAAAAAAAGATGGATCATGGACATTATTAAGTTCATACAGCAACAGTAATATCCACCGCAACATTCCTCTCAAAATCACCATTCAGGACAGTCCATCATCCATAACAAACTATACAATCCAGAGAAACAATAGTATTGTCGGCACTTCCACCAGTACCCAGTACAATGACCATGTGACCTCATCCGGGAACTATACATATAATGTTACGGCCAACTGGGACAACGGATGTTCGGCCACATCGGAAGACATCACCATGGATATCATCACCGACTGCACCACCACATACGGTGACACCACCGCTGTGGAATGCGTGAGTTTCACCTGGTATGACAGTACCTACACGGTTTCCACAGAAACGGCTACGCACACTTTCGCGGGCGGAAACGCGCATGGTTGCGACAGCACTGTAACTCTGCATCTCACCGTCAACCCGACCTACTACTTCCCGGAGAACCGCACCGTCAACCAGGGCAGCCTCCCCTTCAACTGGCACGGCAAGACCTTCAACGCCAGCGCCACCGCCTACGACTCCCTCACCACCACGGCCGGCTGCGACAGCGTCTATTTCCTCAACCTTACCGTCACGGCATTCAACATTATCGAGGACAACCCGATAGCCCTGTGCCAGGGCGAGACTGCCAACTGGCGCGGGCATCTGCTCACGGAGCAGGGAACCTACCGCGACACTGTGCTGGCAGAGAATAACATCTACACTGTTGTTGTGACCGTCAACCCGACCTACTTCTTCCCTGAGAATGTCACCGTCACCCAAGGCAGCCTGCCCTTCCACTGGCACGGCAAGACCTTCAACGCCAGCACCACCGCCTACGACTCGCTGACCACCACGGCCGGTTGCGACAGCGTCTATTTCCTGACTCTCACCGTGACGCCATTCAACATCATTGAGGATACCCCAATAGCACTGTGCCAGGGAGAAACCGCCAACTGGCGCGGGAAGATGCTCTCGGAGGCGGGCACCTACCGCGACACCGTGCTGGCGGAGAACAACATCTATACTGTGGACGTGACCGT
>R23__coassemble_33_pt1 | contig 99432 bp, 64 predicted proteins | sample R23__metabat2_high_PE_022 | metagenome-assembled genome bin R23
ATGGACGCAAAACGCACCGGGCTACCGGGCCTGGCAGACCTACGGCCTGCCATATAACAATCCGATTTCCACATTTAACCCCTCATTTTGTTCCCACGCACACCTACGGCGTGCGAACATGGACGCAAAACGCACCGGGCTACCGGGCCTGGCAGACCTACGGCCTGCCCGTTCATGATAGGACATTATTTCCTCTGTAATCACCTAAACCGCAAGACACAAAAAAATCTGCCGGCTGGTCAGAGAATGATATTTACTCGCATATTAAAACACGATTGATTGACAGCCTGCACGCTGTAGGCGTGCATGGCTCGGTAACAAACGGACATGCAGAACCCTATTGCACGCCGTAGGTGTGCATGGATACAGGATTTAGTAACTGAAAAAGATTACCCTCTGAGGTCTAGTCTCACCACATTCTCCACATGGTGGGTGTGCGGGAACATGTCCACGGGCTGCACGGCAGTAACCTTGTACTTTTCGTTCAACAGGGTGAGGTCGCGGGCCTGCGTGGCAGGGTTGCAGCTCACATACACGATGCGCGGCACCTCCAGCTTCAGCAACTGCTCAATGACATTGGGATGCATGCCCGCGCGCGGCGGATCGGAGATGATCACATCCGGCTTGCCGTGTTCCTTGATGAAACTGTCTGTGAAAATCTTGGCCATGTCGCCTGCCACAAACTCCGTGTTATCAATGTGATTCTGCGCCGAATTGATCTTGGCATCCTCCACAGCAGTATCCACATACTCGATGCCCACCACCCTCTTGGCCCTGCGGGCCACGAAATTGGCAATGGTGCCCGTGCCGGTGAAGAGGTCATAGACCACATCGTCGGGATGGATGTCCGCGAATTCGCGCGCCACCTTGTACAAGTTGTACGCCTGCGTGCTGTTGGTCTGGTAAAATGACTTCGGGCCCACCTTGAATTGCAAGCCTTCCATCTCTTCCATGATAAAATCTTGTCCTTTAAACAGATGGAACGGCAAATCAAAGATGGCATCGTTCATCTTCGTGTTCACCACATAGACCAACGAGGTGATTTCTGGGAAGCGGTCGGCGATGGCCTGCATCATGTCCCGTGTCTTCTCGTTAAAATCAGTGATCACCATCACCAACATCAAATCGCCGGTGGAGGCCGTACGGATGATGATATTGCGCAGCAAGCCCTTCTGCTCGCGCGGGTTGTAAAACGCCAGATTGTGGGTCAGCGCATACTCGCGGCAGAAAAGGCGGATGTCGTTGCTCGGGGCAGCCTGCAGCCAGCAATGCTCAATGTCGAGCACCTTGTCGAACATGCCGGGCACGTGAAAGCCCAGACAGCGTTGCTCGTAGAACTCGCCGTCTTCGTAGCGTCTCAAATCATCGTAGGAAAGCCATCGCATAGTGGAGAAGGTGTATTCCAGCTTGTTGCGGTAATAGTATTGCTTCTCCGCCCCGATGATGGGCATCAATTCCGGGAACTCAAACTTGCCGAGGTGCTTGAAGTTGTCCTCCACCTGCTTCTGCTTGTAAGCCAGTTGCTTGCTGTAGTCAAGCATCTGCCACTTGCAACCGCCGCACACACCGAAGTGTCCGCACGGGGGCACCACGCGGTCGGGTGAGGGCTTGCGCACCGCCAGCAGGTTCGCCTCCGCATACCCGTGTTTGCGCTTATATACCTCTACATCTACAATATCGCCGGGCACGGCGAAAGGAACAAAAATGGTCAGACCGTCCAACTTGGCCACGGCCTTGCCCTCCGCACCCGCGGAGATGATTTCCAGATTTTCTATGTTGTATCGTTTGAATGACATGATGGGATAAATGGGGTGAAGGAGGTGAATGGGGTTTGTAAGGTTTGTAAGGTTTGTAAAGTTTGTAAAGTTTGTAAAGTTTATAAAGTTTGTAAAGTTTGTAAAGTTTATAAAGTTCGTAAGGTTTTTGGGTATTGGGGGTTGGGTATTGGGGGTTGGTCTTTAGTCTTTAGTCTCTCAACTCTAAACTCTCAACTCTAAACTTTCATAAAATCCCGTCTCATCCAAATACTGCCACACTTTCGGGGGGAGCATGTAGCGGACGGATTTTTTCTGACGGATGTTGTCGCGGATCATAGTAGAGGAGAGTTGCATTTGAGGAGCTTCTACAAAGGTCACATGGGGATGATTCTTTCTGTCTCCAGCATCATAACTGGGTCTGGGATAGACATATAGGTGATAATTCTCCAATATCCACTCGTAGTTCAGCCATTTTTCAAAGGTAGCCAGATTGTCCTCGCCCATGATGAGGCAGAACTCGCGCTGCGGGTATTTTTCGGAAAGATGCGCCAGCGTGTGACAGGTGTAGGAAGGTTGCGACAAGCCGAACTCGATGTCGGAGGCCCTGAAACGGTCGTCGTCCTCAATGGCCAGGTTCACCATGTGGAGCCGCTGGCGGTCGTCCAGCAACGAAGCTTTGTTCTTCAGCGGGTTTCGCGGCGAGACCACAAACCAAAGCTCCTGCAAGTCGGAATGCTCCAGCATATACTCCGCTATGATGAGGTGCCCGATATGGATGGGGTTGAACGAACCGAAAAAGAGGCCAGTCTTGCGCATGTCAGTCTTTAAAAAGTTGGCAAAAATACAAAAAAGCGGCAAACCTTGCCCTAAAATGTAAAACGGTAGTTCATCACGAAGTTCCAAATGGTGACCACTCCAATGGCGATGAGTTTGGCGAAATAAAAGTTCAACTTCAGTTTCTCATGCAACAGATAAACAACCAAATTGTTAAGGCCAAGACCTATCACGGAAATCACCAGGAATTTTCCATATTCGATCGGGATATTGGCATTGTCGCTTTGGAATGTCCACCAGCGGTTCCAGATATAATTGTTGGTGGCGGCCAACACAAAACCGAGGGAGTTGGAGACGTATTTGTTCCATTTGAACTTCTCCTTGCAAAGCCACGTAACCCCAAAATCGACCACCATGCCGGAAAAACCGACAACACAAAACTTCAAAAATTTCAATATCAACACTCTATCTATCACGATCTTTGATCATCATAGGTTTACTGTTCACCGAACGGCATGCCCCATTGTCCAGACACACCACAAACGGCGTATCAGGCATAAAATTGCAATATGTGGAACATTTGACACTGCCTCCGGCGGGAATGACAAGCTCTGGTGGCACCGGACAGGTAATGGCAAAATACTCTTTCAGCTTGTAGGCCACATGCAACGTGGTTTCAAATTCGGGATGATTGAAATCATAGGGGACATCGTATGGGTTATACAGTGTCAAATCCAGAAAAAGCGTATCCCCTGCGATATGGTATTGGTCAACAGTTATCTCGATCCTGTTAGCACCTTGGAAGGCTTTTACCTCACGGAAAGAGAACTCCGCGCCTGGCAGAAAGAGGTCCACGGCATCCCGGATCGGACTTTTGGCATTGACAGCACCGATCAGGCAGACCGGGTTGCCCTGCCATTGGCGGTCGAATTGCCACAAATCGAACTGTGTGCGGCGGCCATACAACGAGCTCAATTGCACCGGTTGCTCGCCTGTGTAGTAGCTGTAAAGCGATGGATTCTGGAATGATCCCACGAACACCGCCTGCCTGCCATCGCAATACTCGTGTATGGTTTCCATCTTCTTCCTGTTACCCAAAACACCAATCCTATCTATAGCCAACACAGGCAACATCACTCTGACAACCAATATCATACAAGCAATCGGCAAAATCCCATATTGCAGCCATTTCTTCCAAACGGGCTGACAAAGATCTTGATATAGCAGCAGCAACATCGGCACAGAGGCGGCCACAGTCCAGTGCGGTTCGGCATGACCCTTCAAAGTCATCAGCCAGAAAAACAGAATGAAGCCGATAATGGAGAAAATGCAGGCACGTATGAAAGCATCGCCCGTTCCACGATGCCGCCAACATAAAAACAATGCCAAGCAGAAACAAACGGGGTTGAAGACCAGCAGCTGGTTCGGCAGATATTCCAGCGGATGCAGGATGCTGAATCCTGTATTACGTGCTATCAGATGGTATTGGAAACTGGGGAAACCATGTTGGAATTGCCAGACAACATGCGGAACAAAAAGAAGGGCAGCAAGAAGAAAAGCAACCCATATCTTAAAGTCTTTCAGCATTTTAATATTAGATAACACAACAAAAAGCACCACGAGCACTGCCATGTATTTGCTGTAGAGCATTCCGGCCGTCGCGAGTCCGAGGCACAAGGCCATTCCCCAGCCAGGTTTCTGAAGATACTGACGATAGAGGAAGAAAAACAATGCCACGAAGAACAGCAGTGGAGCGTCGGGGGTGGTCATGAAACCGTATGCCACAAACATCACCAGCGAGGCTGCGATGGCAAAGAAGGCCCAAACCTCACGGGTGCTTTTCGGTCTGACGGGAAGAGTTTTCCAAACCAGCCACACTGTGACTCCGTGCAGCAATACTGTAAGAAACCTGATGGATAACCCTTTGCTGAAGAGCAGGCCGCTGAAGGCAGTCATCAGGGCCACCATGGGCGGGTGGTCGTAATAGCCCCACGCCAGATGCGCACCATAAAGCGCATAGTACGCCTCATCCGCGTGCACAGGCGTGAACACTGCCTGCAGGAAATCCATCAACACCCACAGTATCAAGAGAATATAAAACAATCTCTGCGGTTTCATCACGGCGGCAAAAATACAATAAACTTTGTTTTTTGGATTTTGAAGATTGAAGGATTTTGAGTATTTTTGCAATCCTTAAAAACGACCATCATGGCAAAAAGTAAAACCCTATATTTCTGCAAGAGCTGCGGTGCGCAGTCGGCGCAATGGATAGGCCGTTGCCCATCGTGCGGCGAGTGGAACACCTTCGTGGAGGAGGTGGTGCAGCGGGAGGAGACGCCGGCGAAGGGCCGTTCGCACGCCGTGACCACCAAAAACGCGCCGAAGCCGATTGACGAGGTGTCTCTCTTGCAGCTTCCGCGCATTTCGACCACCTTCGAGGAGTTCGACCGTGTGCTCGGCGGCGGCATCGTGGCCGGTTCCATCGTACTGCTCGGCGGCGAGCCAGGTATCGGCAAATCCACTTTGCTGCTGCAGATGGCACTGAATATTCGCGACCGCAAAATTCTCTATGTCTCCGGCGAGGAGAGCGAGGCGCAGCTCAAGATGCGCGCCAGCCGCATATCTTCCGACCTGGCACCCAACTGCTACGTGCTCACCGAAACTGGCACGCAGGACATCTTCAAGCACGTGGAAAACCTGCAACCTGACATCATCATCGCCGACTCCATCCAGACCATGCAGAGCAACCTGCTCGACTCAGCAGCCGGCTCCATCTCGCAACTCAAGGAGTGTGCCGCGGAGTTCCAGCATCTGGCCAAAACCACCGGTATCCCCGTGTTCCTGATCGGCCACATCACCAAGGAAGGCAGCCTTGCCGGACCCAAGATTCTGGAGCATATCGTAGATACCGTGCTACAGTTCGAGGGCGACCAGCACTACGGCTACCGCATCGTGCGCTGCATCAAGAACCGCTTCGGCTCCACCGCCGAACTTGGCATCTTCGAGATGACGCAAAGCGGGCTTAACGAGATTCACAATCCTTCGGAGATATTGCTTTCGCAACACGAGGAGGACTACAGCGGCAACGCCGTGGCCTGCATCCTGGAGGGCAACCGCCCGATGATGATCGAGACGCAGGCATTGGTGAGTTCCGCCGTTTATGGTGTGCCCCAACGTTCCGCCACAGGCTACGACATCCGCCGGATGAACATGCTGCTGGCCGTGTTGGAGAAGCGATGCCACTTCAAGCTCGGGGCCAAGGACGTATTCCTCAACATCGCGGGCGGCGTGCGCGTGGAGGACCCCGCCATCAACCTGGCCATCGTGGCCGCCATCCTCTCCTCCGCCACCGACATCGCCATTGACGCCAAGACCTGCTTCGCGGGCGAGATGGGCCTCAGCGGCGAGGTGCGCCCAGTGACCCGCATCGTCCAGCGCATCGCCGAGGCCGACAAGCTCGGATTCACCCGCATGTTCGTCTCCAAATACAACCTCAAAGGAATCAACATCCAAGATTATCATATCCGCATCATCCCCATCACCAAGGTGGAGGAGATGTTCCGAATGTTATTTGAATAAGAAAACAAAATATCCAATGAATAAGAAATCAATCCGATTCTACAAAGACCATGAAGTGCGAGCCGTTTGGGATGAGATCAACAACAAATGGTGGTTTTCAGCCATTGACATTATCCGAGCCATTAACGATGAAACCGACTATGTGAAAGCAGGTAACTACTGGCGCTGGCTGAAAAAAAAACTATTTTCTGAAGGCATCCAACTCGTGAGTGTCACTCACGAATTCAAATTCGAGGCTCCCGATGGGAAACAACGCTCTGCAGACGCACTTGATCTGGATTGTGTCCAGACATTATCCAAACATTATCCTAATAACAAAGCCATCCTATTCCTGGACTGGTTTACGTACAGCGACAACACGATTGACGGGCAGAGCCGCAAGAAAGCGTACACCTTCATGGAAAGCAACCTGGTAGCCGATCAGGATGTGGGTACCATCAAAGCACTCCAACAAATACATGCCTACCTCTTTGGAGGACTTTACGATTTTGCTGGCAAACTTCGCACCAAAAACATTTCCAAGGGAAATACACTGTTTTGTCTCGCAGAGCATCTGCATCAAAACTTGAAAACCATTGAACAGATGCCAGAAACGACCTTCGATGAGATTGTGGACAAATATGTGGAAATGAATGTAGCACACCCTTTCATGGAGGGAAACGGACGGAGCACCCGTATCTGGCTCGATCTTATTTTCAAGAAACGTCTGGGTTTATGCGTGGATTGGAGCAAGATTAACAAACGTGAATACCTGGATGCCATGATAGATAGCCATTTGAACAGCAGCAAAATCCGTACATTGCTAAAACAGTCAATGACGGACCAAATCAATGATCGCGAAATCTTTATGAAAGGCATTGATTATTCCTATTATTACGAACAAGAAGAATAGATCGAAGGAGTCAAAATTTTTGAATGTTGAATAATATGACCGAAGACACCATTTGCAAAGAGGGCATTGTCCGGGCCGTGAACGGGGACAACATCGAGGTGGAAATCATTGTCAGCTCGGCATGTAGCGAGTGCCATGCCAAGAGCATCTGCATCCCCACCGACCACAGGCGGGAGACCGTCATTGCACAAAGCCTTTACGGAGAGCAATTCGACCCAGGTGAAAAAGTGCAATTGGTCCTGAAGGGTTCGGCGGGCAACAAGGCCGTTGTGTTAGCTTATCTCCTGCCCTTCCTGATACTGATGATTGCCCTGTTCGGCACCTATGCCATCACCAAAAGCGAATTAGCCGGTGTCATCGTCAGCATCGCATTCGTCGTCATCTACTACATAGTTCTGAAAACACAGAACAAAAAAATAGAACAAAAATTCCAGTTTTTCGTGAAGCGGATGCCGGAATAAAACCTTAGCCTTTTTTCACTACTTTTGCAACCATTAAAAACCTATACCACCTATGGAAGAAACCAATCGTTTTCATGAACTCAGCGAAGAATTATATAACGCTGTGAAAGAATATCTTGCACACCACACTCAATATCCTACCGATGTGGTAATGGCCATCAACTGGGAAACCAAGGAGATCAAAATGGACAGTCCGGGCAAGATTGCACCGGAGTTCAGCCAGTATTCCATGGCCGATTTCATCAAAATCAACGAGCAGGGACTGTACGAGCCCATGGAATTTTAAAACATCCTGTCATGAAACGGGGTGTATGTAAAGTTATTCTGCTTTCGCTGGCATTTTTATTGTCAGCAGCATCGGTGTTTGCACAGTCGCGGGCCGAAGAGATGCTCTCCAGGATGACCTTGGAGGAGAAAATCGCGCAGCTGATGATTGTGCGCGTGAGTTCCACGGGCACGGCGGCGGAGACCAAGGCCATGCTGGACGACATCGTGCGCTACCAGCCAGGGGGCGTGTGCTTCTTCAAGGGCGGGCCCGTGCGCGAGGCCGCCCTCACCAACCAGATGCAAGCGCTCAGCAAAGTGCCCCTCCTCGTCTCCATCGACGGCGAGTGGGGACCTAATATGCGCTTGGACAGCTGCTCCGCATTTCCCCGCCAGATGACCCTCGGCGCACTCTCCGCCAAGAACGACGCGCTCATCTACCAGATGGGCCTCGAAGTGGCCGCCCAGTGCAAAGCCATCGGCGTGAACCTCAACTTCGCCCCCTGCATCGACATCAACAACAACGCCAAAAACCCCGTCATCAACAGCCGCTCCTTCGGTGAGGACCGCGACAAAGTCTTCCATAAGGCCAATCTCTATCTCCAAGGCATGATAGACGGCGGTATCATCGGATGTATCAAGCACTTCCCGGGGCATGGCGACACTGAAACAGACTCTCATCTCGGCCTTCCCGTCATCAAGAAGAGCCGTGCCGAACTGGATGAACTGGAACTCTATCCCTACCGTCAGTTCATCAACGAAGGCGTCGATATGATCATGGTGGCACACCTTAACATCCCTGCCCTCGACAGCAGCCGCAACTCCGTTTCCTCCCACTCCTACCCCATCGTAACCGAACTGCTGAAAAACGAATACGGCTACACGGGCATCATCATCACGGATGGACTGGAGATGCAAGGCGTGCGCAAGCACAACCGCTTCGAGGGTGACGTGGAAATCAAAGCCTTGCTGGCCGGCGTGGACATTTTGCTACTGCCCGACAAGCCCATTTTGGCCATCCAAGCCATCAAAAACGCAGTCGATAGCGGTATTATCCCCATAGAACTCATCAATGAGCGTTGTCTTAGGGTTTTGAATTTTAAAGAATACAAGGGCGTTCTGGACAGCAAACCCGTTGACCTCACCACTATCCCGCAAGCCATCGCCACATCCAACGCCATCAACATCAACAACAAGTTGGAACAAAAAGCCTTGACTTTGCTGAGAAACGAACAGATTCTGCCTTTGAAAAGAAACTCCTGCGCCGACAGCATTGCGTTGCTCTGTATTGGTCATAGCGAATACCAGAAAGAGTACAAAGAAATTGCGAGCCAATACGGACTTACATACGTGTGGCAGGACAAAAGCATCTCCGACAAAACCAGATCCACCGTCTGCAAGCAGATAACGGACAAACTCGCCCCTTACCCGACGGTCATTATCGCTTTTGGCGGCTCCAACCAACTGGCCGGCAAAAAATACGGCATCGATGACGATGTCATAGCCCTGCTGAACCAAATTGCCAAGGATAAGAAAACCGTGTTGATACACATGGGCAATCCATACGCGCTCGACTATTTTGGTCCCACCCAGGATTACAAAGCGCTCATGGTCACATACCAGTTCACGCCCAGCACATTGAAATCCGCGCTGGAAGCTTGCTTCGGAGAGATTGCCTGCGAGGGCACTCTTCCTGTCTCCATCAACGAATACCAGAGCGGCACTGGCCTTCCCCACACCCAAACCGACACCAACTTCTCGAAACTGCCGGAAGCCTGCACCAAGCAAATAGACAACTTGCTCCAACAAGGCATTCGGGACAAAGTCTATCCCGGATGCGTGGTATTAGCCATGCAAGACGGACAACTCATCTACCGGAAAGCCTTTGGACACTACACCTATGACCAGCAGGACGCGGTTACGGCGAACACGATGTATGATGTGGCTTCCATCACCAAGACCGCAGCCACCACTTTGGCGGTGATGAAACTGTACGATGAGGGCAAAATAAAACTGCACGACCATATAGGAACATATCTTCCTTACTTGCACGGCACCAACAAGGCGCACATCACCCTCGCCGAGCTGCTCACGCACACTTCGGGCATGCCCGCGTTCATCCCCTTCTACACCAAAATCCAGAACGACACGAACTATCTGCGCTGCAACAAGTCACCGAATTTTGAAATCAAGATAGCCGACAACCTCTATCTGCGCAACGACTATCCCGACACCATGCGCCACATCATCGCCCATTGCAAGCTGGGCCATCATCAATATCTATACAGCGACCTTAATATGGTGCTACTGAAAGACATGGTGGAAACCATTACCGGTCAGCCGATGGACCAGTACTTGACGGAGCATTTCTACCGCCCCATGGGACTGAATCACACTTGCTTCAACCCCTTAGAGCATGGCTTCATTAAATCAGAGATTGCGCCTACAGAGAAAGATGAGACCTTCCGTCATCAGGTGGTGCAAGGCTATGTGCACGACCAGACGGCTGCGCTGTTTTACGGCAACGCGGGCGATGCGGGATTGTTCACCACCGCCAGCGAACTGGCTGTCATCTACCAGATGCTACTGGACGGCGGCGTGTATAACGGCAGACGCTATTTTTCGGAAGAGACAGTCAGCTTGTTCACCTCCGCCCATCCCATGCACGGATGCGAGGTGCGCGGGCTCGGCTTCCACACACCCAAGCATCCCGGCACCAGCAGCATAGTGCCCGCCAAGTCCAGCAAGAAAACCTTCGGGCACCAGGGCTTCACTGGAACGGTGGTGTGGTGCGACCCCGACAACCGACTCATCTATGTGTTCCTCTCCAACCGCGTTTATCCCACTTGCTATCCTAACAAATTGTCGCAAAGCGGGATAAGATTGAAGGCGCATGAGATGATTTATGAAGGGATGAAATAGTTTAGAGTTTAGAGTTTAGAGAATAATTGAAGAATATGATAAATCCGATTTTATTGCATATAGAGACTGCGACAGATGTGTGCTCGGTAGCCTTGACACAGGGCACGGAAGTGCTGGGCGTAAAAGAGAGTGCGGACGGCAATTCCCACTCCAAGAATCTGCTGCCGTTTATTGATTCTGTTTTGAAGGAGACGAATCATGTCCAGCAAGATATCCAAGGTGTGGTGGTCAGCATCGGGCCAGGCTCCTACACGGGCCTGCGCATCGGAGTATCCACTGCCAAGGGCATGGCCTACTCGCTCGGCATTCCGGTCGTCACGGTGAGCACGCTGGAGAGCATTGCGCAGGGGGCGAAACAGCACGCCGGCAACAGCAACTGCGACATCGTGCCCATGATTGACGCACGCAGAATGGAAGTGTTTTCGGCAAGATACGACAACAATATGAACCTGCTGGATGATGTGGCCGCCGTCATTGTGGATGAAAATGCCTATTCGAAACTCCTGCGGGAGAAAGAAGTGCTGTTCTGCGGCAACGGAATGCCGAAATGCAAAGCATTGTTGTCCCAATTCCCGAACGCCCACTTTGCGGATTTCACCTTGTCGGCACAATACATGCTGCCTGCGGCGTTGAAAAAATGGGAAGCCAAGGATTTTGCCGACACCGCCTATTTCGAGCCCTTCTATTTGAAAGAATATGTAGCTGGGAAGCCCAATGTAAAAGGATTGCACTAAACGATTATGGAAATCAACGAGCCCATCGACCAGCAGAAGAAGCTGAACATCATTGCCATTGCCGATGATTCCGAGTACGGCACTTCGGCGGTGTGTTACGGCGGGATGCTGGCTGCTGTGTTCCGCGCTTCCCTCACCGTGGTCACCAAGTTCGATTTCACGCTGGAGGAGCGCAAGGGGCGTTTCAACACCGAGCGCGTGCTCCAGAATGTGCAACAGCTCCTCGCCCACGACATTGAAACCATCCTGCTCACCGACTACTTCTTTCCGGAGCGTCTGTATCATTACGCCGAAGAGACGAACACCATCATGTTTGTCATCGGGGTGGATGGCGAGGGGAAACAGGGCTTTTTCGACAAGCGGAAGGCCATGCGGTTCATCAAGCCCTCGCGCCTGCCCGTGATGACGGTGGGGGAAAAGTTGCCCGAAAAGGATGTGTTCCAGCATGTGCTGTTGCCGTTGGACATTGAGCGGCAAGCCAAGGAGAAGGCCTTGTGGGCGGGCTATTTCAGCCGATTTTACCAAGCCACCATCCACATCCTCGCACCCCAATACAAAGATTCCGGATTGCACAAGCAGGTGAGCGACAACATCGCCTTTGTAGAGAAATTGTACAAGAACTTAGAGATTGGCTACACCATCCACGAGGTTGCGCCAATGAACGATATCGACCGCTACTCCATCGAGTATGCGCCGGAGGTCGGCGCCTCGCTCACGGTCATCATGATGACCAAGTACCTCACGCCCGCCACGCTGTTCACGGGCAAGCGGGAAAAGAAAATCATCGGCAATCCCCAGCAGTTCCCCGTGCTTTGCATCAACCAGCGAGACGATTTGTATGTGCTGTGCACATAAATTTAGGTAAAAGGGGTAAAGGAGGTAAAGGGGGTACAAGAGCACATTCGCCTCTATTACCCTATTCACCTCATGCACCTTTTCCACGATTTTTTGTATTTTTGCGACCTAATCAATAAAACATGCCCCGACCATGACAACAACCGACCATGACATTCTCCAAACCCCGATAGAGTTCCTGAAAGGGGTGGGACCCAAGCGCGCCGAGGTGCTGCGCAAGGAGTTTGATATCAGCACGTTCAAGGACCTTCTCTATTATTATCCATACCGGCACATCGACAAGTCGCATGTATATCATGTGGCCGACATCATAGAGGACGGCAGCTACATCCAGTTGCGCGGGCGCATCACCAATGCGCAAGTGGTGGGCCAACAGCGCGCCAAGCGGCTTACGGCGCAGTTTTCCGACGAGACTGGCAGCATCGATCTCGTCTGGTTCAACGGCATCAAGTGGGTGCAGGACACCATCCAAAGCAAGCAGGAGTTCATCATCTTCGGCAAGCCCACCGTCTTCAACGGCCGCTGGAACATGACGCACCCCGAGATGATTGACCCGAACGCGCAAAGCGACTCGCCCGTGCCCATGCGCTTCCAGCCGCTCTACAACACCTCCGACTTTGCCAAGAAGAAGACGCTGGACTCCAAGGCCATCTCCAAGTTGGTGGCCAATCTGCTGCCCATCGTGCACCATGTCATCCCGGAAACACTGCCCGACGACATGCTCGGCAATCTCAAGCTGATGCCGTTGAAGGACGCGCTGTGCCAAATCCACTATCCAGCCAGCAACCAAGACCTTTCCCGCGCCGCGCTCCGGCTCAAGTTTGACGAGTTGTTTTTCACCCAGCTCAAAATGCTGTTACTGAAGCAGATCAACACCAAGCGCATCAAAGGCCATGTATTCAGTCAGGTAGGCGATTATTTCAACACTTTCTATAAAAAATATCTTCCCTTTGAGCTAACCAACGCCCAGAAAAGGGTGATTAAGGAGATACGCGCCGACCTGGGCAGCGGGCACCAGATGAACCGCCTGTTGCAGGGCGATGTGGGCAGCGGCAAGACCATCATCGCGCTTTTCATCATGCTGATAGCCAAGGATAACCAATACCAGTCGTGCCTGATGGCCCCCACGGAAATCTTAGCCACACAGCACTACGAGAAAATCAGCAAACAGCTGGCTCCGTTAGGCTTGCGTGTGGAGTTCCTGTCAGGTTCCACCAAAACGGCCAAGCGCCGGCAGATTCTGGAGGGGTTGCAAAACGGCGATGTGGATATCCTCATCGGCACGCACGCGCTCATAGAGGACAATGTGCAGTTCCAAAACCTGGGGCTTGTGGTGATTGACGAACAACACCGCTTCGGCGTGGAGCAACGTGCCAAGCTGTGGCGCAAGAACACCGTCCCCCCGCACGTGCTCGTGATGACGGCCACGCCCATCCCGCGCACCCTCGCCATGACGCTCTACGGCGACCTTGACATCTCTGTAATCGACGAGCTTCCAGCTGGACGCAAACCCATCATAACCAAACATTTGTATGAAAAAGACCGCCTCAAGCTTTTTGGCTTCATGAAGCGGCAGATTGAAGAAGGCCGGCAGGTGTTCATGGTCTATCCGCTCATCCAGGAATCCGAGAAAATGGACTTGCTGGATCTGATGGCGGGCTACGAGGCCATCGAGCGCGCCTTCCCGCCGCCCCAATACGGCATCGGGGTGGTGCATGGCAAAATGAAGGCCGAAGATAAAGATTTCGAGATGCAGCGTTTCATCAAGAAGCAGTCGCAGATTTTGCTTTCAACCACGGTCATCGAGGTGGGCATTGATGTGCCCAACGCCACGGTGATGGTGATTGAGAACGCCGAACGGTTCGGGCTTTCGCAATTGCACCAGCTGCGCGGGCGCGTGGGCAGGGGCGGCAACCAGTCGTACTGCATCCTCATGTCCAAATACGAGCTCAGCGCCGATGGCCGCAAGCGGCTCAACGCCATGGTGGAAACCAATAACGGCTTTGAAATCGCCAACTTCGACCTGCAGTTGCGCGGTCCGGGCGACATCCAGGGCACGCAGCAGAGCGGCATGCTCGACTTCAAAATCGCTGACATTGTGAAAGACGAGAAATTAGTGGCTTACACCCGCAACTTGGCCATGCAGGTGCTGGACAACGACCCTGACCTCAGCCGTCCGGAGCACACGCGCCTCGCCACCACCGTGTCCAACATGATGCGCAGAGAGACCAATTGGAGTGTCATCAGCTGAAATCGCTAAAAACCGCCCCATTTCATCCTTTTTTCCTACATTTTCACATAAAATACTTAAAACTTTATAAACTTTATAAACATTACGAACATTCTAACTATAAATATATTTATATACAAATGGAAGATGTCGAAAAAAAGTGTATATTTGCCGCCCTTTAAAAATAATAACAATCATTTATCAATCAAATAATTAATCACCGATGAAAGTTTATCAAACAAAAGAAATCAGAAACATTGCCTTGATAGGCGGTAACCGTGTGGGTAAAACCACGTTAGCCGAAGCTATGGCATTCCACGGAGGCGTAGTGAGCAGAAGAGGTACCGTAGAGGACAAGAATACCATTTCCGACTACCGTGACGTCGAATTGGAAAGACAACAATCCATCCAAAGCACCGTGATGTATGCCGAATTCGAAGGCAAGAAAATCAACATGATCGACTGTCCGGGTTTTGATGACTTCATTGGTGAAACAATCGGCGCATTGAGAGTCATGGACACCGCTTTGATGGTGATCAACTCCCAGAACGGCGTGGATGTGGGCGCAGAAATCCAATGGCGCCGCACCAAAGAGATGCACGTTCCTGTGATGTTCGTCGTGAACCAACTCGACCACGAGAAAGCCAACTTCGACGAGACGCTTCATCAGCTCAAGGAATACTTCGGCGGCAGCGTGATGCCGTTCCAGTATCCCGTCAACGCCGGCGTCGGCTTCGACGCTGTCATTGACCTGCTGCAAATGAAGCTCCTCAAGTTCCCCGCCAACGGTGGCAAGATGGTAGTGGAAGACATTCCCGCCGACCAAGCCGACAAGGCTGAGGAGATGCACAGCGCCCTGATTGAGGCTGCCGCTGAGAACGACGAGGCCCTCATGGACAAATTCTTTGAGGAAGGCACCCTTTCTGAAGACGACATGATCAAAGGTTTGAAACTCGGTATCGCCAACCGCGGCACCTTCCCGGTGATTTGCGTTTCCGCCAAGGCTGACCAAGGCATCGACCGCCTCATGGACCTCATCGTCAAGAACTGCCCCACCCCGGACGAGGCTCCCGCAATGAAAGCCACCAACGGCAACGAGCACAAGTGCAACGCCGCTGAACCTTTCGTGGGTTACGTGTTCAAGACCGCTATCGAGCAACACCTCGGTGAGGTTGCCTTCATCAAGATCGCCGACGGCGAAGTGAACAAAGCCGCCGACCTTACCAACACCAATACCAACACCAAGGAGAGAATCTCCCAGCTGTTAGTGTTCGCCGGCAAGAACAGAGTGGAAGTTGACAAGGCTGTGGCTGGTGACATCATCGCCACCATCAAGCTGAAATCCACCCCGACCGGCACCACGCTGGTAGCCAAGGGTGACGACATCATCGAACCGACGGCTTACCCGGATCCCAAGTTCCGTACCGCCGTGCGCGCCAAGAACAGCGCCGATGATGAAAAACTCGGCCAGGTGCTCAACGAAATCCGCAAGACTGACCCGACGTTCCTGATGGAGCAATCCAAGGAATTGAAACAGATGATCATCTCCGGTCAGGGCGAGCAACACCTCAACATCGTGAAATGGATGATTGAGAAGTTGAACAAGATTGAAGTTGAATACTACGCTCCGAAGATCCCGTACCGCGAGACCATCACTAAGTCCGCCGAGGCTATGTATCGTCATAAAAAGCAATCCGGTGGCTCCGGTCAATTCGGCGAGGTGCACATGCTCATCGAGTCCTACTACGAGGGTATGCCCACCCAGACCAAATACCCGATCCGTGCCACGGAGACCTACGATCTGCCTTGGGGCGGCAAGCTCATCTACAACAACTGTATCGTGGGCGGTGCCATCGATGCACGCTTCATGCCCGCCATCCTCAAGGGTATCATGGAGAAGATGGAAGAGGGTCCGCTTACCGGTTCTTACGCCCGCGACATCGTGGTGAACATCTACGATGGTAAAATGCACCCGGTTGACTCCAACGAGTTGGCATTCAAGTTGGCCGGCCGTAACGCCTTCAAAGAGGCATTCAAGAACGCTGGTCCGAAGATTCTGGAGCCCATCTACGATGTGGACATCTTCGTCCCCTCCGACCGTATGGGTGATGTGATGACCGACCTTCAGGGCCGTCGTGGTATCATGATGGGTATGGACGCCGAGGGCGCCTTCCAGATGATTCACGCCAAGATCCCGTTGGCTGAGATGAACAAATACTCCACCACACTGAGTTCCATCACCTCAGGTCGTGCTTCCTACAGCATGAAGTTTGCCGAATATCAGCAGGTTTCCGCCGATGTTCAAGGCGAAATCATCAAGAAGTACGAAGAGGAGCACAAAGACGAAGAATAATCTTTACATTATTCTTTTATACGACAAAACCCGGCAGAAATGTCGGGTTTTTTTGTTAGTTTTGCACTTCCTTTTGAAAAACCATTTTCTATCCCTATTATGAAAAAAATATTCATTCTACTTGCTTTATTTACACTATTTTGCGCTTGCAATAACAATACCCAAGCCCCTGCTAATGAACCTCAACCGGATCCGTCAACCGAGGCCCTGCACGAAAAACAGCAGAAGGCTCAGGAAGATTGGAAGAATTGGGACAACCTTACCGACGAGCGCAAAAACGAGCTGTTGGAGGACTATAAGGCCACATACGACGAGATAAAGGCCATCAAAGAAGCCCGCGAGGCGCGCAAGGCCAAGTTCGAGGCCGCCATGCAGAACTGGGAAAATCTCACGCTCGAAGAGAAGAAAGCCGCCATTGACCTGATGGCTCCCAACTCCGCCAAGGCTGAGCCCGTGACCACACCCGAACAGAACACCAACATAAAATAATAGCTGCATGAAAAAGATAGCTGTGTTTGCCAGTGGCTTCGGCTCCAATTTCCAAGCCATCATCGAAGCGGTGCAAAATCGCACGCTGGAGGCGGAAATCGCCCTGTTAGTCTCCGACAAGCCTGGATGCAAGGCCGTGGAGCGCGCACAAGAAAACCATATCGATGTGTTCGCCTTCTCCTCCAAAGATTATGAGAACAAAGCCGCCTACGAAACTGCCATTTTGAAAGAATTGCAAGAACGGGGCGTGGACTACATCGTGCTGGCCGGATACATGCGCTACATCGGCGAGGTGCTTCTCAGCAATTTCCCGATGAAGATCATCAACCTGCACCCCGCGCTGCTGCCCTCTTTCCCCGGCGCACACGGCATCGCCGATGCCTTCCACCACGGCGTGAAAGTGTTCGGCATCACCATCCACTTTGTCGATGAGGGCGTCGATACCGGCAAAATCATCGACCAATTCGCCTTTCACGCTGAGGGCAACGAAACACTGGAGGAAATCGAAACGCACATACATCAATTGGAACACCAATATTTCCCCATCACCATCAACAAAGTCATCAACGCTTAAATCATACACTACATGGAAAAAATCATTATTCTGGATTTCGGTTCTCAAACCACTCAACTGATAGGCCGCCGCGTGCGCGAGCTGGACATGTTCTGCGAAATCGTACCCTACAACAAATTCCCTCACGAGGACAAGGATGTCATCGGTGTCATCCTGAGCGGATCCCCATTCAGTGTGTATGACGAGCGTGCCTTCAAGGTAGATTTGACCGGCATCCGCGGACGGCTGCCCATTCTCGGCATCTGCTATGGTGCCCAGTTCATGGCCTACACCAACGGCGGCAACGTGGAACCCGCCGGCAGCCGCGAGTACGGTCGCGCCAACTTGGCCGAGTTCGAGCATGACAATCCCCTGCTGCAAGGCTTGGACGACAATACACAGGTATGGATGAGCCACGGCGACACCATCACCAAACTGCCACAAAACTGCCGCAAAATCGCCTCCACCGACAAGGTGCAATATGCAGCCTACCAGTTTGAAGGCGAACAGGTTTGGGGCGTGCAGTTCCATCCGGAAGTGTTCCACACAGTGCAAGGCACCCAGTTGTTGAAGAATTTCGTGGTCGGCATTTGCGGCGGCCACCAAACCTGGAGCCCCGCCTCTTTCGTGGAGACCACCGTGACTGAACTGAAAGAGCAAATCGGCAACGACCGCGTAATCCTCGGCTTGAGCGGCGGCGTGGATTCCTCGGTGTGCGCCATGCTGCTGCACCGCGCTATCGGCAAGAACCTGACCTGCATCTTCGTGGACCACGGTCTGCTGCGCAAAAACGAGTTCCAGAACGTGATGCGCGACTATGAGGGCCTCGGCCTCAACGTGATTGGCGTGGATGCCAGCGAGAAGTTCTTCAAGGAATTGGAGGGCGTGACCGAGCCAGAGCGCAAGCGCAAGATCATCGGTGCCGGCTTCATCGACGTATTCAATGCCGAGGCTCAGAAGATCACGGATGCCAAGTGGCTGGCACAGGGCACCATATATCCTGACCGCATTGAGAGTCTGAGCATTACGGGCATGGTCATCAAGAGCCATCACAACGTGGGCGGACTGCCCGAGAAGATGCACTTGCAGTTGTGCGAGCCGTTGAAGTGGCTGTTCAAGGATGAAGTGCGCCGCGTGGGTCGCCAGTTGGGTATGCCCGAACATCTCATTACGCGCCATCCCTTCCCCGGACCAGGCCTGGCTGTGCGCATTTTAGGCGACATCACCCGCGACAAGGTGCGCGTGCTGCAGGATGCCGACGACATCTTCATCCAGGGTCTGCGCGACTGGAAAGTGAAACTGTGCGGCGAAGAGGCCCGCAAAGTGCTCGCAGCCGGCGTGCCCGCCAACATGACCAATGGTGAAATTGAGGTGTCGCTGTACGACCAGATTTGGCAGGCGGGTGTTATCCTGCTGCCCATCAAGAGTGTGGGTGTCATGGGCGACGAGCGCACGTACGAGCGTGCGGTGGCCCTGCGCGCGGTGACCAGCACCGACGCCATGACCGCCGACTGGGCACACCTGCCCTACGACTTCATGGCAAAGATTTCCAACGATATCATCAACAAGGTGAAGGGCGTGAACCGCGTGTGCTACGACATCAGCTCCAAGCCGCCCGCGACGATAGAATGGGAGTAATAACGCTGCAATCCCATTGTCAGGTAATAACTAGCCGCAACCCAAGGCTGCGGCTAGTATGAATTATTATTTCCGGAGCGCAGCCTCATACATTTCAATGAGTCGTTTAGCAACCACCTCGTTGATGTCGTAGTTATTCATTGACTCGGCATATTTGAAGCCCATCTCCCAACGCTCTTTCGGGTGATCGAACCAGTAGTCGATGCGTTCGGCAAGCGCTTTTGCATTTTTCGAAGGGAATTTGCTGCGCTCATCCAAAGCATACGCGGATGTGCCAGAGTAGCGCGCTGTGGCAATCACGGGCACAACAGCCTGTTGCAGGGCTTCCGTGATGCTCATGCCTTCCACTTCAATGTAGGCGCAATGAACGGCCAAATCGGCATTGGCTGCCAGTTCGCGCAGCTGATTGCGATTGTAGTAACCAATAATCGGCTTATATCCAACCACACCGTCTTCGTACAGTTTTTCGGCCATACGGGTGTATTGTTCCAACTTAGGACCACGGCCTGCTATGTGAAGTCTTATCCTTTTCGCATACTTGCTGAGACGAATGGCCTTATACAGCGTCGGTTGGTCTTTTTCCACAGCCGTGCGACCGATGTAAATCAGGTCAAGTGGACGATTTTCATCGAAATAGTCATCCGGCGGCGTAAGCGGACGAATACATTTATCCGGAATCACGCCATTGGAGAGGGTAAAACAATGCGCTTTGACGCGGTGGCGAACCAATCGCTCACGGACATTCTCCGTAGGACATTGTATATATTTGTAATGACGGTAAAAAGTGTGACACCAATGGCGCAAGATAAGTTGGCATGTCAGAAAACCGGCACGGCAGCCCAAGGTGTTGTAGATGATATTCTCCGGATGCACGTGGTAGGTGCCCACAATGGGTTTACCGAGCTTTAATGCCCATTTCATAGCGGCACGGTGGAGAAAGAAGGTCTCTTCCATGTGTATTACATCCGCCCAGCGAACCGCTTCCTCAATTTGCGGTCCCTTCCACTTGGCAAAATGATAGCCAAATGAGGAGAGCATCGGCTGTACTAAAGGGAAATCGAAATCCTCCATCTCATAATCCGGTTTCTCTCCGTTGGGATCTTCCAGGTTTTTACCCGAAAGGACACGAACTTCCTGTCCGGCATCACGCAGTGCTTTTACGGTTCGTCTTGCTGACTCGTCAAGGCCATTGCCCTCACAGAAAAAGTTGTTTACGACAAATAATATCTTCATACGATAACAATTTAAATAACCGCCGCAAAATTAACATTTTTTATGAAATATAAAATATTGATAATCAATTATGTTTATATGTTAATGATAGAATTTTAGCAAAAAAAGAAGCTAAAGGTGCCGTGATTGTTCTACAAATGTCACACCCTGTTCGTATAGAAATCCTTATAGCCTGAACGGCTTGATTATCTATAGAAGTAAACTAATGCGACGATACTAATTGAACCATGGGTGGCATCAAAAGATGCGGAAGATTATTTCTTCTTCTCCTCCACAGGATCCTCTTTGTAGGGACATTCGGGGTAGTTTGTCTTGACAAACGAGTAAACCAGCAGCCCGATACCTATGACAATAATGGGGATGCTGAGCCATTGCCCATTGTTGAGGACGTGTCCGATTTCGGATTCCACCTGCACCTCTTTGAAAAATTCAATGATGAAACGGGCGATGAATATCACGGTCAAGGTGGTGCCTGCCATACGACCGGCGGCAACTTTGCCCTTGGCGAATTTGAAATAATAGGTTATCAGTCCGATGAACAGCAGAAAATAGACCACCGACTCGTAGAGCTGTGCCGGATGGCGCAGTGTTCCTGCCACGCCCGGACCACCCATGGTGAAATCGAACGCCCAAGGCACAGTGGTGATGCTGCCCACAATCTCGTGGTTCATCAAGTTGCCGCAGCGCACGAAGGCTGCCGCAATGGGGATGGCGATGGCCAAGCGGTCCATCAACCACAAAACATTTATTTTGTGCCGCCAAGTGTAGTAGATAACGAACAAGATGATCGCAATGACGGCACCATGACTAGCCAGACCTTGATAGCCGATGAAGTTGCCCTGACTGTCAATAGGCAGGAGAATCTGCAACGGAGCCTTGACAAACATCTCCGGCTCGTAGAAGAGAAAATGTCCAAGACGCAAACCGATAATGGTCCATACAATCGTCCAAATGGAAATCTTATCCAACAGTTTTTGGGAAAGTTTCTCTGTTTTGAAAATCTGCTGCAGAGTGTAATAAGCCAACAAAAAACCAGTAGCCAACAGGATTCCATACCAACGGACCTCCACGGAACCGATGTGGAACGCAATAGGATTCACTTTCCAAGTAACGTAGCAGAGCGTGTTCAAAATATTCATCTTTCAATATATTAATCGATTAAAAAGCAAATACATATCCGGCTCCAAGAGTACCCCTGAAGCCTTTTTCCTTCGTATAGGATTTCAATTTCGTGCCATCTGCATTGGCATCCACCACCTTGTCGCTCACATAATCGCCAAGGAAGTAGAAGTTCAGCTGGTGATGCTTGCTGATTTTCCAGTCCACACCCAGAGAGCCCCGGTAACGGTTGATGTAACCACCTTTGAAGCTATGCAGGAACCAACCGGCCTCCCCTGTCTCCGAACCGTCTTCAGTATAATAGTTTGTGCCATCATAAAGCGCATGGATCACGGGCGCGTTCAAGAAGTTGCGGATCTCAAAATAGGCGTATGGCGTCACCTTGGCGAAGCCCCTGTATTTCAAAGTGAGCCGGCTTTTCAGGGTCAGGGCGCTACGTGGATACTGGTATTCGTTGAAATCGCCGGAACGATAGGTCCACTGAAAACGCTCCTTCAGCGACAGGCTCCACTTGCCCATTCTGACCGTGCCCGTGGCATCCACAAATAGCCGATGGCGGAAATCGCCGAACGAACTGGAAGAGTTGCTGTAAGGATTCATGAAGACATAGCCGATGCCGCACTTGAAATACTTATTCACCTTATAGCTGAGCTGAAGGGAGGTCTGAAGACGGTCGAAACTGCGGAAATTCTTGTCAAAACGAGCCTCCTCTTCCAGCGACACATGCAGTCCTTTGACAATTTTCTTATCCAATCCGACCGATATTCTGCCACCTACCTCAGGATCAAGGTTCACGTCCGTCTGCGCACAAGCAGAATTGAAAATTGAAAACTCAAAATTCAATATTAAACCAACCAATAAAACAAAAAACCACCTAAATTTCATATATCACAAACCCAACTATTATCTATTATCTATTAACTATTATCTCTAATCTCTAAACTTTTATCTACCATCCTCCCGGTCCTCCTCCTCCATTTCCTCCCGTATAAGAGCTCAACGACACCGCAGTGCCCCCGCTCACACTTCCATCTTCTACAAACATTCCGTTAAACAGCGTGTTGCCGCCACTCACCGACACGCCGGATTTCAGCGTGGGGGTGGAAGAGCCCGACACCACGAGAGGTGTGCCGCCACTGGCCGGGGTCTTGAACGCATACGTTTCCGAACCCACCTTTAGGGCATACCAGGTGTTAGGTGTCCAAGAAGAAGCCGAATAGCAGCTCTGGGACAGGGAGGAACCGCGTTCCAGACCGCCGACAGCCACCAGCGTGCCACCCTGCACATAGAGTTTATAGCCTTCCTCGGTGTTGGCGTCGATGGCCACTTCCGGGGACCTTGCGCCTATGGCATACACCACGCCACCCGTAATGTAGAAGTTGCCGTTGGCATCCATACCGTCATTGTTCGGTGCGTAGGCACACACATATCCGCCGCTGATGGTAAACGTGCTCCCCGAGTTGATGGCATCGTCTTCTGCCGAATAACTGTAAACCACACCATTGGAGATCGTAATGGTCCCTTTGGACTCAATGCCTTCGTTGTGGGAACTGCTCACAGCTACTGTGCTTCCGGAGAACGCTATGTTTCCGTCAAACTTGAGGCCCTTGGCGGAAATATCGCCAGTCGTGTAATCGTTCCCCGTAGTAGTGACCGCCACCGTGCCGCCGTTGAAATAGCCGGCCCCGTCGCTGTTGATACCCTTGCCTCCGGAGCCCTTGCTGGTGATGGTGAGCGTGCCGCCGTTCATCTTGAAATAGACATCCGCTTTGATGCCGGCCGTGCCCGAATAGGCACTCTCCTCGCTGTCGTAGGCCGCGTTGCCCGTCATCTGGATGGTTGTAGTTCCACCGTCAATCTGGACATAGCCGTCTGAACCGATGCCTTTTTTCGTGTCAGCGGAGACATTTACATCCAATATGCCACCTGTAATAATCACATAGTCTTTGCCCCTAATGCCATGCCCCGCTGAGGAATTGACATTTATCGTTGGTGAAGACCTGACATACACAAACTCATCGGAAATTATACCCGACTTTCCGGTCGCATTGACCGTCAGGGAGCCACTGCCGCTGAAGACCAAAGGCCCTTCGCCGAAGATGGCAGCTTTCTCGTCCTCATTGGCAGGCGTGTCCGTGTATGAAGAGCCATCGGCCAGCGTATTGCCACCTTGCACAAACATATATGTCATAGCACCTTCATTAGGCTCGGTCACAGGGCCCTGGATGTTGATGGCAGCTCCATTTTGATGCGTAAGATTCAGGTTGTTGAACGTGATGCCTTGTATGCTGGAACTGTACAATTTGAAAAAACCATCGCTGGCGGATCCCGAAAGCGCATACATCACAATGGAGTCTCCACTATAGACAATTGTAACATCATTACCGTTGATGGTGACATCGAATTCATCATTGGTGCCAGTTACCGTGGCACTGCCGTTAGTAGAGAACACCACATTGACCGTCATGCTGAAATCCACATCGGCAATGTCCACATCCTCAGTTCCTGACGGATCAATCCATATAATGTTGTCCTTCTCACACCCAACCAAGGTCACCGCCACCCACAACAGTGCAAGAAGTATAGACCATATTCGTTTCATATAGGAATCTTTTAAGACCTGCAAAAATAGTATTTTTTGGTTAGTAGCCATTTGCAGGTCTTTCAGACCCAACTTAGAATTTCAGCCTTACACCGCCAAGCGCGTTGATACCCGCCTGCGGGAAGTAATAAGGATTGTAACTTATCTCTCCACCATAGTAACCGGTGTATAATGCCGCATTGGTCTCATATTTCGTGTTGAAAAGGTTGTTGACGTGTACAAACAACTCCAGGTCTTTCAAACATTTGAAGTGGAAAGTGTAGGAGAGGCGGAGATTGGTGTAAGTATAAGGTTTCAAGACATAGGTATCGTCACCGGAATTGTCCATATACTGCTTACTGACAAATTTGGTAATCAGAGAGATGTTGAAGTCTTTCAACGGAGTAAAGGTAAGGTCGTTACCAATAATAATATTGGGAGAGTATGCGATGGGCGTGTTGCCGAGGTGCTGTTCCACATAGCCACCGTTCTCCCAATCCTCCACATAATGGACATAGTTAAGAATACGATTGATGCTAAAACCGCCGTTGATGTGCCAGGTGAAAAAGCGCACAGGACGATAAGCGGCAGAAAGCTCAATACCGGCACGATAGCTCTTATCGACATTGGTCATGAGCGGGTCGCCGGTTTGATCCAGTTCGCCGGTGCGCACCAGTTGGTTGTGGTAGTACATGCCGTACAAGGTGGTGTTGAAAAAGAACTTATCGTTGTGCATCATGTAACTGAACTCCAAATCATATAATGTTTCCGGAATAGGTTTGCGGCCGTCTGGTGCACCAACAAGGTCGTTGCGCGTGGCCTCGCGGTTGGCGGTGGCAAAAGAGAGGTCGAAACTGTGTTTCAGCTTGCCCTTGTTCAGATAGTAATGCAGCGCGATTTTCGGATTGATGAAGTTCCAGTGATACTCTTGCGGAATGGGAACCAACTCATCGTTGATGCCGTCAATGACATAGTCCACGCGACGGTATTGCAATTCGCCCGTCACGCTGAAATTCTTGTACCAATAGCGCAAATTGCCAAAAAACTTGGTTTGCAGTTTGTTGCCCGTTCCCCTATACCATTCGAACATGGCCGGACAATCCACAACGCGGTTAGGCTGCACCCAAACGATGTTGCCGTAATGCTTGCCATTGTAGTTGCTCACGTCCGCACCGACCACCCAGCGCAAGCCTTGATTACTATGATTTTTAAACACTTGGGTACCTGTATATTGTGCATGAATTCCGTAGAAATAATTATCCAGATACTTCTGTGTGACCAAATCGGCTGTTTTTATAGAATCGTACAACGCAACCAACCCGTATTTTTTCACTTTCTTGTCATCCTTATACTGCTCATAATAACCGAAACCGCGGGTCAGATAGGGCATCACCTGCAGAGTATGGTGCTGACGGCCCTCCTGGCGAATCCAATCCTTGACATACTCCAGCTGATAGAACGTCTGGGTGTAATGGTCTTTGGAGTTCTCGTAATAGTGCATGTTTCCTAAGTCATCGTAGTATTCGCCACAGGAGTTGTATGTGCGGTTGGTTTCCAGCAAATCGTAGGGCACGCCGTTCCAAGCAAGACCGGTATGCTCGGTGCCGTACAGCATGTGGAACTTCAGTTTGCCGTTATCCCTGTTTTTCTTGAAATTGTAAAGGTCGAGCTCTGCGGTGAGGAAACCGGAGTTGAGGCGTACTCCGGAGTGGTCGATATAGCCGTCGCTGCGAATGTCGGAGAAGGAGGCCAGCATGGAAAAGCGTTTCCCGATGAGGCCCGTTCCCGCACTCAGCATGTTATGAAAGGTGTTGTACGAGCCGTAGGAGCTGCGCACTTCGGCAAAGGGCTTGGTGGGAATCCCTCGGGTTACAAAATCAACACGAGCGCCGTAGGAGGTGCTACCATCGGAGGTGTTGGCGCCGCTCTGCACACTCACATTCTCGATGAAAGCGGCCATATCGGGCAGGTTCACCAGCCAGGAGCCCTGCGACTCGGCATTGTTGATAGTGACGCCGTTCAATGTGGTGTTGATACGCGTCTGGTCAATGCCACGGATGAAAAGGTATGTGGCGCCAAGGCCGTTACCCGACTCGGAGGTGGTGACCACAGAGGGCATCAGTTCCAGCAGGTTGTTGACACTGCCGTTGCCTTGCTGCGCGCGAATCTGCGGCATGGACATGGTGGTGACATTGGCAGCGGTTTGCACCGTGGGCTTGGTGAATTCAATGGTCACCTCGTCCACCTCGCCGCGCTGCACCGAATCAATTTGCGCCGAAAGCATCGGTGACAACATAATAAGGAACATCATAGAAACAAGAGAGTTGACTATGAACCTTGAACCTTGAACTTTGAACTTTGAACTTTGAAACATAACTCTAACAGTTTTGGTTTTTAAATTAAACAATACTGAAAGAGGGATTGTGAAAATAGAAGCGTTTGTCTCCCTACGGCGGCATTATCCGCATCAGGTTCAACGGGTCTGATCTCAGCCTTAACAGGCACCCCTTTCAAAACGGCGGCAAAGATACATAAAAAAACAGAACCCCAAGATGGAGCCCTGTTTTTAGTTGTTGGCTATTAGCCGTTAACTGTTGGTTTTTGGCTAACAGTGTACCATTAGTAGCCGAAAATCTCTTCCAGCGTGAGCGTGGTCACCTTGCCGTATTTCTCCAACGCCTTCAGATCGACCTCATTCTTGTTGCCCAACACCACAACCACTCTCTTCTGACCCTTGATGTAGTTCTTGTTGAAGTTTACCACATCGTTCAGGGTCATGTTCTTGATGGCATTGTAGTTGGCTTTGCTCGGAGATTCCTTCAAGCCAGCCTCTTCACAGGTGAGATAGGAGTTGATGACAGACATCTTGCGCACGCGGGCGGTGCGATACTCGGAGATGAGAGAGGTTTTGGCCAAGTCGAAGTTGAGTTCAGAAACCGGCATGTTTTCCAACAAGTCAGTGAAGGCTTCCAGAGCTTCGGGCAGTTTGTCGTTCTGCGTGCCGATGTGCGTCATGTTATAATCGAAACGGCCTTTTTCACTCGGCTCTACAAAATAGGCCGCAGCGGTATAAGCCAAAGAGCGTTTCTCACGGATTTCCTGGAAAACGATGGAGTTCATGCTGCCACCGAAGTACTCATTGTACATCTTCACCTGCGGAGTCATGGCCGGGTTGTAAGGCACGGATGTGGTCAACTGGCGACACAAAGACTGTTTTGCATCATAATGAGCGAAATAGACCTTGTTCTCCTTAGTGGCCAGGCGGTCGTAGTCGGGATTCATCTTCACAGGTTTCTTGGCCGGATGCACACTGTGTTTCTCGGTGAGGACTTTCTGCAAATCGGCAAGTGTCAAGTCGCCGTAATAGAGCACGCGCTGCGGCTGGGAAGTCATGGTCTTGATCTGGTTGATGACATTCTGTGCCGTGATTTTCCTCAGTTCATCATTGTTGACAAAATATTTGCGCACGTTGTCTTTGCCGTATGAAGCATAACTCAGCATCTTCTGGAATATGCTGTTCTGACGTGTTTTGGCATCCTCTCGGCTTTGCAAAATGTCGGAAATGGAGTTCTGTACAGATTCTTCAGAAATCTTGGGATTGTTCAAGATGTCCTCTACGATGGCCATAGCCTTCTCCATGTTCTCGCTCAGACCGCTGATGCTCACGCGAGCGTACTTGTCGCCGAAACTGATGTTGTAGTCGCAGGCGAGGTCGTACATCTCACGGTTGATCTGGCTGAGGGTGCGGTTTTCACTCTCCAATTGGTCAAGAAACTCATTTGTGATTCTGGCGTATTTGTCGTAAAGATAACCGTAGTTGTAACGATAAATCAACTGGAAGCGGCCGTTTTCAGTATTCTGCACATAGAGAATCTCGCTGCCGTTGGCCTTGCCTTTCTTCATATCCTTGTTGAAATCTACGAAAACAGGCTCAATGGGATTAACTTTTATGTTCTTGATTTCCTTCATGAAATCGCTCTCCACATCGCGGTTGATGACCACGGGCGTGATTTCAGGTTTCTCCACTTTCTGCACGTTGCGTTGCTCGCCCTGGCGTTTATAGACTACCACATAGTTGTTGTTCTTGAAAGTGCGTCTCGCAAAGTCGATGACATCCTCTTTGGTCACGAGGCTCATGTTCTCGGTCTCGTTGAGCACGTCCTGCCAGCTCTGGTGTGCGAGGTATGCAAAGGCCATCTTCATGCCGCGGTTGCGGTTGCTCTCCAGCGAGGTCATGTCACTAAGCTTGCGGTTGTTGATGGCAGCGGTGAGCAGGTCTTCATCCCAGTTGCCAGATTTCAGAATCTCTATTTGCTGAATCAAAAGGTCTTTCAACTGCTCCAACGTCTGCCCCTGTTTAGGTTTGCCCGTCAGTCGGAAATAGGCATAATCGTTAAGGTCGTTTACACCGGAAGCAGCATATTGCGCCAGCTGTTTTTGGTTGATGTTCTCGTCAATGATACCGCAGGAACCGTTCATCAGCACGGCATCGGCCATCTCGGCCAGAAGCACGTCGCGGGAGCCGGTGCCCGCATCAATGCGGAAACCTATCTGCACATTCTCGGGTTCCAGACCATACACTTCCACGACCTTCACTTCGCGGATAGGTTTCTCCTTTACGTATGTGAAATCAGGAATGTATCTGGGTTGAAGTTTACCAAAATATTTGTCAATCAAACGGATGGCCTCATCAGGATCAAAGTCGCCCGACATGGCAATACAATAGTTATTCGGTACATAATAGGTTTGGTAGTGCTTGTTGATGTTTGTCAGAGAGGGATTTTTCAGGTGCTCCACCGTTCCGATAGTGGTCTGCGTACCATACGGATGGTGCGGGAACAGAGCTTCATTCATCTTCTCGCGGGCGGTACGACTGTCATTGGCCATGTTCATGTTCTTCTCCTCATAGACGGTTTCCAACTCCGTATGGAACAGACGGAAGACAGCATTGGAAAAACGGTCGCTCTCGATCATCAGCCATCTATCCAGCTCATTGCTGGGAATATCTTCTTGATATACAGTCATATCATTGGAAGTAAATGCATTGGTGCCTTGCGCGCCGATCACGGACATCAGCTTGTCGTATTCGTTCGGAATGGCGTATTTGGAAGCCTCGTAGGAAACAGAGTCAATTTGGTGATAGATAGCCTTGCGCTGTGCAGGATCGGTGGTGTGGTTATAAACCTCGTACAGGGCTTCAATCTTCTTGAGTTGCTCTTGCTCCTTAGCCCAGTCGAGCGTGCCGAAGTGGGTGGTGCCCTTGAACATCAAGTGCTCGAGATAGTGTGACAGACCTGTGGACTCGGCAGGGTCGTTCTTGCTGCCCACGCGCACGGCGATGTAAGTCTGGATGCGTGGCACGTCCTTGTTGACAGACATAAACACCTGCAAACCGTTGTCGAGTGTGTAGTGAATCACGTTCATCGGGTCATTTTGATAAGTCTCCTTCTTGTAGTTCTGGGCATCGACACTGACGGCGAGGAAACAGAACACCGCAGTCAAAAAGCCCACCAATAATTTTCTACTCATATTTATTAATGTTAAAAGAAATTTCATGGCGGCAAAAGTAAGGAAAATAATTTTACTTTTGCGGCGTTATCATTCACCGAGAAATAATCTAAAATTCAAAAAAATGAAGAAACTTTTTATTTTGATGGCAGCCACGTGCTGTCTGGCGTTCACCGCCTGCAATAACAACAAACCTGCCGAGCAGCCCGCTGAAAACACGGAGATGCAAGCCGAAGACCATCCCTGCTGCAAGGATATGACTCCGGAGCAGAAAGCCGAAATGGAAGCCCACAAAAAAGCCTGCGAAGACTGGAAGAACTGGGAGAACATCACCGAGGAGCGCAGAGTGGAACTGCTCAACCAACGCAAAGCCGACTACGACAAGATGCAGGAGATGAAGAAAGCCCAAGAAGAGAAGAAAGCCAAATTCGAGGCTGCCATGAACAATTGGGACAAACTCACCACTGCTGAAAAGAAAGCCGCTTTCGATGAAATGGGCTGCTGCGGTGGCTGCAAGAAAGGCGAAGGCCCCGGCTGCTGCAAAGGCGGTCCTCACCACGGTCCTGAAGGTCCCTGCCCGAAAGAACACAAATGTCCTAAAGGCGAACCCAAAAACTAAAATCTGAATCAGATTTAAAGCAGAAAAAAGCGCATCGGTGCTGTGGCACCGATGCGCTTTTTTCATTGGACAACTTTATCGAAACCAACAAAGTTGAGATTGGTTTCCCGATCAACCACCGTATGAGGAGCCATCGAAGCAATGCGTGCAAATGCGCTCCTTCGGCAGGCCGATTGCCTTGGCAATCGTTTCCAGTTTGTTGAACTTCAGCGTATCCACGCCCAAGTGCTTGCGGATAAGTTCCACCATATTGGCATATTCTTTCGTAGTGTCGTCGCAGTAGAGGTGCAGGTTTTTGGTGCTGTCGCCCTCCAGTTCCTCAATCACGCGGCGGGTAATCAGCTCCATTTCTGTCTTGGAAGCGGAGAAGTTGAGGAAGTTGCATCCGTAGGTCAGCGGCGGGCAGCTGATGCGGATGTGCACTTCTTTGGCGCCGTATCCATAGAGTTTTTTCACGTTGTCGCGGAGTTGCGTGCCTCGCACGATGGAGTCGTCGCAGAAAACAATGCGCTGACCTTTCAGAATCTTCGTGTTCGGCAGCAGTTTCATGCGGGCCACGTGCTCGCGCGTATCCTGGTTCACAGGCATGAAGCTACGAGACCAAGTGGGCGTGTATTTGATGATGCCACGCTTGTAAGGAATCTGCTTGCCCATAGCATAACCCAATGCCATGCCAATGCCTGAGTCAGGGATAGCGGACACCATATCTACCTCCACATCATCGGTGCGGCCCATCTCGTAACCGTACATGTAGCGGGTGTTCTCCACATTCACGCCTTCGTATTCCGAAGAGGGATAGCCGTAGTAAATCCATAGGAACGAGCAAATCTGCATCTTGGGGTTAGGAGCCAGCAACTGCTGCACGCCATCCATCGTCACTTTGACCACCTCTCCGGGACCCACAAACTGCTCGATGGAATAGTCGAGGTTAGCGAAACTGTGGCAGTCGAAAGCCAACGCATAGCTACCCTCTTTTTTACCCACCACAATGGGTGTGCGGCCGTAGTAGTCGCGCGCGGCAATGATACCATCGTCGGTCAGAATCAGCATCGAGCAGGAGCCTTTCACTTTGCGATACACATTCTGGATGCCATCCACAAAATCCTTGCCCTGCGTAATCATCAAAGCGATGAGCTCGGTCGGGTTGGTGCTACCGGAGCTCAGCTCGGTAAATTGCTGGTTCTTGTCCAGACAGTCCTTCTCCAATTCGGCCATATTGTTGATTTTGGCCACCGTCACAATCGCGAAGCGTCCCAGATGTGAATTGACAACAATAGGTTGTGCGTCGGTATCACTGATTACACCAATACCGATGTTCCCCACGAATTTGTAAAGGTCGTCGCCGAACTTGGTGCGGAAATAGGAATTCTCAATATTGTGGATTGACCTGTGAAACACGCCATTTTCGATGGTGACCATGCCCCCGCGTTTGGTGCCGAGATGGGAATGGTAGTCAATGCCGTAAAATAAATCAGGATTGCAAGGTCCGTTAGAGACCACGCCAAAGAATCCACCCATAATAATTTGAATTTTAAATAGTTAAATAAAAATATTACTGTACTTTTTTAAAGCGGTAAAAATAAATTTTTACTGATTTTCCTGAAATGGATTTCTCAACTTTTTATCATTTTTTATGAACAATCGAGAGATTAGTTCAACCAGAAATTGATTTTTTGTACTTTTGTGGCAGAATATTTACAATGATGATGGAAAATAAAGCCCAACAGTTTTTGGAACGGTACCGTGAAATAGAAGAATGGGCACTCAACAACCTGAATGTGGCGGAGATGAAGGATCTGGAGCAGATGCCGCAATACAAGAGCCTCCGGAGCAGCCTCTCATTTTGCAGGATCCTGCGGAACCTGCTCTCCCACTACGATTGGTCGAAAGCCGGCAACGATATGATCGTGGTTACAGACCAGGCATTGCGGCAGGTGAACAATCTCTACTACTCTCTTAATCCAGTCACTCTGATGCGGATTGCCATCCGGGCGGGACAAATCTTTGCCCCAGCATCCTCCGACTCAGTTCTCAATGCTATAAAAGTCATGCACCGCAACGACTATTCTTACATTCCAATAGTGGACAACCATCGGATTGTTGGCGTGTTCAGCATCAAAACCTTGTTGCAGATTGCAGCTGAAGACAAAATTCAGGACATCACCGAAAATCTAACTTTTCAGGATATTCTGGATTATATCCGAATTTCGGAAAATCCTGAAAATCAATATGGTTTTATTGATACAAACACTTCTGTGGAAGACGCGGCTGAAATGTTTCAGCGTTCTAAAAGGCGCAAGAAAAAGCTCGATGTTCTGTTCATCACAGACAATGGCAGGGCTGACGGCGTGCTGCAGGGTATGCTCACACCCACCGACCTGATCGGAGCTTATTAATTATTGTTCGAAATCATCATAAGTATTGATAAAAATGAATATGTTTCAAAAAATCAAAGAGAAAAAACAGCAGTTACTGCGATTCCTGTTCGGCTCATTCTCGGCCACTGCTCTGATGTTCACCTTCCAAGCCTGCTACGGGATGCCGCAGTCTCATGTGAATGTCCTTGTCCGAGGCACGGTTACGGACGCGGAGACAGGAGAAACCATTGGAGGAATGAAAGTTTCTTCCGAGATCATCGGTTTTTCCGCCACGACCGACCAGGAAGGGTATTTTGAAGATTCTACCGGTGTACGGACGCTTAACGAATGGGGTAGTTATCCTATTCGGGTTACCGATATTGACAGCACAGAGAACGGTTTGTATGAGACCCTGGACACGCTCATTTCTGCTGAAGATCTGCAGGGTTCTATCCATTTGAAAGTCAAGAAACAAAGTGAAAACTCGTAAGAGAAAATCTTTTCGCAGGTTTTTGTTCCGTATTTTCAGAAAAAACGAAACAGCCATACACGAGTTGAACTATCTGTTTTGGGAGTGTACTTGGCGTTGTAATTTGTCGTGCTGGCACTGCGGCTCTGACTGCAAGGCAGAAGCTTGCGTGCCCGACATGCCTTTTGCAGATTTCCTGAAAGCCATAGAACCGTTGGAGCAGCGTTATATGCGCGATACAACTATCATTGCCATTACGGGCGGGGAGCCCTTGCTGCGCCCCGATCTGGCCGATTGCGGTCGGGTTCTGCGTGAGCACGGTTTCCGCTGGGGCATAGTCACCAACGGCATGTTGTACAATGAGGCGCGACACCGCGAGCTGCTGGATGCCGGCATGAGCTCGGTGACGGTCAGTTTGGACGGGTTGGAGGCAACACACAACTGGTTGCGCAACCATCCCCAGAGTTTCCAGCGGGCCCTTGCCGCCTTACGGCTCATCGCATCTGCTCCAGAGCTTGACTATGATGTAGTCACTTGTGTGCACCAGCGCAATCTTCCCGAATTGCCGATGCTCAAGCAATTTCTCATCGAACATGGCATTCAACATTGGAGGTTGTTCACTATCGCGCCCATCGGGCGGGCGGCAGGCGACCCCGAACTACAACTTACCCGCCTGCAAGTGAGAGAAATGCTGCAATTCATCGCAAACACGCGCCGTGAGGGACGCATCGACCTCAAATTCAGCTGCGAGGCTTATACAGGCGATTATGAGGAAGAAGTCCGTGACAGCTATTTCTTCTGCCGCGCCGGAATCAACATCGCATCCGTGTTGATCAGCGGCGATATTTCCGCTTGTCCCAACATCAACCGTTCATTCGCTCAAGGCAACATCTACCAGGATAATCTATTGGAAGTCTGGGATCATAAGTTCGACCTCATGCGCAACCGCGACTGGATGCGATGCGGTCCCTGCACTAAGTGCACGGAATTCAAGCAGTGCCTGGGTGGCGCCATGCATCTGCGCCCTGCATTAGGACAGCCCATCTTGAGATGTTATAGAGAGTCACCGTATAATATCTTGAAAATCAAACATTAACTTTTTTTAGCAAATATAATCCAAAAAAATCATACCTTTGCTGCCAAATTTATAATCCAATTTAAATTTCAAAAAAATGAAAAAAGTATTATGCATCGTAGCAGCTGGTTTACTGCTTGGTTTCTTTACCACATCCTGTAATAAACAATGCCAATGTAAGACCTATGTCAATGGTGCTCTTTCTTCTACAGGAGATCCTTTCGAGGTTGAATCTGGTAAAAAATGTTCTGATTACAATAGCACAGTAAGCCTTCTGGGCATCACCACTGAGGTGAAATGCAAAACCACTTTCTAATCTTTCATTGAAAGTCAAAAAAAGCCCCTCCAATTAGGGGCTTTTTTTTGTACCTTTGCCGCTCAAATCGTCACAACTATGACCATCAACACCATCACCTTAGGGTGCTCCAAAAATATTGTAGATTCAGAAATTATTGCCGCGCGGCTGCAAAAACTTGGCCATCGTGTTTTCTTTGAAGGCACTATGAAAACCGATTTGGTCATCGTCAACACCTGCAGTTTCATCGGCGACGCGCGCGAAGAGTCTGTGAATGAGATCCTGGCACAAATAGAACGCAAGATGCGCCGACAAGTAAAGAAAATATATGTAGTAGGCTGCCTGGCCCAACGAAACAAACAAGAATTGGTGGCCGAGCTGCCCGAAGTGGACGGCTTCTTCACCTTTGATGAACTGAAGAAGCTCACGGAATCCGCCGACTTCGATCTGTTAGGCACCAGCGAACGACTGCTCTCCACCCCGATGCACTACGCCTACCTCAAGATTTCGGAGGGCTGCGACCACCAGTGCTCCTATTGTGCCATCCCGCTGATCCGCGGCAAACAGGTGTCAAAGCCCATTCCCCTGTTGGTGGAGGAGGCACGCAAGCTGGCCGACCAGGGCGTGAAAGAACTCATGCTCATCGCCCAAGACCTCACCTACTACGGCATTGACCTCACTGGCAAGCGCGAGCTCGCCAACCTGATGGAGGCCCTGGCACAAGTAAAGGGACTTGAATGGATACGTCTGCACTACGCCTACCCGCTCAACTTCCCCTACGAAATCCTGGATGTGATGAACGCATACCCGCAATATTGCCGTTACTTAGACATCCCGTTCCAGCATGTGAGCGACGACATTCTGAAGAGCATGCGGCGCGGCGGCACCGCTCAATACATCTACGACCTCATCGCACGCATACGGGAGACGGTGCCCGGCATCGCGCTTCGCACCACGCTGATCTCCGGCTACCCGACCGAAACCCATGAGCAACACAAGGAGCTGGTAGAATTTGTAAAACGCAATCGTTTCGAACGGCTTGGCGTGTTCGCTTACTCGCAAGAGGAAGACACGCCTGCGTACGAACTGGGCGATCCCGTGCGCCGCAACATCAAGACCCGCCGCGTGAACGAAATCATGCAGCTGCAGGAGGGCATTTCCCGCGAACTTAACGAAGCTAAAGTGGGGCAGACCCTTAAAGTCATCATCGACGGGGAAGAGCAAGACTTTTATGTGGGCCGCACCGAATTCGACTCTCCCGATGTCGATAACAGCGTCCTGATCCGCAAGGACAAAGCCCTGAAAATCGGGGATTTCTACCATGTGAAAATCATGGAAGCAGCGGATTACGATTTGTATGGAACGACAAACGAATAATCGATGTCTTTAACCAAAAAAAGCTATTACCGCACTAATTTCACGTTGCGCGACTGGCCTTTGGAGTTGGTGATTTTCAGAATATAAAACCCTTTGGCGTAGGGGAAGGCATGATGCAAGGTGTGTGCTCCGGCGGTCAATGCTTCCTCGAACGCTCCCACCCGCTTTCCGTCAATGGAAAAAATCTCGAAATTGTACATATCAGGCTCCTCGGTCTGCAAGAGAACCTCCAACTGCCCGCGCACAGGATTGACTACTCGCAATTGATAGTCGGCACTGTACGGATTGACCCCCACATGCGCATCAACCAGGAACTCCGTGATCACCGGCAGGTGGTCCGACTGGTTGTACAAAGCCTGGGCCACATTCTGCGGCACCGAGTTGTTCTGCGGCTGCAAAACCGAACCATTGAAACGATTCCCGTCCTGCCCGAGCGCATGGTACGTTTCGGGCAGCACACGCACACGGTCGCTGCCGTAATAGACATACGGCGACACCAAGATGATGTCAAAACGGTCGTCCAAACCACCGGAGGAAAAACAGCCGTTGTCGTAGTTGGTAGTGTGCGTGGATTGCGTGTGGATATCCGCAAACTGCGCATTGTTGTTCCAGTTGCCCGGCCGGTCTATGGGATCATAAAAACGATAGAGACTGTTGGAATAATTGACCATTTCCTGGTAGGCGGCCTCCGAAGATCCATAAATGTTGAAGTCGCCCGAAACGATGTTGTTGCCCGGCGCGCCAAGTGACACCAGCTTGTTCATCAAACGCTGTGTCTGCAAATGGCGGGAGGCTTCGTTTGCTTCGGAACTGCCTGCCTTCAAGTGCATGATCCAGAAGGTCATAAACACCGTATCGCCTTGCGCCAACTCCCGCGAGTTGTAATACATCTTGTACCCGTTGATGTCGCGATACGAAGTGGTGACATAATAATGGTCGTAGAATGTGAGCTTCCGGGAGTTGTAGAAAAGCATGTTGGCGATATAGCCACCCGAATAGTTGGTGAACGGGCCATGACGATAATAATCCACCCCTTGGGTGTTGATGGCGTTGTTGAGCAGACGGTCGGCGTAAGAACTGCTGCTGCCCATCTCACACACACAGAACACATCCGGCATCACGTGGTGGAATATGGTCTCAATATAACCATCTTTCGCATCGATGTTGTTGGTTACCGAATTGCAGTCCGACACGCCGGAATTGGTGGTGTAATACATCAGGTTGTACTGCATCATCTTCAGTGTGTCCTGCGCAAAAGCGTTGCACAGCAACACTGCAAACAGCAAACCGGTCATAAAGAACTTCTTTTTCATGACTGCTATTTCCATTTAAAAGTATTGACAAAATGCATGGCATCATCGCGCAGATATTGGATCACCGGCTCCAAAGAGTCGTTATTGGGCGCGAAATTGAAATAGAGTGTGGTGCGCAGGAACTGGTGTGTGCTGTCGGTCATCCAGAACATGAGGGGCGTGGCCACTTCTTTCCCGGCGATGTCGTATATCTGTCCCCATAGTCTGGAATCAGGATCCTGGATTACAGAATACTCCACATCGTCCGCCTTCTGGTAATGGAACTTCACCATTTTCTCCTCACGGATAATCTTATTGCGCAAAGAATCTGCCCGCGGCATCGTCATATAGGTGATTTTGAACGTGGCGTTCAACGTGGGATAGTCCAAATCCACCCAATAGGAGCCGTCCTTTTGGGGACGGATGGATAGTTGCGCCGCTTCTGACTGCTCAAACACAAACGGCAGCGTGGTATCGACCTGCCGATAGCTGTGCTCGGGCAAATCTATACGGAAATACGCCACCGGTTTGGAGGTCTCTGCCTGACGGTGACAGGAACACACCATCGACAACAGGAGTAGTCCGAAGGACAATCCCAAAACCAAACGGGAAGCGGATTTCATGAAAAAGTACAGATTTTTACTATAGATAACTCTTTAAGTTCTTGTTTTTGCTGTTCTGACGCAGGCGCTTCAGGGCACGCTCCTTGATCTGGCGCACACGCTCGCGGGAGAGCTCCATACGGTCGCCGATCTCGTCCAACGTGTGCTCATGCGTGGTGTCAATGCCGTAGAAAAGTTTCAGCACCTCACGCTCCTTCTCCGGAAGGGTCTTCAATACATCGTGGATTTCGGAAGAGAGTGATTCGTTCATCAGAATCTTGTCAGTGTCCTCATCGTTGTCGTGCACGAAGATATCCACAAAGCGGGTCTCCTCATTCGGGGAGATGGGCGAATCAATGGACTGCGGGTGGTTGTTCATCTTCATGATTTCGGAAACCTTATAGACGGGCATGTCAATGGCCTCCGCAATCTCCTCGGTCGTAGGCATTCGTTTGAACTGCTGCTCCAAACGGGCGGTTTCTTTCTTGATTTTGTTGATGACACCTACCTGGTTCAGCGGCAGACGCACGATACGCGACTGGTCGGCGATAGCCTGCAGAATGGACTGGCGAATCCACCACACGGCGTAGGAGATGAATTTGAAACCACGGGTCTCATCAAAACGCTTGGCTGCTTTAATAAGCCCCACATTGCCTTCATTAATCAAGTCCTGAAGGCTGATACCCTGATTCTGATATTGTTTTGCCACTGAAACCACAAAACGCAAGTTGGTGGTTGTCAGCTTATTCAGTGCCTCTTCGTCGCCAGCCTTGATTTTACGGGCCAGCTCCACTTCCTCTTCGGCACTAATCATGCTCTCCTTACCAATGTCGGCCAGATAACGATCCAATGAAGCCGAATCACGATTGGTAATGGATTTTGAAATCTTTAATTGTCTCATATATTAAGTTATAAAGTTTTTAAAGTTAAAAAGCAGGAATGTTGAATCTAGTCTTCAGTCTCCCGTCTCCAGTCTCCCGTCTAAATCATCAATTCCTAATAATGTCCGTTGTACCTTCAATATTCAATAAAGTTACATTTTTCGTGATTTTTTCGCGATTACGGACGATATTTACCTGCACTTTGTCGCCGGGCGACTTGGTTTTGAGCACGCCACGCACCTCCGCGAGGCTGTTCACAGGCATTTTGTCAATATGAGTAATGACGTCTCCCTCTTGAAAATCGTTTTTCGCAGCCGCACCATCCTCTTGAACATCTGCCACATAAACTCCTTTTACATCTTCCAAACCATATTCTTCGGCCAAACGGGCATTGATTTCGGCTATGGAGATACCCAGATAGGCCTGTTGCACCTTGCCGTATTCCTTCAGGTCGAAGTAGATTTTCTTGACGATATTGGACGGAATGGCAAACGAGTAGCCGGTATAGTAGCCATTGCCGGAAGCGATGGCCGTATTGATACCCACGAGTTTACCGGAGGCATTCACCAGGGCGCCGCCGCTGTTGCCGGAGTTGACAGCCGCATCGGTCTGCAAGTAGGTTTCTTCCGTCTTGTGCTGGCGCGAGTTAATGTCCAGCTGCCGTGCCTTGGCGCTGATGATGCCGGCGGTGACGGTAGAAGTGAGGTTCATGGGGTTGCCCACAGCCAGCACCCACTCTCCGATTTTCACAGAGTCGGAGTTGGCAAAGGTGAGATAAGGCAGATTGTCGGCCTCAATCTTGATGAGCGCAAGGTCTGCACTGGGATCGGTGCCAATGATGGTGCCATTGTATTCGCGCTTGTCATTCAGCGTAATAGTGGTTTTCACGGCATCTTCCACCACATGGTTGTTGGTAATGATATAGCCGTTGGAGGAGACAATCACGCCGGAGCCGGCGGCCTGCACCGGGTACATGCTGGGCGCGGAACCGAAGAAATGTTCCCATATCGTACCACCGAAAAAGTCGTCCCACGCGGAATTTTTCTGCGTAAATTCCGTTTTGATATACACCACAGCATTGACAGACTTCTCTGCCGCGACTGTCAAATCCACATATCCACCCCCTTTGGAAGCCGTTTGGGCAACGAGGGTGTTCGGGCAGTTTACAAGAACTATCAGACTGAAAATTAAAGCGTTAAATATGGTTTTCACTTTCATAACAAGATATTATATTTCTTAAAATGTGGATTAATAACGAACTTGTTCAAAAAAAATTGCAAGAATAGTGCCAGAATAAATAAATTTTTCTATTTTTGCCGCCCCAAAAAATAAAAAATAAAAATCTTAAAAAATGTACGCAATTGTAGAAATAGCCGGGCAACAATTCAAGATTGAAAAAGACCGCAGAGTCTATGTTCAACGCCTTCAGGCTGAAGAAGGTTCACAGGTCACATTCGACCGAGTGTTATTGGTTGACAATGACGGTTCCGTAAAAGTTGGTACGCCCACCGTTGCCGGTGCAGCTGTTACCGCTACCGTTCTCAAACACCTCAAAGGTGACAAAGTTCTTGTTTTCAAGAAAAAAAGAAGAAAAGGTTATCAGAAGTTGAACGGCCATCGCCAGTTCCTCACTTCCATCAAGATTGATGCTATTACCTTATAATTTAGTAGTAACGAAAAAAAATAAAAAGTTATGGCACATAAAAAAGGTGTCGGTAGTTCACAGAACGGCCGCGAATCACACAGCAAGAGATTAGGTTTGAAAATTTTTGGCGGTCAATTCGCCAAAGCCGGCAACATCATCGTTCGCCAAAGAGGTACGGTTCACAACCCCGGCCAGAACGTGGGTATGGGCAAAGACCACACGTTGTTTGCCTTGGTTGACGGTATCGTCTCCTTCAAGAAAACCTACAAGGATAGATCATACGTGTCTGTAACTCCCGTTCAGGAGTAGGCAGATTCTATGATATTTTGTTCATAATGTTTGATTTTAAATTAAGCCGCTTTTCAGCGGCTTAATTTTTTTTTGTACTTATATACTACTTGATAGCGCGTCCGCACATCTTTCCATCATTTTATTCCGTGAGCAGTGCACCATTCCGCGAGACGCGACAGCGTTGAGCGGAATCTCTACTGTATGCTTCGCATCCCTGATGGTAAACTATGGGACGAGCACCAGACGCAAGGCAAGGGGGGGCTCGGAACGGATGCATTTTAGTGTTTCAACAATTCCAAAATCACCTCTGGTGCAATTTCCATTTCAGCAACAGCACAAAGGCCCGTGCCTATGTCCTTGAGGCTGGCCCCTAACAGGTATACTTTATCGTCAATGATCAAAAAACGGTCGTGGTTTCGTTGGGGTAATTGAATAAATTCGATTTCTGGATACTGTGTGTTGTGTTTTTTCAGATCGGTGAGAAACTGTGCGTTGTAACGGGTATGGATGGTCGCAGAAACTCCGACAGACCGTTTGGTGAGCATTGACAGCACACGGTCGTCAACAAAGTTGTCAATTATGACAATCCTTTGGCGGGCACTCCTCACAAGATCGGAGACATAGGCCCAGGCGTCCCATACGCAGCCTGTTGGAAACACTTGCTCAGGAAGCGGTTTGGGAGATATTTCTTCAATTTTTTCAATTATAACGTCTATTTTCTCATCGGTTTCTTGTTGATGCTGTTCAATGTTAAATATACGCTGAACCAATTGTGTGCTATAGTTAACGAGATGTGGGATCATGGTAAATGCCCGCATAATGCGGATGTTGACCCCAACGGCGGTTTCGGATCTCAAAACGCTGCTGAGCATGGCAATGCCGTTACGGGTGAAGGCGTAAGGTAGATATTTCTTATGTTGTCCTCGGCCATTCTTCGAGGTCGCAATTTGCAATCTCGAAGATTTGTCGTTTTTGTTTAAGGTCGCAAATTGCGACCTTAAAGAATTCAGTACCTCGTTTGAAGTCACAATTTGCAACCTCAAATTAACCGATTCTTCTTGAGTCAATTGGAACATGAAATCTTCAGGAAACCGATTTATATTACGTTTGACCTGTTCGTTCAACCTCTTGGTTTCAACACCATACAGCATTGCCAAATCGGCATCAAGCATCACCTGCTGACCTCTTATTATTCGGATCAGAGACTCAATCTTAATGCTATCAATTTTTTTGAGATCACAATTTGCAATTTCAAGTTTCTGATTTTTCGCCATGATTGCGTTTTAGAAATCGTTAATAAATTTCGCTGACAAACATACAAAATCATTTCGAAAAAATCAAAGGTAAAACAAAACTAATTCACTAAAAATCAACTATATAAAAATTGCATTTTTCGATATAAAAAATGCAATTTCCGTGATAGAAATTGCAAATTGTAAAAAAAATTGAAAATCCGAAAACAACCTCTCCTCTGGTGGACATTTGGATTTTTGGAAAGAAAATGAATCCCCCACGGGGATACAAAACCGTATGGGCTCACATTTCCTACAGGAATGCATTCCCCTAACGGGGAAAAAGAAGGGAAGTTTTGGTGCGTCCGCACATTAGTGCGGACAATGGGGTCAATTGCTATTATGAGAGTTTCTCCACTGCCTCCTTGATGCGGCGGCAGGCCTCTTTGAGCTTATCCTCTGATGTGGCATACGACAGGCGGATGCAATCGTCATCGCCGAAGGCACTGCCTTGCACGGTGGAAACGCTGGCGTCCAAGAGAATGTAGAAAGCCAAATCTTTGGAGTTCTCAATCAAAGTTTTGCCATACTGTTTGGCAAACTCGGAGTCGGCGGGGGCATTCTTGCCGTACAGACTCTTCACTTTCGGGAAGAAATAGAAAGCACCTTCCGGCAGGCAAACCTCAAAGCCCGGAATCTCCTTCAGCAACCCGAACACCAAATCTCTTCTCTGTTTGAAGATGTTTCGCATACCGATGATATCCTCGGAAGTCTTGGGGTCGAGCTCCATGGCACGCAATGCGGCACGCTGCGAGATGGAACCGGTGGCGGAGGTTATCTGGCCCTGCATCTTGTTGCAAGCCTTGGCCACTTCAACCGGTGCACCGATGAAACCGATACGCCAACCCGTCATGGCAAAGCCCTTGGCCACACCGTTGACGGTGACTACTTGATCCTTCACGAAGTCGAACTGGGCGATACTCTCGTGGCCACCCACAAAGTTGATGTGCTCGTAAATCTCGTCCGCCATGACCATCATCTGCGGATGTTTCGCAATGACTTCAGCCAATGCGCGCAACTCCTCCTTGGAATACACCATACCCGTCGGGTTGGAAGGGCTGCTGAACATCATCAGCTTCGTCTTCGGCGTGATGGCAGCCTCCAATTGCTCCGGCGTGATTTTGAAATCGTTCTCCAACTTGGCCGGCACATACACACACTTGCCCTCGGCCATTTCCGCAATGGCACGATAGGAAACCCAGTAGGGCGTGGGGATAATGACCTCATCACCCGGGTTCACCAGCGACATGACCACCTGGTAGATGGACTGCTTGCCGCCCGTAGATACCACGATCTGGTTGGTGGCGTAGTCAAGGTTGTTGTCGCGTTTGAACTTGGCACTGATGGCCTTCAACAGGTCAGCATAACCCGGCACAGGAGGATAGTGGGTGAAATTATCGTCAATAGCCTGTTTGGCATACTCCTTTACTGTCTCCGGCGTATTGAAGTCGGGTTCGCCGATGCTCAAACTGATCACATCTTTGCCTTTTTCCTTCAGCTCGCGAGCGAGGGCTGTCATGGCCAACGTTTCCGACGCAGCCATTGTGGTAACTCTTTTTGAAAGTCTTTCCATATAAATTATGTGTTTTTTGATATTTCCAAAATCGGGTTGCAAAGGTACAAAAATAAAGGGAACTTGATACAGCTGTCGGGAAACAGAAAAAGGGGCGAAAAAACCGCCCCTTTACGTAATGAATCTGGTTGTATCTATTTCTTCACAATCCGTTTGGTTAGCGTGCCCCTTTCTGTTGCAATGCGGGTGAAATAGACACCGGAAGCGTTGCCGCTCAGGTCAAGTTCCACATTGTTGCCGCCAACCTTGACTGTCGTGACCAGCTTGCCATACACATCATAAACCTCCACATTCTCAATCCTCAATTCTGAATTCTCAATTCTGAATTTTCCAGTGGTCGGGTTCGGATAGATGTCGATTTGTCCCAACTCGTAATTCCCGATACCCACTGTGGATGTTGTGAACGTGATCTGGTTGGACGGATCGCTCCATACGCCGTTGGTACAATGTGCCGTGACATGTGCCACATACGAGGTTCCGGACTCTAGGTTCTGCAGTTCGTATGGATGGGTGTTGACGGTCTGCATGGACCAAATATCTTCATTGGTTTTCTTATAGTAGATCATCCACTCATTGGCCGGGCTGGATGTCTGGCTCCAATCCAAGGTGGCGGTCACCATCGTGGTATCCACCAAGTGCAAGTTAATGGGCGGGGCACACAGGTCGTCCATTGTGGTGAAAGATACCGGTGCGGACCAGTCGCTTTCACCGCCCCCGCAGTTGGCCTGCACCCGCACCTGATAGGCCATATTGGACTGTAGGTTGGTAATGGTGTACGACGTGGTGGGCACATTGGGCACGAGAGTCCAGTTGGAAGAGGCTGTCTTATACTGCAGATTCCAGCTGGTTTCAGCTCCGGTGGGTGTCCAGCTGACGTTAACCGAGTTGGCTTCCACATTGCTGACAGCAAGATTTTCCGGTACCGAGCAGGGCAGCATATCCAACACTATATCGTCAATGTATCCCGCCGCATACGAAGAGGAGGGCTTGTACGACACAATAGCGATACGATTGCCCGCACCCGCATAATTGCGGAAGCTCACCGTGAATGTTGAATAAGTAACACCGGTAACCTCTATCGTATCCACCGCAATGAAGGTGTTGTAGTCCGTGCCCTCCATCACGCCGATGACCGGAGTGAAAGGATAGTTGGAATTATACTTACGTGCCCCAAATGTCAATTGAATGTTTTGAATGGGCATAGTCGATACATCAATCACAGGGAGAATAGCATACTGGTCGGAATAAGACGTTGTCGCGGATGAGTAGAAGCGCAATGAATACGGCGGGGTCTGCGCAGAAGAGGCGTTATAATACACAATCGGATAATAAGACTGGGAAGTGCCAAAGTCAATGTTGTTCCAACAACCTGGCAAGTTGTTCTCGGAAGTAGGGTTGACCGTGTGGGTATAACCGCTGAAATCCTCCGTGAAAGGCAAAGTTGCAATAGGCAAACACTCCGTAATCATATAGAGTGGCACACTCCACACAGAAGATTCCCCATTGCCGCAATTGGATTTAACTTCTATCTTGTAGTTGGTATAGGGCAAAAGGTTGCTCAACGAATATGACGGGGTATTCAGCACCACTACCGAATCCACTGGACCGCCTGCGGCATCGACCGAATATTTCAAAACCCAATCTGTTTCAGTACCCAGCGGGGTCCATGAAATATCCGCTCCGGTGGCCGTGATATTGGTTGCGGTCACATTCTGCACGGGCAGACACACAGGTGCGGACGAAAGGGTCAAATCGTCAACATTACCCGCATTGTAATTGATGGTGGCAATCTTGGGAGCTTTTAAAGCGATATAGGAGCCGTCCCCGATATAATTTCTGAAAAATGTGGTGTATTCAGAGATTGTCTCTTCCGTCACCAATACACTATCCACTGTGACAAAAGTACTGGGATCATACGGATCTGACATCACGCCGACCACCAGATTGAAAGATGGATAGGAAGAGGTGTATTTCCGGGCATAGAAGTTGAGCTTGAGCGTATTGATGGGATAAAGGACAGTGTCCACGCTCGGGAGGATCGCATATTGATCACTGTATGGATTGGAAACATGCACATAGAAGCGGAGACTGTTATTGCCGGAGTGTGCGTATGATGAGCCACCGTAAACGATCGGATAACCGCCATAGGTGGTTCCGGTATTCCAATAGTGCCAACATACGGGCAAGTTGTTTTCGGAGGTGGACGTTGTGGCCGTCTGGTTTTCAAAATCAACCGAGAACGGCAACTGGTTGATCGGTGAGCACTCGGTTCTGAACGTCTCTGCAGCCGTCCAGATAGAGTATCCGTCCTGACCACAGTTGGAGCGCATTCTCACCTCATACAACGAATTGGGCAAAAGGGAACCAATCGTAGCGGAAAGTGCCATGTTGACTGACATTTCCAGCCATGTCGTATCCTGAACATTTACTAACCTGTATTGAATGTCCCATGTATTCTCATTGCCGTTTGGCACCCAGGACAAATCTGCTGTAGTAGAGGTGATATGGCTTATACTCAATCGACGGACAGGCATACACAAAGGCATGGCATTCACTTCAATATTGTCCACATGTCCGGTGTTATAATAAGCCGTATTCGGGAATTTGGGCGCCATAAAGGTTATGTGTCGGCCATTGCCAGCATAACTATTGAAATACACATAATAGGTCTCATAACTGGTGGAAGTAATATTAAACGTATCGACAGGCGTGAACGTACTGACATCCAGCGGGTCGCTCATCACACCTATAATCAAATTAAACGGATAAGAGGTGTTGTTGGCTCTTGCATCAAATTGCAGTTCTATGTTTGTAAATGGCGTGCCGGTCTGGTCCAATTCCGGCATGATGGCATATTGGTCGGAATACGAATTGGAAGTAGCCGTGTAGAAATACATACTGTTCAGGCCGCTGGCTGCGAATGTGGCGTTTTTATACACGTATGGGCAACCGGAATAATAACTGCCCGTATTCAAATAGTTCCAACAAACAGGAAGGTTATTCACCGTCTCGCTCGTCGTGCCTTCCATCTCATCGAAGTTCTCCTGATAAGGCAACTGTAGCGGTTCGCACATCGTGGTAAAGGTTGTCATCACATAGCCGCTGTATCCCTCACCGTATGTACAAATGCCGCGCAAATACACGTCATACGACGTACTGGCACTCAATCCGGTCGCCAGATAGAACGTGTCTGTCTGAACCAATTGAGGTGTCGCGCCTTCCAACGTGCTGCCTGACGGCACAACCGTCACCTCCCATTGGGTTTCATCCTCACCGGGAGTCCAATGGATAGTGGCACCCGTAGTGGCGATGTTGGAAACGGAGAGCGTCGGATTGGGGCAACTCGAAATCGGCTCCACCCATACATCATCTATAAATCCCATATAGGGGGTACCGGTGCCTTTGAAAGCGATATAATGTCCATTGCCCGTATAGTTGGCCAAGGAAACCCGTTGGGGTTCAAACTGATTGGAAACGTGGCAATTCACAGATTGCAACAGCGTGAAAGTGGTCGGATCTTCAGGATCTGACAGGACCCCCACCTCCATGATTTGAGACGGAGAGGATGAGCGGTAATAGAAACTGACCTGCAAGGTGTTCATTGGGATGCTGGCGTCGAACTCATTCGTCACAGCCATGCTGTATGTATTTCCTTGGGAATAGAAATAGAGACAGGACGGCGGAGTGTGATAGTAAGTGTTGTACAAATAAGGATACTCCGTGGGATTGTAGGTTCCGTTTCTGACCCAGCAGTTCGGGAAGAAGTCGGGACCACTCAAACCACCATAGGAGTCGAAATTCTCAGAATAGGGCAATGTGTTGACAATCATACAGGCGGTAACGAAACTGCTCTTCATGAACTGGCTTGGAGTAGCCTCGCCGCAATCGGCGGCCACAAACACATCGTATTCGGTGTTCGGCAATAGGTTGGTGAGCGTCACACTGTTTTGGGTTGCCGTCTGCCAAGCGGCAGTCATCGGGTCGGTATGTCCTTTCGGGCCGACCACATATTTCCATGCCTGCTCGTCCTGGCCAGGAGTCCAGCTGACATCGGCAGTGGTGGGCATGATGTTCTGCACTTGAACATTGTTCACATGTTTGCAGGACGGAATATAATCAACCGTGATATCATCAATGTAGATATAGGACTGCAACCATTGCTGGGTTTTGAAGGCCACATAACGGCCGTTGCCCGTATAGGCGGAAGTCACAACTTCGCCCAGATCCCATTTCTGGTTGTTCTGGGAGGATTCTTCTGCCGGCATGAAAGTGCCTAATCTGGTGAACGTGTTAACATCATACGGATCGGACATGATACCCACTTCGATATTGTAATTCGGAGCAGTCCTGAGGGCCCGGAACTGTATCAACAGGCTGTCCATCCGCACCGAACTCTCCAGCTGTGGAAGTGCCATATAGGAATAATTGGAAGCAGAACCGTAAAAATAGAGCGAGTAATTTCCTTCGTATGCGTATGAGCCGTTAGGATAAGGATAGGCGGTTTGCGTGTTGGTGGTGAATCGTGTCAGACAGCCATCTACAGACTGGGTGGCACCGGAACCGGTTGCCGATTCAAATCCTTGATGATACGGAAGCGTCACAGCCTGACAAGGAGTATGCGCACTCAAGGTGACCCACTCACTGCTGTCGGAAGTGGAGCAAACAGCACACACTCGGAAATCATAGTTCACATTTTCAAGCAGATTGGGGACCGTGTATGCCGTGGTACCCACAAAGCCCAAAGAGGTCCAGAACAAATCTTGGTCGGTTTTGTATTCCACCGCCCACTCGGTTTCCAAATAGCCGGGCACCCATGCCAAACGGACGGAATGATTGGAGAGAGAATCCACCCAAACCCTGGGAGCCACACAATAACCTGTCGTGTCGCATGGAGAGCCAAAAATCACATTGCTTCTGCTCGTGGTTCGCGAACTGGAAACATTGGCATTCGACTCCGGATTGGCAGGGTTGATATCAGACGAGAAATAATAATACAATGCCTTATAATCCGGTGTGGTATTATGGGATAAAAAGGTATATGAGGAACTGTTGTAGTTGCCAGAATTGTCGTCAACGGCCAAAACGAGGTTATCAACACCATTATACTGGAACGGCTGAGTAAATGTGAAGGTATTCCAACCTTGCGTACAATTCAAAGCGCCTGAGTAAACCAGTTGGAAGTTGGAGTTTGAAATATAATCTTCCACCGAACTGTTGAAAGTGGACTTGTTGGTGTGGGCCAAATAGATATCCACATTGTTTTTGGCTGCCAAAGGTGTCGTGAATGCGTAATAGAATGACACACTGTTGATGGTGGAGGCCCCATTCAATTCAGAGGCATCGAAAATCTGTTGGCTATATGAATAACGGAATCCATTATGGACTGGCATAGTGGCTATTTCCGTCACGCCATTGTCAAAAACAGCATCACCACCCGCCAAACACTTGGTCTGGAAGGTCATGGTGGCGGCATCAGCAGAGCCACTGCTGCAAACGGAGTTGACCCGCACATCATACGACGTGTTAGGCGTAAGTCCCGACAGCCGATAAGAGGTGCCGTTCACCGTCACAGGATTCGACCAGTTCGAGGTACCTGACTCCGCATATTCTATCACATAACTGTTGGCCCCAAAGAACGCAGGCTCCCACGTAATCACCACCGATGCCGGGGAAAGTTCCCTATACGAGAGGTATCTCGGCTCAGAGCAATCCACCACTTGATCCACCACTATATCATCCACAAATGTACTACTTGTCGTTCCTTTTGGAGCGCGGAACACCAAATAAACGGGCGTCGTGTAGGTGCCGGGAATAACAAAGGAATGTTCATACCATTTGTATAAATCAGGAATGTCAGATCCATAAATATCATCAAGCACCACAAAAGCGTTCAGCGAGTCCGGGTTCGTGCTAATACCCACCTGCATTCTGCCGGAAGCAGAGTTGTCTTTAAACACTTTATACCTCACGAAAACGCCGTTGGCGGGGGAGGAAGACAAATCAAAGGGTTGTGAAACCGCCATGGAATGATATACGCTCGTACTATACATGTACAAAGAACCCACGCCGCTGGAGTGTTGCGTGCTGGAAATATACGGATAGGGTGACGTATTGTCCGTATAACGCTCCCAGCAAGGCACCATAGGGCCGGGAGATGTGGCGCTGGTGGATGTGGCTGTCCCGTATGAATCAAACGACATCTCGTATGGAAGTGTGGAAATGGCGGCACAGCGGGTTTTGAACGTAGTGGGAGAAGACCACTGACTGTAATCGTCCGCCCCGCACACAGCCCGTACATAAACATCATAGTAGGTGTCGTCCTGCAATTGCCCGTATGTGAACGGGTGTGTATATGCATATTGCACAGTACCGGTCGAAATTGAATTGCCCTGTGGCACTACGACCACCTCCCAAGCGTATTCGTCGTTATTCGCCACCCAATCCACCGTTACATTATGGCTTGTGGTGTTGGTCACCGTAACAAAACCTGGCTGAATACAAGAAGGAATCCGAGAGATGACAATATCATCGATATATCCCACATTATAGCTTTGGTATTCTACCGGTTTGACATTTTTGAGCGCGATATAATGGCCGTTTCCGGTGTATTCATTAAACATGTATAGAAAATCCCTGTAGGTATTGGGCTCTTGTTCGGACAAATACATCGTATCCAGAGCTGTAAAAGTGGTCGGATCCGCAGGATTGTCAATAATACCGACGACAATCAGGAACGGATAGGATGTCCTTTTAGCGGAAAACTCAATCATGAGCGTATTCATGGGAATGGAGGGGTCAATCTGGGGCGAAACAGCGTACTGGTCTGTGTATGCATTGGTCCATGCGTTGTAATAATACAATGCATTCAAACCGCTCTTTGCGTTGGCGGCAGAGTTATATGCCAACGGACAACCCTTATAAGAGGTCCCGTCATTAATATGACTCCAGCAAAATTGCGCCAGATTGTTAGTAGATGTGCTTTGGGATGTACTGACAGAATAAAAATCGAAATTCTGCACATACGGGAAACTGTTTATGGCACCACAATCCAATGCCACATCCACTTTTTTGCTATAGGCACTGGTGTCTTCATAACCGCAAATAGAGCGGACATAGAACGAGTAATATCCGCTGGGTGACAAGTTATTGACTGTGGCCGAGGTAGTGAACACCTTCACTTTGCTACCCGTGCCGGGCACGAATCCGACCGGACCGTATTCCACCTCCCATTCCTGCGCACTGCCTAACTCATTCCACATAAGCGAGGCAGAATTCGATGTATAATTAACTATGGTGAGATTCACCGGTTTGGGACAAGAGGGTATCTCGGAAACGATGATATTGTCAATATAACCATAGTTATTGGCAATGGTACGCGGCGCCATCAGGGCGATATACGAACCGTTTCCGGCATATTGGTCAAGAAGCGTCGTGAACGATTTGTACGTAATGGTGGTGTTCGTAAACGTATCCAACGGCTGGAAAGAGCTAAAGTCATAGTAGTTGTCCATAACACCTACCACTATAGTAAAATTGTTGTTTGCAGTATGGGCACGACCTTCAAACTCTATCTGCAATGAGTTTATGGGATAGGAGTAAATGTCGATTGGCGGAAGGATCGCCACCTGGTAGCCAAAATCAGTAGTTGTGGTTGTAGTGTAGAACCGCAGACTGTTCCGGCCGCTGGCGGCATACGAGGTGTTGTTATAGATGATCGGATACCCCATGTAGGAGGATGCCGTTCCGCTGATGTTATGCCAACAGGGCGGTAAATTGTTGACCGTGCCGGAGGTGGTGCCGGGATAGCTGTCGAAATTCTCCGAGAAGGGAAGGGTGAAAATGAAACAAGTGTCATCTTCCATCGAGATGGTGGCGCTAACTGGCGCCGATTCGCAATTGTCAGTATAAAGAGCTGTCACGTCATACTGATACCCACCATTAACATCAATCGTATCAATATACATGCGGGTATTGATGGGTACAGGGGTAAGCAACGTTTGGTTACGATACACCTTGTATCCCTGCACAATGTTCGGGCTGGCAGAAACCTCCAACCCGATGACGAAGTTATACTCCATGCCATTACTGGCAGAAAACGCGACCCACTGGTTGTGTGTGGGATCACCCACCAGATTCTGGTAATGCTGCGCATCCCCATCCGCCTCGGTTACATAGATAGGGTTGCCATATATGGTGCTGACCTGGACACCCACCCACAACTCCAAGGTAGAGTCTATGGTGATGGCAGAGGTCAACGGAACCGTATTCAGGACACCCGCGACCAAATTGGTCGTTACCGGTTGATTATAAATTTCCATGCCTGCATTGAAGGAATTGTCAATGGGACTCATTCCCCCACCCTGCCAAATCACGATGGAATAAGAGGCATACATGGTGGAAATGCCCGGAGCGAAGGTCACCGCTGTCGCGCGCTGACCATGCATAGGAGCCAAATCGTGCGGCAGAAAACGGACAACAGCCACTCCGTTGTCCCAGCCGATACTGGAAGACAATATCATCGGATGCGAAAGTGACAGTGTCTGCTGCATGGAATCCGCAGCCAATGTCCAATTCAGGGTTACATTCCTGCTGTCCGGTACATGCGGGGTTGCCGTCAGGTTAGTAGGACCCACACATGTCGTTTGTGCCTGCAAAGATAACACACAAGCTATCAAAGCCCAAAAAAACAGTATCCTTTTCTTCATAATTATGGTGTTTTAAATTTGATTTTTTCAGAAAAAAACTGATAACACCCCGAATATAAGGGCACAACAAAAATAGATTTTTTTTTGAACAATACCAAATAAAAAAGGGGCGATTGTTTCGCCCCTTGTAACAGGGATACGACTGTGAATTATTGCTTCACAATCCGCTTTGTCACCACACCCTTATCGGTGATGATACGGGTGAAATAGACACCGGAAGCGTTGCCGCTCAAGTCAAGTTCTACGCTGTGATCTTCAACCTTCACAGTCATGATTCGCTTGCCATAGACATCATACACTTCCACATTCTCAATCCTCAATCCCGAATTCACAATTCTGAATTTACCTGTGGTCGGATTAGGATAGATTTCTGTCATATCCGGTTCATAGCTCTCCACGCCCACGGTAGATGTGGTGAAGGTGATCTGATTGGACGGTTCACTGAACATGTCGTTGATACAATGAGCGGTCACTTGTGCCATGTAGGTTGTACCCGGCTCAAGTCCGTACACATCGTACGGATGAGTGGTTGTGATCTGCGTGGACCAAACATCCTCGTTGGTTTTCTTGTAATAGACGGTCCACTCGTTAGCTGTACCGGGCACTTGATTCCAATCCAGAATAGCTGTCACATTGGTGGTATCCACCAGATGCAGGTTCGTGGGTGCTGCACACTGGTCGTCCATTGTTGTAAAGGAGAGTGGGTTGGTCCAGTCGCTGGTTTCATCACCGCATACAGCCTGTACCTGCACTTGGTACGGAGTGTTGGGCTGGAGGTTCGTCAGGGTATAAGACGGGGTGCTCAAATTCAACACCTGCACCCAATTGGTAACCGAAGCGACCCGGTACTGAAGGTTCCAGGCCGACTCAGCACCCATAGGAGTCCAGGTCACTGTAGCGGAATTGGCCGTAATATTACTGACAGCAAGGTTTTCAGGAACAGTACACGGTATTACATCCACAACCACATTGTCAATACTTACATAGTAATTGTTGGACGAACCGCCAGAATACCTGAAGGCAATGTGGGCATCGGTTATTGTAGCCGGAATTGAATTGAATGTTTGGACCACTTGTGTTTTGGTCGTAGTTTGTGGACAGGAATAAAGTTCAACATAAGTGCTGGCATCAGACGGATCCGTCATGTAACCCACAGAAAGTATTCCGTTAGAAGATGATATACCTTCATTTCTGTAAGTGAAGGTGATTTGCAGATTCTGGGGACTATCCGTGAAAGAAGGCAAAACTGCATACAGCGGTGTTGAACTGGAAGACTTGAAGAACAAGCAATTGCCCGAAACCGCATAAGTGCTGGAAGATGTCAGGAACACCTGAGGATACGAGGATGTGGTGCTGCTCATATTCAAGAATCTCCAACACAAAGGCAAGTCAATGTCAGGATATCCTGTCGGTGTGGTTGTAGAAGTTGAAGATTGGGTGTAGCTGTCGAAGTTCTCTGTGTAAGGAAGCGTGGAAAAAGGCAGACAATCCGTAGTGAATGCAACCGGATCCGAATAGACTGATTCTTCGCCACTGCCACAATCGGCTTTAACTTGCACAGAGTAGGTGGTGTTCGGATTCAGATTCGACAATATGCAGGTTGTATTGGTCACATGCACAGAGTCGGCGGCAGCACCCGTAGTGTCGGCTTGGTACTTCACCCACCATTCGGACTCGAATCCATTGGGTGTCCAGGAAATCTCTGCACTGTTGGCGGAGATGTTCGAAACCGTGACATTGCCTACCTGAAGACACAACGGAGCCACACTCAAATTCAGATTATCCACTGTACCTGAATTAGATGTGACACCTGTCTGAGATGCGGTCAGACCCACTAATGCAATGTATGTACCAGTACCTGTATAATGGTTGAAATAGGTTGTGTGAGCCGCCGCTGTAGTTTCCGGAACAATTACTGTGTCCACACCTACAAATGTAGTCTCATCATACGGATCGGTCATAACACCCACAACCATCGTGAATGTGGCGTATGAGGTGCTGTACTTTTTGGCATCAAATTCCAATTGCAACGTGTTAATCGGGTAAAAGGCAGGATCAACAGCAGGCAGGATAGCATACTGATCAGCATAACTTGAGGCTGTGGATGTATAGAAACGCAAACTGTTGGTACCACTCACAGCATACGAGGAACTGTTATAGATTACAGGATATCCCGGATAACTGGAACCTCTGTTGATATAGTGCCAGCAAGGAGGCAGGTTGTTGGTGGTAGAAGCAGTAGTGCCCGCATAACTGTCAAAGTCGGTGAAGAATGGCAATGTGGTCATAGGAATACACTCCGTCTTGAAGGTCTTGATGTATGTCCAAGTGGAGACATCACCGTTGCCGCAGTCGGACTGTATCTGAACCTCATACGTCACATCGTCTGTAAGATTATAGATGGTCGTTTGAGGCACACCGCTAACGGGGATCTCCAACCATGTGCTGTCCAAACCGTCCTGTTCACGGTATCGCAGTGTCCACATGCTCTCATTTCCGTTAGGAACCCATGTCACATCTGCCGAAGAGACCGTGATATTGGAGAAAGAGATCCGATGTACTGGCAGACATGAGGGTGCAAGGGAGATTTCAATGTCGTCCACATTACCGTAGTTGTATCCGGAAACGGGCTTCGGAGCCATGAACGTGATGTATTTGCCAGAACCGGTGTAATTGTCGAAATAGACAGCAAAAGGTTCGTAATCGGTAGATTTAATCACCAGTGTATCTAACACATCAAAGGTGGTGACATCCGTCGGATCACTCATCAGACCCACAAGCAATACGAAGTCATAGGAAGTGGAATTTTGACGGGCTTGGAACAGTAACTGTAAACTGCTAAGCGGATAGGTAGTGTTGTCAAACTCGGGCATGATCGCATATTGGTCAGAATAGGTTGATGGGGTATAGGTGTAGAAACGAAGGCTGTTATTTCCACTCAACGAATACGAGCTGTTGTCATATACGATAGGATATCCGGGATAATTTGTACCCGTATTATGATATGACCAGCAAGCAGGCAGATTATTGACGGTTGAAGCCGTTGTTCCGGCAACGTTATCAAAGTTTTCCGTATAAGGTATCGTGGTCAACGGGTCACACATCGTGGTGAATGAGGTGTTAATATAGTTGCTGTGACCTCCATTGGGACATACGGAACGTAAATATACATTATATTGAGTTCCTGTGCTCAATCCTGTAAGTGTCAGTGTGGGGTTGTTCTGCACCTGATGCACGGTTGCAGCAGCTAAACTTGAGTCCTCCGGGAAGATATAAACTTCCCACTCATTCGCCATCCCGACAGTATCCCAATTTAAGGTGACTCCTTGGTTTGTAATACCACTTATCACAAGATTCTCCGGAGCATCGCAAGCCGAAATTTCTTCTATCCAAAGATCATCAAAATAGAAACCACCATAGCCCTTGAAAGCTATGTAACGACCTTGTCCGGAATAGGGGGCGAGTGAAACAGAGAATTCCTCCCAAGTACTGGAAGCTGAGCATTCAACTGTATCAACAGGTGTGAAAGTATTTGGATTTTCCGGATCGGTCACTACACCTACAATCATATAGTATCCTGTACTGGTGGCTCGGAGCTGGAATCTTGCCTGCAATGTTTGGATATTGATACCGGTATCCAACTCATTGGTGATCGCCATATTATAGGTAGGCGGCGTTGCCGTGGGTGATGAATAGAAATAGAGAGATTGCGGTGCGGAGGTATAATTGGAAGTGCTGAGATACGGATACGGACTCGTCGCGCTGTACGTGTCGTGTCTATACCAGCAATGCGGGTAATAGGCCGATCCGCTGACCCCACCGTATTCGTCAAAGCCCACATGGTATGGAATTGAAGTAATCGCCTCGCATTCAGTGCGAAATCTTAACATTATAAATTGGCTCGGTGCTGGCTCGTTACAATCAGCTGCCACATAAATCTCGTAAGCTGTGTTGGCCTGTAAACCCGTCAATGTGAGCGGGTTGCTTGTAGTGGAAATGAAAGTGGCCGTCGCCAAATCTACGGAATCTTCCAATCCATATACATACACCCACGCCTGCTCGTCACTACCTGGTGTCCAAGAAATCTCAACACTATTGGCGGTGATATTTCCCGCCTGCAGGTTGGTGACATGCAAACAGGACGGAATGTAATCAACTACAATATCATCAAGGTATATATAAGATGTAATGGACTGTGGAATTCTAAATGCTATATAACGACCTGTACCAGTGTAAGTGTTAGTAGTAAAATCAAACATTTCCCAATTCTGATTGGAGGTGGTGGAAGTCTGTGTAGGCGAGAAAGTGCCCAAAGAGGTAAACGAGCTGATATCATCAACATTTCCCATGATACCTGCTTCCACATAATAATCTGCTGAGGTCTTCAGCGCTTGGAACTGTACCAAGAGGCTGTCCATCTGTATGCTCTCATCTATTTTGGGAAGAGCAAGATAAGAATATACCGAGGAGGCGCCATAAAAATACAAAGAGTAAGTGCCGTTACCGTATGAATAAGTACTCGACGGATATGGATAAGCAGTGGTGGAGTTGGTTCCACGGGTCAGACAGGGGTCAACCGAATGAGAGGATCCAGACCCTGTAGCCGACTCAAAATCCTGTATGTACGGCAGCGTGGTAATAGATGCGCAAGGGATAAACACATTCACCGTGACCCATACACTGCTGTCTATAGAAGAACACAACGCGCACACACGGAATTGATAGTTGTCACCAACATTCAAGTTAGAGAAAGTGTAAGTGTTAGTGTTCACTGTGCCTTCAGATGTCCATGTCGAGTCAGCATCGGCCTTGTACTCCACTGCCCAGCTGGTCTCGCTGTCGCCAGCAACCCAGTTGATGGTCACCTCATCGTTATTGATAGAAGACACATAGACGTTTGGGGAAACACATACCCAAACGCTGTCACAATCCGCTCCAAATTTGACATTACAACGGTTATATGTACGCGTTCCTGTAGGAGGATTTGTCGGATCAGGATTGCTGCTATCGCTTTGATAATACATTGAACGATAGTTAGGAGACTGTGTTTGGTAGTGGAACACATACGCACTACCATTGTATTCGCCAGAATTGTCATCAACCACTAACACGAGGTTGTCGTTGCCGTTATAGTGGAATACACTGTCTAATACAAAAGTATTCCACCCTCGCACAGTACAGTTCAAGGAACCGCTATACACCAACTGTAAGTTGTTGAACGGAACCCATGAAGATGTAGAGGCGAAATCAGATTGTGTCGTATGTCCTAAGTAAACATTCACATTCGTTTTTTTTGTCATCGGGGATGCATACGCATAGTCGAAAGAAATGGAATTGAAATCAGCTGCTCCGTTCAGTTCAGAAGCGAGGAAAATCTCTTGGGTATAGCAATAATTATAATAGTTGTTGATAGGTATAAAATAGGTGGTGGTAGTACCTTCGTCAAAAACAACATCACCGCCAGACAGACAATTGGTGCGGAATATTTTCGTTACCGTATCAGACACCTCTGTAGAACAATCGGAATACACGCGCACCTCATACTGGGTAGTCGGTTGGAGACCTGACAACATATAGAAAGTTCCCGTCACAGCTACAGGTGAAGACCAGTTCTCTAAGCCCAACTCGGAATATTGCAGCATATAAACAGGATTGCCGAAGAGGGCCGGTGTCCAACTTATCATAGCAGAAGTACCATGTACCTGACTTACAGAAAGATATCTGGGCTCTGAACATGTAGGTATTTCATCCAACACAACATCATCAACATACACATAGTTGGTGTTTTCATCAGGGGATATGAAAGCCAAATAGATCGGATTGGGATAGTTGTCAGGAAGAATGATGTTGAAATCGGTCCAAGTGGTCAATGAGGGGAAATCAGAAGAATAGATATTTTTCAGCAACACAAACGTCTCCATAGAATCTGGTTTTGTCATCACCCCCACCTGCAAACGACCATAACTATCTGAAGTCTTCAGAGCCTTGAATGAGAGCACCAAACTGTTAGCTGAATAGGAAGAGAGATCCAATGGTTGTGACACAGCCATGGAGTAATATGCACTGGTACTATAGAAATAAAGGGCACCTGTGCCAATATGCTGTGTGCTGGAAATATAGGGATATGGTGCGGTGTAGTTGGTATAGCGTTCCCAGCAGGTAGGTATCGGGCCTGGAGAGGTTGCAGAAGTGGAAGTGGCTGTGCCATAGCTGTCAAAATGCTCTTCATACGGAATTTGGGAGGTTATTGCACAACGGGTTCTGAACGTAACAGGACCTTTCCACGTGCTGTAATCGGTACCGCCGCAATAAGCACGTACATACACATCATATTGTGTTTCAGGGGTTAGCATTCCCATCGTAAAAGGATAGTTGGAGGTCATTTGGGCGATACCACTCCCCGGCGCACTTCCGGTGGGTACCACAACCACTTCCCATGATGTCTCATCTCCCCGCGGCTCCCAGCTAACAGTCACCTCCTCGCTGGCATAAGCCTGAACAGTCAAACCTGACGGATGCATACAAGAGGGAATGTAATCCAACACAATATCGTCAATATTTCCAGCCATGTAGTTGGAGGTGGGTTTAACGCCCTTGAAAGCGATATAACGACCCGTGCCTGAATAATTATTAAACATAGTGATAAAGTCTCTGTATTCAAGGCCTGCCGTTGTGGGAATCAATAGCGTATCCACCGGTACAAACGTGCTGACATCAGAGGAATCATTCATCACACCGATAATCACATGAAACGGGTAAGAGGTGGAGTAAAGACGGGCTTTGTATTCCAACATCAAAGTATTGACCTGGATGCTGGGATCCAGGGCGGGCATAATGGCATATTGATCACTATATGATACAGTATAATAGGTATAGAAACGAAGAGAGTTGGGTTGGCTGTTGGCATACGAGGAGGTACTATAAACAATAGGATAGTTGCCGTATGATGAACCTGTATTTATATTACTCCAGCAGAACTGGGTCAAATTAGTGGCTCCTGAAGTAGATGTGGTGCCAGGGAAAGCATCAAAATTCTGCCTGTAGGGTAGTTGGGTAATATTGCCGCACTCTGTAGCTGCTGTAAACGGCCCAGTCACCATACTGGTGTCACCATTACCACAAACTGCACGGACATAGAAATCATAGGTCAAACTGGGCGACAAACCGTTAACAGTAACCGGGTTGGTCATGGCAGGAACTCTGGTACCCTCACCTAATCTGAAACCAGAGGGACCATATTCCACTTCCCATTCGCTAGCCGAACCCACCTCATTCCAAGTCAACGAAATTGAAGTCTGGGTAGCCCCTACAGAAGCGATGTCGCGAGGTTTGGGACAGCTGGGAATCTCACAAACCCGGATATCGTCAATATAACCATAATTGCTGGCAAAATCACGCGGAGCCATAAGGGCGATGTATGCTCCATTGCCGGTATATTGACTGAAATTTGTAATAAATTCAATATGGGTTGTGCTTGAACTGGAGAATGTGTCTATCGGCACAAAGGTGCGCAAGTCATAATAGTTGTCCATCACACCCACCACCACATTGAAGTTACTGCTGGTGGCACTGGCCCTGCCGTAAAATTCAATCTGCAAGGTGTTCATCGGATATGACGTAATGTCCACCGGCGGCAGGATGGCCACTTGGTGGCCATAGTCACTGGAAGACGTCGTGGTGTAAAATCTCAAACTGTTGTTCCCGGAATGGGAATATGTGCTACTGTTGTAAATAATCGGATATCCCGCGTAGCTGGAGTAGGTACCGCAGATATGATGCCAGCACTCTGGAAGATTGCTGGTAGTACCAGTGGTGCTGGTGTAGCCTGGATAACTATCAAAGTTTTCGGTGAAAGGCAAGTCATAGATGACACAGGTGTCATCACCCATTTCAATGGTAGCTGTAATGGGTGTAGATTCGCAGTTGTTGGCATACTTGGCCGTGACATCATATTGGAAAGTGCCATTAAAATCCAAGGAATCCACAAAAATGGTGCTGGTAATCGGAGCCGTTGTCAACGGTGTCTGGTTTCTGTACACCATATAACCCTGAGGACGGTCGGTGTTGTTCGTCACATTCATGCCGATACACCAAGTGTATTCCGTACCGGAGGACACGCTCAGCGGAGACCACGAGGTATAAGAGGCATCTCCCACCAAAGTCTGATAATGATGAGAAGCGTCAGCAGCAGTGGTTACATAAACAGGGTAACCATACATTGTGATAATGTGCACGCCCACCCATAGTTCCTGGGTGGAATCTATGGTAATAGGCGTAGTGAGCGGGATGGTGTTTATCGCTCCGGCGGTCAGCGCAGTGGTAACAGGTTGACTGTAAATCAGTGTACCTGACGTTAGCGCGGAATCCAACGGATCCATGCTGCCACCTTGGAAAACCACCACCTCAAAAGTGGCGAAAGAGGAGGTAACACCCGGTGCAAACAACACATCAGTGAACTGGTATCCATGATAGGATGTCAGGTCGCCGGTTGTGTAACGGGTTACAGTTACAACATTGGCCGAGCTACCACCTCCCCAGCCAATTCTGGTGGAAAGATCCATTGGATTGGACAAAGTGACGGTCCGACTCTGAGTGTCAGCCACAGGGGTCCAATTCAATGTTACATTCCGGTAATCCGGAACATGGGGCGTAGCCACCAAATTGGCAGGTGCAGTACATGTGGTCTGCGCCTGCAACATCACCGCAGAGGTGATGACTGCCATCAATAAGAATAAAATTTTTTTCATAATGTAATTGATTTTGAAAATTATTAAAATTTTTAGTAACTTGTTGGTATAGAATACATTTCTATGATTTCTATTTTTTAAATAACGGATTATGGGCTGACCTTGTTGCAATTATTCTTTTGCACGTTTAGCCAATGTAGATTAAAGTAGATAAGGGGGATGTTTTCCTATGAGGCAGCAAACATATAAAAAAAAATTGGAACCTGCAAAAAAAATGAGGGAACGAAATAATTTTCGTTCCCTCATTCCAAAGAAATCTTATAAAATTCCTACTGATTATTTCTTCACAATTCGTTTCGTGATCATGCCCTTGTCAGTGAAGATACGAGTGAAGTAGATACCGGAAGCGTTGCCGCTCAGGTCAAGTTCCACATGGTTATCTTCAACCTTCACGGTTGTGATCAGCTTGCCATAGACATCATACACTTCCACATTTTCAATACTCAATTCTGAATTCTCAATTCTGAATTTGCCTGTGGTCGGGTTAGGATAGACAATGGTGCTGTTTGCATAGACATTCACGCCATCGGGATCAGTAGTGAAGGACACCGTATTGGAAGGTGTGCTCTCCTCTTCGCCACAAACAGCTGTTACGAACACAGAATAGGAGGTTTCAGCTTCCAGATTCGTAATCGTGTAAGGATGCGTGCTTGTGTTGATCGTAGTCCAAGTGTTAGCGGAACCCTTCTTATAGCTGATAACCCAGCCGTCGGGTGTGCCTTCTTGTGTCCAATCCACCGTTGCTGCGCTTGTAGTTACGTTATTCACCTCCACATTGGCAGGTGCGTTGCACGGCTCCACGGGGGTTGTGTCGCCAACGCAGCTGACTTGAATCTCAAAGCCGCTGTGATTGACAGATCCGTCAGAGTGGAAATAGAGTGTCAACGGACCGGTTGTGGACGTAATATTGGTCAGTAAATCTCCATTATGGCTGTCAAACAGGATTGTTCCTGTGTTGTCGCTGCCATCGAAGATTTGGAGGTAATCCAATCTGGAGGAAGATCCCGTCTCAATGTCGTATGTTCCGTTCAATTGTACGAAAAGACCTGCTTGATCAGGGTTGATGACAACCGTAGCATTGCAGGAGTTTGAATAGTTGCCATTAAGACCGCCGTCATCATAGATGGTACCGCCGCACAAGGACAAAGTAATCTCGCCGGTAGTCGGAATATTGAAAGAACCAGGCATAGCGGCCACAGGACCGGCCCAGTCGCTCTCGTCACCGGCACCGCAGTTGGCGCGTACATAGAAGTCGTATGCAGTGCCAGCCGTCAGGTTGTCGATGGTGAACGGGTTGGTTGTGGCTGTAACTTGTGTGCCAGTACCTTGCGTGAATCCTTGTGGGCCATACTCAATAGCCCAAGACGTGGCCGTGCCGTTCTCTGTCCAGGAAAGTGCAACAGAAGTTGAACCCGACACTGCGGAAATGCCAGTCACAGGAAGACAGGAGGGAGTATAGTCAACACTGATATCGTCAAGATAAATAGAATAACCTGACGAGGAGATCAGTTGGAAACCGATATAATGGCCGGCACCTGTATAACTGTTCAGGAAAACCAATTGATCTTCCCAAACAGAAGAAGTAGAGGCTTGAACCGTGTCAACGGGCACAAAAGTAGTGGCATCCTCATTGTCTGTCAGTACACCAACAACCATTAAATTGGAAGTGGAGCCGCTACGCATCTTGAAGGATACCATCAAAGAATTCACATTGACAGTAGGATCTAACTCAGGCGTAGCAACCATTGCATAAGACGAGGAACCATATGAATACATGTATAGCCCGTTCGGGGAAGAACTGGAATAGGATGTGCTAACATACGGCTGAGTGGAATAGTTGCCGATGGAATTCCAGCACATGGGCATTCTGTTGGTAACTTGATTGTCGAAGTTTTCAAAATAGGGAAGTGTAAACACATCGCATTCTGTTTGGAAGGTGATCATATTTGACCAAGCGGAAACCTCATTGTTGCCGCAGTTGGTTCTAACGTAGGCATAGTACACCGTACCTGAATTCAAGTTGCTGATGGTCTCGAGAGTATCATTGACCGTCACTGCTGTAACCGTATCGGGATTGAATCCGGCTTGCGTGCTATACACGATATCCCAAGCCTGGTCGGTTTCAGAACCCGGAGTCCAAGCCACATCGGCTGAATTGTTCGTTGAGGAAACAAAATGCAGGTTGGTGGGCTTGACACAGTTGGTTCCTTCAATACGGACATTGTCAATAGCACCGGCAGGATTTGTACCTGCAGAATAATCATTTCTCCAACCGAAATAAACACGTTTTGTACCGGAAAATTCTGTACCATTCAAAGAAATCTCTTTATGACCCCATGAGGATGAGAGATTCATCTCACCGAAGAGGTCGGTTGCATTCACAGGAGCCACATAAGATTCACTGCCAACAGTCGGAGTTGCAGGCGAGCCAATCAACACTCTGATATAGTCGTAGCCAGACTCACCATAACCGAGCCAGTCGAATGAGAGAATATACTCACCATAGCCAGTGAAATTGAAATCACGATAAGCCCAAACAAGAGAACTCGAGCTATTATCATAATTGTTTGACACACCGTTATCTTCAGAGATATACAAGCTATAAGCACCGTTTGCAGTATTATTTACAGCCGTGTCAATAACCCATTGGTTGGAGCAGGAACCGTTCAACAGCGTCCACTCATTGCTTTGCGTCGTATCCTCGAAATCGCAGAAATAAGGAATAGCGGCAGGCAGGGCTTTCAGCGTGGTGAATTGCAGCACGCCGGACCAAGAAGAGGTGTCTCCACTGTTGCAGAATGTACGGACATACACATCGTAAGAGGTATTGTTTGTAAGGTTGAGTGCATCATAAACATTGGTAGAAACATATTCTGGCTGCACAGAATTAATGTTGAATCCGGCAGGGCCGAAGGCAACTTCCCAACCGAGAGGAGAGCCACCTTGGTCATCCCAAGTGATTTGGGCATTATCCAAGCCAACTTGAACCACATGCGGAGTAGGTGTCACACAATCCACACATTCGATGTTCAGGGCAAAACCATCGTAGAAAACATTGTTATCTGATGTGAAGACAATCGTCAATGCAGTAGCGGACATCACTGGAGGTACCGTCATCGTACCTTCACCTTCGAACAACAATGTTCCGGAAGTTCCTACACCCTCATAAATGTACAGGTAGTCATAACCGCTTTCCGTTGACACTGTTCCGGAAACTTGGATACCGGCACCAGGTGTGGCGGGATAGAGCACTATTTGATCGTTACGGTTTGCACCGTAGTCACCGTTAAGACCACCATCATCACATAAGATACCTTCACATGTGGTCAAAGAGGCAAAATCGCTAATCTTATACACACCAGGAGCGGCGGAAACGGGTTCGCTGAAATAACTTGTTCCTGAACCACAATCCGTCTGAACGTAGAAATAGTAAATTTGACCCGGAGTCAGGTTGTCAATCGTAACAAAAGTATCGGTAACATTCAAAACATTGGTCGTTACAGTATCCGGGTTAATCGGACTTGTGCTATAGACCACATTCCATGAAGTGGCATTCATATCATTGTTCCAGTTCAAAGTAATGACATCTGAACCTGCACTTGCAATATTGACTACAGGATATACACAATCCGGAATTTCCTGAATGCGGATATTATCGAGCCAATAATACCAGTTCGATAGAGTAGCTTGCTGTTGGAATACGAAATAACCTTGATCTGTGCTGCCGATATTGTTCAAGTTGTACTCATACTTTTTCATCGTATGGGTTTCTGTTGGATCAATAGTGGCAATCGTGATCATGTTGGAGAGGTTGTTAAGGTCGGTTGTGAAACCAAGTACCATGGGTCCGGAAGAGCTACCTTCGCGGTTCAACTGGAAGGAAATCTGCAGTTCGTTCACATTATAGGCAATGAGAGGAGTGGCCACAGTGCCCGGTCCGTAAATTTTGAGTGATTTACCAGATCCACCGTATGAGTCGCTCCCGCTATATACGTAAGAAGAACCAGCGATGGAAGTCCAGCAAGCAGGGAATGAGCTGGAGGAGGAAGTATAGCTTTCGAAATTATCAAAGTACGGAATCGTTTGAGTGCCGCAAGCGGTTCTGAAATTGGTGCTGCGGGGTTCGCTCACTTCTGATCCACAGTTAGTACGTACATAGACGGTGTATTCGGTATTTGCGTTCAAACCTTGGGCATCATAAGTGGTGTCATTTACGGTAATCCAGTTGTCGTCGGAAGGACTGGTGCCAGCAGGTACAACCTGCACATCCCATGCGGTACCTGACGGTCCGGCTGTCCAAGTAATGGTTGCGGCATCTGACAAGATAGTATTTGCATCAACGGTTATGGCTACAACTCTAGGACAAGAAGGTGTATAGTTCAAGTTGAAATTGTCCATATACACATAACAATAGGTGGAAGATGAAGCAGGATTCAACTCAACTTTGAGAGCCACATTTGTTCCCTGACCCGTATAATTAGTCAACGGGAATTCAAACTCTTCCCAATTTGTGGTCAATTGGACAGGATAAAGAGCTGTAAAAGTGGCGGTATCCGTTGGATCTGACATGATACCCAATGTAGCTAAACTTGCATTAGTAGTGCTGGTGGTTTTCATATCAAAACGGACGGTCAGGTCACTCATGTTGACGGAAGGATCAACAGCGGGAGCTACCACATAGGAGCATTGTCCGTTGCTGGTTGTTGTTTGATAGAAATATAAACCATAGCTTCCGTTGTGGGAGGCAGAAGAAGAAGTGTAGGGATATGAGCCGTAATTGGAAATCTTTGTCCAGCATGGAGGGAAACTGCTACTGCCGTATGCTTCAAAGTCCTCAACAATGGGCACATTGTTGGTTGGGGCACATGCGGTGCGGAACACCACGCTGATAGCAGAACTTACATCTCCCATACCGCAATCGGTACGTACATAGGCCACATAGCGGGTGTTGCTGTTCAAACCCTGAGCGTCATAAGTTGTGTCATTAACAGAAACGAAGGTGACACTGTCAACAGAGGTTCCGTAAGGAGCCACTGCCACTTCCCAAGCATTATCGTTGGGGGTTGCAGGATGCCAGTGGAAAGTAGCGTTGATAGATGTGATGGTATCAATTGCAAAAGAGGTCGGGAAGCCGCAAGTCAAAGCGGTAATGGAAAGGTTATCCACAGCTGCGGGCGGGTTGGAGCCTCCGGAAGTATCGTTATACCACATGAAATAGAGACGATGGTTACCACCTGCTGTAGAAGGCAGATTAATAGTAGCATGTTGCCATGTATTCTGACCGTAGTAAGTGCCCAGAAGTTGTGCATGTGCTGCGGTTGGCATGGAGGAACCGGCGGTTACCATTGCCGGGTCTCCCAAATAAACCTTCAAATAATCATAACTGGCACTTTCACCTTGGTTACGCCAGTCGAAATCAATCTGATAGGGGCAGCACCCTGCGTAAAATCAACATCACGATAGGCATAAACATAAGATGTAGTATGCGAATAGGCGTTCGTAGTACCATTGTCGTTGGAAATATACAATGCATTGCTGCCATTGTCCGTGTTGTTGACAGCCGGACCGATATACCATTTGTTGGTTTGCGTACCATTAGCTAATGTCCATTTCTCGTTTGTCGATGGATCCTCAAAGTCACAGAGATAAGGCAGTTGGCATGGAGTTTGGCTGGTAGTGAAGGTGACTGATCTCCAGCGGCTCACATCACCCGAACCGCAATTGGCTCGTACATATACATAATACGTGGTTTGTTCACTCAAGCCACTTAAAGCGTAGGTGCTGTCTGTTGCTACATCAGTGGGGGTTGTGTTTTCGTCAGGAATATCTGTTGATGAAGAGGTCTGATAAACATCCCAACTGGTTTCAGTGCCACGAGGCGACCATTCAATGTCAGCAGACTGATCGGTTATATTGGTGGCTGCAAGATTCGAAATGGCAGGACATGTTATCACACCTGTAGTATATTCAATCTTGATATTGGCTCGATAGTTATCAATTGTACCCGTTGCAGAAGTTCCCGGGTCGCTATTGTCTTGGTGAATATACCAGTGCGTTCCGGTTGCAGTAGTATAACGACAGTTCCGGGAACATCCACCAGTGTTGGAACATCCTGTTCCAAGTACTGCCACCAGTATGGATTTTCCGCCTTGGTGTGTGAAAGGCTGTGAAAATTGATAGTCATTCCACCCCGTTGTTGAAGTGAAATTAGAGTTGGAATACACTTGGGTGGCCCCGGCGGTTAATTGCGCAAAAGTATTTGAACCAGCTAATGTAAAACCAGGATCAACATCCTTCATCCAAATGGTCATTGTCGCACCAGTGCTAGAACTACTGGACGTAATGTAATACGAAATTTGGGAGACATTGAAATCATCGCCCAACTCTTGTGCGGCATCAGGCGTGTAAATATACACATCATATTGCCATCCATAAAAGCCAGGTATGGGATAGTAGTTTGTTGATGTTCCGGTACCGATGACCAGAGAGTCTTGCGCTCGCAGAAATGCTGGCAACATAGCCACGAGCATTGTCAAAAAGAGTAGAACTTTTTTCATTTTTTTTGATTTAAAATGTTAGTATTAAGGTGTTAAAAAATGCGTTTTGTTCTTTTTAAATAAAAATCACTAATGTTTGTAATTAAAAATTGGGCGGCAAATATAAATAAATCATGTTTACAATCCGTCTTTTTGAGAAAAAATCAAAAAAAAAATTATTTGTATCTTTGCACCCTCACTAATTTAAGACTTTTGCGTATGATACCACGTTATTCCCGTCCCGAAATGAGTTCTGTATGGACAGAAGACAACAAATTCAATGCCTATTTGAAAGTGGAAATCGAAGCCGCCGCCGCTTGGAGCGAATTGGGCGTTATACCCGCCGAAGATGTGCAAAAGCTGCGCGACAAGGCCGCTTTCAAGGTGGAGCGCATTTACGAGATTGAACAGGAGACGCGCCACGACATCGTGGCCTTCACCCGTGCCGTGAGCGAGTCGTTAGGCGATGAAAAAAAATGGGTGCACTACGGACTCACCTCCACCGACGTGGTGGATACCGCCAACGGTTACCTGCTCAAGCAGGCCAACACCATTCTACGTGCCGACCTTCAACATTTCATGGACATCTTGAAAAAACGCGCTTACGAATTCAAGGACACGCCCTGCATCGGGCGCACGCACGGCGTTCACGCCGACATCACCTCCTTGGGTCTGAAATGGGCCTTATGGTACGAGGAGATGAAGCGCAACATGGCCCGCTTCGAGGCCGCCGCCGCCGATGTGGAGTGCGGCAAGATCAGCGGGGCCGTGGGCAACTTCGCCAACACACCGCCGTTTGTGCAAGACTACGTGTGCGAGCAATTGGGCATCCACTCCGCCAACATCTCCACGCAGGTGCTCCAACGCGACCGCCACGCCCACTACATGGCCACCCTGGCCCTCATCGGCTCCACCATGGAACAGATGGCGGTGGAAGTTCGCCACTGGCAGCGCACCGAACTGCGCGAAGCGGAAGAGGCCTTCGGCAAAGGACAGAAGGGATCCTCCGCCATGCCGCACAAGCGCAATCCCATCGGAAGCGAGAACATGTGCGGGTGCGCGCGCATCCTCCGGGGCTACATGGTGAGCTCCTACGAAGACATTCCCCTGTGGCACGAACGCGACATCTCCCACTCCTCCGCCGAACGCATCATGCTCCCCGACGCCACCATTTTGCTTGACTACATGCTCAACCGCTTCGGCAAAATATTGGAAAACCTCGTCGTCTTCCCGGAGAACATGCTGAAACACATCTACATAACCAACAAGGTCATCTTCGCGCAGCGCGTCATGACCGCCCTCATCAACAAGGGCTTCGCCCGCGAAAAGGCATACGACCTCGTGCAACCTATCGCCATGAAGGCCTGGTTCGACGGCCTCGACTATCAAGAACTTCTCCTCCAAAACGAAACTATTCAACAAAATTTCACACCCGAAGAACTGGCCCAATGCTTCACGCTGGAATACTACATGAAAGAAGTGACCACTATCTTCAAACGAGTGTTTGATGAATGTTAGCCGCTGAAAGAAATTCAGAATTCAAAATTCAAAATTCAAAGTAATTAGCCACCCACTCCTCTTTTACTCTTTACTCTTTACTCTTTACTCTTTTACTCTTTTACTCTTTCACCCCCCTTCACCCCCTTTCCCCGTTCACCCAAAAAAACCGAAATAATGAAAAACAACCTGAATATTCTTGGAAACCGGAACTCGCTTTTTGATGAGTTTCTTGCGGAAATCCGAAGTGCTGACGTGCAAACCGACAGTATGCGTTTCCGCCGCAATCTGGAGCGTATCGGCGAGGTTTTCGCCTACGAGATCAGCAAAACAATGAAATTCAAACCGCAGGAGGTTTCCACTCCACTGGGCATTGCGGAGATTCCGCGCCTGCAAGAAAAGCCCGTGCTGGCCACCATCCTGCGCGCCGGACTGCCCTTGCACCAGGGTTTGCTCAACTATTTCGACCGCGGAGAAAGCGCTTTCATTTCCGCATTCCGCAAATATTACAAGGACGGCACCTTCGAGATTCAGGTGGACTACATGTCGGCACCGGAGCTGGACGACAAGACCCTCATTCTGACCGATTCTATGATCGCCACCGGCAAATCCATGCTGCTGACTTACGAGGAGCTGATGACAAAAGGGAAACCGGAGCACACGCATTTGGTAAGCATCATTGCCAGCCGCCAGGGCGTGGAGTACCTGCGACATCATCTGAAACCCTCCAAATGCACTCTCTGGATCGGGGCCATCGACGAGGAACTGACCGCACAATCCTACATTGTGCCCGGTCTCGGCGACGCCGGCGACCTGGCTTACGGCATCAAAACATCTGATTAAAGCGTGATAATCTCATCTATAACCTGGTCATGGGGCTCCGCAGGAACCTCATCCAGCAATTGGAAACTGAAACATATCCCGATGGTCTTCACGTCGGGATATTTTATTAGGAAACGGTCGTAATACCCCTTGCCGCGGCCCAAACGGTGCCCTCGCCGGTCAAAGGCCATGCCCGGCACCACGATTAAATCGATGAGACCCTCGTAGGGATTGTTCTCCGGCTCCAAAATATGGAAGTCGCCCTCCACCATGCCGCTGCCGGCGGTCAGCTCCACCGGAATAATATCATCCCCGACAACAGTGGGCAGGATGATGCGCTTGCGGTTGCGCCACTCCCCGATAAACTCAAGCGTCTGCACCTCATCGGGCAGCGAAGCGTACAGCATGACAATTTCAGCCCGCTGGAAGCCAGGGTGCTCAGCCAATTTCTGCATAATCTGCACAGATTCCGCCTCCAATTGCTCTTGGCTGCAGGCCTTCTTCCGTGCCCGAATCTCTTTCCGAAGGGTGTTCTTGTCCATAATCGTTTTAATTATCGGTTTATTTCAGCACATGCATCGCTTTCTGTATCGTTTCATCGCTCTGGTTGATGACAGGATAAAAGGCTTCGTTGTTGTATAGGTTTCTCCCAATCAGAGCCTTTATCCAGAGTCTCAATTCTTTTTTAGAATTAGCCGTGAGTGGAGGTACAGGTTTCTTGGTGAGTTTGGTGTAATAGGTCAGCATCTGGTTCAATTCCTTGTCGGAAACGGTCGCTTTGGATATGAACATGGTCGGATCGGGATACTGTGTTTTAAGTTCCGCCTTGTGCTCATTGGTATAGTTGAACGCAAACTGGGTGATTGCGGCAGTGTTGGCCACCGTGTAGTAGCCATCCAAATCATTGCCCTGATGGATAGGCACGAAGTAATCGGGCATGATGCCGCCTCCGCCATAGACGGTACGCCCGCCCACAGTCTTGTACGCGATGGACTTGTCCTGTTTGATGCTGTCGATGTACTCCATCTCTCCGTGTGCCAGCCTGTCATAAATTTCCTCGTAGTATGCTTCGGTGCCGTTTTTATAGTCGCGCTGGATACAACGTCCACTGGGCGTGTGGTAGCGCGCGGTGGTCAGCCGGATGGTCGATTTGTCTGACAGATCGAACTGCCGCTGCACCAGTCCCTTGCCGAACGAGCGGCGCCCCACGATGAAGCCCCGGTCGTTGTCCTGCACGGCCCCAGCCACAATCTCCGATGCCGATGCGCTGAAGTCGTCGATGAGAACGATGACCTTGCCTGTCTCAAAGCTGCCCTTGCGGGTGGCATAAAACACCTCCGGACGCACTTTCAGTCCCTCAACGGAGACAATCTTCTGCTTGCTGGGCAGCAACTCGTCGCATACGCCGATAGCCGCATCGAGAAACCCGCCCGCGTTGCCGCGCAAATCCAGGATCATGGCAGTCATACCTTGCCGTTTCAGCTTGGCGATGGCCTCCTGAAACTCTTTTACCGTGGTACTGCCGAACTCGTTCATCTTGATGTAACCCGTGTGGGCATCCAACATGTACGCCACGTCAATAGTGTAAGTGGGTATTACATTCCGCGTAATCTCATACAAATAGGTGTCGGTAAAGCCCGGACGACGGACACCCACCTTCACCTTGGTTCCCTTCTTGCCTCGCAGCAACTTGAAAACTTTGTCATTGGTAGTCCCGATGATAGATTTGCCATCCACGGAGATGATGCGGTCGCCGGCGCGCACACCCGCTTTCTCAGCCGGGCCTCCGGATATGGTGGCAATCACCATCACCGTGTCATTCATGATGTTGAACTGTATGCCAACCCCTTCAAACGAACCCTCCAAAGATTCCATCATGGTCCTGTTCTCCTCCGGTGTGGCGTATGCCGAATGCGGATCCAGACTGTGTAACACTGCGCTGATGGCCTCGTCGTAAATAGAATCAATGTTGACGGAATCCACATAGTAGCGGTTCACGTAATTCAACACTTCGTTCAGTTTGTTGTTCTGTGCACCGATAAGAGTCGTTTTGCGCGAGGGCAGGAAATTGACCGCCACGGACACGCCAAACAGGAAGGCGATGAGGAGGTATAAAACGATGATCCAATTGTTTTTTTTCATATTTGCAAATATTGATAGAGACGTACGGCCGTACGTCTCTACGATTATTTTTGTCGTCGTATTGATGCCTGATGCAACAATTCCAAGAACCGTACCAAGAATTCGCGATAGGCGGGATCCTGGCCCTCTTTGAGATAGCGTTGTTTCACTTGCTGCCATTGTTGGGGTTGCACCACTGGCAGGTTGTTGTCCTTCTTGATGCGGGCGATGTCATCCACGATGGCCATGCGCCGGGCCAGCAGCTCGCTCAGCTGTGCATCGACATGTTCCAGCAGGGCGCGTTGTTTGATGAGGTCGGCGTTAGGTGCGTTGATTTTGAAGGTGAGATTTTGGATGAGAATGCCCCACTCGTCGGGGGTGATCTGTTGTTCGGCATCGCTAAGTGCCTCAGCGGGGTTGCAGTGACATTCCAGCATCAGTCCGTTGAAGCCATAGTTGAGCGCCACCTGCGCAATTTGCGGAATCCATTTGGTCTGTCCGCACAGGTGCGAGGGATCGCAAAGGATAGGCAGATCGGGATATGACACTTTGAGGTCAATTGGGATTTCCCAGCAGGGAGCGTTACGATAGATGTTCTCGTTGCCGTCGGCGAAACCGCGGTGTACGGCCAACACCTGCCCCACCCCAGCCTGGAGGAATCGCTCAATGTTGCCCTTCCACAGCTTGAGGTCGGGCACCAGCGGATTCTTGACCAGTATGACAAAGGGTTTGCCCTTCACGGCATCGGCGATTCTCTGCACGTCGGCAGGGTTCACGCCCGTGCGCGCCCCCACCCACAAGGCAGTAATGCCAGCCTTCTCGCACTGTTCCACCTGCGCAGGGGTCATCACTTCCGTGCACACGCGGAAACCGAACCTCCGCTGCACCTCCCCCAGCCAGGATAGCGCCGGCTCCCCCACTCCATTGAAACTGTTGGGATTACTGCGCGGCTTCCACACACCCGCACGAAAGAAGTCCAACGACAACCCTTGACGAGTCGTCACCTCGTGCAACTGCTTGGCAGTGGTCATGAGTTGCGACTCGCATTCCACTGCGCACGGCCCCGCTATCAGAATCGGCTTCATGCTTAATCTTCCTCCTCCTCTTCTATGTTGGTGAAATACTTTTTCACAAACTTGTTTTTCCATCCGATATTGCCCAACTTGTAAGAAAATGAAGGCAGCCCTTTGGCATTGTCCGGAGCCAAAGATTTGTTCTTCGGCTTGGTATTCTTGATGGCTTCGTTGAAAACCTTGTCGGAAGAATAGCCCGACACTACATTATTGTCGAACTGGAAATAGTAATACTGGTTGTCGAACACGAAATAGAGATACAACTTGTTGCGCGAGCCCCTCTTCTCAATCACAATGCGGCCCGGCACCATCTTGTAAACCGTCTTGGCGCCGCAGATAATCAACGGCAATGTGGTCTGCGACTTGAAAGTGGATTGCTCTTTGTCCCATTCAAAGTCAATATTGGAGAAGAGGAACTTCACCTGCAAAGCATCGGGCAGACGACGTTGCGTGCCCAAGGCCACGTTGCGCGTGTAACGCTGGTATTCGGCCTTACCTAATATATTATATAGGGCCATGTCGTAAGCCTGGTCGGACGAGACATCCACAAAATCCAGCGTAGTGCAGTTCTCCAAGGCTTTGTTCATGCTTTTCATCGATTCTTCATTGAAGAAGAAATCGATAGAAGTGGTGAGGTGCATCTCCGCAGAGTCGGCCATCATATAGTTGATGATGGTACCGTTGGTGACGAAGTTCACACGGCCCAACTTGGTGCCCATGTCAATGGTGCCGGTACCTGTTGACACACAGTTGTCGGTATTCAACGTAATGATGTTGCCCGGCACAGTGGGATCCTGCAGTTTTTCCATGGATGCGGCTTTGAATTCGTGGGTTTCCTTGTCGTAGGTGATATAGCCGAACACGTTGATGTACTCAGCATCGTTGAACTCGTCCTTGGCTTCACCGAAGGCGGTATAGATTCGTCCCGTCTTGTTGGAGGAAGTGATGGCCACCACCACCTTGCGGTCGTCCATGTCCTTGGTGCGCTCGTGCACTTGCAGCATGATGTTGTTAGGATCGACCTGTTGCAGTATCTTCATCGGTGCGTGATGTATGGAATCGCAGCCGTGGCGGATTTCCACGCCGCCGAAGTAAGAGAGAAACGGCTGGGTGCTGTGCAGTTCGGCACGTCCGCTGAAACCGAAATGGTCGCTGAACTGGAATTCCTTCTCGGCCGGAATCCTGGCATCACCGAAGGTCTCCTTGTTGAAATAGATGGTGTCGAAGTAGAGTTTTTGCACGCGCTGGTTCTCGTCCACATAATCATAGTAGCCGTTAGCGTAGAACTTGGTGGCGGTTTGGACACGGGTATAGCAATCGTAGAGCTCGTGGTACTTATTGTCGCGTCCGGCCAAAATGCGCGATTTCTGCAGCGGGTCCATGGCCGCCTTCTCGCGGATAATCAAATCACCGTGAGCCGGAACCACCGCCGCATCACCGACATTGATGTAACGCACGCCATGGGCATAAATCACATTCTTGGTGAAATCGAACTCCGCACTCAAGGCTGGGAAATGATAACCCACCGACGGGTCCGCGGCATACATCTCGTTCTCTAAGCTCTGCATGTCCACCAAATCACGGGTCGGCGTATTGTCTATGTCCACATCTTTGTACGGGTCATCCCACTTGAACCTCAACAACGTGGAGTCAATAGGATCCCATTCAAATTCAGAGGAGGTGGCTTTGATTTCATTTTTCACAAAATAGACGATGGAGGCGGTGCCGTTAGCCTTGAAATTACCCTTTCGCGTTTCGAAGTCAATATGCGAGTTATAGTTGTCAGTGGAAAATGCAATGTCCTCGCCTTTGCTGATGTCGTAAATCCGCAGGTTGGCAGTGTCGGCCAACAACTCGTGATGCTTGAAGTTGAACAGTCGGGAGGAGATGTCGGCGCGCCCAAACTTGACAATGCCCGTGCCCTGCATACCCGACGGGGTGATCTTGGAGTTGCCCGTCAGTTGCGTTTCATTGAACACATTCATCGGACTCTTGATGGTGTGTACAAACATCTGGTCTTGGTACGGTTCCCAGTGCAAATAGCCGTCTTCCATGCTGGCTGGCGGGAATTCCACACCACCCTGCCGTTCCTCCACCACGTGGTTGTTGGCCGCACCGTTAGTGGAATCCAGATAGAATACCAGACTGTCGGAAATAGTGTGCGAGGTGATGTAGTCAATCTGTCCGTTGCCGCGCAAGCCCCGGTTACTCATGTCGATTACGCCCTTATATGAACCTTTGGTGCCATACATCGGCAGGCCTTCGGTGTGGTGCGTGAAACCGAAGGAGAAATCGGGCTGCACCTTCAAAGGCTCTGCAATATCAGGGAAGATGCCTCCGGATATAAGCGAGCCGGTGAACTTCATGGAATCTATGACAAAGTTGTCCAGGTTGACAATGCGGAACTTGTTGACGGCATAGTAGAAACGGTCGCGGGTATATACGCCGCCGAGCACATAGGGCTGATCGTAGAACACCTTGCCGCCTTTGCGCGCTTCGAAAATCGGATATTCAGGATAGTCGGTCATGCCGGACTTGTTGCCAGGAGCATCCACGTAAAGCACGCCCGACAGCTCTTCGATACGACCACGCACTTGCCGCAACGGATAATCGCCGTACATGTCCATCTGGCCGTTCTTGTCCTCCACGTACATAATCAACGTGTCTATCACATTCATGTCAACCATAAAACGGTCGTAGTTGAACTCGCAGTTGTGGGCTATAAAATCGAAAAGACCGCCGATGACACGCCCTGAGAAGGTCATGTCGCGGTTCTTCTTCACCGTAACTCTTTCGTTCATGGGATAGACATTGACAATCTGCGGATCGCTGAGCACAAAAAACTCGCAACCGGTGATTTTCAAATCGTTGGTCAGCAGGTCCAAGGAGGCATAATGGGTCTTGGACTCCAAACGGATGTAGTCGTAATCTTTCTTCTTAACCTGGTTGTTCAGATATTGGGAAATCTTAGGACGGAAGTGGATGCGGTTGTTGTTCACATCATACTCGATAAAACCGCGCGCGGCAAAATCGATCATCATGGCCTTGATATCCAACGGCGGCTTATTGAACCAGCGGATGACATCCTCAATGGTGACATCCTCATAACCTGCGGAATAGAACAGCTGCCAAAGCGTATAGAGCGGGTTCACGGTGTTGACGCCGGCAATCTCGTGCATCACCGACTCGTCGTAATAGTTCTGTGACTCGAAAAAGGCCGACTGCTCGCTCGTATTACCCACGATAGGCTTGAACTCGATGCGCTGCTCGTTGGTGTTCCACTGGATGGACTCCACCGTAATATCCAACTTGTGGTAGGAATCAAAGAAAGGAGAGCGTCCCACACCCTGTTTGGGTCGGGAGATGAGGAGCTCTTTGGTCTCGTTGTTGTACTTGAAAGTAGCTGCCGGATGAAAGATGGAATCCTCTTCAATGTAAATGCTCACCTTGGCATCCTCGGACAGCAGGTTCGTGGGGCGGATCAAAAAACTATGGGATGCGGCACGGATGATGACATCCTTGTCGCGCATAATAGTGACACTGCAGAGGGTGTCGCCGGAAGATGTACCATAGATGGAAGCTCCGCGCAGCTCAAAACCGCCCACATAGTTCACATCGGCATAAAGGTTGTTGATGGCAATGGTCTTGTCGTTGCTGATAAAGCGCGGGTACGTGGCCTTCTCCTCCGAACTGGGGAGCACCGCCTTGTCGATCACGGTGCCTATGATGGGATGGCTGAAAAGCTTGGGGTAATGGAATGCCACATTCTCGGCCTGCACTTTCGGGAAGCGCATGTCAATGTCAAAATCCTTCAGTTCGGCTTTCACATTGTTGGGAAGCCCGGCACGATCCCAATAGGTGATGCCCTGCTTGGCTGCGAATTTGGTTTTAGCAGGATAGTATCTGCCCGTGACCTCCATCACCATCAGACTGTCCTTTACCGAATAGCCCAACAGATCCACACGCTTGAAGTCAAAATAGGGTTCCTGGTCGAAGCCCATCACCTCGGCCTGGCCATCGACCACCCATTTCACGTTGTCTTCCTGATTGAGAATGCTGCTTTTGAAGAAACGCTCGTAGAGCAGCATGTTCTTCTGGAATTGGGTTACATTGTGGGTGGCGTGATACTCCACCGTCTTTACCCACGTCTCCGTTTCGGAAGCATACTCACCCGTCACGAAGGCCATGTAGGCGTGCATGTAGGACTGGAACTGCGGAATGGGGCGAAACTTGTGCCGCACCAAGGCGTTGGCCTCCTGGATGAAGGCCAGTTGGTTCTCGTAGTCAATGGAGGTGGTCCAGAATGCCGTGAACTCGTCCAGCATGTCATTGGCCTCTTTCTGGCGGTCCTTAGAGACCGTGGCCAGATACGATTTCATCTCCTCAACCGTCTTGGAAGGGTCATTGGAGAATGAATTGAAACGCTGCGCCGAGACGGTGAGAACCGTGCATAGCACAGCCAGTATCAGGAGTGATTTTTTCATGCCGATTAATTGTTGAACGGTTTGCCGTTCAGGTTAAACCACAATTCGGTTTGTTCGGTGGCTTTTTTCTCTTGAATGATAACCTTGTAGAGATTCAGCTTCTCGGCAATGCGCTTTACGCTGTAGTATTCCACCAACTTGCAGCCCTTGTACTCTTTCTTGAGGTAGCTCTGGATGGTAGCGGACAGGTTCTCGGGCTTGCCCTGGAGGAGCGTCTCCACGATGTTGCCCATGCTGCTGATGACACAAATCTCCTTGCCACGTGCGCTGTAGTAATGCGCCTCGTAATTCATGTCGCTTGTAGCTTTCCACTCCACATTGGTAACACGCGGATATTTCAGCTTGAACACTGCCTGGATGTTTTCAGGAATGGAAGAGGAACTGTTGGCTTTCTCCTCCAACGACATGTTCATCTTGGCGTAATATTTGTCCAAATCATCCTTCCCGTCAGCTTTGGTGTTGGCATCTGCCATCTCAGGATCAGCATCGATGGTACGCAACAGCTTGCCAGTCTTGTCAAAGATAACCGTGGTGGGCACCTTGGCTTTGTAGTTGGCTTTCTCGTAGAACTCCACCATGGTCTTGTCGTCCTTGTCGGCCCGCGTCTCCTTGATGGCGGTCTTGAATTTGAAACCTTTGTAGAAATCGTTGAGATGCTTCAGCACGGGGCCGGTGACTGCCTCCTCAGGCAGTACGGTCAGCGTCTTGTCCCACACGCCATCCTTGCTGAAATAAGCGGCGGTTTTCCTGCCCGAATTGACGCACTTGGCTACATACTGGTTGTCAATCTCGAACCAGTTCAGATCTTCGGGGTGAAGGATTTTCTTCAAGAGGTTCTTCCTCACCACTTCGGGCACATCCGACTCGGCGATGGCCACATTGCCATGTTCATCAGTGACCACAGTTGCGGGTTTCTCTTTTTTGGGCTTTTCAGGCTTCGGAGCAGCCTCCGGCTTTGGCTTAGGTTCCGGCTTGGCCGCGGGTTTGGGCTCGCTGGCCGGCTTCGTGGTTGTATTCTGTTTCGGAGCAGTGGTTTGCTTGGGGGTCGTGTTCTGCTTCGGCTGTACATTGTCCGCCACAGGCTTGGTCTCTGTTGCCGTGGGATCCTTGAAATTGTCGGGATCCACTCTGGAGGTCAACTCGCCCTTGTCGCTGAATGTCAGTTTGGACGGTTTGAATCCGATGCCTTCCTGCTTGACTTCCAACATATAATGCAACGGTTCGTTCTCCTTCTCTTCCAGAAAGGATCCGCTGATGATGAAGTCCGGGTAGTTGGTTTTGACATACTCCGTAATCACAGAAGGCAGCTCGTCTTTCTTCACGTCGTACGTGGTGCGCAGCCATTCGCCCGAGCGGGAAATGTAGGCCTTCCCCACAGCCCCTTCGTCCTTGAACGTGGCAATGTAGTTTTCACCATCCAACTGCCACGCGGACACCTTCACATACGGGTATTGAAAGTCCATAGCCTGCGACACCTCTGAGGGCACATCCGCCGGCTTCAGCTTCTGCGCGAAAGATACTTGTAATGCAACTATTTGAACTGCAAAAAGAATCACCACTAATTTTCCGAGTTTTTTCATAAAAATCCTTTTCTTAAAAATGAGGGACAAAGATAGTATTTTTTTGTACTTTTGCCTCCTCTTAAATTTGTTTTTATGCACAAGATTGTAAGTTTGTTTTTCTGCCTGGCTTTCATCTCGTTGGCGGTGGCTCAAGATACGGTAAAAACCTACTGGAACAACAATAAATTGATGTCAATCGGCGTGGAAGCCAAGGGTCTGGAACAGGGCCATTGGATTTATTATCACAACAATGGCGCCAAATGGACAGAAGGCGATTACCAAGACGGCAAGAAGGTCGGCGTCTGGAAAGTCTGGTACGAGGACGGCCGCAAGTTGGCGCAGGAATACAACGCCCAGAACGGTCCGTTCAAAAGCTGGTACCGCTCCGGAAAAGTGGAGACGGAAGGACAGTTCGCGGACGGGAAACGCTCCGGTGAGTGGACTTTCTACCACCCCAACGGACAGTTGTTCAAGAAAGTGAATTATGTGAACGACAGCATTGACGGCCATGTGGTGGAGTATTTCGACAATGGCAACAAATACTTTGAGGGCGACTATGCCAACGGTGCGCTCCACGGCTACGCCTGCTGGTGGACCCGCGACGGCAACAAGGACATGGAGGGCAACTCCGTGAACGATCTGCAACAGGGGGTGTGGAAATACTACAACGACAAAGGCACTGTGGGCAGCACGGGCAGCTTCAACAAAGGCCTGCAAGAAGGAGAATGGATCTATTATTATGACGATGGCAAGGTTTGGAGAAAAGGCAGTTATGTGGCCGGCAAGCGCGAGGGCGTATGGAAAGCCTGGTACGAGGATGGCCGCCTGCAACGCGAGGGCACTTTCGTCAACAATCTGGAAAACGGCCTGTGGACTGCCTACTATCACAACGGCAGAATCCAAGACCAAGGCACGTTCAAAGATGCCCAGATGCATGGCGAATGGAACGGCTGGTATGAAAACGGAGCCAAAAAGTACTGCAATCATTACAAAAACAACAAATTGAACGGCCTCAACACCTTCTATTGGGAGGAGACCGGCAAGATGGCCCGCCAGGGCAATTACAAAGACAACCTGAAAACCGGACATTGGAAGGAATTTGCCCAAAACGGGAAAATCCTGAACGAAGGCAACTATGTCAATGACAAGAAACAGGGCAAATGGTCCTTCTACAACATGTATGAGAAAAAAATCCGCGAGCAGAACTTCGTGAACGATGTGCAAGACGGACCGTTCACCGAGTATTACGACAACGGGGCCAAGCATTTCCAGGGCAATTTCAAGGGTCGAATGCGCGACGGCAAATGGTCATGCTGGAAACCCGACGGCAAACTCTATTACAGTGTCATTTTCTCCAATGGCAAGAAGGTGAAGGAGGTGTTCATTGCGGACCCGAAATCGGAAAGGCCATTCTAACATGGAGAAAAAACGCATTTCACTAACGGAATTCATACAGAATCTGACGCAAAGGTTTCAAACTATGACGATACGCACCTTTCATTTCAATCCCATACAGGTCAACACGCTGGTATTGCACGACGAAACGGGCGAGGCGATCATCATCGACCCGGGCAACTGCCAGAGTTTCGAGGACGAGCAACTCAAAGAGTATGTGGAGACACACCATCTGACCGTGAAGTGCATCGTGAACACCCATCCGCATATCGACCATATTGCCGGCAACAAATGGTGCGCCACCCATTTCAACGTGCCTGTCTGGTGCCATGATGGTGGCATGCGCATCTATAACAAGGCATACGCCTACGCTATCGCGTTTGGTCTGTCGGTGGACGAGATGCCCGCACCAGCCAGGTTCCTGAAGGAGGGCGACGAGGTCCGATTCGGCGGCCAATGCCTCAGCGTACTCTACACGCCCGGCCACTGCGACGGCAGCATCTGCCTGTACGACGCCACCAACAAATTCCTCATCTGCGGCGACGTGCTCTTCGAGGGCAGCGTGGGGCGCAGCGACCTCCCGACCGGCAACCACGAGCTACTCATCCAGATGATCCGCGAAAAAATCCTCACCCTGCCCGGCGACACCGTCATCTACCCTGGACACGGTCCCAACACCACCGTAGCGAACGAAAAAACACACAATCCTTTTTTACAATAGACAATGAATATTACAGACTCCATCAACGCAATTCCGAAACTTTCAGAAAAACAGTTGACCGACTTGGCCGACAACTATCGCGATATATTACAAAACATAGGCGAGGATCCCACTCGCGAAGGTTTGATCAAAACCCCCTTGCGCGCTGCAAAATCACTGGACTTTTTAACACACGGCTACCGTCTGGACCCCAAAAAGATTCTGGAATCCGCACTGTTCCACGAGGACTACAAGCAGATTGTCGTGGTGAAAGACATTGAGATATACTCCCTGTGCGAACACCACCTGCTCCCGTTTTTCGGCAAGGCGCACATCGGTTACATCCCCAACGGTACGATTGTCGGACTGAGCAAAATCCCGCGCGTGGTGGAGTGCTTCGCTCGCCGCCTGCAACTGCAAGAACGACTCACCACCCAAATCAAAGACTGCCTGCAAGAGGTCCTCAATCCCCTTGGCGTGGCCGTGGTTATCGAAGCCCAGCACTTGTGCATGTCCATGCGCGGCATCCAGAAGCAGAACTCTGTGACCACCACCTCCGAATTCACCGGCGCGTTTCTCAAGAACGAGAACACCCGACAGGAATTCATGCACCTCATCGGTGCCGACCTGCACTAAACATGCCTCCGGCGCAGTCTCTTCCTGCGCAACTTCCGCTTGGACAAACGTCTGTAACGCTCGGCCTGATAGAATATGGCCCCTTCACTTGCATAACCCACCATATCCATCTCATCGTCGCTGGGATCCCTGAGAAGACATATCACTGTTTTGCCGACCCAATCTTCCGGCAAACAAAGGGTAACCGTATCTTTCAATGGATTCAAAATAAGTTTCTTCATGATTGATTCAGTTTTTCGTATGATTGAATTTTGACATCTGATTTTCTGCAAATCTGCAAAATACGGCTGCTTTTTTACCCAAAGCACCCATTTTCATGCCATGTCTGTGTCATTTTTAGAATTATATTTTTAACAATTTCATTATCAGTTCGTTATTGGCAAATATATCTTTTTTTTCATAAAAACAAACCGTTTTGAATTTTTTCTATAATTTACTATAAATCAATATTATACATAAATTATCGCAAAAAACAGTTTTCCAATGGGGGTTGCTATTAAAAAAAGTGTACTTTTGCAGCCTCTAACAAGAGACAGGAGTCCCAGTAGCTCAGCAGGTAGAGCACATCCCTTTTAAGGATGGGGTCCTGGGTTCGAATCCCAGCTGAGACACCAGAAGACCGGAACCGAAAGGCTTCGGTCTTTTTTGTATCTTTGCACTCGCAAACCTAAACCTGTTATCGCTATGAGTGCAACACAGACACTTCTCCACCAGCAAATCCTTTCTCAAATGGCGATGGAACACTCCAGCCAGCATGTAACGAGCTGCGAACCGCTGGCCCAGTCGGGATCCAACAGACTCTATTTCCGCATCACCCTGGCCGACCAGCACACGATGATAGGCGCATTCAACAATGACATTGCCGAGAACAAAGCCTTTTTCACCTACACGAGGTTTTTCAATGACCGGCATTTCGCTGTACCGCAACTGTTGGCCGTTCATCCTGACCAGCAACACTATCTGCAAAGCGATTTAGGTCGTACCACTCTGTACGACCACCTGTGCAAAAACCGACAGCCCGATGGTTCCCCGTCTGCGGAAACAGTGGCCTATTACGAACAGGTAGCCCGCGCACTGCCCGCCCTCCAACTCTCCGGCAAGCAAGGCCTCGACTTCTCCGTGGCCTACCCGCGCCACGCCTTCGACCGCCAGTCCATGCAATGGGATCTCAACTATTTCAAATACTTTTTCTTAAAATTGGTTAACGTCCCATTCAATGAACAACTTTTGGAAAACGACTACGACCAGCTGATGCAATACCTGCTGACCGCAGATAGCGAATTTTTCCTCTATCGTGATTTCCAGTCGCGTAACATTATGGTAAAGGATGATAAGGTTTACTTCATTGACTATCAGGGTGGAAGAAAAGGTGCTTTGCAATATGACGTGGCCTCTTTGCTCTATGATGCCAAGGCGGACCTCTCAACGGAACTGCGCGAACATCTGCTTAACATTTATTTGAACGAACTATCCACTCATATTCCTGTTGACAGGGCAGCCTTTGTCTCCTACTTCCAAGGGTTCGTGCTCATCCGCATCCTGCAAGCCATGGGTGCCTACGGCTATCGAGGCTATTTTGAGCGGAAGACGCATTTCCTGCAAAGTGTGCCCTATGCGGTACGCAATCTCCATCATATCCTCGACACTTGGACGCTGCCCATCCAGCTGCCCGAGCTCACGCGCGTGCTGAGAGACATTATTGCTTCCGACTTTGTAAAACCTTATCAGCCAACCGACACCTTAACGGTGCGCGTGCAGAGCTTCTCTTTCAAGAAAGGCATCCCGCAGGACCCGTCGCCCAACGGAGGCGGCTTTGTGTTCGATTGCCGTGCCCTGCCCAATCCGGGACGTGAAAAACAGTTTGCCTACAACACAGGCAAGGATGCTTGCATCATTGAATACCTGGAAAAATATGAAGCAGTGGATCTGTTCAAACAGCATGTGTTCGCCATCATAGATCAGGCGGTAGATAACTACATAGAGCGAAAGTTCGACCATCTGATGGTGAGTTTTGGCTGCACGGGCGGCCAGCACCGTTCCGTCTATTTTGCAGAACAAGCCGCACGCCATCTGCGCGAAAAATATCCTTTTGTGAACGTAGTGTTAAAACATACGGCACAGGAATAATATAAAACGATAATGTAGAGACGCAAAATTTTGCGTCTCTACATTACAAAAAAATATTGATTATGAAATGGTTTTTGTCAATTTTTCTGTTTTGTATCGGATTGTCGGTTTACGCCCAAGAACCCCCGACTTGCTATCGGATTTCTCTGTCCGACAAGAACAACACTCCCTATTCGACCAGTGAGCCTTCGACCTTTTTGTCAGAGCGGGCATTGGCCAAGCGGGCACGATTCAACATTGCCATCACTGAGCAGGACCTGCCCGTGAATCCGCAATACTTGCAGCAAATCAAGGCATTGGACAACGATATCCGGGTGCTCTGTGTGTCCAAATGGATGAACACGGTCACGATTTACTGCCCAGACAGCACAAAACTTGCCAACATTCAGGCACTGCCATTTGTGACCGACATCCTGCCCGTGGCCAATTACGACCTGACCATTGATTACGAGACCCAGATCGCACAAAATGAGGACTTTTCTCCATTAGTGTTCAACCAAAGCAAAGACACGGTCGTCCCATACGACTATGGTTATGGGGCCGCACAAATCGCACTGCACAACGGACATCTGCTGCACAACGAGGGTTTTCGCGGTGACAGCATGTTGATTGTGGTGTTTGATGGCGGGTGGACCGGCTTGGACACCAGTGTTTATTTCCAGCCTCTTTTCGAGAATGGCCAGATTTGGGGTTCCCTTGATTTGATTCCTTGGCGCCATTACGTGTACGACGGTCACTATCACGGCACAATCGTCACCTCTACCATGGCCGTACGCTCAGAGGGCGTGCTGGTGGGCACGGCTCCGGAGGCCAACTATTTCTTCATCCGCTCCGAATGCCCCGACAGCGAGCAGCTGATTGAGGAGGATTTCTGGGCGCAGGCTGCGGAAATCGCCGACAGTTTAGGCGCGGATGTCATCAATTCCTCTTTGGGCTACACCACATTCGTTGACTTCCCACAAGGCAATTTCACGTATCAGGATGTGGACGGGGTGACGAGCATCGCTTCGCGCGCCGCCACCATTTTAGGGCAAAAAGGCGTGGTGGTCTGCATCAGCGCGGGTAATGATGGCGCAAATGACTGGCACTATATCGGACATCCGGGCGATGCTTTTGATGTGCTGACGGTGGGTGCCGCCGATGTTGAAGGCTATATTGGCTCCTTCTCCTCCCGCGGGCCCACGTATGACGGGCGCGTGAAACCGGACATCACCTCCGTGGGTGTGAACACCGTGTGCATCTGGCCCGGTGACGACCTTGGCACCGCCAGCGGCACCAGCCTGGCCGGGCCCGTGGCCGCCGGTCTGTGCGCCTGCCTGTGGCAAGCCCTGCCCACAAAGTCATCCACTGAGATTATGCAGATTATCCGCGAAAGCGGCTCCTGCTACAACAACCCCAACGACTCGCTCGGATACGGCATCCCCGACTTCTATGCCGCATACCAACAACACGCGCACGACGGGGTGGCACAATACTCTATCCCCACCATCAGCGTGTTCCCCAACCCGTGCACCGACTTGGTCACCATCCCGAACCGGGAACTCAACATCCAACGCGTGGAATTGTATTCCGTCGATGGCCGATTAGTATTCAGCCAGCAGCCGGAGCAGGAATATTTCATCACAGTCCAAATCGGCAATTTACCTTCCGGATTCTACACCGGCAGAATTGTGACGGACAACCATCAAATTAAAGTGTTCAAAGTATTGAAACAGTGAAACTAATCTTCTAACTATGACAAACAAAATTTTCAACAATCTCCTCTCTCTCTTTTACCCCCGTTTGTGTGTGGCATGCGGGGACGCATTGCAACAGAACGAACAGCACTTGTGTCTGCGCTGCATGATGCACCTGCCGGAGACCAACTTCCACAAAAACCACGACAACTCGCTGATGAACATTTTCGCGGGACGGGTGCGCGTGGGCGAAGTGGCCTCGCTGCTCTATTACAAGAAGGGAAATAATGTGCAGCACATCTTGCACGCGCTCAAGTACAAAGGGCAAAAAGAGTTGGGATCCTTCCTGGGCGAGTACTACGGACATTTACTGGCACAGGAGCCCCGTTTCCAGTCAGTCGATTGCATCATCCCCATACCGCTCCACCCCAAGAAGCAACGGAAACGCGGCTACAACCAGAGCGAGTGGATCGCCAAGGGATTGAGCGCGGGCATGGGCAAACCCTACCGCACGGACATTCTGACGCGGGCGCACTTCACCGAGACGCAGACCCGCAAGAGCCGCTTCAACCGTTGGGAGAATGTAAAGGAAGTGTTTGTGGCTTCGGAGGACGAAGCCGTGCGCGGGCAACACTTGCTGGTGTGCGACGACGTGCTGACCACCGGAGCCACGATGGAGGCCGCCATCCAGCAACTGCTGACCCTGCCCGATATCAAGATCAGCGTGGTGACTTTGGCGACAGCGCAAGGATAAGGTTACAAAGAAAATTGCACTATCACGAACACCAAACCCAATACAAAGGTGGAAATGACCAAGCCACGCCCGGTCTTGTCATATTTGAGCTTTAGCAGATAATACCGCAACAACAACAGGGATGGTATTATGCTGATGAGGATGAACTTGGGCACGATGGTTTTGTAAAGGTTGGGCTTGTTGGCCAACATGTCCGGATTGGCATGCACCATCAACAACAGTACGCCAAACAGAATGCCGAACAGGATGACAGGAATCAAAATTCCCAGAACAATCCCCATCGTATAGGTGTCTTTTTTCAAAAAATCTAAGAACTTATTGGACATCTTCTAAATATTTAACATCGTTCATGGCATGGTATGCCGTTAAATCATAATGCACGGGCTGGATGGAGATATAATTGTGGTGCAAAGCCCATTCGCAGGAACCTTCGGCATGGTCGGTATCAACCAGATGACCTGTAAGCCAATAATACTCGCGCCCAAACGGGTCCACTCTTTTTTCCATATCCTCATACCAGTATCCATCGGTCTGGCGGGTAATCTTCATGCCTTTGATCTCCTCAAAGGGGATTTTGGGAACGTTGACATTGAGGCAAACATGCGGTGGAAGACCTTTTTCCAACACAGCTTTGACAATCTTCTTCCCGTAGTGGACAGCTGCCGTGAAATCGGCATTTGGCGAGTAGTCCTGCACTGAAAGTCCGATGGCGGCGGTGTCGAAGGAGGCCTCAATTGCAGCTCCCATGGTGCCGGAATAGATGACACTGACGGAGGAATTGGATCCGTGGTTGATGCCTGAGAGCACGAGGTCCACCTGACGGCCCCGGAGCACTACCTTCTGGCCGAGCTTCACACAATCCACCGGCGTGCCATTGGTGCGCCAATACTGCACACCATCCACGGTCTTGTAGTGCGTGACATGCAGCGGCACATTCATTGTAATAGCATGACCCATCGCGGAGCGCACCTGATCGGGTGCCACCACCACCACCTCGCCAAACTCCTTGGCAATCTCTACCATGGCTTCCAAACCGAGGGCCTCATAGCCATCGTCATTCACCACCAAGATCAGGGGCTTTTTCTCCATACATATTATATTTATTGTTTCACAATTTTGAAAGTTCTGACAGCTCGCTGCTGGTCGATGACTTTCAGCATATACAAACCAGAGGAAAGATGTCTTATGTCAATCGTCTGCGTATAGCCGTTAAGACTCTCTTGCTGCAACAACCTGCCGTTCAAGTCAAACAGCTGATACAACGCCGGCGCAACAGAATTATTGTCAGCGTTTATACGGATAACACCCGTGGTGGGATTCGGCGATACCGTGATGGCAGAGGTCTCAACATTCTGCACTCCGACAGGACCGTTGGAAATGGGGAAATCTATGAAATCTATCATGGCTCTGTCTTGGCCGGAAGCCGAGTAACTGTCTTTCTTATACTCCCATTTGTAAGTGTGGGTGCCGGCAGGAATATAATAGGCCGCCCTGGTCCAGTCAACATTGCCGCTCCATTGGTCTTGCAATTGGTTGTCAATGTAAAAATTCAAGAAATCATAATCGGCTTCGCTGGACACTTTGTAATAGAAGGAAAGCGTGTCGTCCATGGTATTGGTATGGGTAACCGTAAGGACACTGCTGGCATTGTTCCCGATCTGGCCGGAGCGTGCGGCATACGTGCCCTCATAAGCTCCTTGGTTGATGATTACCCACGGATTGGTGCGGGTCGTATCCCAAGGGAAATTGGTGAAATTGTTGCTCTCCCAATCTTCCACAACTGCCCCCACTTTTACGTAGCGCACAATTCCTGCTTCATAGCTCCCCGCTTGATAGTGTCCGTGGAGACGGAACAGAGTAGGCTCAGTAACGGAAGGTCTGGTGGTTGTGGTGAACCTGACCTCTACGGAACTGCCAACTGCCAGGGAATTGACAGAAACTTGGCCAGGAGTAATGACGAAGTTTTCGTCTCTACCATATAAGGATATCAATCCGGAAGTGGCAGGTGCGTCACCACGGTTGGACACTGTCACAATCATATCAACGGTCTCGCCATTGTCGAACCGGCCATTGTTGTTTCCTCTTTCGGAATCGTCCACACGAATATTATCCACATGAAGTTGAGGGGCATGGATGGCGACGGCATGAGTGAAAGATGTTGTATCACCATTGAAGATGCATTCAATTTTCAGCAAAGCGTTATGGAAGGCAGGCACATCTGGGCGTATCTGCATTACAAAGGCCTGGTTGACGGTGGCTGTAGCTCCGGCGGCCAGCTGACTGACAGGGGTAGGGCTACTTGTCAAGGTAACGTACGGATCCTCCGTAGTAATGTTGGTACGGATGTTGCTGCCAGCCTGGTTGCCTACATTGTACAAGTCAATGCTAAAATTGACATTTTCTCCAGTTTCAGGAATGTTGTTGTTGCCATCTTGGGGTGTCAAGGCGGAGCAGATAACGTACGGGCCGTTGGCGGGCACACGATACAGGTTGCCCACGTAGGGGACGTAATTCTGCGCCCATGCCGTCACGGTCAGCGTATCAGGAAGTGCCGGCAATGAGGAAATGTCCAATGTTGCGGTGCCATTCAGGATGCGTCCCGAGGCAACTATCTCGCCTCCTTTGGAAATCACGACTTTGGCGTTTTCCACAACAGAGGTAAAGGATATGTTATTGACACCGATGGGTTGTACTTCGGCAAAAGAAAGTGCCAGTTGCTGCGGCACAGCTGTGCGCACAGCCAAAGTGGGATCGCCAAACAAAATCCATGTGCGGGCCACCTCTTCGTCATTATAGGTATCCAACATGTGGAGGATTCCGTTGAAAGCAATGCTGCCGAAAGTAACCAGGTGCGTACGGGAATTGGCCCCTGTCAAATGCTCGTTCATACGGTCCTGACCGCACATGGGCGGGTTCCAGGATTGGTTCACGGAAGACATCAGCGTGCTGACAGCACCGGTGGGCTGGCCATTGTTGGTGGCTCGCATCCATGCTTCCGCAAAACAAGTGCGCCCCACGTAATCGCCATTGACACAAGCTGTGGAGATTATAAAGGGAAGTTTGTTGTTGTTGGTCAGGCTATTCACGTTGTTTACGCTGAAACCTGTGGTCACCCAAGTGGTCTCCGACCCGTGGCCGCAATAGTTGATGATGCCCACACCACTGTTGACAGCAGCGGAGACTTGTGCAGCGGTTGCTCCTGGCTGGTCGAGACCGCCTTGTGAGCCGGCGAAAACCTCATAACCGGAAGTATAGGTGAAATTGGATAATAACGTACCAATGTTACGAATATGCTGATAGTCAATCTCTCCGTTATCTCCCTGACCGCCTCCACCTTCATCGGAAGCAATACCTAAAAACACTGGAAAATGCGCAGTCTCAGGCGGATTCTGCTCGTATTGAATAAAACGCTCCACCTGTGTGGTCACATGTGCTACTGTTTCCGCGGAGATCTTGCCGATGATAAGGTCGGGATAATTGTCATTGCCCGCGACCTCAGCATAATAGTTGTCGGCGGCATACTGGCTGCTCCAATAACCCGACGAGCCCAGCATGTATGCGGGAAACTTTGTGTTATCACCCACAATCAGCACATAAACCAAATTGTGGTCAGCATTATTATAGTAATTGGAAATATAATTCTTGACCGCGGTGCTGGTAGTACCGATAGATTCCAACGTAACCAATTCTGTCTTGTATCCGGTTTTCGTCTTCCACTCCACGTAGGGTTGCATGGCAGCGCAGAACTCATCCGGGGCAATAATCAGCATGTCTCCCTCATCGGGCAGCGGGGTGGAACGGAAGGTGTTATAGTTCAGAAAATGATCTGCGTAAATGGCATCAAAAGGTTTGGCCACCTTGCTCAGGCTGGGCATGGGCATAGTGCTGTTCAGATGGATTTTCACCGTCAGGTTTTGATAGACCTTCAAAGTCTGCTGTGCGGGATTGTAAGCAAACGGGAAACAGCGGACAGCCACGCCGTTGAAATCACGCAACTGATAAGGTGCACCCAGCGCGACCGTGTCATTGAACAGGAAGCGGTTTTCCTGATATGCGGAACCTTTCTGATAAGGAACGGTAGCCGGATCCACATTGCGGTACAGTCTTCCTTTGGAGGGAGCGAGTTTGAAATTCGGGACCAGCCGGTATTCTGCAGTGAGAATTTCGGCGGTCGGACGGCTGCCTTCCGGGATGATAATGGAAAACGCCGACTGAAGCAGTTCCGGGGCCGCTATGTTTTCTGTTGGATATGCATCTTTCATCACCAGATGCTGCATGGTTTCCCCATTAACCTCTACGGTACGGGTTTGATACTCGGGAAACTGAACGTTGATGATAACTTCAGAGTTGGAAGATGAAACTACCGTATAGGTAATCTGTGCATAGGATGCAACCGTCAGTCCTAACAACATGACGACCAATGCAAAAAAAGCTGTGTATTTGCGCATAAATCTATTGGTTAAAAATAAGGCGCAAAAGTACAAAAAAGAATCTCTTTTTGGCATTATTTCCCAAAAAAATGACTCTGCTTGACGCAAACCACTGGATAAACAAAAGAGGCGCACCGTTGGTGCGCCTCTTACTTTATACAATAATATATTAGAGTTTCACTATTTCGTCACTCTCTCCAACCATTTCACCATACCAAGCATGATAGCCATGGAGAGGAAGCATACCACTGCGAACACGAGCCAGCAGTATTCGATCGGCCATGCGTTGTACATCACAGGTCCGAGCCAAATCAGCAGGTTACCGATTGCGGTAGCGCCGAGCCACAAGCCCTGGCACAAGCCCACCATATGGCGCGGAGCCACCTTGGACACGAATGACAGACCCAGCGGGGAGATGAACAACTCGGCTACAGTCAAGAAGAAGTAGGTCACCAAAAGCACCCATGGTGCAGCTTTGGCAAGACCAGCTGCTGCCATTTGGGCCAAATCCATAGCACGGAATTCCGTACCGGAAGGATAGTGGTTCACGATGGAGACAATCATCAGGAAGAGGTAAGCACATCCTGCAATAGCCATACCGATGGCAATCTTACGCGGTGTGGAAATGGGTTTGCCTCTGCGTGCCAAGGCAGAAAAGATAATCATGATGATAGGGGTCAGCACAATTACGAAGAACGGATTCAATGCTTGCCAGATTTCTGGAGCGATCTTCTCTGTCTGGACGAAGTCACGGGCAAACACAGACAAGGACTGTCCGTTCTGGTGGAAAGAGAACCAGAAGAACACGGCGATGCCGAGCACTGCAAACAGAGCATAGAGACGTTGTTTGATTTCCTTGGCCATAGCTTGTTTCTCCTCAGCGGTATATTCTACCACCTGAGCCTGCTCTTTCTTAGCCGGCTGCGGGAGTTTATATTTGTTAGTCAAGAAAATAATCAATGAAATAGCCATAGCCAATACTGATGCGATGAAGGAGAAGTGAACACCTTGGTTGAAAACGGAGATGTAGTCGGAGCAGAAGGCAGCGGTATCGGTGAGGTTGTAGCCGGGTTGCAGCACAGCCTGCATGGTTTCCGTGAACTTCTGGGTTTGTTCTCCGTTGGCCAGGAACTGGTGGCACAAGCCGGACATGTCGGCATTATACACCAGATGGTGCGCTTTCAGCCACCACTCGCGCAGGAACGGGGCGATGAACGGGGCGAAAAAACCGCCGATGTTGATGAACACGTAGAAAATCTGGAAACCAGAGTCGCGGCGATCTTTTGCCTCTGCAAGAGCCTCGGGACCCTTCTTGGCTGCCTCGGCCTCGAACTCGTCGTACAATTTGCCGACGATGGCCTGCAGATTGCCTTTGAACAAACCGTTACCGAATGCGATGAACAACAGAGCCATGCAGGTGATGATCAAGATGGTCCACCAACCAGCACCGCTGTCGAGGATAGCACCCTCTGCGCTCTTGCTGAACAATGGGATAGCCATCACCACATAGCCGATAGCCATGATAATCAAGCCCCATTGGATGGTTTTGTTGTAGTTTTGCGTCCTGTCAGCGATAATACCGCCCACCAAACTCAGCACGTAGATGCCGAAATAGAAGACGGAGTAGATAACACCTGCCGTTCCGTCTGGAAGACCGAACTTTGAAACCAGGAACAGAAGCAGCACGGCGTTCATGATGTAGTAGCCGAAGCGCTCACCCATGTTGCTCAAAGCGGCAGCAATCAAACCTTTCGGGTGATGCAGCTTGGCTTCGCGCACATAGTAAATCAAAAACGGTATGATGACAATCGTACCGATGATGCAAATTAATAAAGCTGTATTCATATTTAGAAGATTAAAAGATTAATTTTTACAAATACTGTTTGACCTTCTCCACGATGAGGTCCTTGGGGACGAGGCCCACGAGGCTGTCCACCACCTCTTTGTTTTTCACGAAGACGAGCATGGGGATGTTCATCACGCCAAACTGCATGGCGAGGTCGTTGTTTTCATCAGTGTCGCACTTGCCGATGATGGCCTGGCCTTCAAATTCGGCGGCCACTTCTTCGACAACCGGTCCGAGGTGGCGACAAGGTCCGCACCAGGGGGCCCAGAAGTCGATCACCACTAATTTATCACCGTTAATCAGTGATTCAAAGTTACTTGAGTCAATTGCTAATGCCATAATTATTGGATTTTAAGTTTGAAAATTTTTTTAAGTCGCAAAAATAATAAAATTTGGAACATTCAAAAAGCCGAATCCATTTTTTTGAGTATCTTTGCGCCTGCAAACGCACGGTTTGCAGCATGTTTCTAAACGAGGAAATTTTAGCATTTTATGGAAAAACAGAAGATTGACATTTTACTCGGTTTGCAATGGGGCGACGAGGGCAAGGGCAAGATTGTGGACGTGGTAACCCCGAAATACGATGTGGTGGCCCGCTTCCAAGGCGGTCCCAACGCCGGCCACTCGCTGGAGTTCAACGGCATCCGCCACGTGCTCCATATCATCCCATCCGGCATCTTCCACAAGGAGAAAACCAACATCATCGGCAACGGCGTCGTCATCGACCCCATCACCTTTGAGGAGGAAATCGATGCGCTGAAAAACCTGGGACTCACCCCGACCGACAATCTTTTCATCTCCAAAAAGGCACACCTCATCCTGCCCACACACCGGCTGCTGGATGCCGCGTACGAATCCCAGAAGGGCGACAAGAAAATCGGCTCCACCCTCAAGGGCATCGGACCCACCTACACCGACAAGACCGCCCGCACAGGCCTGCGCGTGTGCGACCTCATTTCACCCAATTTCGCGGAGAAATACAGCCAAGCCATCACCCAACACCTGAAAATCCTGGATGGCCTCGGATTCGACTACAAGACCGCCCTGCCCGAACTGGAATACAAATGGAGAGCCTCATTGGACACTCTCAAGTCTTTCACGTTCATCGACAGCGAATATGAGATGTATGACTATCTGCAATCGGGCAAGTCAGTGCTGGCAGAAGGCGCGCAGGGCACCATGCTGGACCTCGAGTTCGGCGCCTACCCGTTTGTGACCTCCTCCAACACCATCGCCGCCGGCGCCTTTACAGGCCTCGGCCTCGACCCGCACCTCGCCGGCAAGGTCATCGGCATCGTGAAAGCATACTGCACCCGCGTGGGCAGCGGCCCCTTCCCCACTGAGCTCTTCGACGCCACCGGTGAGCAACTGCGCAAGCAGGGCAACGAATACGGCGCCACCACCGGCCGTCCCCGCCGCTGCGGCTGGCTCGACCTCGTGGCCCTCAAATACGCTCTCATGATCAACGGCGTCACCGACATCGCCCTCACCAAAGCCGACGTGATGGACAATTTCGAAAGCATCAACATCTGCACCGCTTACAAGGTCAACGGCGAGCTCACCACCCGGATGCCCACCGAAACCGATGCGGTCATCGAGCCCGTTTACACCCCGCTGAAAGGCTGGATGCAGAACATCAGCTCCTGCAAAACCTACGACGAACTGCCGCAGACTTTCAAAGACTACATCCGCTTCATCGAAGAAGAAACTCATGTGAAAGTCTCCATCGTCTCCGTCGGCCCCGACCGCGACGCCACCATCTTCAGAGATTAGCATATTATGCGCCGAAACCTTCTTCTCCCCATTCTGCTTTTGTGCTGTTTTTTCTTTCAAACAAACAGCCAGGCGCAGACGTTGGCGGATGAGAAAAGGTTTATGGACACCCTGCAAGCACAACTGCAAGAGCAATACCAGCGCTACCGCAACCGCGATGTGCCCATCTGCGACCTCCGGTTTTCGGTGGAAAACACCGAATCCTACCTGCTCGAATCCTCCATGGGCAGCCTGACTCGCAACGAACACCGATTGGAATGCACGCTCGTGATAGACCTCATCGTCGGCGATTTGCAAAAAGGCGACATCTCCACCAGCACCTCCGCACCGAAGAGAATCCTTCTGCCCGTTGACTACAGCACCCAAGCCCTGCGCCAGATCCTGACCCGCGAAGTGCAATCGGTTTATGCCGAAGCCGAGAAAAAACAGAAGGAACGGAAACTGTCCGAGCAACTTGGCGCAAAACCATACCTACAATATCCTGCCCCATCATACAACCAAGATAATATTGAACCATCCGCGACAGTATTCGAAGATTTTTCCGCCAACGACTACATTCCGAAACTCAACGCATGCACCGACATCTGGAACACTTTTGAAACCGGTGCCACAGGCCGCGTAACACTCCTCTATACCCTCACGCACCAACACTTCCTCACCTCCGACGGACTTTCACAGACCCGCCACCTCAACAATACCCTTTTGACATTAGAGGCAACCATCGCCGACAAAGAGGACAATATCCTTGCTTTTGAAAAGAACATACTAACCAATCTGCCTGACGAATTGCCCGAAACCTCTTCCATTGTCAGGATGGAAATCAACCTGTACGAACAACTCGTCAAAACGGCAGAAACCCCCACCGCAGTGCCAGGTTTTTATCCTGTTCTCTTCTCCAACGAGGCAGCGGCACTGCTGCTCTATCAGGTTTACAAAGGACAGAAAGCCAATTCCGAACCCCATGCGCTACTATCGGTACGCGAAGATGACGCACATTTCACCGTCTCCGCTACCTCGTCCCACAGCAACACTGAACTTATCCAGCAACTGCGACAAGCTGCCCGCCAGCAACATAAAGAGTACGGCTATTGGGTGAAGTCACTCTCTTTTTCTGAAGCAAACGGTCTGGTCCCACAGGAGGTATATCGCATTTATGCTGATGGCAGAACTGACGAGCAAGTGCACGGATTGGCTATTGGCGGCACACCCGCCGCAATATGGAACAGCATCATCGCCTGCGGTAACGACAAAGACTGCAACATTGCACCGCCCTCCCTGACGAATACATACCCTGTCACCTGCTGCGCGCCCTCTGTGCTGTGCTACCAATTGGAGACACGCCACACTACCACTCCGGCCAAACCCACAATCCTCTCGCCAGCCGCCACAAACAACACTCCGGACCAAGATTCCCAGTTCTCGGCTCTGGCCTCCCGCGTAATGCAAGACGAGATACAGCATTTCTTCGAAGACTCTCTGCTGATTGCCGAGCCAAAACCATATAACCTGGAGATGCTGATAACCGATGCCACGGTCTATTCAGTACACAGCACCATGGGCAGTGTCATCTTCTCGGAAGAAAGACCCGTTCGCTCCGTCTGCACGCGCGTGCTGGTGGGCAACGACGGTTTCAACAACGAGAACCTGACCACACCCACCTTGGCAGAAGCCCAGCCCTTGCCCCTCGACAACAACTATGACAATGCCATCCGCACCCTGCATCAGTCTGTGAACGACAATTACCGACAAGCCCTTATGGATTATCGGCAGAAGGAGGAGATTCCGTTTGACCTCGCAATCGCGAGCAAAAACCGGCTCAAGGACCGTTCCGACGCCTATTGCCGTTCCTCTTTCGAAGACACTCCCAACCCCGACTGCAACATCAGCCAGCTCCAGGATTGGGCCATCGCACTTTCAGCGACTTTCAGCCAGGAACATACGCAGATGCAGGAACTGTGCAACTCCGGCGCAGACATCTACCTGTATCAAGCGAAAGCCTATTTCGCATCTGCACAAAACGTGCAATATGCCAGACCTTGCCAACTCTTTTATGTGATTCTGTACGCCGAAGCACGGGCCGAAGACGGGGAACTGCTTCGCGACGAGAAGCGTCTGCTGTATCAAGATTTCAGCGAGCTGCCCGACCCCGGCATGTTACAGGATGAAGCACTTGGTATGGCAGAACGGCTGGCACTTCTGAAACAAGCTCCCAAAGTGACAGGGTACTATGAGGGTCCTGTGATGATTTCCGGAGAAGCAGTCGCCGCCATTTTTGCCCAAACCCTGTTAGAGAGCACGCCTTCGCTTGTCGCCGACCGAATGCCTGCCAACAAAGACAAAACAGCCTTCAACTATTGGGAAACCCTCAAGAACAAAGCCGTCATGCACTCATCGTTGAGTGTGCGGGCAAGATATGACAAGGACCGTTTTGAGAGCACCCCGCTGATCGGATATCACGAAATTGACGCGGAGGGGGTACCGGTGGACAAGAGCACGGATTTGATTGTGAACGGGAATCTGGAAAACCTGCTCTCCAACCGCACACCGACAAATGCCAACCGTTTTTCCAACGGACATCAGCAGCTGGCCTTGGACAACATGAGATTAGTGCCCACGCGCGGTGCGGGCGTGCTGGAGCTCAGTTGTCGCCACACACTGGACGACAAAGCCTTGGTAAAGGAGCTGCAGAAAGAGGCGCGGGCGGCGGGAGCCAAATACGCCTACCAAATTGTAAGCTGCCCGCGCCGGCAAGACAACGGGGAGAACGCCTCCTCCATCATCGCCTATCGAATCAAAGTCTCCAACGGGGAAAAAACACTGGTACGCATCCAGCAGACAGAACAGCTATCCGCCGACATCTGGCAACGGGTTTGCACCACATCCTCCGATAAAACCGCATATAACATATTGGTAAAAAGTCAGATAAAATCGAATTCCGAAAGCAAATTCCCCTTGACCGGCATCCCCACCAGTCTGATATTGCCGGCTCATATTTTGATAAAGAGCATGAAAATTATCCTTTAGTAATAAAATTGTTGAAAAAAAAGGAAAAAAAAATTAGTGAGAAAAAACTATTTACACTATTTTTGCAAGGTTGTAAGAACAGAGGGGAAATCAGGCGACAATTATTTATTCATTAAAACATATAGGAGGATTTATTTTGTTAAAGAACAGATGCTTAATAGACCCGGCGGACTTCACTCGCGAAGAATTTCGCGAAATCTTCGATTTGGCACATCAGATTATTGCGGATCCGGAAAAATACAGTAAGAGTTGTGAGGGAAAAATCCTGGCAACTCTTTTTTATGAACCGAGCACACGCACACGTTTCAGTTTTGAGGCGGCCATGTTGCGTTTAGGCGGCAAGGTGATTGGCTTCTCCGAGCCCAACTCCAGCTCCACCGCCAAAGGCGAGAGCATAGCCGATACGCTGCGCACCATCGAATGCTACGCGGACATCGCGGCGATGCGCCATCCCAAGGAGGGCGCTCCGCGTATGGCCAGCCACTACATCCAGATGCCGCTCATCAACGCTGGCGACGGCGGACACCAGCATCCCACGCAAACGCTGACCGACATCCTGACGATTGAACGGTTGCGTGGCAATGTGGAGAACAAGACCTACGGCTTCTGCGGCGACCTCAAGTTCGGGCGCACCGTGCACTCCCTGGTCAAATTCCTCAGCAACTATGAGGGCGTGAAGTTCATCTTCATCTCCCCTGAAGAGCTGAGAGTACCCGAGTACATCCGCGAGGAAGTGGTGAAAAAGAAAGGCATCCCCTTTGAGGAGGTGGACCAGATGGAACCCTACATGGGTCAGCTCGACTTCCTGTACATGACCCGTGTGCAGCGCGAGCGTTTCTTCAACGAGGAGGACTACATCCGCTTGAAAGACCGTTTCATTCTGGATGCCGAGAAGATGACCTACGCACGTCCCGACACCTACATCCTGCACCCGCTGCCGCGCGTGAACGAGATCAGCACTGAGGTGGATAACGACCCGCGCGCCCAGTACTTCAACCAGGCACGCAACGGCATGTATGTGCGCATGGCCCTCATCTGCAAACTTTTAGGAATCTATTAATCTCTTCAGCATTAACGGCAAGCTAAACTGATTGACAAACAGTCATAGTTCATCGTCATAGTCATAGTTCATAGTAAGAAAAAACAATCATCATGTTAGAAATCAACAGTATAGAAAGAGGCATCGTCATCGACCATATCAAAGCTGGATATGGCATGACCGTTTTCAACTACCTGCATCTTGAAAACGCCGATTACAATGTGGCCCTCATCATGAACGCCTTCAGCCTCAAGATGGGCAAGAAGGACATCATCAAAATCAACAATGTCATTGACATTAACTACGATTTTTTAGGTCTCATCGACCCTAACGCTACGGTAAACATCATTGAAAATGGGAAAACTGTAAAGAAGGTAAAACTGGAAGTTCCACAAACCATTACCAATATCATCCACTGCAAAAACCCGCGCTGCGTCACTTCCGTGGAGCACTACTTCGACCATGTGTTCCATCTGGTTGACAAGGAGAAACGTTCCTACCGCTGCGAATACTGCGACGATATCGTGGTGCCGTACCCGAACAAATAAAAATATTTGGACGTTTCAAAAAAAATTGTATTTTTGCAGCGTCTAACAAGGTCTCTTGGCCGAGTGGTTAGGTACCGGTCTGCAAAACCGTTGACTCCAGTTCGAATCTGGAAGAGACCTCAAAAAGAAAAGACTGCCGATTGGCAGTCTTTTTTTATTCTCTTAAAAATTGGTGTACAAACAGGATATGTCCCCGTCTTGTCGGATAATAAGCATGTACAACACTA